>Ga0187784_10002764_pt1 | contig 14094 bp, 11 predicted proteins | sample 1015_SJ02_MP15_2_FD_132964 | JGI IMG/M metagenome (GOLD analysis project Ga0187784, IMG submission 132964) | Tropical peat soil microbial communities from peatlands in Department of Meta, Colombia - 1015_SJ02_MP15_20_MG | ecosystem: Environmental > Terrestrial > Soil > Wetlands > Peat | place...
CCTGCCCTCAATACCGGATATGCTTTCTTTTTGTTCAACATACCCTTTTTCCTGCTCGGATGGTTCAGCATCAGCAGAAGGTTCATTCTTTATTCCGCTTACGGCATGCTGTCATTGTCCGCCATTACCGCATTCGGCAACTTCGGGACGCTTAAGATCGTCAATCCTATACTCGCGGCGATTCTGGGGGGCATAGTCTGTGGGGCGGGTTGCGGTATAGTTCTCAGATCGCAGGGGTCGGCCGGTGGCCTGGACATTCTGGCAGTCTACATGAATAAGAAATTCGGGCAGAGAATCGGAAACACAACGACGCTCGTCAGCGCCATGGTGCTCTGCGCCGGGGCTATTTTCCTAAATCTCGAAGCCGCCCTTTATTCGCTCATTTACGTCTTCACCAGCGGAAAAGTCCTCGACGCCGTGCTGACCGGATTCAACCAGAGAAAATCCGTCTTCATCATATCGGATTGCCACCTCGAGATAGCATCCCGGATACTTTCCGGGTTGCACCGCGGCGTCACATACCTCGAAGGCAGCGGCGGTTACTCGGGGCAGGAAAAAAAGGTGATTTTCAGCGTAATAACCCTGGCAGAACTCTCCAAACTCAAACAGATGGTCTTCGATATCGACCCTGCTGCTTTCGTAGTGGTAAATGATACCCTCGAGGTGCTCGGGCACCGGCATGGTGAACTGCGGGTCTACTGAGCCGGGATAGGCTAAGAGTATCGATGAAGCGTCCCGCCTGCCTTCTTCAACGGCCCGTGACCGTCGCAGCCTTCCCTCCGCCCCATTTCGAGGCTCTCTTTGGTTGATCGAAATTGGGACATGTGAGATCATCTCGGATCTGTCAAGATGCTCTCCCGCTTCTGCTCATCCGCGCTTTGCTGCTGTCCGGCCGGCCACTGGCGCCCCCGGTTACTGGCCGATCGACTCCAGGAAGGTTCCCACTGATCTGAAATCCTTGCCCGGCTCGACTTCATCCCCGGAACTCATGTCGTATATTGTTACCCGAACCGGCTCGTCAAATGTCGTGGGAATCCCGTCACCGTCGGTGTTTGTTACACTGATATAGGCGCTTTTCCCCTGATGTTTAACAGATTTTGTAAACTCCGCCTTTCCGGAGCAACTGGCGGAAAGACGAAACCCATACTTTGACATCTCTTCTTTCACGCTCATGGCTTCTTACCTCTGTTTTCCAAAGTCGTGCAGCCCTGCTTGTTCCACGCGGGTTAACGTTCCTTCCACACCGGTTGTTTCCGTTCCAAAAATGCCTGCACTCCGGCTTCGGCGTCCTCGGTGCAGCACAGAAGCGCGAAAAGGGCGCTCAGCATATTGAGACCCTTCTCGTATGGCATATCGGCCATCGCGTAGATTCCTTTTTTGCCGGCCTGTAAGGCCAGCGGGCTTTTTGCGGCCAGCTTTCCGGCCAGTTCCATGGTGGCTTCCTCAAGTTGCTCTCTCGGCACGATCTTGTTGACCAGTCCCAACCTCTGGGCCTCGGACGCCGTGATCATTTCTCCCGTCAGAACCATTTCGAGGGTCTTCTTGCGTCCCACCACCCGGGACAGAGGCGCGGCCGGTCCCAGACAAATGAGCCCCACGTTGATGGCAGTGGTCCCGAATTTGGAATCCTCGGTCGCTATGGTGAGATCGCAGGCAAACGACAGACCAGCCCCGTTCGCCAGGCAAAAACCCTTGACCGAGGCGATAACCGGTTTCTTCATATGAGCGATAGTGTGATTGTGCTCATCCATCTTTTGGATGAACTCCAGGTATTCATTCGGGGTTTTATCCTTGAATTCCGCCAGAGAAATGCCGGTGGAAAAATGCTTCCCGTTGGCTTTGATAACTACCACTCTCACTTCAGGGTCGGCATCCAGTTGCAGAAGAGCGTCGTTCAATTCCCTGGCGAAGGGAACGTTGAATGTGTTCATATCCTGCGGCCGATTCAGGGTGATCAAGCCAATGTGATCTTGCTTTTCAACGATGACATTGGGTTCGGACATATCGTCTCTCCTATTGGAAAACAGGTTTGAGTTTCAGCTCTCCGGAATGCGGAGTGCATGACAATTTAAACAGCCGGCCGGTACCTCCATTTTCGCAACGCTTTCGGCGAAACCTCCTTTCCCATTCAATTTGCATGACAAAATTCAAGCTAAGTTGTCTGAGGAGTGTTTAAATGGCTTCTATCCGCTGCTTTCCGGTCCTTTTCTGGGTTCCCAACTCGTCCCATTTGTAGTCGATAAGCTCAAGAAGCACGTTGTTCATCTTTTTCGGATGGATGAAGGCAAATTCGCTGTCCCTGAACGGCCTGGCTTTTTCTCCTCCCGGGGCGGGGATGAAGGGGTAGCCCTTCGACTCCAGCTCCTCTATGGCTCCTCTCGTGCTGTCCACATTGAGGCTGATGACCATCATCCCCTCACCGTTTTTTTCTATCCACTTCGCCACCGGACCGTCGGGTGCGGTCGATTCCATGAGCTCAAATCCTGTTGCGCCTAACCAGTATCTTGCGACGCGGATTTTTTCAAACTCATCGACATAGGAATCGTCCGGTCCCGATTTGCCCAGGATGGGCTCCCATGTCTTCATCGCCCTGTCCAGGTCCTTGACTGCTACGCATATGTGATCGACTTTGTTTATGTTCATGGTTCTCTTCTTGTTATTTCCTCGGCCTTATGTGTGCGGACGCGGCGATAAGAGTCTCGCAAGCCGTTGCTGACCTCTTTTTCTAAGTTCGATCCAGGCGAAAAACATTAGCGGAACGGTAAACCGCGCTAATGAACCAAAGTGACATTAACCGTGAGTATATGCTGGTGTACACTGCCTCGCGGCCTCCCAGCCGCTTCGACTTCCATCGGTTGTGCCGCTGGGGCAAATATAAAGCGAAAGGTCGCTCAGTCGGGGTCTTCTCGTGTGTGCGTTACAAATATACACTATTTTTTCCCTTTTCGGCCATCGAATCATCTCCTTTCCGGTGTGACGGGTCAATGAATATGAATTATGCCCCGAACCCGCGCTGCGTCCCGGCAGGCACTTAAGCCAAGCCGTATCTTGCTGCAAATGTCGAGTAGTCCTCTGCCGGCGACCTGCTCGAAAAAGATATGCCTGGTCGATCTGGCACATAACAACGAAGAGGCGGCTCGACCGAGTTGGGCTCTTCGACTCTTCTTCCAGGCATCTCGCCGGGAAATCTGGTTCGATAGCCGCTCAGCCGGGTCGCCCCTGTTCGTGAATTAACGGGAGTTTCACTCTTTATCCACGAAACCGTGACCGGCAGCTCGCAACTCCATCTACCCTTTCAGCACGACATAGCGGCTCCCGTGTGCGTTCTTCACCAGGAGGAGCAAAGAGTCGCTCTCGCCGGCTTTTGCGATCTTCTCCTTGAGATCGGTTGTCGATTTTACCGCTTGACGGTTTACTTCCAGGATCACGTCGCCAGGTTGGATGGATGCCTTATAGGCCGGGCTCCCGGGCTGCACACCGGTGACTACTACGCCTTGCTCATCCTCCATTCCTAGTTGCTGTGCCGCCTCGGAGTTCAGGTCCTGAAGCTGAAGACCCCATTTCCCGCGGGCAGGCGCCTTGTTTTCCGCCAGTTTGGTTTCGCCGGACTCAAGCTTTGAAATGACGGCGGTGACCTTGAGCTCTTTGCTGTTTCGGACAAAGCCGATGGCGGCCTCTTTGCCAACCGGTGCGGCGGCCACCGTGGCGGCCAGATCACGGCTGTCACTGACCGGCTTTCCATCGAAGGAAACTATTACGTCACCGGCCTTGATTCCCGCTTTGTCGGCAGGTCCCCCCCGTACGACCTCGGCGACCAGAGCCCCCTTGTTCTCTGTCAGTTTCATGGCCTTGGACAGATCCGGCGTAATGGACTGAATATTTACTCCCAGATAACCGCGGGTGACCTCCCCGTTTGTCTCTAACTGTGGAATAAGAGCCTTTGCGGTGTTGATCGGTATGGCAAATCCTATTCCTTGCCCGTTCGGGACGATGGCGGTGTTGATCCCGATCACTTCTCCTTTCGTGTTGAAAAGAGGGCCCCCCGAGTTGCCGGGGTTGATGGAAGCGTCGGTCTGAATGAAGTCATCATACGGGCCGGCCCCGATCTCGCGCCCTTTGGCGCTTACGATCCCCGCGGTGACTGTATGGCTCAGTCCGAACGGGTTCCCGATGGCGAGCACCCAATCGCCCACTTTGATCCGGTCGGAGTCGCCGATGTTTGCAGCAGGCAGATTATCCCCCGCGTCAATCTTGACTATCGCCAGGTCTGTTTTGGGGTCCCGTCCGACTATCGTCGCCTTGAATTCTCCCTCGTCAGCCAGGGTTACCGTCAGCTCTTTTGCCCCTTCCACCACGTGGTTATTGGTTAGTATGTAGCCGTCCCTGGAGATGATTACGCCCGATCCGGCCCCCTGGACGGTTCGGTCCTGCGGGAGTTGTTGAGACCATGGTTGATTGAAGAAATCCCGAAATGGGGCTGGTATCTCCATCTCCCCGAAGCCCGCTTTCTCAACCTTGGTTACCTTGACATTGACCACCGATGGCGTGCACCTCTCGGCCAGAGCCGTAAATGGGCTGTTGATCTGCGGCAGTTCCGAACTGCTCCGGGACAGCATCATACCCGGGTCTTGCGCCGCTCGGGAAGTGCTGTCGAACATCCCGGATACGGAAATGCCGGCCACAAAAAATGCCAGCGCTACCCCTATGATCGCTTTTGTCCCAAAGCGCCTGTTAAACAAGTTGCTGATTCGCTCAAACATTCCTGTTCCTCCTTGGTTCCAGGTAAAGGTCGATGTATGACTCCGGCAGGACGACGCGTCCGTGCCGGATTACGAAATATTTAAACAGGGAATGTTAAGGTGAGATTAAATGAAGATTAGAAGATTCTAATATGGCACTTCTTCGGTATGATTTGTCCAATCCGGCGCTATCATGGACCGGGAGGTCTCTTCAGCTTCGATTGCATGCTCCTCACCCTGAGGCAGTCTTGAGACTGCATTTATTCTCATGGTAAACCAGGGAAATAAAAACCAGCATAGGCAAAGCGTATTGCCCGATGACCAGCAGAGTCAAATCCACCGGCAGGAAAGCGATTAACTTGAAATAGGCCGCTAAGGCATTGTCAATCCTGTGAAAAAGGTGGATGGCAAAAAGGAGTCCCAGCCCTGTGGCAAGTCCCCTGACCTTTGTGGCGGGCGGTAAGGACCGGGCGGAAAAGATCAGTGAAGCGAAACAAACCATGCTGAAACTTTCATAATAGTAGACCGTTTGCCGCGTCAGCGCAAAGCGATAACCGAAAAGGGAAAAACCAAACAGCATGAACCGGTCCAGCAGCCATATATACCAGTGCTGGATATGCATCCAGACTAAAAACAACCCGCTGGAGATCAGGGCAGAGCGGGCAAGAAAACTTGCTCCCTTCGTAAGTGTACCCTTCTTGGACTGTTCCTGTTCGAGAGATTTTAGCCATGCAACGCAGACCAGAATGACCAGGAATATGGTAAACACCTGCCCCAAATATACGTGAACCACTTCAAAAAGCGTTCGGTCATGCCGGCTGATCACAAACGTCAGGGCCAGTCGCAATAAGTTGCCCAGATACAACGCAGCCACGCCGGTCATGAGACCCTTAAGCTTCTGGCGAAATGTGGCAGGATAAAAGAGTATAAAACTGAGGAGAAGGCCGGATGTGAAGATTGGAGTGCACTCGGGAATTATCTTGAACGCCAGTTCCCCCTCTGAGACGGTATCGTGAGCAGTAGATGCGGGAATGCCCAAGGCATTCAATATCACACCCAAACCCAGGGCGGTGCTCTCGTTGACAATCTTTGTAAAGGAGGATGGTAACATTTGGATTGTTGAATAGACAACGGTACAAAAAAGGATAAAGCCGATCGCAGGGCGAATGCGGACGGGGCGGACCATATCCCGGAGAGTGGGTGGTCTCGATTTGACCTTCCCTTTCGCTGCCAAATCCGGACTGCCGAGGCCCCTTTTTCTTCTTTGCTTGGATTGTCTGCATTTAGCCATGACGGAATTTACCACTTGCGGAAACGAACAAACCTTCAGCACGGTCTGTAATGAGATGAGAGGCAAGAGAACCGGCCCGCTTGCCTTCATCGCTTCATGCGTTTTTCGCGGCTTTCGATCCGTGACTGCTTCTCCGGGCCAGATAGAATCCTAACCCGGCCGCTAAAACCAAAAAGGCCCTCTCATCAAGAGCCGGTGCGCTTACGCCGGGAGTAACGCTGTTGGAAGGCGCCGAAGACGGGCCGGTCCCGATGGAGTTGGTGGCGGTGACCGTGAAAGTATAGGCGGTGCCGTCGGTGAGGCCTGTTACGAGGATGGGGCTTGAGGCACCGGTTGCGCTGATGTTACCCGGATTCGAGGTAGCCGCGTAGGATGTAATAGTTTTGCCGCCGTTGGAGGCAGGAGCAGTAAAGCTGACCGTAGCCTGCCCATCGCCGGGCGTGGCCGTTACTCCCGTCGGGGCGCCGGGGGGACTAAAAGTATTAAATGTAGCTGTCACGACCTGTGAGGCATCCATCGTAACCGTGCATGTACCAACGCCGCTGCACCCTCCGCCCGACCAGCCTGCAAAGTACGAATTGGCGTTAGGTGTGGCGGTCAGCGTTACTATCGCTCCACTGTTGTACGGAGCCGAACAGGTGGAGCCGCATTTACTTATCCCGGACAGACTGCTGGAGACGGCTCCTCCGCCCGTGCCGGCGTCTGTCACCACAAGGCCAAACGATCCGGTAAGCTTTTGCATTCCATTAACGAACGCATTGGAGTCTACCGATCCGAGGCCCGTTACTGGGCTATAGCCTGTCCCGCAATTGTATCCCGTCACTCCGGGGACGCTGTTATTGCCTGAAGTTATGTCGTGGAAAACCGCAGTTCCCCCTGAACCATACTGAGAATTGCCGATTTGGTAGAGGAATACATTGGCGTTCCCCTGAGACTTTCCCGTCTCCTGCACCACGAGCGCCATAAGTCCGGCGAAGGAAGGAGATGCTGCCGACGTACCGTATACATAATATAAAGTCCCATCCTGCTCGACGAGATAGCAGTCATGACTGGCCGCACTAAGGGCCACGTCGGGAACATAACGGTGATTTGTACCACGCCCTGTAGGGACCCCGGGCGCCGCCTGCCATGTCGGTTTCCCGTATAATATTGAAGCGCCGCCTCCCGATGCCCACAGGTCGGACCCCCCGGCCACAGTGCCGCTTTCGTTCCAGGCCACTTCCGGTATGTAGCTTATTGCTGATACGTCTCCTGAACCGTTGGTAGTGTTCCAGTAGTTTCCGGATCCTTCATTGAACTCAGTCCCACCTGCAGCCACGTTGTAAGGTGTTGAAGCGAGTCCGTTGACCCCTGTGCCCGTGCCTTCAGTATCGCTGGGCGCGTTGCAGCCGGCGGCGCCGGCATCGCCTGATGCCACAAAAGACGTGATGCCTTGGGTGGCGGCTTGCTGCCAGAGATTGCTGTAAAAATTATTCTCGCTCGACCCCAGATCCGCCTCGCAGCCGGCGAAGCTTGTGCTCATTACTGGCGCCAGGTTGTTGTCTACAATATACTGCGCGGAGAGATCCACGCCGTCAGTGGAAGCGGTCGATTGGGAGGTAACAAATAAAATAGTGGCATTCGGGGCCACAGCACCCGACCATTCGACGTCAAGGTTGGCTTCAATGTCCTCGTTGGCGCCTAGATCACCGGGGTCGGGGCCGTTCACTATAATCTGGGGAGGATTGGCGGGCAGACCCATCGTGCTTCGGAAAGTCGCCCAGTCGGAGGTGGCTGTCGACGGGTGGGTGCGGCCAACAATGGCGATGCTTTGTCCGATGCCGTTTATTCCGGCGCTCCATAGCGCATTGAGATTGTAAATTATAGCGAAGTCTCCGGGCGACAGATAATGATTGGAACCATTGGTGTAATCAGGCTCCACCGGGTGCGCTCCGGCATGCATCATGCTGAGTGGAAAGTCATGGAGAGAGACCACGCCTGCCACCAGGTCCGACAAACCTCGCGGTATGGAAGGATCTCTGTCGTTTGCGTGGTGAAGCTGTCCGTTCACATAATAATCGTGGATTTGAGTATGAAAAGCACGGTCCACTGCACTCACCGGCCCTGAGAAATTTATCCACAGGTGGCCTTTGGCAACCTCATCGACAACAAAACCGCTAGAAATAAGCCAACCGGTTATCACCTGGATATTCTCGGCCGACGGTCCAAAACGCGAACCGAATTCTTCCGGAATTAGCCACTGGCGGAAATTGGGGGAAGCGGGATCGTGCAGTTCGGCCATGAGCTTGCCCAGTTCGGCCTGCTTGTCGTCGCTCACTCGCAAAGTGAGTATCATCTTCTCCATGCGCAGGGACGGGTCCGTCGGCCCCCAGTCGTATGCAGGGCGGGCAAGCGGATGTACATTCCCACGCAGGATGACGGTATCGTTATTATCGATAACGCGGGTGGAGAGCGCCGGGGAAGGCGCTGCAAAAGATGAGATTGCCAAGATCGAGAGCACAGCGAAGCATGCCGGGAACCCTTTGAACAAGTCTTTCAACTCGTATCCTCCTCAGGATCTTCCTTCCCGGAAGCAAATTCCTCGACCTGCCCCATCTACTAATACCAGGTTGCTCACATGCGGTTAGAAATCAGTTGCTGGCCCCCCTCTTTAGAGGAGGGCAGGGGGAATTTAGTCCCTGAAGGTTTTGCCTCTTTTAGTGCAACCGTTTATCCCACGGTTTTGCTTCGTCAGGTGTGGCACTTTGATGAATCGAATACGTTGAGGGACTTGTGGGTGCTCCAAACAAAAAGCCCAGACATGATCGATTCATACGGCAAATCCATCCGATGAACGCTTCACGCCTGGGCTTTCTGGTCCCTCATTGGATGGAGGCCAGCAAAGTACCCGCACGGCAACTCTTAAAAAGACGCCTACTCCTTACCACGTTTCCGGTAGGCGTTCATGACGTAGATGTGACAATTTCTTCACAAAACTGATGTTCCCGCCGGATTGCTATGAAATGACAACCGGTGGATTGTCAGAAGCCTAAACCGGATTTGGGCTTTGCGGGGGTACGACTCCAGTGTGCTTGCCGATATACCGTCCTGTCGCCATACGCTCGCAATATGGGCAAGTCTGCGTTCAGGCTCGCCTTCGGGTGCGCGCTCTAAGAGACAACCGGTATCAGAACTTTGAAACTGCTCCCCCGGCCCGGCGCGCTTTCTACCCGGATAGTTCCGCCGTGCGCCGCAGCAATCGATTGGGCGATAGACAGACCGAGGCCGGTGCCCCGCTGTGCCAGGCGGCGGGCCTCCGAGGTTCGGTAGAAGGCTTGAAAAATCTGCTCCTGCTCTTCGGAGGGGATCCCGATTCCCGAATCTGAAACGACAATGGATGCCCATCCGTTCTCCCGCTTCAGCTCGACGGTGATCCGGCCTTTTGCCCCGGTGTATTTTATTGCGTTATCCACAAGGTTGGTCGTCATGCGCTGCAAGCGTTCGCAATCTCCTTTAACGCGCAGAGGTTCTATCGAACCGAGCCGAAATTCTATGGAATCGGCCTCTGCCAGAGGCTTGAGCCGGAAGTAAACTTCTTCTAACACCTGTCCCAGGTCCACCTCCTGCCGGTCCATCTTCAGTACTCCCGCTTCCGCGCGGGCAAGTAGCAGAAGGCCGTCTACCAGGTGTGCGATCCTGTCCACCTCTTCCAGGGCGCTCTCCAGGGTTGCCCGGTATTCCTGCGGTGTTCTTGTCGAACGCAGGCCCACCTCCAGCTCGCCTTTCAAAACGGTGAGGGGAGTCTGAAGTTCGTGGGAAGCATCGGTACTGAACCGGCGGACTTGGACGAATGCGGCGTCCAGACGGGAAAGCATCTGGTTGAGGGTTTTGGCCAGATTGTCCAGTTCATCGCCTGTTCCTGGCTCATCCACGCGCTGGCTGAGATGTTCGGCGCTTATCCGGCGTGCCGCGGCCGCCATCTGATCCACTGGCTTCAACGCCCGATGAGCCAGGAGCCATCCGCCGGTTGAGGCCAGCACCAGGCCGACGGGGAGCGCCCCCGCCATGATCAGAAGGAACCGAAGTTTGGTTTCCTCGATACTCTTAAGGGACATTCCCACCTGGATCATGTTGACCACCCGCCTGGATTCCATTACCGGCATGGTCAGTATCCGCACCGGATACTCTCCGAGACCTTCCACTGTCTCGAAAGAAGACAGGCCCTTCATGGCGTTGTCGAGTGCCTTCTTGCTAAGAGGCAGCTTTCCGGTGGACGGCAATGACTGGCGTTCGTCACGATTGCCCGATGGGTCTCGCATCTGAAAATAACGGTCCCATGGAGAAAAACCGAAGAACCGGCGGAAAGCCTGGTCGATTTCAGAGGGAGGAAATGTTGCGGTCGGGCTTTGGTCCCGCTCGACCAGCGCTCTGGCCACACTGTCCAGCGCGTTGTCCATCTCGTGGGACAGACTGTACGACAGAAGTCCGAATGCCGCTCCTCCCACGATGAGCAAGGTAAAGGTCAACAGGCTGATGTACCATATGGTGAGACGTGTCCGGATGGACCTGATGTACAAGGCTGTCTCCTCAAATTAGTGAATCATGAGTCCCGGCCGGTGAATTGAAAAAGGTCACTAACCACTATTCACTATTCACTATTCACGGTTCCTTCAACACATAGCCGACTCCGCGAACCGTGTGGATGAGTTTATTGTCGCGGTCCGAGTCGATCTTTCTGCGCAGGTAATTTACGTATACGTCGATGATGTTGGTCATCGAATCGAAGTTGTAGTCCCATACATGGTCGGCAATCATGGTGCGCGTGAGCACGCGTCCCGGATTTCGCATGAAATAATCGAGGAGAGCATACTCCTTTGCGGTCAGGTCGATTTTCCTTGAGCCTCGGTGGACCATGCGGCGAGCCGGGTCCAGGGCAAGATCGGCAAACCGGAGCACCGGCAGTTTCGCGTCGGCTTGGCGTCTGAGCAGCGCCCGAACCCTGGCTAAAAGCTCCTGAAATGCGAATGGTTTGGTCAGATAGTCGTCAGCGCCCGCATCCAGACCCAGCACCTTGTCTTCAATGTTTGCTCTGACCGTCAGCAGTAGCACCGGGGTTGACACTTTTTTCTTGCGCAGCTCGTGCAGCACGCTCAGACCGTCCATCTCGGGCAGGTGGATATCTAGAACGATCAGATCGTGTACCCCGTCCATGGCCATCTGCAGGCCGGTTTTTCCGTCCAAGGCCGTATCGACCGCGTAGCCTTCTTCCTCCAGGCCCTTCCTGATAAAACTCGATACCTTCTTTTCATCCTCGACTACCAGAAGCCGCATTGCAAAAACCCTCTGGTTAGGCAATTAGTTATCATTAGCAATTAATGATAATCCGGTCCAACTGATTTAAAAAATTCAATTCGTAATCCCCGGTCGTTCGGTCCGGCGTTCGATTGCCCATTTCAGCAGCGGAGGGGTCATCAAAACCGTCAGCAACACCACCATTATTATGACCGAATAGAGAGCATCGTCCAGTACGTCAAGCGATTTTCCAATGCTCGCAACTATCAGTGCGACCTCAACTCTTGGAAGCATGCCTATCCCTACGATCAGCCTGTCTGCTTCACCCCTTAATCCTATCGCGGACGCCAGCTTACCGGCAGCGGCAACGGCGGTCAGTATCAGTCCCGTCAACAGCACTTTGGCGTTTCCAAGCGCAGTAACGTCAACCTGTAGACCGATCAGGACGAAGAACACCGGAGCGAGAATCCCCTCCAGGGATGCCAGGATCGACTCGACGCTCTGCTCGGGGTCCAATCCCGGACCCACACCCGAAAAGGACTCCTCCTTGATGATTACCCCCGCTGCGAATGCCCCGATGATCGCCGCCAGTCCGATTTTGTCGGCGGCCCATGCCAGAAGCATCAGGAGTGCAAACGGGTATAAAAGCTTTATGTTGCCAAAGTCCAAGCGTGACAGGAATCGAACTGTCTTATCCAGAAATCTGCTTCCGAAAATCACCACCGCTCCCAGAAATATGGCCGTCTTCAGCAGAATCCAGAACAGGTTTCCGACTTTGACGGTCCCGTGGATGGCAATTGCCGTCACCACCGAGAGCACGATGAGCCCCAGAACGTCATCCAAAACTGCCGCACCAAGCACGGTCTTGGCTTCGGTCATCCCCAGCCGCTTCATGTCCTTGAAAATTCTGGCCGTAATCCCGATGCTGGTGGCACACAGGGCCGCGCCTGCAAACAATGGAGGCATGAATCCAGCGGTTTTCGGCAACAGAATCAATGTGGTGAAACAAGCCAGACTGAAAGTTACAGCCACTCCCGTCAGGGCAACGGCGGAAGCGTTGACCCCGATTTCATTCAGTTCTTTCAGGCTGACCTCCAAGCCCACCATGAACAGGAGCATTACCACTCCAAAAGCGGCGAAGAGCTGAATCGATCTGGCCAGTAACTGGAAGGTGGGGAAGTCCCCCCTGGTCAGTACCCGCTCCACTCTTTCGGAGACCTCATGGGAGAGGCCGCTCAGTTCCAGCCTGGATCGAACTGTGGCCTCCCAATCTTTGCCTGCCTCAAGGGAACATTCCGCCGTCCGCTGAATCGCTGAGGAATGCCGAATGATAATGACCGTCGGGCTGCCGAGCTGGTAAAGAATGGCGCCGACCACTATCCCTACCGCCAGTTCGCCCAGGACCGGTGACTGTTTCAGTTTCACCGCCCCTAAACGTCCTATTGCCGCACAGCTCACCAGCAATGCCAGGACCCCGAAAACCTTGGCGGACGGGTCGCCGTATGAGGTGGTGCCGGACTCTACCGTGCCGGCTGCGCTTGTACTCGTCGGAATTTCTGTGCCGGTCTGTGCAAAAGCTTCGTGTCCCGTTTCCGGAAGGCGGGATGAAAGAAACGGAACAACCGGGTAGATAACCGAAAAGATTATCAGCCACTTGATAATCGGGTGTTTCATTCGAGTTCAGATTTCGATTGAAAGAATCCGGTAAGAGCGGGTCCCGGAAGGCGTATGAACGACAACCTCCTCCCCTTCGCGGCGTCCCATTATGCCCCGGCCGACCGGGGAATCTATCGAAAGCTTGCCACCGGATACGTCTGATTCCCACGGCCCAACCATCTCGAACCGGTTGACCTCGCCGGATTCCAGGTTTTTGATGGTTAATACCGTCCCGAAACCAACCTGTTTGAAAAAGAACTTGCGGCCTACCACTATCTCGCAGCCGGCGAGCTTTTCTTCCAGGTCGTTGATCTTTTTCTGAAGACTGACATGCCGTTCGCGCGCCAGCAGATATTGCTGGTTCTCGATCTTTACGCCGTAGCCCCTGGCTTCGCGCAATTCTTCCAGCACCTCCGGGCGCACCACTTTTCTAAGGTGGGAAAGTTCCCTCAGCAGCCTTCGGTGACCGTGTCGTGTAATGGGGACCTTGGGTTTCATCGCATCGCAAGATTAATCGAAAAAATTATCAGGGATTTCTCCCCGTTCCAGTTTGGCCCGGAAAAGAGATACACCGATGACCGTTTTGCCGTCGCGAATCCTGCCTGACATGATCATATCATGGACTTGGGCGAGTTCTACTATCTCCACTCCGGATATTTCGTCCTTGTCCTCCTCGTCGGAAATCCTGTCCAACCCCGACGCTATAAAAATTCGAATGACTTCATTGGCGTATCCTATGGCAGGATAATAGCTGAAGATTTCCAATAGGCGCGATGCCCTTTGGCCGGTCTCCTCCATGAGTTCCCGGCCGGCGCACACTTGTGCCTGTTCGCCAGGGTCCACCTTGCCGGCTGGGATCTCCAGGGTCTCACTGCCGATCGCATATCGCCACTGACGGACCATCAGGATGTGGTCCTTGTCAGGAAAAGCCAGAACAGCCGCGGCTTCCGGGTGCTCTATCTTGATTCGCTCAGTCACCTTGCCGGTCTGGAGCCTCACTGCATCGAGTCTGGCGCTGAAATGCCTCGCCTTGAGAATGCCGAGCGTTCTGATCGTTTCTTCCATTAAGATTTGAATCCCCCCTGATAATGTCGGTTCGCTGCATCGATACTCATAAACTGGCGGCCGTACGCAAAC
>Ga0187784_10002765_pt1 | contig 14092 bp, 16 predicted proteins | sample 1015_SJ02_MP15_2_FD_132964 | JGI IMG/M metagenome (GOLD analysis project Ga0187784, IMG submission 132964) | Tropical peat soil microbial communities from peatlands in Department of Meta, Colombia - 1015_SJ02_MP15_20_MG | ecosystem: Environmental > Terrestrial > Soil > Wetlands > Peat | place...
CCAACCGCCCAATACGCCCAAGGTGCATAAACCCCAGGCCGGCACCGATAGTTAGATTTATGCGAATGCGTTTCAGGACGAATAGGTGGTACAAGTGCCTCAGGAACCTCGCAAATTCATACCCATTCAGCAGTTCATCGGTTTGCAGGTCATAGATACGAAGGGATCACTCTTGGGAAACGTGAAGGATGTATCCCTGGACTTTGAAAACAAAGATATTTCATTGAAGGTTGCAACCAAGAATAAAGGAGAGATGGAATTCGCTTGGGACGACGTACAGTCAATTGAAGACGTAGTACTTCTGAAGAAGCAGGTCGACATGTCGCCTACACCGCCTGAAAGCAATTCAGATTCATCCGGGGAGCAAGTCGCCCAAACCCTTTTGATCTGCTCTAGCTGCGGAGCGTCTTCACCCTTCCGGGCCAAATATTGTTCGAAATGCGGCGCGGATCTTAGGTCGTAACCTCAGCTCTTTTCAGTCGCGGCTCTTTGCGATCAGCTCCGCTCTCCATGTCGTGAATTGATTGCAGTTCGTCAATTCCTTTTAGTTTGTGACGAATGAAAGTATTCTCTAGTTCTTCTTTAAGGAGATGAAGTATGTCCCTATGTATGTGAACGAACATCGTGTGGGTTCGGTCTCTCGGGCGATCGAGCGAGATTGGCATGATCTTCTTGACCTTCGCTGGGCGGGACGATAGGACTACGACTTTGTCTGCTAGTTCGATCGCTTCGGATAGATTGTGCGTTACGAGAACGAATGTTTTCCCCGTGTGTTTATGTATTTCAGCAACCTCATCTCGGAGCACGTCGGCGGTCACTTCGTCGATTGCACTGAATGCTTCATCCATGAGTACCACCTCCGGTTCCACGGCCAAGGCTCTAGCTATCCCAACCCTTTGCCTCATCCCCCCGGAGAGTTGCTTCGGGTACATGTGCTCGTAGCCTGACAGACCGACCATCCCCAAATAGTCGCGCGCCAATTCTCGTCGTTCCTGTTTCGGCACTCGCTGCATTTCCAAGCCGTACTCGACGTTCTCCAACACCGTTCGCCAAGGAAATAGGCCGAAGGCTTGAAAGACTAGGCTGATCTTGGAGTGCGGGCCACAGATCGTGCCGCCCCTGAACTTGACTTCTCCTGAACTAGGCTTGTCGAGGCCCGCGATTATCTTCAATAAAGTGGATTTCCCGCAGCCACTCGGCCCTACGATGGAAACGAATTCCCCTTCTCCGACACCGAAACTTACTTCATGAAGAGCGTGAAGCCTGTGCCCCGAATCGTAGAACTTGCTCACATTTTGGAGCTCAACGTGATTCTCCATCAAGCCCACTTCCTAGTCCACGATTCCAAGGAACCGAAAAACGCACGATCCACAACGATAGCTACGATTGCAATAGCAAAGATGGCGGCGAAACCGCTTTGCAGCGAACCTGAAGCCACGTTGCCGTCTATGAAGCTTCCAATCCCTGCCACGCGCGTCGCGATTTCGATGGCAATTATGATTTCCCAAGCAAAGTCGTAAGCAAGCCTCAGGCCACTAAACAGGTGGGGCGATATTGCGGGCAGAACCATTTTCGTGAAGGTCGAAATGCGATCAGACTTGAAGATTGCCGTGACATCGAATAATTCTCGTGGGATATTCTTCGTTCCCTGCCGGACGGTGAAGTAAATCGGGAAGAACCCAGCGAGTGAGGCCATGATAACTGCGGCCGCATTGCCAGCCCCGAACCACAGCACAAGAAGAGGAAGAAATGAAAGGTCGGGTAGGGCGCCGAAGAGCATGACGATAGGAGTAAGGGTCAGGTCGAACTTGTCTCTGCTGCCCGCGGCGAAAGCAAGGGGCAGCGCGAGTGAGAATGCCAGGAAAAGACCGCAAACAAGATTCAGAAAACTGTAACCTATTCTGAGCAAGAATGATTCACTCTGGATAGAGGTGAGGAATACAATGAGCACGCTGGAGAAAGTGGGCAGTCTTGAACCGGGTACGAGACCAGCCCTCGTAACCGCCTCCCACACCGCTAAAGCCAAAAGGAGAGGAAAGACCCATAGATAATTTTGAAACCGATGGGCGGTGAAGAATCCGTCGGTCAGCGACAAAGTTAGAGCTCTTTGTTTTTCGACAGACACTTGAAGTTAACCTCGAGATGAAATAGGCAACTACTTGTCATGCTAACTGTCAAATTAAGGTTGGAACAATTTCCTCACAAGATTTGCTTCGAAGATGTGCTCGACCGACAAAGAAATTTGTTCAACGTCAACCACAAACCGTTAATCGAAATAACGACGCTCGATTGATTTTACAGTTGAATGTTAAGAAAAATGCGAGCTTGTGAGCCACTGGAACTAGAAACGGAGTTTGGCGGTGTAATCTTTCCGGTGTGTTGCATGTCCTCTATAGAGGTTTGGAGTTTGTACCCTCTTCGATTTGTGGAAACATAAAGAGTTGTTCACGGGCCGACAAGGAAAAAGTGTGAAACATTAAGTGTTGAATACTTATCTGAGAAGAGACGGCGTTTTCGAAGGCTTGGAAGAAATATCCGTCGAATAGTATCAGATTCTGAAGCGCGAAAACTTCAGAGTTGTTCCTTTGGACAGCTCAGCTGCAAGTCGGACGCGCCTGACCATCCTCATGGTCAGTTGGTTGATCTGAGGTTACGTGTGTGCTTATGGTTAATGGTGGCCCAAGAGGAGGATCAGCAAGAAGAACGGGAATATGAGGAGAATAGGTACTACCATCATGTACTTCCTCTTGCGTTCCGCACGTTTGAATTCGTCCTCGCAGTTGGATCCGCAAAACTCCCTCTCCATGGCGATGGGTGTAGCGCACACAATGCAGTGACGATGGCGGGGGATGGAGACCTTCTCCGCCTGCTTGAGGTACTTCGACATCTTCGGCGCCTGTTCTGTAGGAAACCTTGAACCGCTAATAAAGTATGCTTCAGAGTTGCGCCCTTACTATGTTACTCTGGCGTGTCCTTGCGTTTTCGCCAAAGTTTCCCTTGTTCTTCAGCGATTCCCTGGTGGCGCCTTTCGAACGCCATGTGCGATGGATAGTCGTCATGGCAGAATAGTTTGCCACAGTATTCGCATTTCTCTAGCTTTGCAAATTCTCTGCCGCAACTAGAACATGTGGCCAACGTTCACCACGCCTAAGGCAATATGAATGCCAACATTAAAAGGAAGAGTAGCTGCATATTTGGCCTACCCAGGGAGCCCCAGCTTACGAAGTGCGCCGCATGTGGCAGTGAAGTTGACCTTCCGTTCAGGTGTAACTATTGCGAGAACTATTACTGCCCAGAACACAGGCTGCCCGAGAATCACGATTGCACGGAGACGTGGCGCGTCAAGGCACTAAAGTCTGCTAGAGCCATATCCATCCCGATGCAGACGGGAAGCGGAAGTGGAGTGCATAGCATGCTGCTTCCGACTCGAACCCGAAGTTTACGGTTCAGCACTACGGAAATCGAGCACTTGATCTTAGGGACCGCCCTAGTCACTGCGGCGGGCGTTTCGTTTCTGTATGGAAGTACATCATCCGCCTTGGCTTTGCTCATTGCAACGGTCGTTTTCGCCATGGGTTTCATACTCCATGAGCTAGCTCACAAGTATGTGGCTCAAAATTACGGCCTTTGGGCAGAGTTTCGCGTAAACACGTTTGGCGTGATTCTAACAGCGATTTCTGTCGTGTCGCCGTTCAAATTCATCGCGCCCGGCGCGGTGGTTATTTCAGGTTTCGCCGATAGGGAAAGAATGGGACTGACGGCGATAGCTGGACCCATCGTAAACGTCGTGATCGCAATGGGTCTGATAAGCCTGTTACCGGTCCTCGCAAACACGGCAATCTACATTGCAATACTCTACGGCGCTGCGATCAACGCTTTCCTGGCCCTGTTCAACCTTATTCCGTTCTCGATCTTTGACGGAAGAAAGGTCTACGCCTGGAACAAACGTTACTGGATTGTAATTTTCGTTGTATCCCTACTCCTAACTCTGTACGCGTACTTCCTATTGGGCATGTTCTAGGAAGTTTACGAACGCGCTACTCTTTCAGGAATTTTACGATTAGAAAGGCCCCGACCAGAAATATTGCGAGTGACAGCAAGGCGATAAGAGATATGCTCAACGTTCCCTTCGATGCCAGATAACCTGCGACGTATGCCGGCGAGATCACCAATATAGCCGCCACAGTAATCAACAGTACGGCTAGGTGACCACGTTTCTTCACTGGCATCGGTTCCGTCATGGACCGCAATCACAACTCGGCCGTGTTCTCATTTCGTCAAATAAAACCTTCCCGTAGGGTTTATAGATGATGGTTGGGTGCGCCCTTTCGATTCGAAAGGTGAACTTGGATGAACGAGTACGTTGAGAAGTTAATGGCCGATGTCAAGGCGAAGAACCCCGCGCAACCTGAATTCTACCAAACAGTTCAGGAAGTCTCGGAGTCCGTTAGCATTGTCCTCGACCGTAAACCCCAATATCGAAAGGCGAAGATCCTTGAACGTATCATCGAGCCAGAACGCCTGATAATGTTCCGCGTTCCTTGGCAAGACGATAAAGGCAATTACCAGGTAAACCGCGGCTACCGCATCGAGATGAACAGCGCAATCGGCCCGTACAAAGGCGGGCTGAGATTCCACCCGACTGTTACCCTTGGAATCCTCAAATTCCTGGCTTTCGAACAGGTCTTCAAGAACGCACTGACTACCCTCCCGATGGGCGGGGGAAAGGGTGGCGCCGACTTCGACCCGAAGGGAAAGAGCGACGACGAAGTCATGCGGTTCTGCCAAAGCTTCATGAGCGAATTATTCCGCCACGTAGGGCCTAACACCGACGTCCCCGCCGGCGATATCGGCGTCGGCGGACGCGAGATTGGATACCTATTCGGCCAGTACAAGAGACTGAAAGACGAATTCACTGGCGTACTAACCGGGAAAGGCCTAGGGTGGGGCGGATCATTGATTCGAACCGAAGCTACAGGGTACGGCGCAGTCTACTTTGCAGAGGAGATGTTGAAGACCCGAGGAGAATCCATGAAAGGAAAGACATGCCTTGTCTCGGGCAGCGGAAACGTGGCTCAGTACACCGTTGAGAAGCTAAACCAACTAGGCGCGAAAGCAGTGACCCTGTCGGACTCGAACGGCTTCATTTATGACAGCGCAGGGATCGACCAAGAGAAGTTAGCGTTCGTACTGGACTTGAAGAACGTCAAGCGTGGAAGAATCAAAGAGTACGCGGACAAATTCAAGACAGCAAAGTACACACCGATCAACCCGAGCCTCGACCACAACCCGATCTGGGACATTAAAGCCGAATGTGCCTTCCCAAGCGCGACTCAGAACGAAATAAACGCCAAGGATGCCGTCAACCTTCTGAAGAACGGCGTCTACGTAGTGACCGAAGGCGCTAACATGCCATCAACGCTCGACGCGACGAAACTCTTCCTAGAGAAGAAGACACTCTACGGACCGGCTAAAGCAGCCAACGCCGGAGGAGTAGCAACCTCAGGCCTAGAAATGTCGCAAAACAGCGAACGACTTAGCTGGACACGCGAAGAAGTCGACGACAAACTCCATGACATCATGATAAAGATCCACAAGGCCTGCTACGAGACCGCCAAGGAATACGGCACCCCAGGCAATCTCGTAAACGGAGCCAACATAGCGGGCTTCGTCAAAGTCGCCGACGCAATGCTCGACCAAGGCCTAGTCTAGGGCGCTAAGACCGAACGATTCATTGGGGCGTCACACGCCGCCCCAACATGTTTTTCTCTTCCCGCACCTCAAGGAATACTGGAGACTATGAAGATTCTGCACACATGCCTAAACGTCATGGACATGGACCGATCGATCGACTTCTACAAGAAACAAATGGGGTTAGAATTCGTCAGCAGACGTGAGGTTACACAAAACAATGCCGAAATAGCGTTCCTGAAGGATGACGCCGGAGGTGCGCTTGAGCTGACACACTGGCGTGACAAGACGACGCTTGCCGAGGGTGAGAACTTCGACCACATCGCTTTCGAGACCAGCGATATTGATGCGAACGTTCGGGCACTACGTTCACAAGGAGTCACGATAGCGATGGAGCCCTTCTCGTTGCAGGGCTCGTCTAGTAAGATTGCATTCGTGAAGGATCCGGACGGAAACTGGCTCGAACTCATAGAGCACCCTACGTGAGAGATGCCGAACCTGATCCCCCACTAAACTGCGTTGCCGCAGGTTCTGAGCGTATCACTTTCTGAGCGAACGTCATATAACCGGTGTGGCCAACCATCATGGTTGCCGGCCTCGTCTTCCCTGTGTACGCCCTGATCTCACGGATAAAACATTCCAGGGTGTGAACGTTCACGAACCCGACCCTCCCGAGGGTCTCCGTCGTCTTCTCGACTTGGTTGACAGTGGGGCTGAAGGAGACTAGAGGCGCACCGCCCAACAATGCATCATGGACTAGAGGAATCAGAGGCCACGGATCACCAACGTCTATAATGGCAGCATCAAACCCCCCTCCCTCGATTCCGGCGCCTGCGTCGGCCCTGTGCAAAGTCACGTAATCCACTACTGAGGCACGCCTTAGGTTTCTTTCCGCCATATCTGCGAACTCGTTTCGGACTTCATAGGTGTGAACGCGACCATCAGGTTTGATGGCCGTGGCGGCGGCCACCGTCATTGCGCCACTTCCGGTTCCCACCTCCAACACCTTCAAGCCAGAAGTTAGCGAGAGTTTCAGCAGGATCAGACCGATATCCTTGGGGTACATGATCTGCGTACGGCGGGCACTATGCATTATGAAGTCGTGCGTGGTCGGTTTCAGAAGCCAGAACCTCTCACCGAGCGAACTCTTTACTTCGCTTCCCAAGGGAAGCCCAATAATCTCGTCAGTTTTTATGAACCCCTTATGTGTGTGAAACTCCCTCCCTTTCTCCACCCTCAATAGCCACTGACGCCGAACATCAAAGTATAGAAGCACCAGCCCGCCCTCAGTGACCGTGGTCAACTGCATCAACTCCCTGCGTACATTTCTCTGAACCGGCGAGCCAGACGCTTAGCCGAACGGCTTGGGACGAGACGCACCGTGACCGGACCAGCTCTTGAGCGTACAGTGACATTCACGAACATCAACCGTAGGGAGGCTGGAATGGCGCATAATATGGCAATTGCTAATGCTATGGGAGTGATGAAGGTCTGCCATCTATAGAGGTTAATGGCGAACCAGAGCAAGTTGTATCTCGCGATAAAGAAGGCGATGATTGCCAGCATCATCAAGGTCATCAGTGGAATCACGCTCTTGCGCTGTACAACAATCGAGGATACGTCTCCGAATCGAATCTCGTGGGGTTGAACTGAGCCCAGGCCGACTCCGATAATCGTCATCCTATCCTGAGATAGAGTGATTGAACCATTGATTCCGCGGCAACTTACCGATTCCTCCTGCATGGGAAAGGCTCCAACCCTCTGCGCAAACAAGTTGCGGATTTAGGGGTAGAGGTTCACGTAATGTATTGAAGTATTGCTCTAAGATCGGTGGTTTCAACTACATGGTGAGCTTCAAGCCTGGCAACCTGATCTTTCGGCATGAAAGCTATCTTCAGGCATTCCGGGTTTGCCAGATCAAAACCTCGGTCGCCCACAAGAGCAACCTCCCTGAGTGGGACTCCAAACTCCGAAGCGATCTCTCTAACCATCCCTTCTTTGCCGTTGATCGCTACCTTCACTTCGATTTCTCCCGTCAACCGTCCATCGTTGGTTCGAAGCTCGTTAGCAATGGCCAAGTCGGCTCCCAATTCCCTCGCTGCCCTTTCCACCAAAAGCGACAAGCCCGCGCTTAGTATCACGATCTTCACGCCGCGCTTCCTTAAATCGTTAAACACGTCCTTCGCGCCCTCTCGGTAGGGAATACTATCAAGAATGCTCTTTACTTTGGGGATCGAAGCGCCTGCCCAATATTGTACGTCGGCTTCAGCCCATTCCCTATATGAAATCTCACCATTCAGGTATCTTTTCGCATTGATTTGGCCGCGATCCCACGTACCGAACGCCTCATGTAGGTGACGCCAAGGGCTGTCGACCGCCGTCAGAGTTCCGTCTAGGTCAAACACGACCATCCGGATTGGCCTACTCAGTTCCCGCACCAACATTACTTGGCCGCGCGGAGGACCCTGGAAATTTCCAAGATCGCCTGCGGGGACGTCCACACCGAAAACGATTTCGCATGCTTCACGGCGGCCGCTTTCCTCAATTCTTCGGCCGCGCCGTTTCGAAGGTACCCCCTCACGAATGCCTCAACTAGTTCCCTAAGGGCGGGAGGCGGAACGGGTCGAGTGAAATAATGCCCCGTGTAGAAGAGCAACTCAGCTATGTCCCACACGTATTCCGCCCGCTTACTCGCCTGCTCAAGATCAACCGTGAATACATCGCTCCCTTCAATTATGAAGTTCTCAGGTTTGCAGTCACCCACGGAGACGGCCACGCGGTGAATTCCAGCAAGTGTCTCCCCAAGTGACTCGAATAATTTGGATTGAGATGGAATCAGATGTTGTTGGTTCACCACTTCCTTGACGGAGTCACTGAGTGAGACACCCTTCAAGTATCTCTCTACGAGAATACGTTGTTTAACGCTTAGGTAGACTATGCTCGCAACCTTCACACCTTTCTTGGCCAGGTACCGGTTCATCCCGTACTCGTTCGTCATCCTCGCTCTTCCTGACACCGCGAAGAGCTTGCTGCCCACTGAGACGAGGTTGAGCGTGAACCATTTGAAGCCGTGCCAGTCCGTAAACTTCTTGACGACAAGTTGTTCTTTGCCCGCCGTAACTAGAGATACCTCGTTGAGTACGCCTGCAAGCGGAGTGATCGTCACCGGTTCGGGCAGCTTCAGGCCGGCGATTACTTCGTCCAGGGACACCTTCTCAGTGACTGGGACCAACCCTTCCGCCGTTCGCAAGAACAGAAATTTCTTTGGGTCCTCAGGCTTTCTTTGATCAAGTTCTTGATCAAGAGCGAGTTTTAACGGGCTTAGGAGCTCTCGGGCGAACAATTCGGGGCTGAGGTACAGCGCTCTTCCTTTTGTAAGGTATGAGTAGAATGCCCTCTGGCTCTGTCTGAAGACGTTAACAACCTGTTCCGACACCCGGTCTTTCAACCACCGATCTACTGCAGCGTCGTTCAGGGCGACGTAATCGCCTTCGGCCACCAACACTTCCCCGCCGGCGGCGCTCACAGCAGCGTTGAAGGATTGGCGAAGAGCGGCAAGGTTTCGACTCCGAACTGGTTCTTCCAACAATCGCAGGTATGACGACAGACTTGGCACGAATACGCGTGCTAACTTTCGCATTCGCGAGAGGCCGAAGAACTCGGGGGCCGCTGCGAGTCCACGACTCATCTCGCCGAACTCCAGAACAAGATCTCGGGCTTCCTCTTTTGCTACGCGCACTCTAGCTTTCAATGCGACCGTGTTCAGATACTCGCTGTTTACGAGAGCTCTGTGCGGGTAGAGGAATTGTTCAGTGAGATAATCCCCCAAAGTTCCTTTCTCAACGTCCGACTCGGCGAGGGTACGATCAACGATCAGGAACCTAGCCTCATATCCGTCGAATACTCGTAGGTGCACCCTTAACCCGTTCGCGTACCCCTCGCATAACACAAGGAGATCTTCCCCTTTTGACGCCCCTGGTTTGGCGAATACGCCCGGCCCGTAAGCGCAGACCGCGACAGGCTCAGCGTGGGAGGTCAAGTCGTTGAGGTTTCGTAATGCGGTTTCGGTAATATCAGTTACAGCGTTCACGGGTTGCAACACCTCTCTGGACACTCGCCGACATTACAGGGCAAGGGTTCAAGATAAGTTGCCGCGTAACTCGGTGAAATAAACCCTGTAGAAGAGGCTTAACAGGCCAGTTCCGTGCAGCCAGACGTCGTGCAACAGACGCTTTAAGGGAGTCCGTTGGCCCTTCTTCTCCTCCCAGTCAATTCGGACCTCCTTTATGCCGAAGCCCATCCTCTTCGCCAGCACTATTACCTCGGTATCCCAGAACCATGAATCGCTTTCTGCTTCGACGGCGAGACGCTCTACTAGGCGCCGCGAGAAGGATTTGAAACCGCATTGATGATCATGGACGCCGGTGTGGAATAGGAACCGCACTAAATAATTGTAGGTTATCGATGCGCCCTTTCTTAGCCTTGGCCGGTTCGTGGTGGAGCCAGGAATATATCTCGAGCCAGTCACTAAGTCGAATTGACTCTGCAACAGTATCAAGTTTCGATATGCATCGAACTTGGCAAGGTCGGTGGCGAGATCCACATCGACATATACGTACACATCCCCCTGAACAATCTTCCAGGCCTCCCTCAAAGCCTTGCCGCGTCCCAACCGCTCGTCATGCTGGACGTGCATTATGTTAGAGTATTTCCATCTCAATTCATCAACCGTTGCCCCCGAATTGGAACCGTCTTCGGCTATGAGGAGCGTAAATTTCTCCTCGATCGTCTTCGTTGCCTCCTCAAGCATAACCGAGGTCGCCGCTAGAAACGCCGTGTCCTTGTGGACGGGGAGAGTGACAACGACCGTTCTTTGTTTGCCCTGAGCCAGTTCGATCACCTACTCATTATTGGATAGAGTTTCTTTGGTCGCGAGGCGAATTGCGCCTTCGCTGTTGAACTCGGGCCTCCAACCCAGTTTCTCAAGTTTTTCAACCGAGAGGTGCATCATCTTCACGTCTCCAAACCAACCCCTCCCACCGTCTACGCCGCCAGTGAATTTCATCTTCACATTTCTGAGGCCGAGCTCCTCCGTTACAACCTGGCCTATCCGTTTCACACTGACCTGATCTGGGGAACTGAGGTTGTAGACATCCACTCTCCTATCTGATCGAAGGAAAGCCCCAAGCGCGATGAAAGTTCCTTTCACGAAATCCGAAACATGGACGTAGGATTTAGTCTGTGTCCCGTCCCCCAGAATCTCAAGCTCGGTAGGGTCTGTCTTAAGTTTCTTGACGAAGTCAGCGACAACTCCGTGGTTCGATCTAGAGCCCACACAGTTCCCCAATCGCAGTATCAGCCCGCGCAGTCCGTGCGCATGCGCGTAGGAGGAGATAAGTGCCTCACAACCCAGTTTCGACGCCCCGTAAGTGGAGATGGGAAGCAGCGGACCATAATCCTCCCTCGTAGGCATCTGAGCCTCCCCGTAAACTGTCGAAGTTGATGCAAACACCAGCGTCTTCGCTCCCCCGCTCACTCTAGCCGCCTCCAAGAGCTGGAAGGTTGCGACCAGGTTTTCCCGAAAATGAATTTCGGGCGCCGTAGTGCCAACGCGAACTTCCGGGTTTGCGGCGAAGTGGAAGATCGTGGCAACGCCGTCCAGCATGCCGGCGAGTCCGACCGGATCCTTTAGGTCAGTTTTCACAAATTTGACCCCGCCCCTGCTGGACGCTTGATGCAGGTTCTCCATCCTTCCCGTAGTGAGGTTGTCGATGATGGTGACGTCATCGTTCTGTTCCAGAAGCGCATCCACCAAATGGCTTCCTAGAAATCCAGCACCCCCCGTAACAATTGTCCCGGCCAATTTTCCCAACCCAGTCTCCTTATACTGAGATTGACTACGCGTAATTATATTGGTAACACAGAGTGTACGCCTAATGACGGTTATGCCAGAGAACCAGTCAGGGGCAGAACTTGTTTCAGTGGTCTTGTCAACGTACAACGAACGGGAGAACTTAGCGAACCTAGTCCCGATTATCGAGAACGTTTTTGCCAAGAGCGGTATTGCCGGCGAGATTGTTGTGGTTGACGATAATTCCCCAGACGGAACTTCCGAGGTGGCCAAGGAACTGGGACGTAAGTTCGGTAACGTACGGTTGCTGTGGCGCCCCGGGAAGTTGGGCCCCGGCTCCGCTCACGCGGACGGATATAGATTTGCGTCGGGGGACATAATCGTCGGTATGGACACGGATTTCTCCCACAGTCCATACGATATTCCTAGGTTTGTTGCGAAAGTCAGGGAGGGATTTGACGTGGTCGTCGGCTGTCGTTACATTCGGGGCGGCCAGTATGAAGTCAAATCCTTTCAGACGCTGAAGAAGAGCATAGCTAGCAGGCTTGGCAACATTCTCATCGGCTTACTGTCGGGGGTGCCCGTCCATGACTTCACCACGGCTCTGCGAGGCATAAGGCGAGATGTCGTGCATAATGTGCGGACTGAGTCGAAAGGAAATTCGTTTTTCATGGAGTTTATTATCAAATCCTACCGAGAAGGGTAACGAATGACGGAACTGCCTATCGTGTTCCGGGACAGGGTTGCGGGCAGGTCGAAGCTTAGCCTTGGGAAGCAATCCTTCAAGATGCTATTCGACCTGGTAAACCTTACGAGAACGAGATGAAGCCGTCCCCGCACGGACCGGTCTCGTTCTTTCAATACTCTCCTTTACCCTTCCTCTGTCCTCCGTTCTCACCGCCTCCTTTCTCGCTTTTGACCCAGGCAAACCATGGGAGCCAGTCGATCCGACTCTGGCGATGAGCTTATTCCAGAAGCGACTGAGGGCGGTTTGAAGTTTCGAGTTGAAGCATACGAAATATGCGGAGAGAAAGATCAGCTGTCGGATTGAGGCCTCGATATTCGTAAGGCCAAAGGGCGTTAGCTGATCCGTTATGTAACGTGGGAGCTCCGGGTGGCCGCTTCCGATAAAGTAGAGCATTATGATGAACGCATTGAGCACGTCTGCAAGACGATAGAAGAAGAGACTGAAGGCAGGCGTCAAAACTACGATCGGGAAAAGCTGAATCATCATCTGAGGGTCAAACAGGTAAACTACACCATACCAAGCGTACCAAGTCATCAGTATCTTCTCCAACACCGTACGCTTGGATATCAGAGCGTAGATCACGAGAAAGAAGAAGATACTGAGGCTCAATATATGCCCAGCCGTCGCGCCAGCTCCTATTATGGTCCCTAGGCCAGCCATCGAGATCACCATCGATATCCAAGTATTCTGCAGTTGATGGTTCGGGCCACTATACCCGACGAAGAGCTGGACCCAAGTGCCAAAATTTGCCAGTGCGAACGGCAGGTTCGCGGCTACCCATACGACTGCGGCTATCAGAGTGAACCGTAACCGAGCCCCCCAATCCCTTATACCCGCCACCATCGGGAAGATCATGATTCCTGGAGTGAGCTTCGTGAGCGCACCGAACGCAAGGCCCACGGCGGCCCAGTCGAATCTCCGCTCCAGATACAACCATATTGTGAGAGTGACGAAGTAAGCTACAAGGAAGTCCCAATTGTAAAACCCGTAAACGATGAAGGTGAGAGTTGTGACCACGTATAGGTAGATCCTGAATCGGCTCAAGTTCAGTTTGATGCATAGCATATAGAGGTTGTAAAGCGTCCCAACCATGAACGGATACTCGAGGAGCCCTTCGACCGCTACGAAGGTGTTGTAGGAATCTACTATGATCGGGAAATACGTCGATATCGCTTGACCGATGTAGATTAGGAAACCAATGATCTGCGGGTATTCGAGCACGTACTGAACGTATGGAACCTGAAGGTTATGCCCGCCAGTGTAGACATCTCGAATCCACAACCATCCGACATCGCTGTAATGGCTCGGAACGATTAGGGGAATCTTCGAGAGCACGCTGAAAATCCAAAGCGTCGATGCAACGAGAATCATGGTTTTGAATTCCGTGTCGCGACGGACGAGTTCCCAAAAGCCCTTGAGGCCGTATAGGGACATCGACAGCACTGGCGGGCGTTTGGTCAATAGGACGCTTTAGAAACTTTCTATAGGATACGCACGAACCCGAACCGCCCCATTCTCAAGGGATTACAGATAGATATCGCCTGAATCTTGGTTCTCCGCGTAAAAACCTACGATAAGAACTAAGTCCTCACTCCGACCGACAATGCATTCATTGCACTCTTCTTCACCCGAGCTCCACTTCCACTCCTTGAAGTCGCTCCGCGCATCGAAGCGGGATGTGGAGTTGGGCGTCGTTTAGACCGCTTTTGACTCGTGGGGGTTGGTTGTTTCGGGGGATGTCTGTTTTCGTAGCGGATTACCGCGAGTAGGTAGATGAATATCCACGCGATGAAGAGAACTTC
>Ga0187784_10002766_pt1 | contig 14091 bp, 14 predicted proteins | sample 1015_SJ02_MP15_2_FD_132964 | JGI IMG/M metagenome (GOLD analysis project Ga0187784, IMG submission 132964) | Tropical peat soil microbial communities from peatlands in Department of Meta, Colombia - 1015_SJ02_MP15_20_MG | ecosystem: Environmental > Terrestrial > Soil > Wetlands > Peat | place...
GATCCATGGGGCTCAGCTTCCATTGTCGGAGCGGATCATGAATGCGAGCGAGGAATCGCCGTTCCTGCTCCTCTTTTCCCACCTCGAGCCAGATCTTAATCAAGATAATGCCAGCGTCGATGATCCATTTCTCGACCAGGGGACAAAGATTCAGAAATCGCTCGAGCTCAGCTTGAGAACAAAAGCCCATGACGAATTCGACGCCGGCCCTGTTGTACCAACTCCGATCGAGAATCACGACCTCGCCGGCCGCCGGAAATTGCTGAATGTAGCGCTGAATGAAGAGCTGGGTTTTTTCCCGCTCCGACGGAGCGGGGAGTGCGACGACACGGAAAACGCGCGGGCTCACCCGCTCCGTGAGCGCCTTGATCGTGCCGCCCTTGCCAGCCGCATCCCGTCCCTCGAACGCGATGATCACGCGAAGACCCTTGTATTTCACCCATTCCTGCAAACGGCAAAGCTCGACCTGCAGCTTGCGCAGGTCCCTCTCGTAATCCTTCTTTTTGAGCTTATCGCTTTCCTCGCCAGCGGCTTTTGCATTTTCCACCATAGCATGCCTCGCTACGATGGAGCGTCGGGCGGCGCTCATCCCCACACCAGCGTCATGCCGATATCGCCCGGCATGCCTCCAGGCCAGTCCACTATTTGGACTCGTAAACGATATCCCTTCGGCTTCAGGTGTATCTCCCAGAACTGATAGAGTTCCCTCGGCAGTCCGGTGAGCGTGGTCTCCCACCCGGGCTCCTGCTGGTTGATGGCGCGACCGCGGTCAGTGCATAGGACGTTGGGGAAGCGACCCACGAAGACCTCGGTGAGCCCGTTGCTCACCGCCCGCCGGATGATGGCGGTGGCTCGTTTGAGTCGCTCTGGGTCGGAAACGCCCGTCGGCTTCGTCAAGCGATCCAGCAATTCCTTCTTCTCGGCTTCCGCAGCGTTTTGTCTGCGCACCATTTCGGAAGCCTTCTCTGATTCCGCCGAGGCAATTGTCCTCATGCAATCAGCCGCAGACGGGAGCACGTCGTCGAGGGTTGGGGATGTCATGTCACTCTCCGAAGCAGGTTCTGCATTGAACGCACGCTAGTTATTGTAAAGCATAGCACATTGACATCGCTCAATACTGTGAGCGAGCATCCGGCGATACTCGAGATCAAGATTCTTGGCGAAATCCCTTGCGCACGCGCAATCTCAACATTAGCAGTGCCGCATATGTTGCGAGTTCCATAGACATGACCGGTTTGTGGCAGGTGGGGCATGCGCGGTGACGAAACTTGACGCCGCAAGGCGGTAAGGCGAGCCACGGTGCGTAGCGAACTCACACCCTCGGCTTTCTGGGAAGGTAGCATCGAGATCGGCGTACTGTCGCGACGGCAGTGCAATTAGTGTCTTTAATATCACAGTCCACGAAAATTTTGGACCGTCAATTAGCCGGCCATATTTGTGGTTTAAAAGATTACAAGTGGAGGTGCGGGTATGGAAAGGCTCTGGCCATCATTAACTGCAACAGTCGCGTTTTTCGTGGCCTCCTCTGTTGTGTTCGCCGCTGACCTCGGCAGGCCGCCGCCCGTTACGCCGATCGCGATGTACTACGACTGGACGGGCTTCTACATTGGCGGCAACGTCGGTGGTGCCTGGGCCAGCGGCACGCTCACTGATAATCTCACCGGCGCGAGCTTCACTGGAAATCATTCCGGTGTGATTGGCGGCGGCACTATAGGTTATAATTGGCAGGTTTCGCCAATTTTTGTTTTTGGTATTGAAGGAACATTCGATGGTGCGTCGATAGGGAAAGCCAGTAATCTGGTTGTCACTCAGTTCGGTACGCTTCAGGGCGGCGCTGGCACGAACTGGGCGGCGACGTCGGCAGGCCGCTTCGGCTATGCGGCAAACAACTGGCTCCTTTACGCAAAGGGTGGCGGCGGCTGGGCCGACAATACGGCCACGATAACCAATTGGACCACCAGCGGATTAGTCAGTGCCTCCCACACCAACAGCGGCTGGCTGGCCGGCGTCGGTATTGAATATGCGTTCACCCCCAACTGGACGATGAAGGTTGAGTACGACTATCTGGGAGTGCCAAGTTGGTCCTTCCCCACCGGCTTCGCGGCTGCCGATGCTTTCACTTTGACGCGCCAAATTAACATGGTCACGGTCGGAGTAAACTACAAGTTACAGTATTCTCCGGGCATACCACCATGGTTCTGAGGCTATCCGAGCCCGCTACGAGCGAGCTGGTTTGAGAAATTCGATCACCCCGTCGGCGTTGGCGCAGCGTCGCTGCGACATCATGCGCACGCATTGGCCATCGCCAGATTGATGACAATCCTGACGTTGCCGCGCTGTTGAAATACTTTTGTAGTTTATCAGGCCCCTCTCTTGATTTGATTTTGCAGCTTGTTTCGTCGTCACAACTTGTCATTCCAAACACATGTTACAAATTTAATTATAAAACCATTCTATTTCGTTCCAGCATTCGTGTGTTGCGCTCACTCCGCAATTTCTGCCTTGTCCTTCGTTCGGGTGATCGCCCTTCTGTTCGTCCACGAGTCGTTGGTGTTTTCAATATCATGTGCTCGCCGACCAACAATTGAATGAGGCTGGTGATCACGCGAAGCACGCCAGGACCTGTCGGACTTTACGTCGTTGAGCGTCGGTTATTTCGTCGCCAGGTTTCCTGGCGCCATTGCTGGATGGGCAGCGATGGCGACGCCTGCACTTCTGATCCCGCTCCGTGAACGGCCTTGATCGTGACTGCCTTGATGGCGACGGCAAGCCAAAAAGATCGCGTGGAAGATTGCCTTGTCCTCGACGCCAAAGCTCATCGTAAAAACAATTCGTCCTCGAACGGCTTAACGGGGGCTGAAGGCCCCAACGCGGAAGTCGAGCGGCTTGGCCGGTCATCGGCGGTGTTGTGAAGGACTTTTCATACCGCTGACTGAATGGCCGCGAATTTTTGCTATTCTGCATGGCGCGGCTGCGACCTGGAGCACCGGTCGCTGTTCGGGCAGCAAATATTTCGCTCGAATAGTGACTTTCTCGCAAAGCAGGAGGATTCTCTGAATGATGACGGTCGACATTACGGGGCAGCTGGCAGGCTACATGGCACAGGCGCGGGATATGCCTCTCGCGCCGCATGTCGCACAGGCAGCGAAGCACCGCATCCTGGATGGGCTTGCCGCAATAGTATCGGGCTCACATCTCCCGGCTGGAGAAATGGCGATTCAGTTCGCACGGGCACAGGGCGGGGTCGCAGAAGCGACTGTGCTGGCGACAGACATTAGAACATCTGCCGTGAACGCCGCGCTAGCGAACGGCATGTTCGCGCACGCTGACGAGACCGACGATTTCGAGCCGGTGACCAAGGCCCATCCCGGCAGCCACGTCGTACCTGCTGCGCTCGCGATGGCCGAGCGAGAGGGGGGATCGGGAGCCGAACTGCTCGCTGCGGTCACGCTCGGCTATGACGTCTGTTGCCGGTTTCTCCTGGCTCTCGGCCCCGACCTGGTACGCGGCAGTCACCGCAGCGCCGAGGGTACGAGCTCAACCATGGGCGCCGCAGCGGCCGCCGCCTCGCTCGCTAGGTTGAATGAACAGGGTATGCGCTACGCGCTGTCGTACGCTGCGCAGCAGGTTTCGGGCATATGGAGCTGGGTGCGCGACGCCGGACATGTCGAGAAGGCCTTCGACTTCTCCGGCATGGGCGCGCGCAACGGCGTCACTGCGGCGATCATGGCACAGATGGGATTTACCGGGGTGTGGGACGTGCTGGATGGCGAGCACAACGCGCTCATCGCGCTGTCAACCGAACCGAAACCGGAGGAAATTGTCTCGGGGCTGGGCACACGCTTTTTCATCACCGAAACCTCCATCAAGCCTTACTCCGTCGGCTATCCGATTCAGGCTCCTTTGGATGCGTTCCTCACTCTTCTGCGCGAACACAAGCTGACCGTCGACAACGTGGAGAGGATCGTCGTCAGGCTCCCGGAGGATGGCGCCCGCATCGTCAATAACCGCTCGATGCCGGACGTCAATTGCCAGCACATCATCGCGCTTGCTCTGGTGGACGGCGCCGTTTCCTTCGAGGACAGCCACTCTTACGAGCGGATGTCGGATTCGAGGGTGCTCGCCGTAAAGGAGCGTGTGCAACTTATCCCCGATCGAGCACTAATGGATCCCGCCGCGCGGCGAAGTGGCCTCGTGGAGGTGACGCTCCGCGACGGCCACACCGTCAGCCACTTCACGCGCCATCCTCCGGGCACACAGGAGAATCCACTGAGCACCGAGCGGGTGAACGAAAAGGCGCGGTCCCTGATGTCGCTAGTGCTGGGTGCTGAGCAGACCGAGGAAGTCATTCGGCGGGTAAACGCATTGGAAAAGCTCGTCGATGTGCGCGAGCTGCGGCCACTCCTGACAGGGTGACGATCGTCAAGCGGCCGAGAAACGATGCGACGCCGCACTATGACGAGACGCGCAACAGATGGTGGTCGGCCCATTGATCAGGGGGAACCTCCTCCCATAGCGCCTGCGCGAGGTCGGCCGGTGGATGCACGCCAACCGCCGCGATAAAACGGCCATCGATGATGCGCTGACGGAACTGCCGCTCAGCCTCGGATCCTGTGCCATTGCCGACGAATCGAACGCGGGGCGGGTCCATTGCGAAACAGAAGCTGCCGAGGCCACCAGTTGCCTTGATGAACGCCTCCTTCAGCGTCTATAGCCGAAGGAACCCCTCCGTCCGCCGCGGCTCCGGCAGACTCCCCAACCAAGCGATCTCCTGCCTGCGCTTTCTCCTTGCGAGATTTGACGGGCCGAGACAACGCCCGCAGTGCTTCGACCGCTCGCTTTGTCGCGCGGTCGAGGCCACGCTTGACGTCGATTGCTCTTGCGCCCGCAACCACGTTACGCACCCCATCGGCGAATATGGCATGGGCCAAGATCGTCGAAGTGCTGGTACCGCCGCCCACCATGTCGCCGGTTTTCTCCGCCGCCTGCCGCAGCATTCGGGCGCCAAGATTTTCCCCGAAGGGGGCGCTCGCCCGTGGTCGCTCATCCTACTTCGGAACGCGCGGAGGCATAGTCGATGGCGTCAACCTGAACGGTCGTGGCGGATCGCGGTCTCACGGACGCCGGACAGCGTTCAGTCCACTCACCGAGCATATTCAAGCGTAACGCGTGTCCAAATGGTGTTGTCCAACCTTAGTTTCGACCCGTGTGCAGTAAAAGCAAGAAGGGACGGGAATTACAGCCAATTATAAAGTCTTTATGAGATCGGCCAGAGATTCCCCTCGAACTTTTAGACGCTCATGTGTACGTGCGGAACGACCGAGATGATCCGATGAATCCACTCCATGACTGTTCCAGTTCCGAAAAGCGTTGACGACCGCCTCCCGGAAATCAGAGCGCCACGCGCTCGGACGGCTGTCATAACTCTGGGCGTGGACGTCCTAAGAATCGCCGTTGTTTCGTTGCTTGAGATAGGGTGCGTAGCCGCCTGCATGGCATTCCTCCTGTCATTAGCTATCGTAATGCCGGCCCTGACCCAACAGGTGGGGACATGGCTTGCCAGTGGACAGTGGAATGCTGTTCCTACGATGGCGATTCTGGAGAGGATGGGATTTGCGTCCCATTGCGGCGAAGCAGTGACCAACTGGTTTCTTTCTTGCGACATCGGTTTCTTGATATTACCGGCCGCTGGCACCTTCGCTCTTGCTATTTGGATATCAGGCAGTCTCGAGCGCTCCCTCTCCGGTTCGACCGCGCATCGGTGCTGACGATGCCACAGCAGGGCGAACCATCCGAGGTCCCGAGAGTGGGCACCGAGTTGCTCACCGACGGTGAGGCTCTCTGAATCGTTGTCAAGCTTGCAAGGCTGCCGAAGCCACTAAGGCGGGTTGGCCGATGGTGTTCTGGTGGTTCTCATACTGCATCAACGATCGGCCTCTTGGCGTCGTCATCATCCAAGCGTCCACACTTGAGCACGCTCGGATGATTGCCACGATCAAGCAAATCGATGCCGGAATGACATTCACAGAAGGGCACATGCTTGATGAGCAACAATCGCCCTTGCTCAAGCCGGCGAGATTGGCCGTTTCCTATTTCTGCCTCGGCCGGAGGAAATTACAACGCGGTTCACTGGAGGGCTGTACCCGGCCCGGACCGGACGGTGGACGGGACGCCAACGATGGAAGGCACGGCTTGATAACCGATGAGACGGGTAGCACGCAACACGGGGGCCGAGTAATCCATGCCGGACGACCCACAGTGGACACCGATGCATTCCGCTGCGGAAAAAGCACGTCGCTGCTCATTGGCATGAAGATTGCGTGGTCGCTGAGGCAAAAAGGAGGGAGCGTAGATGTCAAACTTTAAGCCAGGCGATATCGTTCAACTGAATTCTGGCGGCCCACCAATGACTGTGAAGGCCGTTGAGGGGGACTTGGTAACGTGCGATTGGTTCGACGGCACGAAAAAGTACGAGGACAAATTTCGTGCCGTCACCCTCACCGACGTCCCCTCACTAGAAATGCAAAAGCCCAGATGGTAGCTCGCTGATGTACCGTCTCATTCATCCGGCAACATGGTTACGGCAGGAACCTTGAGGTCCCGTGGCACCCAAGTTGGCGTAGCGGCGGTTGCCGTCGATGGCGACGGGCTTGGCGTGGGGCAGCGGCGTAGCCATGGTTTTCGTCAATCATGAAGTGCTTGGCGTACCCCCGAGGAGGCAATTTAATTGATATTTTGCCGATTTTGCCGCTGGCATTAGAAATTGAGTTTTGTCAACGCGGTCGCGTGCGGTCCAGGGCAGGTGGATTTGCTTGATTGGAGTGAGTCCCTTTGGAGCGCCAAATCAAAATCCGCGGACTATGGGGCGCCGTCGTGGTGCTGCCAGTCCTTGCCGCGATCGTAGCGGCGATCGGTTGGCAAATGCTTCGCGCCGCCCCGGTGCAATATGTCACTGCACCTGTGTCGCGGGGTGAGATTACGCGCGTCGTGACAGCGACCGGAACCGTCAATCCCGTACTCACGATCATCGTCGGGACCTATGTCTCCGGAATAATCCGCAATCTGTACTGTGATTACAATACCCAAGTAAGGGCAGGACAGGTCTGCGCGAAAATCGATCCGCGTCCCTATCAGGCGACTTTCGATCAATACACTGCTCAGCTTTTGCGTGACCAAGCGATCCTCGATAAGGATCGCACAGATCTCGCACGCTATCAGTCGCTCGCTGCAACGAACGCAATCGCGCGTCAACAAGCCGAAGATCAAGTCTACATCGTCCACCAGGATGAAGCGACGGTTAAGCTCGATGAGGCCCTAGTTGAGGGCGCCAAGCTGAACCTCGACTACACCAACATCATCTCACCCGTAGACGGCATAGTGGTGTCACGCAGTGTGACTGGCGGGCAGACTGTCGCCGCCACCTTCCAGACGCCGACGTTGTTTCTGATCGCCACGAACCTCAAGCAAATGGAGGTGGACACCAACACCAGTGAAGGAGACATGGGTGGGATCAAACAGGGCGACGACGCGACGTTTACCGTTGACGCCTTTCCGCAGAGGGTTTTCCGGGGCACCGTAACCCAGATTCGACAGTCGCCGCAGACAGTGCAGAACGTGGTCACCTACGACGTCGTCATCGGCGTCGACAACAGCGACTTGGCGCTTCTGCCAGGGATGACCGCGTCCACGCAAACCATCGTCGCTCAACGACATGACGTGCTTCGGGTACCAAATCAGGCCTTGCGGTATGTGCCGGGCGGACTTGCCGCGGTTGGTGCCGGGGTTGCCCGCACAACAGCGAACAGTCAGCCGCAACTCTGGGTGCTGCGCGACGGCCAAGCCGTTGCCGTCAACGTCGTTATCGGCCTTGCGGACGACAATTTCACAGAGATCACTGAGGGCGATCTCCAGCCCGGCGATCCGGTCATCACTGCCGAAGTTAGCGGCCAAACGCGTGGCCAGCAGGCCGGCTTGCCACCACCACGCCTCTGACCGGGTGCCTGATGGAACAACACGCCGCGATAGCAACGCAGCCGATCGTCGATGCTCCACTGGTCATTGAAGTCGAGAACGTGGCCCGCACCTTCGTCATTGGCGATGTCCGGGTCGATGCTCTTCGTGGCGTCGATCTGACCGTCAGGGCGGGCGAATTCGTCGCCATCATGGGCTCATCGGGCTCGGGTAAATCCACCCTGATGAACATCCTTGGCTGCCTCGACCGGCCGACAGACGGACATTATCGGCTGGAGGGCGTTGATGTTGCGGCGCTGCGCGAGTCGGAACTCGCGGGCATCCGCAGCGAACGGCTCGGCTTCGTATTCCAGAGTTTCAACCTTTTGGCTCGCACCAGTGCCATCGAGAATGTCGGGCTGCCGCTTTATTACGCCGCTTCCGGGCCGAAAGGGAGTGCTGAGCGCTCACAACGGGCACGGGCGGCGCTGCATCTGCTTGGTCTTAGCGATCGTGAGCGCAATACACCGGCCCAGCTCTCGGGCGGTCAGCAGCAGCGCGTCGCGATTGCGCGCGCATTGATCAACGCACCCAGCCTCCTTCTCGCCGACGAGCCGACCGGCAATCTCGATACGAGAACCTCGCACGAAATCATGGAGACGCTGGTCTCACTCAATCGCGACCAAGGAGTGACCGTTGTCCTCGTAACCCACGAGTCCGATATCGCCGCTTATGCCCACCGCATCGTGACAATGCGCGATGGCATGATCATCGCCGACGAACGGGTCATCAAGCCTGCGCCGGTTGCCAAGGCCGGACGCTTTGCACGCCGCCCTCCTCGTGAAACGGGCGCCACTGGGCTGGCAACCAGCGGCTTTCTCGGCTTCGCGCTTATGATCCTCGCTGCCGCGGCGCAGGCAATCGGGCGCAACAAGATGCGTTCGGCTCTTACCATGCTTGGGGTGTTCATCGGCGTCGCATCGCTCATCGTCATGGTCGCTGTGGGCAATGGCGCCAGTGAGGCGGTCCGTAAGCAGATAGAAAGTCTTGGCACCAACGTTGTGGTCATCCTGCCCGGCGCCCTAAGCACCGGCGGCTTGCGCGCTGGATTCGGGAGCGCCAGCACGCTCACGGTGGCAGACGCACGCGCAATACACCGCGATGATCCCGCAGTCGGGCAGATCGGTTACCTCATCCGCCAGCCGGGGCAGGTGCAGTACAGCAATCAAAATTGGACGACCAACATTCAAGGCGTCAGCGCAGATTATCCGTCGATCACGAATTGGCAGATTGCAGCAGGGCGAGCCCTTACGGAGCAGGATGATCGCGACGCCAACCTCGTCGTGGTTGTCGGGCAAACCGTGTATCGCCAGCTCTTCAGTCCCGGTGAGAACCCGCTCGGCGCATTCATCCAAGTTAAGAGCGTCCCGCTGCAGGTGATCGGCGTGCTGGTCGCCAAAGGCCAGTCGCCTTTCGGCACCGATCAGGACGATCTTCTAATGATGCCGTTCACGACGGCCGAGCGCAAAGTCCTTGGTGTCGCGGCGCCGACCCAGCAGCAAACTCCGCTGAATTGGCCCTACCTCCCGGCACCCAATCCCTACAATCTCCAGCCTCGGCTCACGGGTTATGTCAACCAGATCTACGTGCAGGCGGTGAGCCAATCCTTGGTCCAGATGGCGATCCGTGAGGCGACCGACACGCTCATTCGCCGCCATCGTATCAAGCCCGGTGCGATCAACGACTTTGATGTGCGTAACTTGAGCCAGTTCGTCGAAACCGCCGAGAGCAGCAGCCGTATCATGGCGCTTCTGCTTGCGGCCGTCGCATCGATTTCCCTTCTTGTCGGTGGTATAGGCATCATGAATATCCTGCTCGTCTCGGTCACCGAACGCACGCGCGAGATCGGATTGCGCATGGCAATAGGTGCGCGCCGACTGCACGTGCTACTGCAGTTTCTCGCCGAAGCGATCTTTCTCAGCGTCAGTGGCGGACTTGCCGGAATCCTCATGGGAATCGCATGTTCCGCATCGATTTCGTTGCTATTCCACTGGACCGCTCCGGTATCCCTGATGGCAGTGGCCGGTGGCTTCCTGTTCTCTGCAGCGGTGGGAGTATTTTTCGGATATTACCCCGCGCGCAAGGCCGCAAGTCTCAATCCAATCGATGCTTTACGCTATGAATAGAATTTCATTGCAAGGGGACACGCCGAATACCGGTATTCGCTATTTTTCATGTGATTTGTAGCGAGTTAGATGAGGAGTATCAATTGGGCGGTGCCGTCGGACGGCAATGTCCATATTCGGTGCGAACATTATCCGTGGCATATTCCTGCCAAACAATTCCCAGGGAGGAACGGTCAATGCCTACGCTAATATTATCCGCTCGACCGCTAATGGACACATTGCTAATTGAAGCACTTCCGAAAGTGTAATTGTTATCATTTTGTCTGGCCATCAAAACGCGTTTTTTTTCATCAAAATTAATAATAACTCCTTTATTCTCGGAACCGATCTTATACTCCGTGTCGGTCAAAACGCAATCAAGCTGTTGCGGGGCGGCTGAGGGGCTGGTGCTCCATCCACACAATATCGTTAACCCAACCAATGTTGCCCGAATGCGCTCACTTCTTTTCACGCGACAACCTCGTTGGATGAGATAGTTCTGAACGACGAACGCGATCAGCACCGACTGTCGGTGCTTAACTGCAGTTGCACGTGCGCAGGTGCTCAAGTTATCTCGTTCTAGACATTAATCGAAGTCCGTATTTACAATCTACGATGAGATCGTTGGTTTCACGTTCTTCTAGCATTGTGCTTCCATGAAGAGGACGATGTGCCGCATCGCATGATTGACTTCTCGATCATTTTCCTTCGATGCAGGCGTGGTCGATCGCGATTGCATCATTGGCGGCGCGGGTACCATCTGATACGAGGCGGCTGCTGCTCAGCTGCATTACCTTACCTTGGCCATGTGTGATCTCTGGCCAAACGCGAGCGTAGGTTTGGCGTGTTGCGAGTGCCTTGTCACCAAAAGGGGAGCGGTATGCCAAGGTTCACCACCTTTGTGGGCGCGTCTTCATTTTAGGCCGAGGATATAGGCGATGATATCTTCCCTTTCATCTTGAGTGAGCATGAACATTGGCATCCCGGCATGGGGCGTCGTCAACGCCACCATCAGCGCAGCCACGGTCATTCCGGGCGCTGACGCCAGTTCACTGAAAGTGGGTGCCCTCAAGTTCGGCGAAATTGGATCTCCTCCCCTGACGGCATGGCATCGCGAACAGGTTTCTCTGGCCAGCTCGGCGCCGTTTCTGGGATTGCCGACCCCCTGAGCTGAGACGCTAACGGATGACAGGGCCAACAGAGTAAGGAAACAGATGACTCGTTTCATGTCAGTTTCTCCAAGCATTGAGCCGATGCTTTGACGAAGCGACTGCTTTGGGCGATCCATCCTTCATGCAGGTCAGTGGTGTCGCGCTCTCGCGGACGGATGAAATGCGGACACCAGGCAGTGCATCCGATTAAGTCGCATCGTTAGTAATCCTTGTTTGCTAAAGAGCAAAGCCGCGGCACCGTCACCCTGAGACAACCAGGCAACCGCCCCCGATCATATAACCCCGGTTCAAGTTTCGCCTATGTCTGCATCACCTTGAAATCCCGGCCAACCGCAGAACTTCAATTGCACGCCGGCTCTACCTACTTGCCTTGCAGGGTGGAAAGATAAGCGACAATGGCACGCACGCGGTCGCGCACGATTGTCGGTCCAAAGCGCAAAGCCCTTCCCCACACGGGCATCTCTCGGGTGCCATGAGCGCCAACTTCTTGTCTACCGTCAATCACGTCGGCGACGCGCCCAAAAGGAAACGCTCCGCCATTTGCCTCTGAAAGCCTGGTCAAGTCAGCGGGGGCCTTGCTGAGCGATTTGGACACAGGTCCGTCGCCCTTCCCGGCTTTTCCGTGGCAAGACCCACAATAGGTCGAATACCAGTATTCGCCGCTCTGTCTGCTTTGAGCATGGCTGGTGCTCGATATTGGGGCGACTGACACCACTGAAATCAACAGCGCAATGGAAATGATCCTCACAAATCTCTCCTCACATCGCGTCACCTTTTACTGCAAACTTTTTCCATTGTAAGGCTTATGCTGCATTGAGCGAAATCAAGGTTTCTCGGTTGTGATGGGTCAGCTGATAGGCTGGGTCGCGCTCGATCCCCGGTGCTGGACGTGGTTTCGCCTCAGGCGCCCCTCGTCATTTTCGCCGGCGGGCTTGAGCAAGAGGCGATGCTGGAGGCCGTTTCCGATCTCGGAATCCTGATGCTTCTGCTTCTGACCGGGATGGAGACCGAGTTGGCAGGAAAGACTGGTCGCCCCGCTCTCAGCGTATCGGTCGTCCTCCCTTTCGTCTGCGGGATTGTGCGCGGACAATTCCTACAGCAGGCAATGAATGGGCGCCACGCGACTCACAACGGCAAAGAAGATCGGTCTGATCCATGTAACCTGTTGACCGGGTCTTGGTGTCATCGCGATCACAGTCGATCGATCAATAGAAACGGACGCGCACAGCGGTGCCACCTGCGTTGAGACCTATCAATCGAAATCGTCCGACGGCGCGCTCAATGAGCACCTCGATCAGAAATTCCGGCAGCAGACCGCACACCATCGCCGACGACATGGCCGTCAACAGGGCTGACCAACCCGGGGCGGATGACGTTGGGGGACAAACTGCGGTGCCCCCGGCCTTCACCGGGGAACTCAAAGCCGGGACTGGTCACCGTTGATAAAGGCCGACGAGGACCGCCTCGGCGACAAGATGCTTGCGCGCCTCCTGCTCCACATCCCGGCACGAGGCATCCTTGTGGACTCGCAAATGGTCGGTGGAGAGGGCAAGGAGCCGGAAATGATAATGGTGGGGACCATGGCTGCGGGGCGGGCATGGGCCGCCGTAACCTGGTCGCCCGAAGTCATTGAGCGCCTGCTTGAGCTTGTCCTTGCCGCCGCCACGGGCCGCGTCCTCTGCCAGTGCAGTGCGGCCGACCGGAAGGTCGCAGGCGGCCCAGTGATGCCAAGTACCCGCCGGAGCATCGGGGTCATCGCAGAGAATCACGAAGCTGCGGGTGGCAGGCGGCGCATCGCCCCAATGGAGCGGCGGCGATGTGTCTTCTCCCTCGCAAGTAAAGCGCCGTGGGATTTCCGCGCCATCGTCAAATGCGCTTGATTTCAGCCACATCGGCTGTCTCCCTCAGGACATGCGAGGATCATGCACTTTGGAAGCGCCACGTGATTGACACCCGTCAAAAAATCGGAGCCGACTAGCAACTTCGGACCAGCATTTGCCATTCCGGCATTTCTCGGCTGCGCAGACTGACAGCGGGACCAAACCCACTTCCTCGAGTGGTGTCGCTACGCATGCTGACGCCTTTGGTGAACTCAAGGCCGTCGAAGACAACACAAAGCAGCTCTTGCCTGGTCGATCGCCTTGTCGGCGCAAACAGGCAGCGACACTGGAACATTTAGGCCGATAGCTTCGCCGTCCTAAGATTGATTGCCAGTTCGAATTTGGACGGAAACTCGAACCGGCAAATCGCGCGGCTTGGCGCCGCCCCACTGCGGCCCGCGCTTCGGCGAGCGACCCTCAGCGCGGTATCTCCAGCGGATCTTCCCCGACGCCTGAATTACCGATGGTGGTATCTCTTGTCGCCGGGTCAGGACCTCGTCCCTCCGCAAAGGCGACCTCCGCCTGGCGTGCTCCCCGCAGCAGCCCCGGGAGGGCGTAGTTTCCCTCGATGCAGCGCGGCTCGTAATAGATTCTGTTTTCCTCCCCGCTCTCCCTGGTGAACTCTCGCTTGAGTGTCCAGGGCCGCGTCCAAACGGTCGGATCGTCGATCGTGAGCTCGTATGCAAGCTCAGTCGGGCTGGTCCGTGTCCAGCGTTCGACCAGATGCAAGTTCTCCCGTGAGCCTCGAAAATCAGTCTTCGGACTGAAGTTCGTCACATCGATGACGAGGGTATTTCCCTCCCAGTGGCCGCGCGAATCGCCATACCACTGGCGGATGTTGGACGGCAAATGCGGGCTCCCGTTCATGACGATGTTCCGCTGGTACCCTTGGCCCTGGCCCACGTCGTAGAACATCGCGATCCC
>Ga0187784_10002768_pt1 | contig 14080 bp, 14 predicted proteins | sample 1015_SJ02_MP15_2_FD_132964 | JGI IMG/M metagenome (GOLD analysis project Ga0187784, IMG submission 132964) | Tropical peat soil microbial communities from peatlands in Department of Meta, Colombia - 1015_SJ02_MP15_20_MG | ecosystem: Environmental > Terrestrial > Soil > Wetlands > Peat | place...
CGACTTTGACCTTGGGTTCGGCGCTCTGATCCGCCGCCCACCCACACGTGGCGACGAGCGAAACTGCGACTGACACGGCTAGGCTTGCACCCTTCATCACGACATTCCTCTCCCCGGGCTCGCACTAAGGCAAGACCGCGCGTAGGAGCCTATTGCGCAGGGTCGGTCGGATCAATGGGCGAGCCGAAGCCTGCTCGCCGCTTGCTGGTCGAAGCAACTTGAATGGTAGCGACTTGGCTGCGCGGCATCGCCTTCGGCGGCGCGGCTTCGCGAGGCTCACCACATCGCCTAAACTTCCCGAGATGACACGCGCTTGCTCAGGCTCGGGGATGATGGCACGGTACGTATTCGATTTACTGGAGCCTGGTTCTCGGCGGACCTATTCTCTCGCAAAGAAAGCGTATTGTGTGTCGGTTAAGGAAGCTAGCGCATGAGCGAGACCCTCGACTTTGATCCTAATGCGCTGCGCGAGAAGTACCGTCGCGAGCGCGACCGGCGGCTGCGGCCCGACGGCAACGACCAGTACGTCGAGGTCGCCGCCGACTTTCGACACTATATCGACGATCCACACGTCGACCCCGGCTTCACCCGCAAGTCGCTAACCGACGCGGTCGACGTAGTGATCGTGGGCGGCGGCTTCGGCGGCCTCTTGGCCGCGGCGCGCCTGTGCGAGTCCGGGGTCAAGGATATTCGCATCATAGAGAAAGGCGGCGACTTTGGAGGCACTTGGTACTGGAATCGATATCCAGGCGCACAGTGCGACGTCGAAAGTTACATCTACCTGCCACTGCTGGAAGAGGCCGGCTACATCCCCAAGGAAAAATACAGCTTCGGCGACGAGATCCGTGCGCATGCGCGTCGGATTGGCAAGAAATTCGATCTCTATCGCCTGGCCTGCTTCCAGACCGAGATCAGCGAGATGCGCTGGCTGCAGGATGAGAACCGGTGGCAGGTCACCACCAATCGCGGCGACGCCATGCACTCCCGCTTCGTGGTCATCTCCAGCGGTCCACTGAACAGGCCGAAGCTGCCCGGCATTCCCGGTATCAAGACGTACAAAGGCCACAGCTTCCACACCAGCCGCTGGGATTACGGCTACACCGGCGGCTCGACCGAGGGTGGGCTAACAAAGCTTGCCGACAAACGGGTAGCGATCATTGGCACCGGGGCTACGGCCATCCAGTGCGTCCCGCACCTAGGCCGGCATGCAAAACACCTCTACGTTTTCCAGAGGACACCCTCGTCGGTCGACGTGCGTGGCAACAAGCCCACCGACCCAGAATGGGTAAAGACACTGACGCCCGGCTGGCAGAAGCGGCGGATGGACAACTTCAACGCCATGTTCTCAGGCCTGCCGCAAGACGAGGACCTCGTCAGCGACGGCTGGACCGAAATCTTCCGCAACCTCGGCCTCGCCGCCGCTGCCCACGCGGCCCGGGGTGGAGTGGCTCCCGAGGAAATGGGCCGGATGATAGAGATTTCAGATTTCAAGAAGATGAACCAGATACGCGCCCGGGTTGACGCCACCGTCAAGGACCCTAAAACCGCAGAGGCACTCAAACCCTGGTACCGCCAGTTCTGCAAGCGGCCGACCTTCAACGACGACTACCTGCCCACGTTCAACCGACCGAACGTGACCCTGGTGGATACCTTGGGCCGCGGCGTCGACCGGGTGATCGAGACCGGGCTGTTGTTCGACGGCATCGAGTTCGAGGTGGACTGTATCATCTTCGCCACTGGCTTCGAGGTGGGCACTGCCTACACGAGGCGGTCCGGCTTTGAGATTTATGGCCGCGACGGGCGCACGCTAACCGACTACTGGTCCTCGGGCCTGCGCACGTTGCACGGCTTTTACAGCCATGGCTTCCCGAACTGTTTCTACCTTGGGGTTACCCAAAACACCTTTACGCCGAACTTTCCGCACATGCTGGACGAACAGGCGCGCCACGTTGCCCATGTCGTCAAGGCCGCATCGGAGCAGCAGGCGCGGATGGTGGAGCCTACTCTTGAGGCCGAATCTGGCTGGCTCGAAACCATTCGCGCTACCGCAATTGACACCCTCGCATTCCGACAGGCCTGCACTCCGGGTTATTACAATGGTGAAGGGCACCCCGGGAAAGGCCAAGGCCTGTTCGACAACCTTTATGGCCGCGGGTCTGACGCCTTTTTCGCGCTGATGAGGGAGTGGCGCGAGGCCGGAGATATGCGCGGGCTTCAGGTGCGCTGACACCAACTCAGCAGCGATTGGCGTTTTTCAGTATTCGTGATCGAAACATGGAATGTAGAGTATTGCGGAATGAGCGAAGCTAGTGTTGCTAGAACTTCCGCTTCTGACCCCCAGAACCAAACTGGCGAGATGACGGCTTAAATTTCCGATTTCGATGGAAGAAAAAGAAACGCCAGAGGTGCCGCTTGCTCTTCGGCATTTACAGTTCGGCCGCTGCGTCATAGTCGAACTTCATGATATCGGCTCTGTCATGCAGCGCGGCTAAATTGGCTTTCCTTGGCTACCCGCTCATGCGGCTCGGCGGCATTATTAATTTTGTACTGGAAGTCATCGCCTTCGGGTGGCAAGAGCTGCGTAACCGTATAGGTGTTGCCGACGTTACGAGCGCCATAGGGCCCCGACCTATAAGTCACTGTCTGACCGATTTTGTATTTGTGTCCGCTCACCGTCGCTCGCCGTAGAACCAGGTTGCGCGTCAGGTTAAACGGCGGCCCTGCGGATGTGAAGAGATTTAGGAACTGCCTATCCTGATCCACGGGGAGCTGAAGTGGCACCAAGACTACGCACGACAAACCCGATGGGAACGCTCGCGCTAGCTACGGCATCGCTAAGGGCCATTTTGACTCCTTTGCGCACGCAGATTTGCGTCGTTTCCGCGACCTTCGATTTGACAAATCGCTGGAGTTTTTGCTTGTCGAGCGAAGAAGTGGGCATGGAAGGCGCTCCTTGGTCTCCTCAAAGACGTTCCGCAAATCTGGCGTAAAACCCACAGGGCGTGCAGACCTCTATAATCGGCCACGTCGATTTCCCTTCCCCAACAACCGCTATAGACGCCAAAGTTAGTGAATAAATCAGCGCTTCTAAACACTAATTTGTATCGACATCTGAGGCGAACTTGATCGAGGTTGCGCCATGAATAGCAAAGTAATGCGTTGGACGACTGTGTCATTTCGGCAGATACAAGGGCAAAACCCTTCCAGAAATAATAGTCCGGGATTTGGACTGGTTCTTTTGGGCTTTGCGTACGGCAAGCACGCGCACGAGGCGCAAGAGCGTGCGCGGAGGGTACGGGCGATCAAAATTCCAAAATCGGATAAGAGCAAGCTGGAGGTCGAATATCGGTATCAAATGGACCGCAGATTTAGTGGCTTTTCGTTCGTCGAAGCTGACAGTCGCCAATATACCCGATGAGCGACGCGACTGCCGTACTGGACCTGTCGTGGCCACTTCGCCGCAAATACGACAAACGAGCAGGTTGCATCATGATCGCTGACTTTCGCAGTCATTATTTTGGTAGGCACAAACGATTGACCAAGGATCGGTGCGAGGGATTTTTTCAGCAATGATCGAAATTTCCTATCCCGTTAGAGTGCCACCGCCGTTATCGCCGAGAACTGCCAGTTACGTCGCCGCCCTTATCCGGGAAGGCGATGACTTTGATTATTCGAAATGGTTTCAAGAGGTTCGAAGGAAAGAGCGAGATGCAAAACAGGTCCTAGTAGTGGATGCATCGGATAGGCGTGGTTTTAAAGAGCCCAATCGAAGCAATACGCCGGAATGTCGCGATATCTGGCCTACATCGGGACCAGTGCGGATAGCCGGAACAGCATCGCTTCCCATTGCGATCAGGCGATCCCGCCATCACAAAGCCCGCGATGAGACCCCAGAAGCCCGACTTTCGCGACGGTTAGAGAAGATCCGTGAAGCATGGAATGATTTTCAGTCACGCCGTGCCCGCGATGCAGTGTATGGATACCTAGCGCACGTGCTCGCGATTGTTGAACATTATAAAGTGCGCCGGAAAACCAGCAAGCTCTTACGACACGCGTCCGAATTCGCTGATTTGCGATTTGACCAGAACGCGGACCCATTCACTGCGATTATTCGTTGTACTTCAGACGATAGTGTCGATAACAAAATGATCAGCAAATGGGCGCGTGCACTGCGGTATGTGGCTCGTTCAAAGAAACCTGAGACCGGGCTCAAGACGTTTATGAAGAAAGCAGGTGGAATCAATGGGTGTGCCGAGCTGTACGCGAGACATTTCGGGCGCGGGCGGCGCGACTATACTCATTAGGCCGACCGCGATGTCGATGCGATTGGCTGCATAAACTTGCTTAGCTGATGAAAATTTGCGAAGCCGGCAACGAGATTTCCAGAACCAGGGTCGAACTTTTCCGAGATCGATCACCCGTAGCTTCGCCGGCGTTGGAGAACCCGCCGTCTGCTTACTTCCCGGGACGGAGCTGGCGTTCGAGGACAACGCCTATACAAGTGCGCGCTCAACCCTTCGGGAAAGCGCTGCGGCCCTTATTTCCCCTGAATTCGATTTAGGTAGTCGATCACCGCGAGGATGCGCATCCGCACCACGGTTTCGGGATCGAAGGAAGGGTTGACAAACCCTTCTGCAGCATTCGGGCTCGCCGCACGATTCGGACTCGGTGTAAATCGGTCGCCCCAAATTGGCATGTCGCGAGTGCCGTGGGCTATCACCAACTGCCGTCCATCAATGACCTCATAGACAGAGTTGAATGGAAACACGCCATTATTTTTCTTGGTGAGAACGGTCAAATCAGCGGGCGGCGCCAAACAGCGCACCAACCGGTCCCATACCCTTGCCGTCTATGCCGTGACACGCGGCACATCCCATCTGATATTCGAACTTGCCAGCGTCAAATTCTTGCGCCCACGCTGTGTTTTTGAAACCAGCGACGACAGTGGCAATGACCGCGAATATCACAGCCAACTTTGCCATATCGATCTCCTGTGCTCTTTGGGGCGCAAGATTTCAATGGGCAGCATCGACAATTGCCTTGATGTAGATCAAATAGGGCAGCCGACAGTCCGGGGTTTGTGATTGTCCGAAGAGTTGAACAGTTGATCAAAAACACACTTAAAGAGTCAACGTAAAAAATATGGTCGCGCCGAAGGTGTAATGGTGAGTGGATTGGCAAAACTTTTCCGAGCCCTTGGTAGGTCGTCGAAAACCGGCGCGACCGAACCCATGCGATGCGCGGGCCTGGCCAGTTTGATGCATGTCAATGCGAGCGCTCTTTTCTCATGGGCACTGACAAAGCCGTAAGGTCTTCAAATTGCCGAGAGATTTGCCAACGCCAAACAACAGCGTGGTCATCTGCACCGCATAGATGGACTTCCTCCAATACGTAGCCGGTGGCGCCATGGCTAGGAAATTTATGGTTTATGCCGCTCTTTTGGTCGCACTGAGCATAAGCGATCACGCGCGAGCTCAAATTCCTGGCGGCCTAATGAATATGTTTAACGCCATGATGGGCGCTGCCATCGTCAACAATGCCAGAGTCCAGTGGTCAAAAGTCCCCTCAAATGAAACAGCATGTATCGAGGAAGAACTGCAGCAGCGAGGTACCTCCATTGGTGGATTGATTCAGAACGGCATCGCACCGAATGACCCCAGGGTTGCAAGTGTTCGCTTTGGCTGCCGCACCGCCGCTCTGTCGCCTTCCGAGGTCATCCCTAACGCTCCCATAGAGACGGGAAGTCTTTCCGAAAAGCCAACATTTGATTGTAGCAAAGCGCGTAGTCTCACTGCTCGGACCATGTGTCTTGACCTAGCTGGCGCTTCAGCGGATTGGGACCTAATAACAGCCTATTGGGCGCGGTATTTCACTTTAGCCGAAGGTCAGCGCCAACGTTTCGACCAAGGACAGCGAGATTGGCTCGATTCATTGAATCAGAAATGTCCGGGGACGCGGAATCCACAAGAGTGTGTTCTTACGGCCTATCATCGGCGCGCGGCGGCTTACCGCTCTCAACTCGTTGGTGATGGCTTAGCGGAAGCCCGCCTCACTCCCGAACAGCACGCTAAAATTCAGCAGTCACTCATCGAGTTGGGGTATTTGAACGGTGATCCAGATGGAGAATTCGGTTCAAACACTCGCGCCGCGATTAGGCGTTTCAAAGCGCTATCTGGAGCCGCCGAAAACGAGTTCCTGACCGCACAGGAAAGTGCACAGCTACTTCACGGGACGGCCGTCGCAGTTCCGTCCTCGTGCCGCGTCATGGATCCTACGGGCACACCCTTAAACGTCAGAGAAGAGCCTAATGGGGTCGTAGTCGATACTTTGACCAATGGGACTCTGCTTCAAGTTCTTGGCATCCAACAAGATTCGCGGGGCCGTGAGTGGGCACGCGTCCAGACGCAGCGGGCTCTCGGCTGGGCTTTTCGCGACTACATTGACTGTTCGCCAACCAGAGTGGCTCAAGCGCCTACAAGCCCTGGACCGCCCCCACCGCAGGCGCCACCGCAGCCCCCACCGCCACCGAAAATAGAAACTGCTCGCCTCAAGGAAGCTCATATCTTTCTCGACGACGCAAAAAAATTCATCAACCAACAGAAATCGGTTTCCTCGATATCCGAAATTGCCGAGGAGGCGGCGATTCTACAACTAGCCCTGAATCAGTTTGATGAGCACAGGGCGGTTGAATCGATGCGAAAACTCAATGATTTGCTCAGACCCATCCCTAGCTTCACCGAGTTTGTGCAGCAGCAGAAAACGGAGCGGAATCGTGAGGAGGCCCGTCAACTTTCAGAAGGTAGGATTCAAGCTAAGGAAAATGAGTCTTTCATAGATGGTTATTTGCGGAGTCATCTGGGTGACCCGAAGACCGAACCGCTCTTGAGCCAGCGGGCTCAGATAGAAAGCGCCCTTAAATTGAACTCTATTGAGGAAATCACCGAAGCAAACGACGCCGTGGCGTCATACGCCACGAATAACGGATTAATAGAGGCATATGCGGAAAGCAAAAAGAGGTTCGAGCACCCCGAGCCTTCTCCGCCCCATACGGAAGGAACGCTAAGGGACCGTCTGACACCTAAAAGCATGTTTCTCGTCGAGGGGCCTGCCGACGAAATAATGCTGCTCTACAATGCCTCTCCAACTGCCCCGAAAGTCTGGAAAAACGTAAGGGGAGACGTTGTCTTTCAGGACGACACCGCTTCCATATGCTTCGCTCAACCCGACGCGGAATTGGCCATAACACGATACGTAGACCATTACCTCGGAGACCGTGGGGCAAAAAAGATAATCTCAGTCTCGCCGCCTTGCGACCTCTCCAGCGTGGGAAAGACAATCGATGTCATCGCGTTTCAGCGCGGAGAGTTGTTGAAGAGCCGCGAGGACTACGTCTTGGCATTGGCAAAAATGGCCGAAGGTGAAACATTCCGACGGTATGAAGCGGTAAAGGATTACGCTTCAGTGTTTCAGAAGCGTCAGGCACTGTCCCTCCAGTTCGAAGCGGAGGTCGATAATAACTCGCGCAAAGGTTTTGGTGTGATAGCGGCCAACACGACGGCCATTGCCTGCGTGATTCCACCCTCTCAACCCGACCGCAGCGATGGTCTCAAAGAACTTCTGAAGCGGAATGCCGATGCAATCGCGCCGGCTCTTACAGCGGAATGGCAGTTTGTCGATACGCCCACTAATGACCTGGCGTTTCTAGGCCTGCAGCGTCAGCAATGCGGATATTTACTGGGCGATGATAACGCTCTACGAGCGATAATGCTCGCACTGCGGCGAGAAAACCTGAAATACTCGTTTGCACCAGTTTGGTGGAATGAGAAGGAGCTAGACCAGGCAACATTTGATGCCCATGACGCCGCCCAGGAAGAAATACTGAAGCGGAATGACTTAGAGCGCAAGCAAAAGGGGGAGGAGGCTCTGCAAGAGCAGCGTAAGAAAAACCAACAAAGTGAGAAAACGGAAATCGAGCGCAAGTTGCGCGAGGCCAATGGTACTAAAGCCCGTGGGTTGATGAATTACATTCACGACCTTGTCAGCGCCATGGCCGAGCAACGACCCGTGGCAGACGATGACCTGTTTCCTACTTACTCAAATTGGCTGAATCGGCGCTTTGCTGACCAATGGGAAACATTCAATGTAAGTTCCGACGTCGAGGATTTCGGCACCGCCCAATGGGAGCATCGTCCACTTGATGCAGTGGTGGTGAAAACGATTGTGCATCAAAAGAACCGGATTCTCGGAAAGTACGAAGACCGCTGCTATCTGTTTGGGTTCGTGAGTGATGATGAGTTTAGCATTTTGCGGGACTCATTTGCTTTCAATTGCGGTGACACGCCGGAGGTGGACAAGTGGAAAGTAGGGGAGCGGTTTAAGAGCCAGTGGAACGCAGATTAGGGCCAAACCTTTCGGCGCAGCGGCCGGTTACTTGTCCCAATCCCTTGGGTGCGGTCAGGGAGCCATTGGCGCAGCGAAGAGCCAGTACAGGAGGATGGCAGCGGCGGTCCGACATAAGGGATTATCTACTACTTTCAACCTCCACGGCACCAGGTGCTGCGTGCCTTGCGCTGCTTGTACAAGTCTGGGTTTGTGCAATTCCACCTTCGTGACGCAGATCGCTAAACTCTTGCACGAGAAACGCGTCGCAGAGGCAGCAGATCGCGCCGATATTGTAGTTTTGGGTATCCAGGGCCGAGATCGGTCGGTGCGGCTGAGCAAGGAAGTCTTCGCGGGTGGCGCTGGCGCGGCGCAACTTTGGTGATGTCAGCTCCCGATCGCATGTTCAGGCAATGACAGCGTTGCGGACGGTCAGTACTCCTCCGCCAGCATGATTGTGATCACGCGCTCGGTGACGGCCGGGTCGGCAGGGTCAGGAGAGTGGCAGGATCGCGACTTATCGTAGTAATCGATCTTGAAAAAGATCGTGTGGCCGTCGACGTCGAACGAGCCAAAACGAATGATCATGGAAACGCGCAATTACAAGTGCTTCTTCTGACAGATCGACGACAACTGCGTTGAGCTTGACGCGCGGACGCGCTCTGCTGTCCCACATGAGATAAGCTGAGGAACCGCGAACATGGAAGACCACGAGACGCGCCGAAAAATCATTCGCGAATGGATGGCCCTTCCGAAGGATAAGCGACAGACCGAAGAACAGGTTGCGGCATTCGCCGAAAAGGCGGTCCAGCAAAACGAGTTCCATCGCAGTCGGCGCAATCCGAACCAGAAATTTCGGCGCGATCCGTACCAGAAATTAATGGGATGGCTTTTGCCTCGCGCTGGCAAGTCGTGAACGGGCGGCACAGTATGACCAACTCCCCAGAAGGCTAGGTCTCTCCCGCGACGCCAAATGCGAGTGCTCCGCGCCGAGTGACACAGGTAAAGCTGGTTCGTACCGCCGATCGTCGTGCTCGCGTTCCTCATTGTTGATTGTTGCGCGTGCGGTCTATTCGGCTTTTTCTGATCGAGATTTCTTGGTTCAGCGAAGAGTTCGCGTCGAAACGGCCGCTCATCGGTGGACTAGCACCGGGATCTTGCAATGCGTGAGGACCTTGACCGTCTCGCTCCCGAGGATGATCGCTGATATGCCGTGGCGACCGTGCGAGGCCATGAAGATCAGATCGCAGCCTTTCGACTCCGCGGTATCGATGATCGCCTGATAGGGATGCTCATGCTCGACCTGAACCGTCTCGCATGCGACGCCGGCCGCCTGCGCTGCTTGGGAGGCGGCGCCAAGAGTCTTCTCGGCATGCTGCTGCATGCGCGCCTTGTACCGGGCCGGCGTGTCCTCGATCATCTGCACGTCGGTCGTGAACGTATGAAAAGGCGGCAAGACCGTCAGCACAGTGGCTTTGGCGCCGATGCGCTTAGCCAAGGCAAAGCCGTGGGGGACAGCCTTGCTGGCTGGCTCCGACCCGTCCGTTGGTATCAGAATGTTAGTATACATCGTCGTCTCCCTGCTCGGAGGGCCACTTGGCGTGGAAAGCGTCAGAGCGTTATCGTCACAACTTATAAGGAAATACCGATTTCTTAGCGAGTTTGGCTCCCAACGAGCAAGTCGGCTTTACCTCCCTCATTTGCTTATCTATTGTTCTCCCGGCCAGCTGGACAGTGAGCTCAACCGATATGACCGATCGGGCGCCCCAGACGTGTCGGGCGAAAGCCACCTAAGGCAATCCGTTGAGCATCTTCCACACGCGCTGCGGCGTCGCAGGCATATCGATGTGGCGCGCGCGAACCCGCCCGTGGAGAGCGTCCACGATAGCGTTTATCACCGCTGGCGGCGCGCCGACGGCGCCGGCCTCGCCCGCGCCTTTGACGCCGAACGGATTTGATGTTGAGGGGACGTTGTGAGTCGAAAAGGCCAAGGGCGGAACATCGCCGGCCCGCGGCATGGCGTAATCCATGAAAGAGCCCGACAGTAATTGCCCGCTGTCTGGGTCATAGACCGCATGCTCAAGTAGGGCCTGGCCGATGCCCTGTACGATCCCGCCATGAACCTGGCCCTCGAGCAGGAGTGGGTTGATTGTGCGGCCGAAATCATCGACTACCGTATAGCGCTCCAAGGAAACGACGCCGGTGTCGGGGTCGATTACCACCTCGACGATGTGGCAACCATTGGGAAAGGTCTGCGCCGGCGGTACGCGGTGATGCGTTGCATCAAGCCCCGGCTCCATACCTGCCGGAAGTTTCGTTGGATCGCGCGCCGCTTTCGCCGCTTCGAAAAGATCGAGCCTGAGATCAGTCCCTGGCACGGAGAAAGCCCCGTCGGCGAAGGTGACGTCGTGCGCCGAGACTTCCATGATGTGAGCGGCGACCTCTGTGCCCTTATCGATAATGGTGCGCGCGGCCTCAAAGAGCGCAGCACCGGCAACAGCGATCGCGCGCGACCCTCCACTAAGTCCCGAAGGTGTCCGCTCGGTATCACCCATAACCACATCGATTCGATCGGCATCGACGCCGAGCTGGTCAGAGACCAGCTGCTTATACGAGGTGATGAGGCCGGTGCCATATTCCTGATTACCCATGACGAGTTCGACCCGATCGTCTTTAAACTCGATGGACGCCGTTTCGGGAAAGCCGCCGCCGCAGCGTTCGGTATATGTTGCCATGCCGATACCGCGCAGCTTGCCGTCGCGTTCGCTTTGCGCCCGCCGTTCGGGAAACGTGGACCATTCCCCCGCACCCATGCAGAGGTCCATCACTTTCTCGAACTCACCCGAATCGAGAACCAATTTGGTGATCGACGTGTAGGGCATGGCCGACGGCGGCACGAAATTGATGCGGCGAATTGCATCTGGGGTCATGCCGAGCTCGCGCGCCGCCGCGTCGACGAGACGTTCCAACAGATAGGCGGACTCGGGCCGACCAGCGCCGCGATAGGCGCAGACCGGAACAGTATTGGTGCATACGCCCTTCACGTTAATGTGGACCGCCCCAACGTCGTAAAGGCCGGAGACAAGATCTGTCGAGCGGGTCGGGACAAAGGAGCCAAATGGCGAAAGATAAGCCCCGAGGTTCGCGAGTATCGAGACACGGAGGCCGAGGAAGCGACCATTTTTGTCGAGTCCAAGCTCAGCGGTTGTAGTGTGGTCGCGACCCTGATTGTCGGAGACAAATCCCTCCGAGCGATCTTCCTGCCATTTCACAGGACGCGCGAGCTTGCGGCTTGCCCAGACAACGAGCGCGTGCTCAGGATAGATGAAAGCCTTCATACCAAACGCGCCGCCGACATTTGGCGTGATCACGCGGAGTGCGTTCTTCGGGATCTTGAGGACCGCTTCGGCCAGCGGATCCCGCACGAAATGGACCCCTTGCGTCGCGGTATAGAGAGTTGAGCGACCACTTGTCGGGTCATGATCGGCGATAGCATTGCGCGGTTCCATCGAATTGACGACGAGGCGGTTGTTGATGATATCAAGTGTGACGATGTGCGCGGCTTTGGCGAACGCCGCCTCGGCCGCCTTGGCGTCGCTGGTGTCATTGTCCCAGTCAAAAACGATGTTGCCAGAAATATGGTCAAAAAGCTGCGGGGCACCGACGGCGATAGCATCCTTAGCCTCGGTTACAGCGGGTAGCGGCTCATAGTCGATTTCGATCTTTTCGGCAGCGTCGCGCGCCGCGGTCAAATTCTCAGCGATGACTAATGCAACGGGCTGACCAACATGTCGAACCGTTCGTCGCGCGAGGACGGGGCGCGGCGTATCGCGGCGTGGTTTGCCGTCGCGACTGGTAAGCGGCACCAGGCACGGCACATCACCCAAACCGTGGGCAGAAAGATCATCTCCCGTGGCCACTAGCAGCACGGCAGACATGCGCCGTGCAGTGGCCGTGTCGATGCGCTTGATACGCGCATGCGCTAGCGGTGAGCGCAGCACAAAGGCATGCGTCATCCTGGGGAGGACGATGTCGTCTGTGTAACGGCCTTGTCCTGTAACGAGACGCAGATCCTCCTCGCGCCGTACGGGCTGACCGATTCCGAATTTCATGCTGTTTCCTCGCTTCGATGGCGCGGCTTCTTGTCAAATGTCCCTAGGTGATCCCGTCAATGGTCCTGAAGTGGCGGTATTGTTACCGGCCCTCCCCAGTCGCCCTTTTCTGTTGATGCCATCTTACGCACGCCTGCAAGATCAAGAATTTGTTCGTTACTTATTACGTACGCTGGCGCATCGTGAAAACGGAGTGCGTCTACCGTGTCGCTATGATTGAGCACGACTAGATTTGCGCGACATCCCGGGGTTAATCCATAGTCCGCAAGACCAATTGCTGCGGCAGCGTCAACGGTAATCATGTCGTAGAGTTTGCTGACTTCATTTCGCGTCATCATCCAAAGCAAATGGGACGCGAGAAAGGCCACCTCCAGCATGTTGTTGCGCCCGTACGTATAATACGCGTCTGAGATGTCGTCCTGACCGAGGCAGACTCGAATGTCCGCAGCTAGTAATTCTTTGACCCGGGCATGTAGCGGGCCGGTGTGCGGATCGGTGACTACGGCAATATTCGCCCTTCGGAGAATTCCGATTAGCCGCTGCATGTACTCCTTCGAATAAAGGCTCATCGCGCGACAATGGTGCGCAAGTGCGCGTCCCTGCCAGCCTCGCTTGGCTGCTTCGACGGCCATCATTTCCAGCGTACGAAGCTTCGGATCGCCAGCATCGTCGAGCAGCATCGAAACATCTTTGTTGAAGTCCCGCGCGAGCTCGAAGCATGTTCGCACGTGCGTTGCCGCGTCCGCATTGGTGGCCTCGATCCACGGGATCCCACCGACGACATCTGCCCCCAGCTCCATGGCATGGCGTAGCAAATCCGCCGCGCCAGGCTCACGGACGATGCCCTCTTGCGCGAAGGCGACGACCTGAATGTTTACGATGCCACTAAACTCTTTACGGATGCGGAGGAGTGCCTTAACGCCTTCGAGCCGCGCCTTGGTGTCGACATCAGCAAATGCCCGGATGTGCAGACAGCCGTAGAGAACCGCCAGCGCCACGGCGCGGCGCGCGTTTTCGACAATCCAGGCTTCTGCATATTTTTCTTTGATAGCTGCCGCAAGTTCGATCGCCGTCAGCGCCGCGCCGCGCGCATATTATCGCGCTGATACGCCTTTAAGGCATCTTCCTCCATCATCGGCAAGGTCCACACCTTGCACAGATGCAGATGGGGATTGACGAAAGCTTCCGTCACCAGATTGCCTTTGGCGTCGACGTCCGCGGCCCCCTCGCCGTCGATGTGTTCGGAAACAATGGCAATGCGGTCGTCCTTAATGCCAACTTCTGTTAGCCGGGTCGGATGGGCACGCAATCGCGCGCGCCGGATGATGATGTCGAATGGCTCGGTCATTTCGGCTTTTAGGCTCTCGATTAATAATGGCGGTAAGGGCAGGCGTCCGAACCTTACTGCGGCACCAAGGGACAACGGTTCTCGCCCGTAGCTCGACCACTTGAGCATCGCGGAATACCGTCGTGATCTAATGGATTGACTTCAAGCCAAGCCTTTGAGCCGACCCGCAAGATTTGGTATCGCTGCCTGAGACGCGACCTCTAATTCTCGCCCCATTGACTCTCGTTCTTGTTATGTTCCA
>Ga0187784_10002769_pt1 | contig 14079 bp, 16 predicted proteins | sample 1015_SJ02_MP15_2_FD_132964 | JGI IMG/M metagenome (GOLD analysis project Ga0187784, IMG submission 132964) | Tropical peat soil microbial communities from peatlands in Department of Meta, Colombia - 1015_SJ02_MP15_20_MG | ecosystem: Environmental > Terrestrial > Soil > Wetlands > Peat | place...
AATTCCCTACGCAGAGCGGAAGAATAGGTGAGGAAAAAATTGGTTACGGGAAAATGTTACTGAGAAATTCCGTATTCCGCTGTGTGTTTTTCATGTTCCTGAGTAATGAACCGGAAATGAGCTGGAAATTCCGAACAAGGCTGGAATCCGACGGGAAAAGTCCTGGAAATTCCACGAAGTACAGGGGAAAATGTCACGGAAATTGTTGACGAAGAACCGGGAAAACGACACGGAGAACAGAGAAAACGGAAGGAAAAATTCCGGAAACTGGAAGACGGAGGACTCTAAAAGGAAAAAATCGTATGAATTTCCGGGAAAACGGAAAAGAATCTCCGCTAGATTAGAAAAGCCTGTTCCTCTCAACCTAATCTATTGCCACAGTCTCCGCAATAGGCGTCCCTGACAGGGTTCTCTCCACCGCATGATCCACACACTTTGAGCTTACTAGTAGCGGCGAGGTTCGAAGCTTGAGTTGGCCGTAGAAGCATCAGATCATTCCTTTCATAAACCTCATCAGCGATCAGCTCCACCGGATACTTCAGGACCGTAGCCATCACCCCCAACGAGGCAATTATTCCTCCAGCTGCAAATCCTATCACCACCACAACAATGACCTGCCCAATCGCTAGGAAGAGAAGATTCGGACGCTGAATGATAGCTGGGTGAGAGATAATGGACGATATCACTGAACCCCCACCAAGTATGATGAACAGTAAGGCCACGAGAATTCCGATTATGTACCATGCGGCTGAGACGAGAACGATTTTCACAGCTGTGCCGAACGCCTTATCCCAAGACACCATAAGCGGACGCCAAAAGGAATTGCGAGAAGCGCGATATCTGCAAGTGCATGTCTAACTCGGTCACACAGGAAAACCGCAAATCGGAAACCGTCACCCTAAGCAACTCTAGAATCGGTTGGAAATTTCTGGGAAAAACGAACCGGAGGCTGACTTTACTTGGTTGATCATTTCGTAGCGCGAACGACGATTATCGGGGATAGGGCAGGAGCTCGCCGTTCCGTAATCGAGTAATCCAATCCTGTTCGCCGAAGTGACAAGGAATTGGGATGAATGTATTGCTCTCCGCGTATGCTTTCAGATCATCTGTTTCCTTTAGACCTAGAAGATTCTTAGCTACTGTTTCCTTGCAGCTCTTGCCCATAACCAACAATTGCCTGTCGCCTCTACGAATAAAGTCTCGAAAAATTCTATTCAGATATTGATCTCTGAAAGAGAAACCAATCACGAGACAACGTTTAGTTTCTTTCATCTCCAGCTCGAATCTGTCGTAGATTGTTCTGAATGGTTCGTCCTCAGGGGGTTCCTTGCTACCCGGATAGATCAAAATGTCGGCTTTGTGGATTGCAGTGGGGCGATGTTCAAGCCGAATTTCAGGAGACACTCTCTCAATGAGGCCATTCTCCCCCACCTTCCAATTTAATGAACCATGCAATTTGTACAGTTTTACTGTTTTGACGTTGTCAGAAAGAGGAGCGTCAAATGAGCTCGGTCTCCACAAATTCATTCTGGTCTTCGGGTCGTACTCGAAACCATCGCGCATTTCGTACCCCTCAGTCCTAGCGCAGAATGACTCGATAATTCGGTCGTAATTTGTAGTATAGATGTTGGATTCCTTCCCAGTGTCGAAAGTAGCCAAGAGTTGTGAATAGGCTCCTAAACGAGACGCATAGTCAGCCTTCAGTTGGTAGATCTCGAATATCGAATCATGAATCGCCTCGCGAAGCGAGTGGCATAGATCAACAAACTGTTGAAACCTGAATGAATGTCTCTCGCCATACCTGTCGGTGATGGTCGCGTTAGAGTATTCCTTGAAGATTCTGTCCAGGCCTTGTTTTACGAAGTTGTCTATTGATTCAATGTCTTGAAGAACAGTCTCAGCGTCACCTTCTGGTTTCTTAAGCAGTTCGTAAAGTAGACTTTGGGGATCTCCTTTGATTCTATTCATGAGTTCGGAATTCAATCCCGCCATAGTAGGATATCCAAGGACGGATGATGCTCCGGCTCCGAGAAAGATTATTGCCAAGACTTTAGACCGCATGCTGGCTTCAATTAACGCACGTCGCTTTTGGCCTTATGGTCAAATGCGATTTACCCACAAACCAGTTCCAAATCTGAGGGAGTAAGAATGCCTAATAGACTTACGAAAGATGATAATCACCATAGGGCTCATAAAGTCATACGAACAGGTATTGTAAACGGTTGTTTCTACTCGCGACAGCCGATCATACACTCGATTTTGATTTTGATTTTGACCCAAGAACTACGATGCTTCTTTAGGCTCGATTGGGCAAATTTGTCATGTGGGGGTAGTGGATGAAACTCCGTATCGCCAACTTGTTCGAATTAGCCCGACTGGATGCGAAACATGCGGAGAGCTGCCTTGCGGATTCGCCCAATAATGCCGCTTATCATGCTCAACAGTGTGCAGAGAAATCGTTGAAAGCTGTTCTTCTGGAACTATCGGATGTGAAGGACGGCCAGGAAGAGCAATTCCTCAAGGAAATTGGTCATCATTCCTCTCGGACTCTAATGAGAAGCATCGGACAAGTGATCATGAGAACCTTTGATCGCTCCGGTTATGGGGCTCACGCTGGAAAATTTCGAAACCCTCAGTCCCCGGCTGAGACAATGGCGGCAGCATTGTATCAGATGTTTCCTGTTTTTGTTCAGGGAGTAGTTAAGCAACTGGATGGACTGTCGGCATTGGAACCACCCGACGCATGGCAGCGTAGCTTGGATGAGAACCTGACACCTCAGCTACACCTCGATATGCCTGATCAATCTTCACAGGGTTTGGAGAGCGCAATGCATGTGGTCAATGCGATGCTTGCCCTCCTTAATTTGTCGCCCCTTACAAGAAATAACTTCGGCGGATTCGTCGACAGGTTGAACGATGCCGCCGAGAGATCCGAATCTCAAGGGCAACCTGACTTAGCAAACGCATTTCGTAGGGCGATCAAAGAGGTAAATCGACTGACGGCATTGATACCGTGGCTTGTCGCGTGCAGTTGGGCGCCATATTTGGACGCCCACGCGGTAACAGGCAGATATCCAAATGCAGAACAACTAGAAGTTTACAAAACCAGAATTGCTGGAGTAAGGAATCTCGTCGACAAATCGAAGCAAATAATGGATCAAAGCAAGAATCTTCTCCCAGTAGAGGGTTCTAAGTTGTCTTCCAGACCCTTCCAAGAGTAAGATCCAGTCGTCAAGGCTGGGATTGATTGCCTGGTTGAGGTCTACTCTCAGACCGGGAATTCAAAATAGAGGGTTCTTAGCGGCCGTCCAGCAGCTTCGAAGAGTTTGTTCCAATCCCTTAGACCTGAGTCGATACGAGCCTGGTTAAGCGCTACTCGTTTCGCGTCGTCTCCAAGCAGGAACTGTAAGCGGTTAGCGATGTTTGCATCCACGGGCGAGCTGATGCAAATGTAATAGTGACTCCCATGCCTCGTTCTCGTTGCCTTGATCCATCGGACCTTGAGACCGTGCTTCCGCAAGACCTCGATCAGCAGTGCCAAGTAATCCTGCTCTATTGCTCTGCCAACGTGGCAGTCCTTGTCAATCTTCAATACCGAGATCTTATCCACGTTGACTCCTCCGTCTGCCTCGCTTCGATCTCTTGCTTCGCGTCTTCCGCCTAACGCGGGTCGATCTCTTGCGTCTATGTCTGCTCGATGCCATGCGTTTGCGTTTCCTGTGTCGTCTCGCTCTTCTTAGCGTGAAGCTCTGTGGTGGCAAACGCTTCGCGACATGATGTTTCCCATGGTAGGCAATGACTCGAAACTCTGCGTCAATCTTTCTGCTAGATGATAATGCCGATTCTTCCCGTTCAAATCCAACCCGGATATGGGCTCGACCGATTCGGACTCCTAGCTCATTGTAGACCTGGTTCTGAAAGAGAGGAATCAAGAAGTCTGCAAGGCGCTTTCTGTTTGTGCGAATCTTGCCGCGCAGATAGGCTTTGAAATGGCCCTCAAAGCTCTTCGCTTCCCCATCTCCCCTCTCGTATACGCTGCCAGTAGACAACGTGACTCTGTATTGCCTTACGGTTGAAGCCACGACTGTTCACCGGTACTCCCTAACATTCTTCTCAGTGAGGTCTAGAGCCTGGTCGATCTTGTATCCGGACTTCAGATAGCAAACCAGCAAGCTTAGCCGGACGTCAATGAAACCTAGCACAGCAGCTATACGACATAGATCCCCTACTGCACGCGCGTAGACCGCTTGGAAGCTGAGGTTCTCGGCTCGAAACTTCTTCGCGACTGAACAAATATCGCTGTAGTCTCTTCGCGAAAGGACTAGATTGGGACCGACATCGTATTTTCGATATTCGTAGAACCGCTTTCCCTCAAGAATGTCGTCAAGCTCCTCCGGCGTAAGCGAGAATCGTGCAGGAATGCATCGCTGTGCTAGAGCCTCGTACTTTTCGCTTCGCATCTTGTCGAGGTTCTTCATTGTGGCTATAATACATGGGAAACGGGTTTTGACTTCGATCTCTCCGTCCTTAACTCGATAGTATAGGTCGCCATCCTCTTGGCTGTACGGTCGGGTTTTCTGTCCTACTTTGCGTTTGTACAAGCCTGATTCTAAGACGCCTAGTAGGACATCGATTGAGCCAGTATCGCCACGTTCCCCGGTCCTAAACTCGTCTAAGAGTAGGGGTTTCCTTCTTGTCTGCCAGACTAGGCCGGGGATTAGGTCTCCTGTTGTTTGGTCTATGGTGCCTATCATGGCCGCGTACGTGACGTATGAGTAGGGCGTGACAGTATGTTTGGTTGCGATTTCTTCGAGCATCGTGGATTTCAGCGATCCTGGTCCGCTCTGGAGGATGAGGTTGAGTTGAGCTCGAAGGGTTATGTCGCGGTATTGCTGCCGAAGGGTGAGGGTATCTGTGCCTGCTGTCGCGCAGCAGATGTTGATGAGATCATTTATCGTGTCGCATACGTTCGATTTGTGATGTTCATGATTGCGCTGTACATCCCCCCGGAGGTGTGTACGTCGCAAACCTGTACGCCGCAAGACTATTCACCTCAAAAAAAGTGGTCGGCCCGTAGTCTATTTGACTACGGGTTCGATTCTGCGTCTTCCATTTTCGTCGAAGCTCACGTCGATTTTGCGACCGACCCAATGTTCTGCGTCGTTACCGAATGCGCGGACGAGTTTTGCTAGGGTGCTTTGGTCCGAAGCTTCTTCAGGGTAGTTAACGAAGAGTGTACGTTTCTCCGCTTTGCTGTTCGTTACGTTGAGAATTTTCGTACGTCCGTACTGTGTCTCCCTGTCTTTCTGACCTGTAATCGTGTGACGTCCCTGTTCAGTTACTGTCGGGTCGTATTTGACGAAATTTGTTAGAATTGGCTGCATGGTTATTGCCCACCTCCTGTTTGAGTGTTTTCCCGGCGTTTGAAGCCGAGAGCTTGCATGGTCTGCTTGCTGCTCAATTTCCGCGACCTATCCCAGAAGACCCAGCTTTTCGAGGTCTTGACGCCTCGGATCTCGCCCGCAAGCAGTAGTTCAAGGCAATGCTTCAGTGCGGTCTGCCAGTTACCTATTTTGCAGCCAACACGAATATTTTCTACGGCGAGGGGCTGAGCGGTTTGATGAAGCAGGTCGACAATGCTCTTTTTGAGTTCAGTATTTTGCATCTTTCTCGAATCTCAGACAGGCTGAAAGACTTGGATTTAAGTAAGGACCCGAAAATTTACCCACAGATTCTGCAATCTTACGGAGATTTTTTCGGCCAAACCCGTGCTGCGTTGGTTGAAGTGCGGGGGGCGGATTTTGTTAATTGTACGGAGATTTTTTCGGCCCCCTAATCTGACTGGCTTTATAAGGGCGGTATGCTAGTCATACTGTCATATCGCCATACCGGTGTGTTATGTTGCCAGTTGTTAAGAAGACGGTCGCTCTTCAACCAATAATGGATGGTTACGTGAGAAAGCTTCACGCCATTCTTGTGGATAAGGGATTCAATGCCACATACTCCACCGCACTGAACTACATGGTGCTATACCAAGTCTTCGACACTATCTACCCGGAAAAAAAGCGCAAGCGCCTCATGCAAGCTTTTCTTGACGATGCCAAAACTTTGGACGAAATCGCGAAACACGACTTGCTCTTACAGTACGTAGAAGAAATGCGGAAGAAGATTGAGGAAAGATACATCACCTAACAGGCGATTCGAGTTTGAATCCGCTCCATCTCTCGGGCTGGGGTGTCAAAGTCCGTGTTCAGAACTTGCAGTCTCGCTCCGAACTGGAAATAATGGACGGCCGAGAAGACGATAAGGATCCATCATGGATACGGTTCAAACCACGCAGATTCCCGTACAGCAGCGTTGTTATTGATGGTCATTCAGGCTACATTTCACTGCAGGCGATGCATTGGCTTTCGCGAAACAAAGTGCCTGTATTCGTCATGAACTACGACGGGTCAGTCATCTCAAGCATATTGCCGCCTGCACCGATTAAGGCGGATTTGCGTGCAGCCCAATTCCAAGCAGCCAATTATCCCCAGAAGAAATTCACTATTGCCCATGCTTTGGTTAAGGCGAAGATTGCTCGAAGCCTGCAAGTTCTCGATTGGTTAGGGCAACGCTACGATATTGAAAGAGAAGTACGAGTAACGAAACGTGAAGCTGCCAACTTGGGCAATGCCTCTAGTGTTCCTCAACTTCGAACCGTCGAAGGACGAGTCGCTCTAAGATACTGGGAGGCGTTCAGGAAGGTGTTGCCTGAATGGTTAGACTTCCAAGGCCGTATGACAAATAGTCACCAGAAGAACGCAAGTGACCCGTTCAATGCAGCGCTGAATTACGGTTATGGATTCTTAGAAGCGGAATGCAGGATGGCGATCAACAGCGTTGGCTTGGAGCCTGCGGTTGGTTTTCTCCACGATTTCAGCAACTATCAAACCAAGGAGTCTTTGGCTTATGATTTGCAGGAGCCGTTCAGATGGTTAGTTGACATAACCGTGGTTCAGGCGTTCGAGTCTGGGAGAATTGATCTTCATGACTTCTACTTCACAGGCGACGATTACCGCTACCGTTTCGAAGTTAAAGCAAAGCAGAGATTCATTGAAGTTCTCCGTGAACGATTCAATTCGGGTACGAAGTGTAAGGAACGAATGTTGAGGTGGGGCACGATAATTGAAGAGAAAACGAAGGACATCGGACGCTACTTACTTGGGAAAGGAGCGCTCCCTTGTTTTGCTGAGCCTCAGCTGCGACTTGAGAGAACGGACAATCGTGAACTGCGAGCGAGAATCCTTGCTTTGACTCAATCCGAAGCCGAACAACTTGGAATTAGACGAAGCACTTTACATTATCTCCGTGTCCACGCGAGACATAACGGTTCTTTTTCGGTACGTAGGAAGGTTAGAGAGAAGTTGACGAATTAAGGGGCGGACTATCGATTTGCAGTCCGAAGGTCGTAAAAAGCAAGAAATTTGCCGTGCTATTTACGGAGAATTGGAGCAACTCCTGCCCGTTATCTATCAGAATAAGGCCAATCCTATTGAGCTGAAAACACCCGTATACGACAAGTTTGAAGTTGAATTCTGGCACCTTCCCGAAGAATTAACACAGAGCATTCGCAGAGTTTACACTAAGTTCGCGGAAGCGAACAGATTATTGAATGCAACGGAAACGGTTCAAACGATGATTCGAGGTGATCTCTGGTACAATTATCTGCCCAATGACATTATCAAGTTGCAAGAGCAACTAAAAACATACGAAGCGACGTTGACCAAAGAGAATGTCAATCGTGGCACCGTAAGTTTGGCCAATCCTCCGGAAGCGAATAACTCTCAAGAATGGGATTGCTTCATATGTCACGCGAGCGAAGACAAGACAGAAATCGCCGAACCCTTGGCAAAAATGCTGCAGGAACATGACCTGAAGGTCTGGTATGATACATTTACTCTAAGTGTGGGCGATAGCCTAAGACGAAAGATCGACAAGGGTCTTGCTAACTCACGTTATGGTATAGTTATTCTCAGCCCCTCATTCTTTACCAAGAATTGGCCGCAGAAGGAACTCGACGGCTTGGCTGCCAGAGAAGGGGCCGAAGGGCAAAAGGTGATCCTCCCGGTGTGGCACCATGTTGATCGAGACCACGTCCTAAAGTTCTCACCTACCTTGGCTGACAGATTGGCAGCAAGGACAGGTGAAGGGTTGGAAAACGTATTGAGCAAACTGTTACAGGTTCTCGTGAAACCAAATCGTGACGTTATGGGACGGCAACGCGTACGTGCTGGCGCAGATACTATCTTAAGCGAAACCTCAAGTCAAGAGCAGAATTTCCTCAAGCGGCTAATCGAACAGTTCAGCGATATCCAACTATTGCTTCACGACTTTAGGGACCACTTGATCAACCCTGATATGAATGAGCTACTCTATAGCCTGGGTGCTAGCGGACGCATTCTCCTCAACATGAGCAGCGAAACCACGTCCAAAAAGCTGGGCGTGGAAGCACAGCTAATTGAGTTGTCGGAGATTTTGGAGCAGCTTGAATCCCACAGGTTCTATATCGGCAGTAAATCTGTAGACGAGTTTGGCGAAAAGGCCCAGTCTTGCAATGCCGTGTTATCGGTAGTGTTCGATCAGGTCAGGAAACATGTTCAGGGCGGTTCTCTAAGAGTATACAAGGAACTTGTTGGCAGGAATATTGACTTGCTTCGAAAGCAATGGGACAGACGTCAAAGATACTTCGAAAGCGCTAGCATTCAGCGACTTCGGGAAGCGTTCAGGAGATATGGTTTCTTGTTTTATCGTTTCGGCAACTATCCTGAAGCTGAAGATTTTGCGGACGGAGGACAGAGCTTGAGGACACTTGGGGAGAAATTGAGAAACCTCTCGTCAATACAGAAATATTTCAGTTATGGTCTGGGGACGAATCCACTTGTAGTGATTGAACCAAGGTTCTCGGAATGCGCCCAACTGATGGATCAGATAGTTTCCGAGATCGGTCGGTAAATACCGTGACCGTTGTCCAGGTTGTTTAGACCATGTATATTCTTCAAACAACTAAGTACAGATCGATGGAGTGATGCCTTATTTCAACAAAAGACGAGTATAGAGGGTACTGGTGGCTACCCGCCGAGCCAGATTCAAAGGTTCATGGCACTCTGCGGATATCCGAGAGCGGTGCCATTCTAGACCTCGATGGAACTCTTGGACAAGTCGATGTGCTCGTTCCGCTGCCGTTCAAGCCAGACATTATCCTTGGACAGTCACTAGAGGCTGCGCGTCTTACGCTATACAAATGCTTTCTATTGCAGACCGGCGGGGCCCTGCCGTCTGGACTGACCAGGTCAAAGATAGACGTTCAGGTCGTCCTCTTTGGAGCATATTTCAACAAGCCTGAAGACATAAAGTTCGATAAAGTCGAGATTCGCTTTACGCATCTCAATGAGTGGGCCGGAGTTTCAGGTTTTGACATCAAGTCTCACGAATTAACTACGACACTTACCTACAAGTTGCCTACGAAAGTTAGTACGGTAGTAGACGATTTGCGAGTTTCATTGGATTTCAGTGAAGAAGAAAAGTTCGACTTTCCCAACAACGCAAGCATTGAGCAACACACCTTCATACGTCTTGAAACTCCCCAGAATTTGTCTTTTGACAGAATCGACGCCCTTCTTTATCACCTACAGAACTTTATCTCACTTGCATTCGACGAGGTAACATGGCCCGAGAGAATAACGGGTTACTCGGAAGAATTTGCAACAGTCTTTCAGGGGAAGACGATTCATGAGCCCATAAGAATTGTGTTCGCCTCTATTTTGGGAAAACTATCTAATCCCAGGCCGCCTTCAATGCTATTCGGTTTCAGGGACATTAGAGAGAGATTCGACGTCGTTATGCGAAATTGGTTCGCAAAGAGCGACATGCTTGAACCAATCTTTCTCGGATACTTTGCGCCACTTCGTTTCCCAGAGATGTACCTGGAACAAAAGTTTCTAGGATACGCACAAGTAATCGAGGCATATCATCGGCGAGTTCTCGACGGCGTTGGAATACCCAAGGAGGATTATGCTAGAATTCTTCCCAAAATTATCAAGTGTGTACCCCCCGAGCACCATGAATGGTTCAGTGAAAAACTGGCGTACAATGAACCCTCGCAGCGAAGCAGACTGAAAGAATTGACAGCTAAGTTCCCGTGGATGGATTTTGGAGATAAAGGCTTCATCGAAAAAGTGGTTGTAACACGCAATTACCTGACACACTATGACAAGAATCTGAAGGATCGTGCCGCGAGTCGAGATGAGCTCCAGAAGTTGGCGTTGAAACTGGAGCTGTTGATCAAAATGGTTCTTCTGTTGGAACTCGGTTTCGAGCAGCAACAAATCGAAACAATGATCAAGAGAACGAATGCTTACGCAGCAGTGTTCCAATTCTAGTTTATTCTGGGTTCTATGCTATCGGCTTGGAAGCTCCGACACTGAAGTAACATTCGCTGATGGTACAAAAAGGGTCGATAGAGACGACAACAGGCTACGGCTACACTTATTCTCAACCCTTCACAGAATGGCAATATGATGTTGCCCCAAGGAATTTCTAAAGCTAATCGTCACGGAAAACTGTGAGAAAAGCGACGGAATCGTTGCAGGTCTAAGGGTTCGCTGTAAACGACGGCAAGGAGTCTTTGGATTAAGTCAATGAGAAATTGCGAACAACATAAATCGTTCGACGCGTGATCTCTTACTATAGTCTCAACGCATATTACCGAGGATGTGTGAGCCTTTTCAGGCTGCGTGCATTCGCCCTTGAATCGTAGCCTTGTATTACTGCTTCTGGGTGCGCTAATTTTTGTAGCGTTTCTCAACCTGCTACAACCGTACCCTCCTGCCCGAGGTCAGAACAGCAACTTTTGTAATCCTCTTCCCGCACATAGGTGCTTGATCATAAGCTTAAACGCGTTTTATGAGTCCAATCACACTGCGGTCTTATCGATTTTTTCCGATGCTAATGTCCTCGCCCGTGGCGGGGCACAACTCGGAAGTGCTTGGTTAGATGTGACAGATGAACCTGAAAATCAGTACCTCATAACTCACGACTACAACTCTACTGGAGAATACTTGGACCAAAACAGAACCTGGGCACGATGGACTTGGAACAATGCATCCGTTTTTCACAGTTTGGGATCAACTGACTTTTACCCTTACGATAGTTGGTTGTTTTCTATAACGTTGTCTTCACCGTTCTTGTATGGAAATGGCCTGAATTCGACAAATACCTACTTTGATTTTCGAAGCTACCTGACAGATTGGAATTACGTCTGCCCAAACGGGTGTTTCGTTTACTCTTATCAAACCATAACTACAACATTTGTCTTGACGAGAAATCCTGCCGGGCTTCTTGTTCCCGCAGCATATGTCCCTTGGATTCTTTGGTTTCTGCTAGGAATTACGGTCTTAATACCACCGGACGACTTAGCAAACAAGACAACCGTTTGCGTTTCGATCATATTCTTTCTAGGAGGTCTCTTGTTTGCAAGGGTACTCTCCTTCCAATCGACAGGTAGCTCATACGTTGAAAACACTCTATATCTTATCCTATTGCTAACATCCATCTATGTGCTAGAGGCAATCTTCGAGAGAATCATGTCCGGAAGGGAGCAGTCTACAACAAGAAGCGTTGCGAGGATTGGTGTCGAGCTATTTCTGATCGTCGCTACAATACAGATATTAGAGATGCAGTACACGCATTTTTCAACTCTTTTGAAGACTTATTGGTGGGTAACATTCCCGGTCATTCCTACGCTCTATATTCCAGCAGTCGTGGTTGCTTGGGCAACCGTCGTGAACGTATGCATGATCGCAATTGCCATTGTCAAAAGGATCCAAAGAAAGCGAACCTTGAAGCAAACTGAATTCGCGGTGAACACAGGCGTATTCTAATCTCGGGTGCACCTCATAGAAACCCATGCTGAACTCGAATTCTGTCTTAAACAAATCTAGTTGGAAAGTTCAAACCTATGGCAACCTCCCCAACAGTAAACGCTGATTCTTTGAAGAAGACTTTGATGACAACGGGTTTCCCCTTGGAGCTACAGGTAGCAGAAGTACTACGGCGCAGAAAATACGAAATCTATGGAAATCAATTCTTCGAAATTGACAACACGATCAAGGAAATCGACATGGAGGCCTGGGTTCCCGTTAAAGTCCCGGATTCATCCGATATATGGTGCCTCAATCCGGAAGTTGTAGTCGAATGCAAAATGAGCAAAAAGTATAGTTGGGTATTTCACGTGAGCCATACGGTCATCGCTCATTCAGATTTGGCTCAGGGAATAAACGCGTTTTCAGTGAAACCTGGTTATGGACACGGTCTACCAGGTTCGGTTGACATTCTTCACTTCGACCACTATTACGAGTCGCATGTCGCGAGCACATTTGCCGTCCTAGACCCTGAGCGCGAACGTAGAGCCGAGCGAGATGAGGTTTTCACTTCGACGAGCAAATTGAGTCAGTTTGTGAACTATAGAGTGAAAAACCTGATGGAATTTTTCGACGACGATAGACGCGACATAATGTTCTTCTTCCCAATGCTAGTCTTTGATGGCATGATTTACGAAGCAGACTATAAGGATCGTCAATTATCGATTTCTCCTATCGACTCAATTGTATTAGAGACACGAACCATCTCTCCAATCACAGGCAGACTATCCCCAATGTATGTTGACGTCGTCACGAGTAGCCATTTTGAAAGACAATTAGCAATTATCGAAGGAGAGGTTAAGGCGGCTTCTAGACGCCTGACCAAAGACACGATGCAAGCAATGATTACTAACTACTTGTCTCCACGAAAAAAGAAACGGTCGAATAAGGGCACACGCAAAACCTGACCTCTGTTGCACGCGACTTAGGACGTCTTTTGCGCGAGTGATCGTTTTTAGTGTGTGTGTGCTCACCATACCGTCCACAGACTGAAAACGCACGAACCTAACAGTGCGAACTTGCAAGCCCGTAACGGGAGATACAAACAAAAAATCCAGGGCGAAAGTTAGAGTTTCCAACTGAATTAATGCGTACGCAGTTCGGCAGGCTGGTCAGTATTGACTATGAGAGATTCTTACGCAGGCTGGGTTCATGCAGCTTTCCGTCATCGGAACGCTGGCGTTTATCACATTCAGATCGCCGGTCCCAACTATGTAAGAAGGAACAAAAAATTCGGAGGATATCATAGTCCCCGTGTAGCCCCAAAGACTCAGCGCCGTCATGTTGATATGATTTGGGTCGGAGCTCACAACAAGCGCTGGGTACATGCCGAAATAGTACCTGGGAAGTATAGCGTAATACCCACTCGAATTCGTCGCGGCTGTCAATGTATAACTAAAGATAACGACGCGAGCGTTTTGAAAAATATCCGACGCATTCGAAAACGTAACTCCACCCGCGTCAAAAGTTCCTGAGGGAACTGACATGAGTACTGGAAGTTCGGATGAGGTTATGTTCAGTAAAGGTCCGGGGTGCATGATGCGCTCCGATGCGAGCACGTAGAGAACATCTACTACGGTTGACGTGCCAGGTTTCATTATCATAACAGGAACAGAGAACTCAGAGGAGTTTGAGGGAGAAACAGTCAAACTTACTTGGCGTAGACAAAGACCTCTACCCAAGTCTCCAACTTCGGCCGAAAGCTGCGGATCACATTCGGACGCGCCTGTTACCACGGCGACGTTCGCGTCTGCGGGCAACAAAACATACGACGCAATCATAATCACCAACATTATCATGAACAAGAATGCAATGAATCGGAAGCGTACATGAACACCCGTAATCTTAACCTCCAGCCTTAACCGGCAGGATCGGAAACGCCGCACAAAATGTTATCATAGCATAAGACCAAACCCCTTTCCAAATAATAATTCCCTTTGTGTGAGGGGACCAAATTCGTCGTTTTTCCTCTGTGCGCCCCCTCTATGGGCGTAAGCATGAATTACCGTGTGTCATTGCTGACGCGGTTCTGCTATTGTATGACTGTGAGCTCCTTGCTGAAGTTTGAGAAGGGTCGGCCCCCTTCCTCGGTCACTAGGACAACATCTTCGACTCGACA
>Ga0187784_10002772_pt1 | contig 14075 bp, 13 predicted proteins | sample 1015_SJ02_MP15_2_FD_132964 | JGI IMG/M metagenome (GOLD analysis project Ga0187784, IMG submission 132964) | Tropical peat soil microbial communities from peatlands in Department of Meta, Colombia - 1015_SJ02_MP15_20_MG | ecosystem: Environmental > Terrestrial > Soil > Wetlands > Peat | place...
AACATCTGCTCGGCCAAGGCCGCGCAGGCGTCGAGGGCCGCCGCAGCTGGGTCGGTCAGGGCTTCGGCCCGCGCGCGCTCAACGGCATGTCGCACGGCGCCGCCGGTTTTGCCTATGCGCTCGTTTCGCTGTCGGCGGCAACCGGACGCGAGGAGTTTGCGCGCGCGGCATCGGAATGCATCGCGTTCGAGAATTCGAGCTACGAGCCCGGCCGCTGCAACTGGCCCGATCTGCGCGCCGCCGGCGAACCGTCCTGGCTGTGCCAGTGGTGCTATGGCGCGACCGGCATCGGCCTGGCGCGGATCGCGGCGAGTGAGCGTGGCGCAATCGACACTGGCGTCGCGGCAGTAGACATCGGCAACGCGGTCGAGGGCGCCAGACGCGCCGCGCCGAGCGCGGTCGACACGCTCTGCTGCGGCACGCTTGGCGGCGTCGAATTCTTCTGCGCCGCCGGCGATGCCCTCGGCCGCGGCGAGCTTCGCGAGCTCGCCTCGCAACGGCTCTTGGCAATCGTGCACAATGCCGCGGCCGCCGGCGACTATCGCTGGAACAGCGGCAACGGCCGCTTCAATTTGGGCCTGTTCCGCGGCCTTGCCGGCGTCGGCTACACTTTGTTGCGCCGCCTCGACCGTTCGCTGCCCAACGTCTTGATCTGGGAATAGCCGGACTTCTTCGCCGCTCAGGCGATCATTGCGCCCTGGCGCTCGTGCAGGACGCAGTGATGATCGCCTTGAACATGTCGAAGGATTGGATTTGCAGCTGGCAGTTGGTCGAGGAATCCGGCGTGACGTGAACAACGTCGCCGGCGCTCACCGACTGCTGCTTGCCGTTGACGTTGATGCTGACGCCGTCATTGGTGGGGGGCCCGATCAGCCCGACGGTCACATGGCCGTCGCCGACGATCAGCGATTGGTTGGGCAGAATGGTGTAGGTGTTTTCCGAAGGCATGATCGCATCCAGCGCCGCCTGAACGCTGCTCAGCTTGGTCTGCAGCGCGGCGAGCTTGCCGTTCTGTTCGTTGATCGTCGCCTCGAGCTTTTGCACGTCGGCCCGCAGCTCAATGATGGCGACGTCGCGCTCCTGGGTGTCGCCGCGGGCGAGCTGCCGGCCGTAGATGTGTCCGCCGATGCCGACGCCGATGACGAGCAGCACTGCGACGATGATCAGCTCGAAACGGCGCGCCGGGGTCAGGGCGCGGTAGAGGGAGGGGATCGAAGTCCCTAAGGGGGGCGCCTTGCTCACGTTGCAGTCCCTTGGCGATGGCCTGGCCCGAGCCGCGGCCGCCGGCGCCGCGATGATCGCCGATTTGCGAAACCCAAGGCAATTTCAAAAGCGGAACCGATCATGTCGCTCATCGTCATACGTTTGTCGCGGCGGCCGCGAAGCTCGGCCGTCTAGTGGTTGGACGGCGCCGATCCGCTCGAGCGCACCGCGCCGTAGATCTTGGCGAGGAAGGATTCGACGTCCGAGAAATCGATTGGGCCTGCCGATTTTTCCGGCTTGGCCGGGCTCGCCGGCGCGGCTGCAGCTGCCGGAGGGGCAGTGGGACGAACGACCGCGGAATCGGCAATCGGCATCTTGTCGGCTGACGACGGCGCGCCGTTGCCGCTCGCGGATCCGACCGGCACGTCATCCTCGGCCGATCCGCCGCCGCTCGGCTGCGGTCCGGGCGGCGCCGCCGACTCGCCCGGCGTTTTGTTGCCGGCGGAAGGCTGCGCTCCGCCGCCATTGCCGTTGGTGCCGGCCTGCGGCGGCGTGTCCGGCGTTGCCGGCGCATCGACATTGCCGAGAATGATCGGCAGGCCATCCTTGCCGGTGCCGATGACCACGACCTTGGCGTTGCGCGACTGCGCGAGCGCGAGCGTGGCTTCGATGCCGCGCCAGCGCAGGTACGAATCGGAAATGCCCTGACTGACGGTACGCTGGAACGCGGCGATGCCGTTCGCCTCGATCTGCTTGCGCTTCGACTCCTCGGCCTCGCGTTCGACGCGGAATTTGTACTCCTGAATAAGATAGAACTGCTCGGTCTGTCGATTGATGGCGCCGACGATCGCCGGCGGCAATTCGATGCTCAGCACCAGGGTATCGAGGATCTGGATCGAGCCGCGCAGGAAGTCGTTATAGTGCTTGGGGTCCGGCTGCTCGGTGGCCTCGGGCTGCACCAATTTATCGAGATTGGCGCCTAGGCTCTTTTGCGTGTTGGCGAGAATTTCCTGCTGGATGACATCGCGCGAGGTGTAGACCTGCTGCGCGGTGTACAAGGAGAAGACCTCGCGCGCCTGGCTGCCGATTTCCGGGACGATCACCGACTGCAAATAGTCGGGGCCGATGAACTTGTGCAGCACGGCGACGGAGTGATGCAGCAGCTGGTAACGCACATTGATCTGCGCGGTCACGTTCACGCCGTCTTTGGAGATGGCATTGATGGTTTGGTTCGTCGATTGCAGCCGCAGATCGTAGAGGAACAGCTTGTCCCAAGGGGCGATGATGTGAAGGCCTTCCTCACGCAACTCGCGCGGGTCGAGCACCGTGCCGCGGCCGACAAAGCACCAGCAATAGATGTCGAAGCCGTTGAAACGCTTCCACAGGACGCCGACCCGGCCGCTCGGAACCGTGATCACCACGTAGGGCCAGAGCACGATGATGAGCAAGAGCGTCACCATCAACGAGAAGGAGATGCCCGGCAGGTGCCGCCAGACAAAACGCCATACTCCGCGCGGCTTCGGCGGCGGCGTGTCGTCGAGGGACTCTGGATACCTGGCCATCAGCGGCTCCCCGTCGAACCCTATCGCCTACCGTTGAGCGTCGAACGCTGATCGACAATACGGCCTTCGTCCATGCGGATCCTCCGCGCCGGCAATTCCAGTTCGTCAAGATAGCGGTCATCGTGGGTAATCACCACGACCGTCTTTCCCGCCTGCATCAATTGCGGCAACAGCTCGTCGTAGAATTTGCGCCGGAACTCCGGGTCCTGTTCGGCGGTCCATTCGTCGAGCAGGAGGATCGGCCGCCGCTCCAGCAGGCTGACGATGAGGGCGAGCCGCCGCCGTTGGCCGCTGGAGAGATCCAGCGTGCGAAACTCGCCGTGGGAAAGGCCGGTCTTGGCTTCGAGCCGGAACTGGGCCAGCAGTCGGCCGACCTCGGCCGGGTCGGGTTCCGGTATGCCGTAGAGGCGGTGAAACAGGTGGTAGTCGAAAAAAATCGCCGAGAACAACGAGCGATAGGAATCGCGCGTGTCGTTGTTGACGTGCATGCCGTCGAGCGTGATCTCGCCGGAATCGGGCGGGTAGAGCCCGGCCAGCACCCGCAGCAGCGTCGATTTCCCCGAGCCGTTGCCGCCGGTGATGAACACCAGCTCACCCGACCGCAGGGTGAAGTCGATCGGCCCGATGTGGAACGCGATGTCGGAGAATTTGTCGACGTAGCGGAACACGATATTGCGCATCTCGATGACGCCGAAATGCGTCAGCACTCTGGTCTCGTCCGGCAGGACCGCGGCGGTGGCGCTGAGATCCTCCACCAGCTTTTGCAGCCGGTCCGCCGCGGCGTTGGCGTTGAGCAGGATCGGGATCGATTGCACCAGGCCGAAGCAGGCGCCGACCACGAACAACAGCGCCGTGGTCGCTTTCGGGATCGAGGCGCCGCCGAGCGACTCGCCGAATCGCGGGGCCGCGAACACCACGGCGCCGAGCAGCACATACATGTAGCTCTGCACCGACACGATCTGCCGGAACGTCTGCACCTGAGCGCCGATCTTGATGTTGGCCGCGGCTCGTGACACCTCGACGGCGTCGTCGAACAACGCGACGCTGCGCGCATTGTTGAGCCGCACCTCCTTGAAGCCGTCGAGGAAGTCGTCCATGCGGTCGAATAGCTGGCGCTCCTGATCCGCCGCTCGTGCGCGCTCGATCGCCAGGCGTCGGCTGCGCAGGTGGAAGACCGTTCCGGCGATGCCGACGATGACCACGCTCATGATGAACGCAGCGAGCGACAGATACGCCACATAGATCGAGATGAAAAAGATCAGGACGACGCTCTGCATCGAATAGACCAGCGTATTACTGGCCTGCGTCAGCACCCCGGCATCGCTGTTGATGGCGGCGACGATCCGCGACCGGCCGATGTCGTCGATCGAAAGCAGCTCCGAGCGGCGGACCGCATCCATCAGGCGCACGCGCATCTTGTGGATGATGGCCTCGATCTCGGCGGTGATCGTCGTGGTCACATACGGTTGCGACCAGATGAACAGCGTCAGCGCGACTAGGAACAGCGCGATCGCCCAGAGGCTGGAGTTCTCGCTCTCGCCCGCCGCCTGCGCTCCGGCATTGATCGCGGCGAGCACTGCGGCGCTACTGATGCCGCCAATGGCGGCCATGAACAGCAGCTTGCGCAGTGAGCCGCGCATTTCGCGGCGGACGAGCTGCAAGAAGGACATTGATGCGCTGTCGCCCGTCTACATTTCCACAAAGCGCTGCCGGTACGCCGAACCTCGCGCTCGCGGAGAACGTCGGTTTACTCTCGGGGGCGCCATTCGACGTGCCGCGATGGACCGGTCAGGAACAGGACCGGGAGCACCACCAGCGGCGTAGTGATGAGCGCGATGAAAAACGTTCCCACGAACCCCGTGCGCCGATGCACGCCGCAAAGTCCGGTGAGGACGCACAAGATGATGTAGACGATTGCTTCGAGCATGCGGCTCGGTCTCGTCGCTCAACGGTTGTCGCGCTTCGGTCGCCGCGGCCGTTCGACAGGCCGGCATCCGGCGCGTGCGTTTTAGGAACGGGTCGCGGCCGCCCCAGTCGTCGATCCGCCGGAGCTCTTGGTGCGCGAGTCCCACATCTCTTTGTGGGATTTTACGAACTCACGATAATCCGGAGGGTTGAAGTCAAGCAGCGTGCCGCCCGATTCGAAGTGCTGAATAAAAGCCTTGCCGATCCCATAGGTGGCGCCGGCGGAAAGCACCGGCGTGACAAAGCTGCCAACGATCGTGCCGACGAACGGCACCGCCTTGAGCAGGCTGAAGGCGCCGATGCCGCTGGTCGTCGGCACCAGCGCGCCGGCGAGCGCCGCGATCAGCGCCTTGCCGCGATTCTCCGAAAACGGCACTTCGTAGATCTGCGAAAGCCGGCGCAGCATCTGGACCTGAAGTCCGCCTACGGCAACGACATCGATGATCGGCATCGGTATGATACCGGCGACGCCGGACCAGATGGCGAAACGGTCGACCAGCCTCGAAGCCACTTCGTTGCGCGGCTCGGCTGTGGCTGATGCCGTCGAGCTCGTCTCCACGGACGCGGTCGATTTCTCTGCCATGGCGGATCCTTTCTTGTCGTCCCCCGGCGGGGCCCGCCCCTCGATCGGGCCGCTACGAAACTTGCGCCGGCTCCATCCACGAGAGACTGAAAACCCTATCATGGTGGGTAGGCGGTGCCAAGCGTTCGCGACGGCGGCCGACTTCACGCTGCGTGCATCGACATGGAATTTGGCGCTGCCCTTGCCCTGTTCGACCTCGATCCCATAGAATGCCGACGAGTGGGATTGCTCTCTGAGACTGAACGATGCAGCCGAGCGGATCGGACAAAACGTCGGGCAGTGCAGCCGAAGCGCGGACGTGGGAGCCGCCGGCGCTGACGAAATTGGCGATCGGCACGGAAACAAAATCGTCCGGCAAGAATGAATCCGAAGCCGAGTCGACGAGCTCCGGCGGTCAACGTGTTGAGCCCGGCGGCGCGGCAGCGCCGGCGACGAAGCTCGGATTTTCCTTCGAGTGGGCGTTCCCGCTGTCGGCGCGGCTCGAACCCTAAATCGCGTTTTCGCTCGGGGCAGGCTGTTCCGCTCCGGGCGGCCGACGTGGTTCACTCCCGATCGCAGCCTGATGCGAGACGGCCTTGCGCGTCACCGTCGATAGCATTCTGGTTCAAGCGAGCGAGCCGAAAGCGGCTGAGCTCGACGGCGCCGTCGTCGTGCTGAGCGTACGCGCCGGCGCTTATTTCGGCTTCAACCGCGTGGCCAGCGAAATCTGGCGGATGCTTGCCGAGCCCTGCCGGGTCAGCCGGATTTTTGACGCGCTGCGCGAGGACCATGATGTCGATCCGCAAACCGTGGCCCGCGATGTGATGCCGTTCCTGCAAACGCTCCTCGAGCAAAAACTGGTCCGGGTGAGCGATCCGGCCGACGCGCGATGACGCCGAAAACGATGCGGCGCCGCTATCTGCGCGAAGCGGCTGTCGGCGTGTTTTTGGCGCAGCTTGCCGTGCGCTTCATTCCCCCGGCGCGCCTCTTCGCCTGGGCCGAGCGGCCGCCGCGTCGCGTTCGCCGCTTCGCAACCGATGAAGCGCGGTGGATAGCGTGGGCCGTGGAACGCGTCGGCGGGGGTGCGCGGCTGAATTCCGCGTGTCTGCCGCGGGCGCTCGCGGCGCAAGCCATGCTGCGTCGGCGCGGCATCCCATGCCGGCTGTGCCTCGGCGTCGCTCGCGAGGGTGGCGGGTTGCTCGCGCATGCGTGGTTGGAGATCGGCCAGGACAAGATTGTCGGCGGCCCCGAGGCTGACGGCTTCACGCGCCTTGCCGAATTCGGCAGAGCGCGCTGATGCGGGTGGTGCGTCTGCCATGAGCGCCATAGCCGGCCTCGTACGTTTCGACGGCCGCGGCGTCGCGCGGCATGACCTCCAACGCGCCGCCAATGCGCTGCGCCAGTACGGCCCGGATCGATCCGGAATCCTCGCGTGCGAAGGCGTCGGCCTGGTCCATGTGCTGATGCCCATGACCCCCGAAGACCGGTTCGACCGACAGCCCTGGCGGGGCGCGAGCGGCGCGCTGATCACGGCCGATCTGCGGCTCGACAATCGCGACGATTTGCTGGTCCGGATCGGCGCCACGCGGCAGGCGGCGGCGACGTGGCCGGATGCTCACCTGCTCATCGCCGCCTGGGAAAAGTTCGGCCACGATGTTTGGCCGATGCTGCGCGGTCCGTTCGCGGTCGCGATCTTTGATCCGCGCGATCGCGTCTTGACGCTGGCGCGCGACCAACTCGGATTGAACGTCGTGATGTGGCACCGCAGCGAGCGATTTTTTGCGTTCGCGACAATGCCCAACGGCCTGTTCGCGTTTGCCGGCGTGCCGCGGCAATTGAGCGAGGAAAAGCTCGCCGATTTCCTCGTGCTCAATCATGCCGACCACCAAACAACAATTTACCGCGACGTCTTTCGCCTGCCTCCGGCGCACATCATGCAGGTGAAGCCCGACGGCTCGATCATTCGGCGCCGGTATTGGTCGCCGGCCGAGATCAAGCCGCTCGCGCGGCGTTCCGACCAGGCCTATGCGGACGGATTGCGCGAATGCCTCGATAAGGCGGTGCGGCGGCAACTGCGCAGCGCCCATCCGGTCGGCAGCCTGCTGAGCGGCGGTCTCGATTCCTCCTCGGTCTCGATCCTGGCCGCCCGCGCGCTTGCCGAGAACAACGAACGGCTCGTCACTTTCACCGGCGTGCCGCGCCGCGGCTTCGACGGCCCGCTGCCGGTCGGCGCCTACGCCGACGAAACGCCGTTCGTCGAGGCGATCGCGAATGCGGCGCAAAACATCGACGTCACCTATGTGCGCGACGAAGCCGGCGGCGATTTCGCCGACCTCGAGCGGTTCTTCATCGCGCTTGAGGGGCCGGTGCGCAATCCGACCAATCTCGGCTTTATCCTCGCGCTGCTGCGGCAGGCGCGGGCCCAGGGCCGGCGTGTGCTGCTCGGCGGCCTGTGCGGCAATTCCACCGTCAGCTGGAGCGGCTGGTCGCAGGCTGCCGTGCATCTCAAGCGCGGTCGCCTCCTCACCGTCTACCGTCAGTGGCGGCTCTATTACCGCTACAGCGCGCTTTCACGCTGGGCGGCGTGGCGAAAGCTCCTCGTCGAGCCGCTGCTGCCCGATCGGCTGAGCGACTGGATCGAGCGCCGCCGGCATCCCGGGCGGATCGCGGCCTGGCTCGCTCACGCCGCGATCCGGCCGGATTTCGCCGCCGCCATGGCCGTAGACGCGCGTGCGCAGAAAGTCGGGCACGATTTTCTTTATCGCCTGCGCCCCGACGAACGCGTCAAAAGCCTCACCCAGGTCGATTATTTCGGCGACTGGCATGCGGCGGAAAAGGCGGTCACCGGGGTCGAGGTTCGCGACCCGACCGCAGACCTCGACGTCGTCTGCTACTGCTTCGGCGTTCCGGCCCAGCAATATCTCGCCGAAGGCATCGACCGCTCGCTCATTCGCCGGGCGATGTGGGGCCTCCTACCGGAGACGGTTTTGACTAATCGGATGACCGGCCTGCAGGCGGCGGACTGGTACGAGAAGCTCGAAAGCCAGCGCGGCGAACTGGCGCGGCAGATCGCGGCGATCTCGCAATCGGCGCTGGCACGCCGAATGCTCGATCTGGCGCGGCTCGAGCGCGCGATCGAGCGCTGGCCGAGCGGCGGCGGGCATAGCGCCGAAATCTTCCAGGAATATAACCTAGCGCTGACCCGCGGCGTTGCCGCCGGCCGTTTCCTGCGCTGGTTCGAGGCGGCGAACGGATGATTCCGGGCGCGGCGCCGGCGCGCTCTTCGCGCCGACGCGCACGAAGCGCACCGGCTCGCTTAATCCGCGCAGCGTGGCCGCGTCCTCGGTCGCGGCTCGCCCCTTGAGGGCCTCGCGCGCCTCGGGGTCGGCTAAGACCGCTTCGGAAATGATGACCTCGCCGCCGCCGCATTGGTGCTCGAGCCGCGAGGCGGTGTTCACCGCCGAGCCGAAATAATCGAGCACATCGCCGGCGGTTACCGCGATGCACGGACCGAGATGCAGGCCGAGCTTGAGCACGATCCCGCCATCGCTGCGGCCGCGATTAAAGCTTGCCACCTCATCCTGGATCGACAGCACGGCGCGTACCGCGTCAGCCGGATCGTGAAACGCCGCCATCACCGCGTCGCCCACGGTCTTGACCACGAAGCCGTTGTGGCGCTGCACCCGCTCCGACAGAAACGCGAAATGGTCGCGCACCAGATGATAGGCGGTGGCGTCGCCGAGCTCTTCGTACATTTTGGTCGAGCCCTGCAGGTCGGTGAACACGATTGCAACCCGGCCGATTTCGACGTCATCGCCGGGCCGCAACAGTTGCTCGGGGCACAGCCGGCGGAACGCCGGCATCGCGATGACGCTTTCGCCGGTCAAGGCGTCCCTGGCCCAGTTGCGATCCTCGATGACGAAGAACAGCGGTCGGTCGGTGTCGTTGTGCGCGAGGAGTTCGTGCCGGCGGCCCGGCTTGGCCAAGAAGATATCGCCGCCGCGGATGCTGACTTCGGGGATCAGGCCGTCACCGCCGATGTCGGCATCGGCTTCGCCGCCCGGCTCGACGGTCCGGAAGCGGTAACGGCCCGGCTGCAGCGTTACGGCGAAATTTTTGCTCGAATGCGCGGCGACCTCGGCCTGCAGCTTGACATGCGGCGTACTGCCTTGCCCGAGCATGCACAGCTCGCCTTCCGGCAGGGTGCGCAGCCACGGTTCGGGATGAAAGGTCAGCTCGACATTGCGAGTAAAGTCGCGGTCATAGTCGATGTTGCATGATGAGCAATGCGCGCCCTTCGGCAGATCATGCAGATGCTCGACGCGCGACTTGGCGCCGCGGCAGCGCGGACACAACAGGTCCCAACCCATTCCCAGAATGCCGCGGCGATGCGCGGCGAGGAACAGCTCCACCGTGTCGGTCTCGGTGGCGTGCCAGAATTGCGCCATCGCCAGCGGGCGAATGCCGCGCAGCGCCAGGTCGGGTGCGTGCAGCAGATAATCGGCGAGCTTGGGCGCAAGGCCGTGGCTCGCGGGATCGCGGTCAAGCTCGCCAATCAGCGCCTCGAGGCGCCGCCGCGCCGCCGGTTTCACCGTTTCCGCGGCGAGCGTGCCGCTGACGTGCCCGGGCTGATCGGCTTCGGCGATCAGCTTCTCCAGGGCCGCCAAGCGCTGGTCCATGGAGCGTTCCAATATGCCGAACCGCCTCCCCATCCAGCCCAGCACGCCGGCGCATTCCATCTCGCCGGAGAATACGAGGCGGCTGCCTGTGCCTTCCGGCTCCACTTCGAAGCTCGCTTCAAAGTGGCGCATGGGCCCGTTCATAAAGTCGCGGATCTGCGTCGCCCGCCGGTTCTGCTGCCATTGGCCGAAGCTCTCCCGCCATTTCAACTGCAGCGGGCCGATCCCGGCAGTGGCGTAGCGGCGCACCCGGCCCTCGGCGTCGGCGCGCTCTTCGACCCGATAGAGGGGAGAGCCGACAATGGCGTTGACGCGCGCGGTGTCACCAACGAAAGGCCAAATCGCCTCTGGCGGCTTGGCGAAATGCCGCTCCCTGCGATAGCGAAAGACACTGTTTTTCATCGCCAAATTTCCAGATCGGCGGGCTTTCCCCGCGGTGAAAGATACGGCCGATCGCCGGCGCCGGTTTCGCCCGACATCATGTTGCAATGCCGCAAATCTTAACGCAGGCGATTGCGCACCTCCGATCAGCGCCGCGCCGACAAGGCCCGCCCCGGCCGGTGTTCGCCTTTGACGGCTCAAGCGAGCCGTCCTGGAAACTACGTAACACGGTCAGGCTTGCAACGCGTGGGCTAAATCGCGCAAGCTGCAATAATGCGGCGTCGAAGCGGTAAAGTTTTGCCACCGCTTCCCAGCCACAAGCATTGGAGCATCCGGTGAATCGCCGATCTTTGCTGACATCCGCCCTTGTTGCGTTGGCCGCGCGGCGGCTTCCGCTCCCTGCTTGGATAAGCTCTGCGCACGCGGCCGGTCCCGCGTGGCAGCACGGCATATCGCCGTTCGGCGAACTGAAATATCCGTCCGGATTCAAAAAATTCGACTACGTCAACGCCAGCGCTCCGAAGGGCGGCGCGGTGCGGCAGATCGCGCTCGGCACCTACGACAACTTCAACATGGTGGTCGACGGCATCAAAGGCGCGCTGGTCCAGGGCATGGACCTCAACTACGACACGCTCTTGGTTGCGGCGCTCGATGAGGTGTCGAGCGCCTACGGGCTCATTGCCGAGGGCGTGCACAGCCCCGAAGATTTCTCCGCCGTCACCTTCAAGCTGCGCGCCGAGGCAAAGTGGCACGACGGCACGCCGGTCACGCCGGACGATGTGATCTTCTCCTACGAGACGTTCAAGAAGTTAAGTCCGCAGATCGCCGCCGGCCTTGTCAACGTGGCCAAGGCCGAGAAGAGCGGCGACCGCGAGGTCACCTTCGCGTTCAAGGGAGCCGGCCACCACCGCTTGCCCGAGGTCCTCGGCCAGATGACCATCCTGCCGAAGGCCTGGTGGCAAGGCACCGACAGCGACGGCAAGAAGCGCGACATCAGCGCGACGACGCTCGAACCGCCGCTCGGCTCGGGCCCCTACCGCATCAAGGAGTTCACGGCCGGCCGCAGCATCGTCTTTGAGCGGATCAAGGACTATTGGGGCGCGCGCGTCAACGTCAATATCGGCCGCGATAATTTCGACGAGGTGCGGTTCGAATATTTCCGCGACGGCACCGCCGCGCTCGAGGCCTTCAAGGCCGACGCCGCCGATTGGCGCATCGAGAACAGCGCCAAGAGCTGGGCCACCGCCTATGATTTCCCGGCAGTCGCCGACAAGCGCGTCCTGCTCGAGGAATTTCCGATCAACAATGTCGGCCTGATGCAGGCGTTTGCCTTCAACATCCGCCGCGCCAAATTCCAGGACCCGCGGGTGCGGCTCGCGTTCAACTATGCGTTCGATTTCGAGGAAATGAACAAGCAGATTTTCTTCGGCCAGTATAAGCGCATCGCCAGCTACTTCGCCGGCACCGACCTCGCCGCGACCGGCCTGCCGACCGGCCGCGAGCTCGAGCTGCTGGAGAAGCTGCGCGACAAGGTTCCCGCCGACGTATTCAAGAAGCCCTACACCAATCCGGTCGGCGGCGATCCCGCCGCGGTGCGCGCCAACACGCGCGAGGCGCTGCGCCTGTTCAAGGAGGCGGGCTTCGAGGTGCGGGACCAGCAGATGGTCAACGCCAAAACCGGCGAGCCCTTCAGCGTCGAGTTCCTCGGCAACAGCCCGCTGTTCGAGCGCGTCTTCCTGTTCTACAAGCCCTCGCTCGAGCGGCTCGGCATCACCGTCGACGTGCGTACGGTCGACGAAGCGCAATACGAGAACCGGTTGCGCGGCTGGGACTTCGACGTTATCACCTACGCCTGGCGGGAATCGCAGCTGCCCGGAAACGAGCTGCTTGATTATTGGAGCTCGCAGGCCGCCGACGAGGCCGGCTCCGACAACATGATCGGCATCAAGAATCCGGCGGTCGATGCGCTGGTCGAGCACGTCATTGCCGCCAAGACCTATGACGACCTCCTCGCCGCGGCGCGGGCGCTCGATCGCGTGCTGCTGTGGAACGACTACGTCGTGCCGCAGTGGAGCTACAGCAAGCTGCGCACCGCGCGCTGGGATCGGTTCAGCCATCCCGACCCGCTGCCGAAATACGGCATCTCCGCTTTCCCGGCGCTGTGGTGGTGGGACGCCGAGAAGGCGGCCAAGCTCACCAGCCGCCAGTGACCTAGTCGCCCAGTGGCGCGGCCGCTCCCGGCGGCTCAGCGCCAACCGGGAATCGTCAGTCGCCGCCGGCGCAACTGTCGCGAGATCGTAGGCAGTTCTCACCGAATCGGATACGATTCGCCAAGGCGAATCACTGCGCCTGGGCTTGGTGGGAGGCCTGGACGTGACCAGCACCATCATCACAGTGGCCACCATGAAGGGTGGCAGCGGCAAGAGCACGGTCGCGAGTTGCCTTGCGGTTTATTGGCATCTGCGCGGCCGGCGCCCGACGCTGATCGACGCCGATCCGCAACGCTCGATCATGCGGCTCGCTGCGCGCGAGCGCGCGCTGGGCGGCGTCGCCGTGGTCGAGGACGCGACCGAGGACGCCTCGAAGACGGCGCGGCGCCTCGCTGGCGCAAGCGGCTTGGTGATCATCGACACGCCGGGGTTCCGCTCGAAAACGACGCTCGATTGTCTGGCGGCAGCCGACTTTCTGCTGGTTCCGGTCAAGCCGTCGCCATTCGACGTCGACCGCATGCTCGATACGCTCGGCATTCTGACCGCCCGGCCCGACGGCCCGCAGCCGCTGTTCCGCTGTCTGTTGACGCAGACGACGCGCGACTCGGTCATCGCCCGCCACATCCGCGCCGAGCTCGCCGAGGCCGGCTTGCCGGTCCTGCAAAGCGAGATGACGAACCGCGTCGCCTATCCGGAAGCCTCGCTTTGGGGGGCGACGCCAAGCCTGATCAGCTGGAAAGGGCCGGCCGCGCGGGAGATCGCCGCGATCGCCGATGAGCTCGACATGGTTCTCGGCGTCCAGCAGGCAGCCGCATGACCCGCAAACAGCTTCCGAAAGCCATCAGAGCCGATGACGCGGCCGGGAGAGCCGCCGCAGCGGCCGCAGTCGCGGACGAGGCGGCGCGAACGCAGTCGGCCGCCGTTCGGCACGACGCATTCGAGGCCGAGCCCGCGCCGGTTGTTTTCTCGCGGCCGGTCGCCAACGACCAGTTCCCGGCGGCGTCGATCGATGCCGGCCGGCAAGCGGTGCGGCGCCGTCTGGCGCGGCGGATCGTCGAGCGACACCGGACCTATGCCGCGGTCAGCGGCCTTGCGCCGCTGCCGATCGTCAATGTCGCCGGCGTGACCGCCCTGGTAATGCGAATGGTGAAACAGTTGAGCGATCTCTACGGCGTGCCGTTCGAGCGCGAGCGGACCCGTTCGCTCGTGATCGCGATCCTGGGTGGCGCCACGCCGACCGGGCTCGGCACCGTCACGGCATCGACCCTCGCCTTCGCCGTGCCGGGGAGCGCACTCGTCGGTCTCGCGGTCACCGCGCTCAGCGCTGGAGCGCTCGCTCGTGGCATCGGCCTCGTCTTCATCGAGCATTTCGAGAGCGTGGCGATGCCGCTCGGCGCCGTTCAGATCGAGCACGGCTGAGCAGACTTCGGCGATCAGGGAATCTCGTACACCGTGGTCTGGTCGGCGATGCCGCGCAGCGCCGCGCTCTGCATGGTCGGATGCAGGCCCGAGC
>Ga0187784_10002774_pt1 | contig 14073 bp, 12 predicted proteins | sample 1015_SJ02_MP15_2_FD_132964 | JGI IMG/M metagenome (GOLD analysis project Ga0187784, IMG submission 132964) | Tropical peat soil microbial communities from peatlands in Department of Meta, Colombia - 1015_SJ02_MP15_20_MG | ecosystem: Environmental > Terrestrial > Soil > Wetlands > Peat | place...
GCATTGCTTCAAACGCATAAGCTCGGCGAGCATCTCGGCGCGGCGCACCACAGGAAGGCGGCGCTCGCGCGCGGCGACGAGCTCGGGATTGTCGCGCTTGATCGCGGTCGAGACGACGACGACAGCGGCCTCGCCGAGCGTCTTGGCGTCATGGCCGATCGTGATCTTGGCGCCCTTGTCCATGAGGCGCTTGACATTGGCGTTCTCGGCGGCGTCGCTGCCCTGCACGGTGTAGCCGAGATTGATCAGCACCTCGGCGATGCCCGACATGCCGATGCCGCCGATGCCGACGAAGTGAATGGGGCCAAGCTCGCGCGGCAGTTTCATTCCTGGATCTCCATTGTTGCGCCGTCGGACTCTCGATAAGCGATTCGGAGCGCCCCTAAACCCCTTTGTGCTCTTCGCGCCTTTGTGGTTTGAAGTTCACCACGAAGGCGCGAAGCACACGAAGGCGCCACAAAGGATTACGCATCAGATTCGCGCAGGCGCGACCGCGGCGGGTCTGACGCCCGCCGTCCTCAGCGTCAGCTCCGCCAGCCGCTCCGCCGCGTCGGCGACCCCCGCAGCCTTCGCCTTTTCCGCGCGCGCGCGCAACTGCGGCAGATCGGACAGGAGCTGCGCCAGCCTCCCGCTCAAGAACCTCGGCGTGAAATCCTCTTGGCGCACGACCTCGGCCGCGCCCGTCGCCTTCAGCACGGCCGCGTTGCTGGCCTGATCCTGGTCGAGCGCGTGCGGCAGCGGCACGAGAATCGCCGCCCGCCCAATCGCCGCAAGCTCCGACACCGTGGACGCGCCCGCCCGCGCGATCACGAGCTGCGCCTGCGCCATGCGGTGCGGCAGATCGGAAAAGAACGACGCAAGCTCGGCGGCGACGGCGGCGCCGTCATAGATAGCCTTGACTCGCGCCATGTCCTCGGGCCGCGTCTGCTGCACGATGACGAGCCTGCCGCGCAGCTCTTCAGGGAGCGCCGCGACGGCCGCGGGAACGATGTCCGCCATCACGCGCGCGCCCTGCGAGCCGCCGGTGACAAGCAGCCGCAGCCTGCCGTCCTCCGCCGGATAGGGCTCGCCGGCCGCCGCAAGCGCTTTGGGGCGCAGGGGATTGCCGGTCACGGTCAATTTCGCCGCAAGCTCAGCGTCGTCGAGCGGGAAACCGGCTGCGATGGCGTCGACCCGCGAGGCGAGGAAACGATTGGCCCTGCCCATGACGCCGTTCGCCTCGTGCAGCACGGTGGGCGCGCCGAGCAGCGAGGCGGCCAACAGCGGCGGCACGCTCGGGTAGCCGCCGAAGCCCACGACGACCGCCGGCTTCAAGCGGCGGATAAGACGCAACGCCTTCAGCACGCCGAACCCAAGCCGCAGGATCGCCCCGCCCCGCTCAACGATCGAGCCGCTGCGCGGCGTCCCGGCGGGAACGGTGTGCATGGCGCGCGCCGGGAACGTGTCGCCGTAGCGCAGCGCGCGCTCATCCGTCACCAGCTCGACGGCGACGCCGCGCCGCGATAGCGCATTGGCCAGCGCTTCGGCGGGAAAGAGATGGCCGCCGGTGCCCCCGGCGGCGAGCAGCACGAGCGGCCCGCTCACGCCAGCGCCTCCGCGCCCGCCACAGGCGCCTTCACGCCGCTCTCTGGGGCGAGGCGATGCGCGAGCGGCCGTCTGCGCGTCACCGCCAGCAGAAAGCCCATCTCCAGCGCGAGCGAGATCAGCGACGAGCCGCCATAGGAAACGAAAGGCAGAGTCATGCCCTTGGCCGGCATGAGCTGCACGTTCACCATCATGTTGATCGCGGCCTGCAGCCCGAACAGCATGGCGAGGCCTCCCGTGGCGAAGCGGCGGAAGGGATCCTCGTTCCTCGCAGCAAGATACAGGCTGCGGATCACGATGAAGCCGAACAGCGCCGCGAGGGCGACGCAGGTGATCACGCCGAACTCCTCGCCGATCACCGCGAATATGTAGTCGGTGTGCGAGTCCGGGAGGATGCGCTTGATCGTGCCCTCGCCCGGCCCTTTGCCGAGCCAGGAGCCGGAGATGAAGCTGGCGAGCGCCGTCTCGGACTGGAAGTTCGTCGGCACGCCCGCCGTCATCGGCGGCGGGGGCTCCAGAAACGCCTGGATGCGCGCATGAACATGCGGCACGAATTTATAGGCGAGCAGCGTCGACGACACGGCGGCCCCGCTGATGCCCGCGACCCATATCCAATGCAAGCCGGCCATGAAGAACAGGATCGCCCAGACCATGGAGAGCAGCATCGTCTGACCAAAGTCGGGCTGAAGCACGAGCGGCGCGATGGTCAGGGGAAACAGCAGCAGCGCGATGATGTTGCCTGGCACGTCCTTGCGCGCGGCGCCTTCTGCGAAGGCCCAGGCGCAGAGCACGACGAAGGCCGGCTTTAACAGCTCGGACGGTTGCACGCCGAAGATCCATCGCTTGGCGCCCTTCACCTCGACGCCCCAGAACAGGGTCGCGACGACAAGGGCCAGCGAGGCGAGATACAGCAGCAACGCGCCGCGCCGCACATGCCGTGGCGACAGCAGCGACGCGCCCAACATCGCCACGAGCGCCGGCAGCAGGAAGGCCGCCTGCCAGTTGACGTAGTAGAAGGTCGCCTTGTGCAGGCGCTCGGCCTCGGGCGGGCTGCCGGCCATCGAGAACACGAGGCCGGAGACGATCAGCAAGACGATCGCCGCAAGCAGCCATCGATCGATCGTATAGGCCCAATCGGAGAAAGGCGTGCGATGCGCGCGCGACATCATGGCGAAACTCCTTTCGAAGCGGAGAGCGAGGCTTCGCGCTCTTGGGCGAGCTCCTGGGCGAGCGCGCGGAAGGCGTCGCCGCGCTTCTCGAAATTGGCGAACTGGTCGTAAGAGGCGCAGGCGGGCGAGAGCAGCACCACGGGCTCTCCCGCCTCGCTCAGAGCGGCGTCGCGCGCGGCGAATTCGGTCGCGACCGGCAGCGTGCCGCAGTATTCGTAAGGGAGAACCCCTTCGAGAGTCCTGGCGAAGGCTTCGCTCGCCTCGCCGATGAGATAGGCCTTGGCGATGCGCGGGAAGAACTCGCGCAAGGACTCGACGCCGCCCTCTTTCGGCTTGCCCCCGACAATCCAGTAGATGTCCTTGAAGCTCGCGAGCGCCTTGGCCGCGGCGTCGGCGTTGGTCGCCTTGCTGTCGTTGACGAACAGCACGCGGCCGCGGCGCGCGACCTCCTCCATGCGATGCGGCAAGCCGGGAAAACTTTGGAGGCCGCGCGCGATCTCCTCGTCCTCGAGCCCGAGCTCCCAGCAGGCGGCGGCGGCGAAGACGGCGTTCTGCGCGTTGTGCGCCCCCCGCAACGCCCGCGCGCCCGCGAGCGAGGCCATGAACTCCGTTTCCTCGGGGCCACGGCCAGCCTCGCGGAAAAGCAGACGACGGTCCTCGACATAAAAGCCCCAGTCGAGTCCGCGCACAGCCGACACCGGGATCACGCGCTGGCCCTCGCGGGCGTTCTCCATGAGCCTGGCGCCGATCGCATGGCAATAGGCGTCGTCCACGCCGACAAGCGCGATCTCCGCGCCGGCGACTACCCGCTCCTTGACGGCCGCGTAGTTCTCCATCGTCCCATGGCGATCGATGTGGTCCGGCGTCAGATTGAGCAGCACGCCGATCGTCGGCGCGATAGACGGGGCAAGGTCGATCTGAAACGACGAGCATTCGATGACATGAATGCGGCTGTCGTCGGGCGGAGAAAGCTCCAGGATCGGCGTGCCGATGTTGCCGCCGAGCTCGACCTCGCGCCCCGCCTCCCGCAGGATATGCGCGATGAGCGCTGTCGTCGTCGATTTGCCGTTGGTGCCAGTGATGGCGACGAAGGGCGCGCCCGCGGCGCGCGCCGCGCGCTCGCGGCAGAACAGCTCGATGTCGCCGATAATCTCGACGCCGTTCGCCCGCGCGAGCTTTGCCGTCCAATGCGGCTCGGGATGGGTGAGCGGCGCGCCGGGGGTGAGGACCAGCGCGTCGATGACGCTCCAGTCGGCGCCGTTCAAATCTTCGACGTGGATATGAGCCGCGACCGCCTTCTCGCGAGAATCCTCGCCATCGTCCCAGGCCGCGACATCGGCGCCGCCCGCGAGGAGCGCCTTGGCCGTGGCGAGGCCGGAGCCGCCGAGGCCGAACAGCGCGACGCGCTTGCCATTAAACGTTTCGACCGGGGTCATGGTCACCTCAGCTTCAACGTCGCAAGCCCAGTCAGCGCCAGCACGAAGGCGATGATCCAGAAGCGGATGACGATCTGCGGCTCCTTCCAGCCCTTCTTCTCGAAGTGGTGGTGGATCGGCGCCATGAGCAGGATGCGCTCGCCGGTGAGCTTGAAATAGCCCACCTGCAGAATGACCGAGGCGCCTTCCAGCACGAAGAGGCCGCCGATGATGGGCAGCACCAGCTCCTGCTTGATCGACACGGCGACGGCGCCGATAAGGCCGCCCAATGCGAGCGATCCCGTGTCGCCCATGAAGATCTGCGCCGGCGGCGCGTTGAACCACAAGAAGCCGAGCCCCGCGCCGATGATCGCCGAGCAGACGATCGCGAGCTCGCCGACGCCCTGGACGTGGTGGACCTCCAGGTAGTTCGAGAATACCGAATTACCGATGAGATAGGCGAAGATCGCAAAGGCGCCGGCGGCGATCATCGACGGCACGATGGCGAGGCCGTCGAGCCCGTCAGTCAGGTTCACGCAATTGCCCGCCGCGACAATGACGAAGGCGCCGAAAGGCACGAATACGTAGCCGAGCGGAATCGCATAACCCTTGACCATGGGGATCGAAAGTCGGGTCATCTCGTCGCCGCCTGCAAGCGTCAACGCGTAGCAGGCGCCGGAGGCGGCCAAAAATTCCAGAAGGAGGCGCAGCCGGCCCGAGAAGCCGGCGTGAGTCTGCTTCGTGACCTTGAGATAGTCGTCATAAAAGCCGATCGCGCCGAACGACACGGTCACGAACATCACGATCCACACGAAGGGATTCCTCAGATTGCCCCAGAGAAGCGTGCTGACGACGAGGCCGGAGAGGATCATGAGCCCGCCCATCGTCGGCGTGCCCTTCTTGGTCAGCAGATGCGAGGCCGGACCGTCCTCGCGGATCGGCTGACCCTTGCCCTGCTTGAGCCGCAGCGCCGAAATGATGCGGGGGCCGAAGAAGAACACGAAGAACAACGCCGTCGCTGCGCCGCCGGCCGCGCGGAAGGTGATGTAGCGGAAGACGTTGAGCGGCGTGAAGAGATGCGAGTATTCCGCGAGCAGCGTCAGCATGGAGCGTCCTCAGGGATGTTGCGCTTCGGGCGCGGATTTTCTGCGCAGTTCGGCGGCGATCGACGAGAGACGCGAGGCGTTGGAGCCCTTGATCATGACGACGTCGCCGTCTCGCAGCGCGCCGATGAGCGGCTCGGCGAGCTCGGCGGCGGTGGCGCGGTGAGCGCCGTGCATGCGGTCTGGCGCGGCATAGAAAGCGCGAGACATGAGCGGCCCCGCCGTGAACAAGAGATCGACCTCGGCCTGACGCAGGTCTTCCGCGAGCCCGGCGTGCAGCTCGCCGGCGGAGGGTCCAAGCTCCAGCATGTCGCCGAGCACGGCGATGCGGCGCGCGCCGAGGCCCGGCCTCGCATGCGCGAGAAGCGCGAAAGCGGCGCGCATCGACGTGGGATTGGCGTTGTAGCTCTCATCGATCAGGGTAATCTTGCGTCCGTCGATCTTAAGCCCCTCGCGCTTTCCGCGCCCGCGCTCGGGCGAGAACTCGCTCAGCGAGCGTGCGGCTTCGTCGAGATCGAGCTCGAAAAGCTGCGCGAGCAGCAGCACGGCAAGCGCGTTCTGCGCGAGATGAAGCCCCGGCGCGCTGAGACGGAACTCGATCTCCCGCCCGAAAACCTCTGCGCGCACGAGGCAGTGCTCGGCGTAAGGCTCATACGAGACGAGACGCGCCTCGGCGCCCTCGCCCGAGCCGAAGCTGAACACGTGCTCCGCGGCCGAGGCGCGCGCGGCGGCGTAGAGGCGCTCGTAGGTCTCGTCGTCGCGATTGATGATCGCGACGCCGCCGTCGAGAATCCCGGAAAAGATCTCGGCCTTGGCGTCGGCGATTTCCTCCAACGAAGAAAAATATTCAAGATGCGCCGCGGCGACGCGCGTGACGATCGCCACCTGCGGCTTGACGAGATCGACAAGCTTCAAGATCTCGCCCTTGTGGTTCATGCCGATCTCGAAAAGGCCGTAGCGCGTCGCCGCTGGCATGCGCGCGAGCGAGAGCGGCACGCCCCAATGATTGTTATAGGAGGCGTGGGAGACATGCGTCGCGCCGACGCGCGAGAACACGACCCGCGCCATCTCTTTCGTCGAAGTCTTGCCGACGGATCCCGTGATCGCCGCTACATAGGCCGCAGTGCGCGCGCGCGCATAGGCGCCGAGCCGATCCAGCGACGCTTGCACGTCCTTGACGACGAGCAGATGACCCGCCCCCGAGAGCTCGCGCGCGTGGGCCTCGTCCACGACAGCCGCCGCCGCGCCCTTCTCGAACGCCACACGCACGAACTCATGGCCGTCGCGCGCGTCGCCCTTGAGCGCGATGAAGAGATCGCCCGCCTCCAGCGTGCGCGTGTCGATCGAGACGCCGGTCGCGGCCTTCGGCAAGCCGCCGCTTACCCGCGCGTTGAGCGCGCCGACCAGCGCGAGCCCCGACCACAGCGGTTCCCCACTCATATCGCCCCCTCCCTCTTCCGCTGCGCCGCCAAGGCGTCGCGGATGACCGCGTGATCGGAAAAGGGCAAGATCGCCGCTCCGACGATCTGCCCCGATTCGTGGCCCTTCCCCGCGACGATTAGGACATCGTCTGAATTGAGGCAATTTATGGCGGTCTCGATGGCGCGGCGACGGTCGCCGATCTCGCTCACCTTGGCGTAGGCGGCCTTCGCCGCGCCGCCTAGAATTTCCGCGCGGATCTGCGCCGCGTCCTCGCTGCGCGGATTGTCGTCGGTGACGATGACGCGATCGGCCAAGCGCGCCGCGATCTCGCCCATGAGCGGACGCTTGCCCTTGTCGCGATCGCCGCCGCAGCCAAAGACGACGACGAGATCGCCTTGCGTCAACGGGCGCAGCGTCGCGATGACCTTTTCCAGCGCATCGGGCTTGTGCGCGTAATCGACGAAGACCGGCGCGCCGTTCTTTTGTCCAACGAGCTCGAGCCGACCTGGCGCGCCCCTGAGCTTCCCGAGCGCCGCGAAAACGCGCGCGGGCTCGCCGCCGCTCGCGATGGCGAGGCCCGCTGCGACGAGCGCGTTGGAGACCTGAAAGGCGCCGGCGAGCGGCAGCTCCACGTCGTATTCAGCATCGGCGCAGCGCAGATGCAGGCTCGTCGACAGCGCGTGGGGCGCGGCGTCGAGCAGCGTTACGCCGGCGCCCTTCGCGCCAACGCCGAAGGGAACGAGGCCGCTTGCGCGCACGACCGCTTCGACACGGGGCGCGACGTCGCTGTCAGCGTCGAAGACGACCGGGCGCCCCTTGGGCAGGAGCCTCTCGAACAGCCGCATCTTGGCTGCGAAATACGCCTCCATGTCGCGGTGGTGATCGAGATGGTCGCGCGAGAGGTTGGTGAAGCCGGCGACGGCGATATGGACGCCGTCGAGCCGGCGTTGCTCTATGCCGAGCGAGGACGCCTCCATGGCGAGATGCGTCACGCCGCGGCTAGCGAGATCGTCGAGCGCGCGATGCAGCTCCACTGGACCCGGCGTCGTCAGCGCGCCGTAATGCGCGCCGGTCTGGTCGACGAGGCCGACCGTGCCGAGAGAGGCGGCGGCAAAGCCTTCCGCCTCCCAAAGCTGGCGCAGGAAGGCCACGACGGAGGTCTTCCCGCTCGTGCCGGTGACGGCGGCGATGGTCTTGGGCTGGCGCGCGAAGAAGCGCGCCGCGGCCAAAGCGAGCGCGGCGCGCACGTCGCCTGTGACGACCAGCGGCAGGCCGCAGTCGGCCTCGCGCTGCGCCACGACGACGACGGCGCCGCGCGCCTTCGCGTCGGCGGCGTAGGAGAGCCCGTCGCCGGCGTGTCCCGGAATGGCGAAGAAGGCGTAGCCCGGCTTGATCTCGCGGCTGTCCGCGCTCAGTCCGGCGACGCCGAGATCGCCAAGCTCGGGCGGCAGATTGAGGCCGAGCAGGTCGCAAAGCCGCATCAATGGCCTCCGCCGCCGGGGGGCGCTGGCGTATTGGCGAGAGCATAACCGAGCTTGGCCAAGATCGGGAAAGGCAGCACCGGCGGCGTCGCACGCGGCACGACGCCGAGCAGCGGCCCGACGCGCTTGATGATCTTGCCAGTCACCTCTCCGGAGTTCCAGGCGGCCGTGGCGAAACCATGGGTTTCGGGCAGGCCCTGCGGCTCGTCCATGATCGTCATGAATAGATATTTCGGCTTGTCGGCCGGCATGACCGCGAAGAAGGTCGTGAACAGCCGGTCCTTGGCGTAATGGCCGTTGATGACCTTCTCCGCCGTGCCCGTCTTGCCGCCGACGAAATAGCCGGGAACGTCCACCTTCGTCGCCGTGCCCTTTTCCGCATTGAGGCGCATGAGATAGCGCATGGCTTCGGACGTCTCCGGCTTGACGACCTGCACAGCGTCCTTCATGGCCTCTTCCTCGCTGCGCTTCAGGAAGGTCGGCGTGATCAGATAGCCGCCGTTCATGAGCGCGCCGACGGCCATCATCGCCTGCAATGGCGCGACCGCGAGGCCGTGGCCGAAGGCGATGGTCATGGTGTTGAGCTCGCCCCAGTTCTTCGGCACGATCGGCTCGGCGCTCTCGGGCAGCTCGGTGCGCAGCCGCGTGAGCTGGCCCATCTTGCGCAAGAACGCCTTGTGCCTCTCGACGCCCTGCCCCAGCGCCATGCGGGCCGTGCCGACGTTCGAGGAATAGGTGAAGACCTCAGGCACGGACAGCGAGCGGTTCTGCGCGTGATAGTCGTGAATCTTGAAGCGCCCGAAGGTCAACGCGCTTTTCGCGTCGAAATGCGAGTTGAGGTTCACCTTTCCCGAATCCAGCGCCATGGCGATGGTCAGCGCCTTGAAGGTCGAGCCCATCTCGTAGACGCCGACATTGACGCGGTTGATGAGGTTTTGGTCCTTCACGTCCGGCGGCGTGTTCGGATCGTAGTCCGGGAGCGAGGCCATGGCGATCATCTCGCCCGTGTTCACGTCCATGATCGCGGCGGCGCCGGCCTTGGCCTTGAAATGCTCGACGCCCTTGGCGAGCTCGTCGCGCAGCGCATGAGTCGCCTTGAGGTCGAGCGAGAGCGTGATCGGCTGCAGATCCGCCTGCGTCAGGCTGAAGCCAGCGCCGGAGAGATCGCCCAACCCCTGACTGTCGACATATTTCTCCACGCCGGCGATGCCGGCGTTATCGACATTGGCGAAGCCGAGCACATGGGCGCCGAGCGGGCCGTTGGGATAGATGCGCTTGTTCTCGGCGATGAGCCCGACGCCGGGCAAGCCTAAGTGGAACACCTCGTCGCGCTGTTGCGCCGAGACCTCGCGCTTGACCCAAACAAAACCCTTCCTCGAGGCGAGGCGGTCGCGCAGCTCCTTGGCGTTGACCTCGGGCAGGGCCGCGGTCAGCAGCTCCGTCGCCTCGTCCTTGTCGACGAGCCGGCGCGGCTCCGCATAGACCGACATGGTCTTCACGTCGGTCGCGAGAATTTCGCCGTTGCGGTCGAGGAGATCGGGGCGGGCCGGCGCCGCGGCGACAGCCTTGCGCACGCTTGGCGCCTCGGGCGTGAAGCCGAGATAGATCAGCCTGCCGGCGATCGTGCCGTAGAGGGCGAAAAAGAACAGGGCGACGAGGCGGATGCGCGGCCCGCTCGACAAAAGGCTCGTCGAAAATACGCGACCAATGAAGGCGCGCAGCCGCGCGCCGAGGCCTTTCGGCGCCACGAGGGAGGGCGCGCTAGTCGCGGGGCCGGCGTCCATCGTCGTCATGTCAGTGTCCTGCGGCTTTGGCGTTGGCCTTGGGCGTCGTCGGCGCGCTCGCGGGGTCGGCGGGCGGGGTGCTGGCGACGCCGAGGCCAAGCATCTCGATCTTGTCGCCGATGGCGTCGGAATGCGGCGCGCGCTCGGGCAGCTGCTTGGCGAGCATAAGGCGATCAGGGGCGAGCGGCTCCAGCTCGAGGTAGCGGTCGGCGAGCTCCTGCACGCGCTCCGGACGCGTCAGATAGGCCCAGTCGGCGCGCAGCATGGCGGCAAGGTCGCGCTCGGCCTTGATCTCCAGCTTGGTCTTGGCGATCTGCTCGGCGCGAAAGGCCGTCTGGTATTTGATCGTGTAGGCGTACACGGCGGAGCCGATCAAGGCCAAAATCACGGCGATATTGAGATAGCGCGTCACTTTAAGCCTCTTCTTGCGTGGCGCTGCGGCAGCTCGGCGAGCTTCGCGAGCCTTTCGTCCGCCCCGCGCGGCAGGGCGCTCGTGCGCGTGGCGCTGCGCAGCTTCGCCGAACGGGCGCGCGGGTTGGCGGCGATCTCGGCTGCGCCGGGAGTCGCCGGATGGCGGATCTCGGTCACGAAGGTCGCCGGCTCGGGCGCCGGCTCGCCCGGCAGCCGGCGGGAGAACGTCTCGCCGCGGCCCGCGCGCTCGGTGAAGAACTGCTTGACGATACGGTCTTCGAGCGAATGGAAGGTGACGACCGCGAGCCGCCCGCCGGGGGCGAGCGCGCGCTCGGCCGCCTCAAGTCCAAGGACGAGCTCGACGAGCTCGTTGTTGACGGCGATGCGCAACGCCTGAAAGCTCTTCGTCGCCGGATGGATATGGTCGCCGGGGCGCGAGGGCGCGACGCGCTCGATAAGGGTCGCCAGCTGCTTGGTGCTCGTGAAGGGCTTGAGCTTGCGGTCGTGCGCGATGGCGCGGGCGATGCGGCGCGCGGCGCGCTCCTCCCCGTAAAGGTAAAGGATGTCGGCCAGCGTCTCCTCGTCCGCTTCGTTGACCAGATCGGCGGCGGAGGGGCCGGAGCCCTCCATGCGCATGTCGAGCGGGCCGTCCTGGCGCAGGGAGAAGCCGCGGCCGGCCCCGTCGAATTGCATCGAGGAGACGCCGACGTCGAAGACGACCCCATCGAGCGGCAGAAGCTTATGCTGCGCCGCGACGGTCTGAAGCTGCGAGAAGCGCGCCTCGACGAGAGTTAGCCTGCCCTTGGCGGCCTCGACAGCGGCGAAGCCGGCGCGGATGGCTTCGGGATCGCGGTCGAGCGCGAGCACGCGAGTCTCGGGGGTCGCGAGCAGCAGCCGCGTGTAGCCGCCGGCGCCGAATGTGGCGTCGAGGTAGCGGCCATGGGGCTTGGGGCCGAGGGCGGCGACGGCCTCGCGGGCCAGGACCGGAATGTGGCGAGCTTCGCCTTCGATGCGGGTCATGGCGTGCGTTCTCCCGCAGCTTCGGGCGCGCGACAAGACCCGCCCGGCGCAGCTGCGCCGCGCGGCGGTCTGGCCGACGGGATCGCGAACGGACAGCGAAGCCATGGACGAAACGCAGGCGTCAAGCAGCGACGGGCCGCCGCAGCGCCAATCCGGCAACCAAGCCCATTAGGCGGATTTTTAGGTTAAGGCGGGGTTTATGGCGGCGGCGAAATTCGAATTAAGGCGGGACGGCGTTTGATTCATATGACGAGGGAGCGAAACTCATCAGCGCCGTCATGGCCGGCCTTGTGCCGGCCATCCACGCAGCGACGTTGAGAAACGTCGCAAATCGAGGCGCGTCGACACGCTTTGCTGCCTCCTGAGCACGGCGACAAGGAGCTGCTCGCAGTTATCCGCGGCCTCTCCAAATTTCTCCTTTGGCGCCCTCCCCTCACGCCGCGTCGGCCTCCTCAATCCCGCGTCTCGGCTCGAATTTCCGTCCCGCCTCGCGTCCGGCTTCGTATGCGCCGGGGACGACGCGCTTGCGACGCAGGGCCTTCTTCGAAAAACTATAGCCGAGCTTGTCCAGCTCGTCGTCGATGACCGACGCCTTGAGCGGCACGAGATCGCGGCCGCTCGATTGACGCAGCGCCGCGTCGCGCTCGGCCTTCATGATCTTGAGCTTCTCGGCGACGCCATGGGCCAGTCCGATCTGGAACGAGCGCAGGCCGTCGCGTCGCGCCTTTGCGCAGACGGTCTCGTCCTCGCGCTTGGGCTTTCTGTCGCATGGCCTCGCGCCCGCTTGTCGAGAATCAGAAGGCGTCAGGCTATCACGGCTCTTCTCGTCCGAGGCGGCGCCGCTGCCTGCCCACAGAAGAGTTGCTCGACCGAATCCGCGAGCTTACGCGACATAATTGCAACACCTCCCCAGAAATCGCGCCTGTGCGGCGCAGCAAACGGCGTTCCGTCTTGCTTTATTCATAATTCAGTCGGACGCTTGAACGCGTGCGATTCCGGCCCAAGTGGGAAGGAAGAAATAGGAGTGTCCGCCATGACTATGAGAAAGCTCATGCGCAGGAGAACCGTTTTTCGCGAGCTCCTGCAAAGTCTCGATCTGCGCCCGTTTTGCGAGGACGCGCCGCTCGGTCCGTCCGCGTGGATGAACCAGCCGCGCCCGCGTTTCGCTTACGCGTCCCGTCCTGTCGCCGTCCGCGGCGACGACAGCCGCAGATAAGTCGTGAAGGTTCGTTAAGGCTGCTCTTTTACCTTGGCTTGGCCCTTAAGGACCAAGCCGGAGCCTTCATGCGCATCGTCATCGTCTGCGACCACGCCCACGTCAATGGCGGGCAGGCCAAGGTGGCGATCGAAAGCGCCAAGGGGCTTTCTCGCCGCGGGCGCCGCGTCGATTTCTTCGCCGCAGTCGGACCCATCGATCCGACCCTCCTCGAAGCGGGCGTCAAGGTCACTCTGCTGGGCCAGGATGACGTAAGCTCCGCCGCGTCGCTCGCGCGTTTTGGCGTGCAATGGCTCTGGAACAGCGCCGCCGAACGTGCTTTGGCCGAGCTTCTGGCTTCATGCGATCCACGCGACTCCATCGTCCATGTGCACGGCTGGGCCAAGGCGTTGTCGCCCTCGATCGGATGGGCCTTGCAGCACGCGGAAACGCCGGTCGTGCACACGCTGCACGAATTCTATCTCGTCTGCCCCAACGGCGGCTTCTACGACTTTCACGCCGCGCGCAACTGCGATTTTGCGCCGCTCTCGCTCGGGTGTATCGCGCATGACTGCGACTCGCGCGGCTATCATCGCAAGCTCCTGCGCGTCGGACGCCACGCGCTCATGCGCTACGCCAGCGGCCTCTATGACAGCGCCCGGCACATCATCACCATCTCGAAGCTCCAACGGGAGGTCGCAGCGCCCTATCTGCCGATCGGCGCGACCTTTTACGAGGTCGCGAACCCCATCGACGCAGAGCCGCTCGGGCCGAAACCCGAGAACGCCCCGCTCGGCGGCTTCCTCTTCGTCGGGCGCGTCTCGCCCGAGAAGGGCGCGCGCTATTTCGCGCTCGCCGCGCGACAGGCGGGCGTCGCGCCGGTCTTCGTCGGCGACGGGCCGGCGCGCGAGGCTTTGGAGAAAGAGTTCCCCGAGGCGCGCTTCCTCGGCTGGCGCGAGCCTGCCGAGGCGCGACGTCTCATGCGCGAGGCGCGGGCGCTGGTGTTTCCCTCGGTGTGGTACGAGGGCCAGCCGCTCACCGTCTACGAGGCGCTCGCGATGGGCACGCCGGTCATCGTCAGCGACATCTGCGCCGGGCGCGAGGGCGTGCGCGACGGCGACAACGGCTTCTGGTTCAAGAGCGCCGACCCGGACTCGCTCGCGCAAGCGATGAAGCGGCTCCGCGACGACGATGTCGCGCGGGAAATGGCGCGCCGGACTTACGAGGCCTATTGGCGCGAGCCGCTGACTCTCGATCGGCATCTCGACAGGCTGCTGGAGGTTTACGCCCAAGCGCGCGCCGCCTCTGGCGCCGCCGCCTGACTGAGATATAACGGGCGGATGCGAATAAACGCCCTCTACCGCTACCCGATCAAGGGCCTCTCCGCCGAGCCGCTCGACGCGGCCGAGCTCGTCGCAGACAGCTATTTTCCTGGCGACCGGCTCTATGCGCTGGAGAACGGCCCGTCGGGCTACAACCCCGCGGCGCC
>Ga0187784_10002775_pt1 | contig 14070 bp, 12 predicted proteins | sample 1015_SJ02_MP15_2_FD_132964 | JGI IMG/M metagenome (GOLD analysis project Ga0187784, IMG submission 132964) | Tropical peat soil microbial communities from peatlands in Department of Meta, Colombia - 1015_SJ02_MP15_20_MG | ecosystem: Environmental > Terrestrial > Soil > Wetlands > Peat | place...
GAAAGAGCTCACGGCAATTCCGACGATAACATGGGCAAAGTAACGGCTCCGCTTACCAAAGTACCGCGGTTTGTCTAGCCGGCGGCGGAGTGTTCGGCGGTCGCAGCGGAATGCTCTTTGTGGGCTTTGTCGTGCTCGCGCTGGGCGGCGCGCAGGTCATTGTGGAGGACATCGAGGGCGCTGCTTGGCATCTCCGAGCCCCAATCGATCATTTCCTCTTCTTCCCAGTAACCGTTGAGGCGCACGGCGCTGTCGGTCAGGTCTTCGGGGAACGCCTGCCGGTAATTGCCTTCGCGGTTGAGCACGTCTCCCAACTGGCGGCCGGAATGCATATCGTAGATGCAGCGGGTAGCGGCGCCGTTCTGGTTGGTAAATACCAGCAGCACTTCCCCGGCGTCACCGTAATCGGGACGATAAAACCAGGCCTGCGCGGCATCGGCTTTGGGCCGCGGGCGGCGCTTCGTGTGGGCCGGTTCGGGCGCCTGCTCAAGCTTGACTTCATTGGCCGGATTGAAATAGAGCACGCGCTGGCAGGAGTCACAGTAAACGATCTGTTCGCCGTTGCGGACTTCGTTATAGGTCTGCGGCCGCAGCATCACCTGGCATCCCATGCACTTGTGATCTCTGACTTCGGCCAGTCCGCTGCCACGAAACTTCATGACCCGCTCATAGCGGCGAAGGATGTCCTCGGAAATTCCCTGCCGGAGGCTGTCGCGCTTCGCGTTCCACTCGACGAGTTTTTTCTGATCTTCTTCTGTCACGCGGCGCGCGTCTTCTTTTTCCTTTTCGATCTCAGCGGTTTCGGCTTTGAGCTCTGCCTCTGCCGCCTTGACGTCCTTTTCGCGCGCCTCGACGCTGACCATCACTTCAAGAATGCGGTCTTCGTTGATCCGAATTTCCTGCTCCGCAAACTGAATTTCGTGCAGCAGCGCCTTGTACTGCTCGTTAGTTTTGACGTCGAGCGACTGTTCGCGATACTTGGAAATCTTGAGTTGCAGGTCCTGGATTGTGGATTCGTACTTCTTGCGGTTGGCCTCGTCGGCTTTGGCGGCGGTGCGCGTTTTTTCGAGACGACCTTTAGTTCCAGCGAGCTTTTGCTCGATGGCCGAAATTCGTTTCGGCAATTCCGCGATTTCTTCCCGTAATTTGCGGATTTCCTGATCCGCCACCTGAAGTTCGAGCAGTTGTTCTATGTCAGGAAGCATCGGCAAGAGAGCTCTGCCTTATTTTAGCATGCCAAAAATCGAGGACCTTGCAGCCATATCGAGCGCCCTTGTGGTAGCCTGCAACGTTTGGCCTTTCGCACCACGGGCCCTGAGAGGTCATATTCCTTGAAACTCGTTCGACTTTGCTTCTTGTTCCTTATTCTTGCAGCGCCGGCAATATGCCAACAGCCGGCTGAAGAAAAACCAACCGGGTCGGTGGTCGTGGAGCGCATCGCAGACACGGCCTTCCTTCGCGTGACTGCCCCAAGCTTTCAGACCCTCACGCCGCGCCAACAGGCGCTGGCGTATTGGCTGACGCAGGCTTCCATCGCGATTGATCCGATCATCTACGATCAGCTTTCTGCCTACGGATTGAGGCAGAAGCGTCTGCTGGAAGAAATCATCGCGCACGACGGTGGAATCAAACCAACGACGCGCGCGAAGATTGCCGATTTCGCCAAACTGTTCTGGGCAAACCGCGGCAACCACAATGAAATCACGTCGCAAAAGTTCCTGCCCAACTTTACATTTGAAGAACTGCGCTGGGCGGCGGCCTCGGCCGAGAGCAACGGAGCGTTCCAGACCTCCTATGCCGACCTGCCGCCGTTAAAAACGCTTTCTGAGGTGGAGCGGGAAGTAGACGCATTGCGCAGATCGTTCTTCGATGCCACGTTTGAGCCAGCGACGACGGCCAAGAGTCCCACCGCCGGAAAAGATGTTATCCAGGCAAGCTCCAACACGTTCTATCCAGGATTGAGTCTCGCGGACCTGAAGGGATTCGAAGAAAAGTATCCCCTGAACTCGCGCGTGGCGAGAGGCGCGGACGGCAAGCTCACGGAACTCGTCTATCGCGCGGGCACGCCGGACGGCAAAGTCCCTCCCGGGCTCTACGCCACATTCCTGAAGAAAGCCAACGAATGCCTGGAAAAGGCGCGCGCATACGCCGATCCGGAACAAGCCGAAGCGATCGGTCGACTGATCCGCTACTACCAGACCGGCGAATACGCCGATTGGCTTCGGTTCGGCACCGCCTGGGTGCAAAACGATGCGACCGTGGATTTCGACAATGGCTTCATCGAGGTGTACCGCGACGCACGGGGCGCAAAAGGAAGCTCGCAGAGTTTTGTGACCGTCACGGATAAGGCGGTGACCGCGGCCGTCTCCAAACTGGCTGATAACGCTTCGTACTTCGAGCAAAAGGCCCCCTGGCCGGTCAAGTATCGGCGAACATCATTCCAGCCGCCGGTGGTAAAGGCCGTGGAAACCTTGATTGAGAGCGGCGATTTCAGCGTGATCACCATCGGCGACAACCTGCCGAATGAGAATGAAATCCATGAGAAATACGGCTCGAAAAATTTTCTTTTCACCGGGAGTGTCCGCGCTTTGAACGCGGCCACGGGCAAAACCGCGATTGCGGAATTTGCTCCGGACGCGGCCACCGTCGAACGCGATCGCAAGTACGGCGACGAAGCCGACGATTTGATGACTGCGCTTCACGAAGTCATCGGCCATGGATCGGGGAAACTGAGCGAACGACTGAGCCAAGGTGCAGAACCTTTCCTCAAAGAGTACTCGTCTACGCTGGAAGAGGCTCGAGCGGACTTGATGGCCCTCTGGAATGTGTGGGACCCGAAGCTGAAGGAGTTGGGACTGATCACAAACCAGGACGAGATAGCGAAAGCCATGTATGACAGCGCCGCGCTGGTGGCCCTGACTCAACTGCGACAAATTCCTCACGGCGACACGATCGAGGAAGACCACGAGCGCGACCAACAGCTCATCGCGCACTACATCGCCGATCGGGTTCCGGGTTCGATTGAGCAGTTCCAGCGCGACGGCAAGACCTACGTTCGCGTCGCGGATTACCAGAAGATGCGCCAAGGAGTGGGCATGCTGCTCGCGGAACTGATGCGCATCAAGGCGGAAGGCGATTACGACGCGATCAAGGCGCTGGTGGAAAAATATGCAGTCCACTTCGATCCCGGTTTGCGCGATGAGGTCGTCCGCCGTTATCAAAAGCTCGACTTGCCAGCTTATTTCGCGGGTGTGAACGCCGAACTCACTGCTCGCTTTGGCCAAAATGGCGAGATCACAAAGGTCGAAATCAGTTATCCGGAGAATCCGGTCGTGCAATACCTGCGTTACGGCGCTATGTATGATCCCGGCCTGGTTCATTGACCAATCTCAGCCAGTCGTCGTTTGTGGAGAGCCGGCTGATCAAGAGGCGTCCTCACGACAGCTCGCGGACTCCAGCGCGCAGCGCCCGTTCGGTCGTGGTTCGAAAAGCCTGCGATCTTGAGTTTTTGCCTACAACGTTTTTGTCAATGTGATACACCTGATGTTTGACATTTCAGACGATCGCATTTCTGTTTTTCGCCGGCGCCCTGGGCGGCGCACTCAATGCCGTCGCCGGAGGAGGCAGTTTCATTGCTTTTCCGGCGCTGCTCTTCACCGGCGTTCCTCCCATTCAGGCCAACGCTACCAACACCGTCGCCCTATGGGTAGGAGTGACGGCCAGCACCGGGGCATATCGGAACCGGCTCGACCTCTCGCGGCGAGTCTTTGTTCCGCTCGCCATCACCAGCCTCATCGGAGGGGTAGCCGGCGCATATCTTTTGCTGCACACTCCTGCGCAAACCTTTTTGCGGGTTCTGCCCTGGCTCATGCTTGGGGCGACGCTTCTGTTCTTATTCGGCGGGCGGCTGGGGCGCTCCGGCCAGGGGTTGGGACGGGATATTTCTACTTCCGCGCTTGTTTTCGCTTCGGTTTTTGAACTGCTGGTGGCCGTCTACGGAGGCTACTTTGGCGGCGGCATGGGCATCGTCAACCTGGCAATGCTGGCTGCTATCGGGATGACTGACATCCACGCCATGAACGCCTTGAAAGTTGTACTCGGGGGAATCATCAACGGCGTTGCTGTCGTCACTTTCATTCTGGCCCGTGCGGTGGTCTGGAAACAGGGGGCGATCATGATCGCAGGCGGGATGCTCGGTGGATACCTGGGCGCGCATTACGCGCAAAAGCTTCCCCAGGCTTGGATCCGCTCATTCGTCATTCTGGTAGGAGCGCTCATGACCGCATACTTCTTCTGGAAGGCGTACTTTTAGCCCCGCGTCATTCCTTCGCTGCCGCCAGAATCTGGTCGAGCGAATAGCGCTGCAGTTCTCCAATCCGTTCCATGGTGATATCCGGCGCGGGATACTGCGCCACCAGAGCGGCATCCAGAGCGTAATGTCCCTGGCGCGGGAAAACCGTTGTCACGCGCGCGCCCCAGTACTTCTTGATCGCAGCCAGAATGCGGACTTTGTCATCGATCATCACGTAGTGAGCCGCCGGATACTTCGCCTCCACATCGGCGAGTTCCAGCTCCTTGTGTACATAGATCAGCACATGGCCCTCGAATGCCTCGTACAGCCCTGACCGATCCACCTTGCGCGGCTGGAATACGACGTCGCCATCGCTCAAAATCACGGCTTGTCCCAAGCCTTGCGCGTGTTCGACCGCATCCAGCGACTCCGGAAAAAGCCGGTTGGCAAACGGATAGTTCACCATGAAGTAGGACACTTCCAGCAGTTGCGGATCGCGTGGCATCTCGGTGCGATAGCGCTGCAGCGCCCCCAGATAATCCGCATAACCAAGCTCGCTCCGAAGCGCTTCAAAAATCTCCCAATATCGCTGCGCACTATCCGCGCCGACTCGTTTCTTCAGATGGCGCTGCAGGTCCAGTTCGACGCGGTCGTTGTCGACCAGGGTATTGTCGACGTCGAACAGTACGACGGTGCGCGAAGTTGATTGTGCGCGATTCAAGATTTTCCTCTGCAAATCTCTGCAAACGAAATAACACGGTTCGATTGGCTTCTACAAATCATGCCAGAACAAACGGGCAATGCCCATTGCCTGAGGCATATTTTGTTGATTGCAGAAATTTTTGTTGACTTCGGTTGCCCACGCGCCGAATTAATTTTTTTCGCCTTGAGCTTGTAAAGGTTCGCTTCTTGTAGTAGAAAAGCTCTTCTTCCCACAAGGGTAGCAAACAGCCGGTAAACCATGGTCCAGTCTCAGGAGACAGTAAAGCTTTCACTGCTTGCCAGGAGGAGCGCTCCGTGGAACATATCGACCCAGCCATAATGAAGCGCTATGACACCCGCTCCAGCCGCCCGTGCGAGTTCTGCCGCGAATTCGATCCCCAGTTTCCTCAGCGGCGCGCGCTCGACCAGATGGTAGGGACCGGCCGCAAAGCAACCGCGTCGGCGCATCTGACCGAGGACGGCTACGTCCGGCATCGCATTCTGGAATTGGCGCGAATCGCACTGCGTGTGCCGGCAAGTGCAGCTTAAGCGCAAATTCTTGCCGGGCGAATACCATTCCACGCAACTTCGCTGGGCCAATTCCGTTCTAATCAATTAGGATGGATGAGTAAACTGTCTTGCTCCGGACGCTTAGTCGGTAACGCTGACGGATCGATTCGGAACCCTCTGAGTTGAGCATCGGTCCGATCGCCAAGGAGGTCTGCATGCTCCCCAAGATACAGTTTCACATGCTGATTGTGCTTTCCTGCATCCTGGCGCTTGTGTCCAGTTTGGCGGCCCAGGCTCCGTTTCAGGGCGTGCCTCCGATGCAGTTTCAGGGCGTGCCGTCTTCCGGCCTTGGGGGGGCCAACAGCGTGCCTGGCACTCGCTTCAATCCGGGGGCCAGTCAGTATCCGGGATCGTTCCTGGGCTGCTGTTCAAATTTCTTCTTGCCCTCAAGCTTTACACCACTGGTTTCTATAACGCCCCAGGAGCCGGAACACCACCATCACCACCATAAACACGGTGACGAACTGTTCGGCGCTGATCCGGTGTATGTACCCGTGGTTGTCCCGTACGCACCCGATGATACTGCCGGAGACTCGCAGGATGAGGCCGACTCAATGTCCAACACCCCAGCCGAGCCTGCCCGATCCGGTACCGGAAACGGCCAGACTGCCGCCCAAAGCGCCTCTGGCGTCGAAACCCATGATGCCGCAGGCGATCCTGTCAACACCTCAGTTGACGATTCGGCCAGCCCGGATCCTGATCCGGAAAGCTCAGAGGATGCGGTGACCGCGCAGCCTTCGACTGTGCTTATCTTCAAGGACGGCCGTCGCGCTGATGTCGTGAACTACGCGATCGTGGGCGATATCCTGTTCGACTTTAGCGGGGACCGCACGCACAAGATTCTCCTGGCCGACCTCGACTTGCCCGCTACCCAAAAGGCGAACGATGCCCTTGGGGTAGAGTTCAACCTGCCCCCTGCGGGCAAATAAGCCATCAGTGCCCGACGGTTACTTTACGTCGTTGCGTGGATTTCCCGCTTGACAGGTGTGGCTCTTTGACTGGATACTTATTCATTAAATTGGATTTTTATTCATGTCCAAAGTCGCCCGCCATAAAGCGATCCTCGACCTGCTCGACGATGGCCCCGTCGGCAGCCAGGAGGAACTGCAACACATCCTGCACCGGAAGGGTATCGCTGTGGGTCAAGCCACCCTGTCGCGTGACATCCGCGATCTGAAGCTGGTCAAGGGCCCGGAGGGCTACCGGCGCGCATCCCAACACGACGCATCGGAAGGCGTTCTGCCCTCCGTCATGCAGCTGGCCCGCCAGTTTGTCCTGGAAATAAGGCAAGCGCAGAACCTGCTCGTGGTGAAAACGACGGTGGGGAGCGCACAACCGGTCGCGGCCGCACTCGACGCATCGCACTGGCCCGAAGTAGTGGGCACGCTCGCCGGAGACGACACGGTTCTGGTGATCGCGAACGACAAGGAAAAAGCGCACACGCTGGCGCACCGCATTCGCGAACTCGCCTGACAGCCGGCAGTCGGATCCAGGGCCATTCAGTAGACATTTGTGAATGATGTTCTGGCAGAAAAATGGAGTGTACAAAGCATGATGAAAACCGAAACCATAACATCCCAAGGCCACGGCCATCTGGCCACCGAACCGGTCGCGCCTCGCGATCTGGTCTCCATCCACGATCTTGCGCCCGCCGAGATCCGGCAACTGTTTGACCTCACTGCCATGCTCAAACAACGTCCCATGGACTTTCGGGGCGTCCTGGCGGGCCGGCAGATGGTGATGTTCTTCGAGAAGCCGTCGTTGCGCACGCGCCTGACTTTCGAAGCCGGTATGGACAGCCTGGGGGGCAGCACATTTTTCGTCGACCAGACCGCGAGCCGCCTGACCGCGCGCGAGTCGCTCTATGACATCGCGCATAATCTTGAGCGCTGGATCGACATCATCGTTTTGCGCACGTTTAGCCATGCGACCGTCGAGGAAATGGCCACCTATGCCAGCGTGCCGGTGATCAACGCGCTGAGCGAATTGGAACATCCTTGCCAGGCCCTTGCCGATTTCTTCACCTTGCAGGAACAGTTCGGCGATTTGCGCAAAATCCATTTCGCATACGTCGGGGATGGCAACAACATGGCGCACTCCCTGATGCTGGCCGGAGCTTCGCTGGGCACAACGGTTACCATTGCCACGCCGGAGGGCTACGGAGTGAATCCGGTGATTCTGACGATGGCGCAGGCCATTGCCGAAGAAACCGGCGCTACTCTCCGCATCCTGCATGATCCGCGCAAGGCCGTGAAGGGCGCGGATGCCGTTTACACCGACACCTGGGCCAGCATGGGACACGAATCCGAAGCAGCGGACCGGCAGGCTGTGTTCGCGCCTTATCAGGTGAACGCGGCCCTGATGCAACTGGCTGCCCCGCACGCGCGCTTCATGCACTGTCTGCCGGCACATCGGGGATGCGAGGTCACCGACCAGGTGATCGACTCCGTCAATTCCGTCGTCTTCGATCAGGCGGAGAACCGTTTGCACATTCAGAAGGCTATTCTGGTTTGGCTATTAGGCGCCGGGGTGGGGCGTTATAGCCACGCGACTGACTCAAAGGCGGGATCGCTCGGGGCAACGCGCTTTCCTGCAAGGAGTGCACATGCCTAGAGAAAAGATCGTCCTCGCGTATTCGGGAGGGCTCGACACCTCGATCATCATCCCGTGGCTGAAGGAGAATTACGCCTTTGACGTGATTGCCATGGTCGCCGATGTCGGCCAGGGCGATGACATTGAGGCCGTCGTCAACAAGGCTTACAAAACCGGCGCCAGCAAGGTAGTGGTCGAAGATTTGCGCGAGGAGTTCCTGACCGGATACGTCTGGCCTGCGCTGAAAGCGGGCGCGGTGTATGAGAATAAGTATTTGCTCGGCACGTCGCTAGCTCGCCCGGTAATCGCCAAACACCAGGTGGAAGTCGCGCAGCGCGAAGGCGCCACTGCGGTCAGCCACGGGTGCACCGGCAAAGGCAACGACCAGGTTCGCTTCGAGATGGCCTATCAGGCGCTTGCTCCGGAATTGAAAGTCGTGGCCCCGTGGCGCGAGTGGGACCTGAAATCCCGTGAAGATTGCCTGGACTACGCCGAGAAACGCGGCATTCCGGTCGCCGCCAGCCGGGAGAAGATCCATAGCCGCGATCGCAACCTCTGGCACCTGAGCCATGAAGGCGGAGAACTGGAAGACGCGGGCAGCGCGCCGCTTGCCTCGACGTGGCAGTTGACGTGCTCGCCGCAAGCAGCGCCGGACAAAGAAGAGCAGGTTGAAATCGGATTTGAAAATGGCGCCCCAGTTTCGGTCAACGGGATGAATCTCGATCCGGTTTCGCTCGTCGAACGGCTCAACGAGATCGGCGGGCGCAACGCGGTCGGCCGCATCGACCTGGTGGAAAACCGTTTTGTCGGCATCAAGTCGCGCGGTTGCTATGAAACTCCCGGCGGCACGCTCCTGGTAGCGGCGCACGGTGAACTGGAGGCGCTTTGCCTTGACCGTGAGGTGCTGCACTTCAAGCAGCACATCGCGCTCAAATATGCCGAGCTCGTGTATTTCGGCTTCTGGTTCACGCCGCTGCGCGAGGCGCTCGACGCCTTCGCTGAAACCACGCAGCAGAATGTGACCGGCTCAGTCACGCTTTCACTCTACAAAGGCAACGTGGCCGTGGCCAGCCGCCAGTCGCCGCACTCGCTCTATCGCACCGACCTTTCGTCGTTCACCATGGGCGCGGGGTATGATCAGAAAGACGCGGAAGGCTTCATTCGCATTCTGGGGCTGCCTTCGCGTTGCCGCGCCGGCTCGCAGGCAGGAACCACGGCCAAGGCGCAGGCGAACATCGCGGCTGACTAGCAGGGGAGCAGTTTTATGAAGATGTGGTCGGGCCGCTTCCGCCAGGAACTTGACCCGGATTTTGAGAACTGGCAACGGTCATTTCCCTATGACCGGCGATTGCTGCCGTTCGAACTCGCTGCCAGCCGCGCCCATGCCCGGGCTCTCGAACATGCGGGCGTGCTCAGTTCCGAAGAACTCGCCGAGATTGTGGAAGGACTCGAGCAGATAGCCAAACGCGCGGAATCGTCCCCCCAATTCCTCGACGATCCTGAAGCGGAAGATGTCCACCACTTTGTCGAAAAGCAACTGGCTGCGTTTATCGGCGACACCGGCTATAAGTTGCACGCGGGTCGGAGCCGCAATGAGCAGATCGCGGTCGACCTGCGCCTATTCGTTCGCGCTGCCATTGACGAGATTCAGAATCTGCTGGCGGACTGGATCGAGGCGATCATTGCGCGCGCCGAGTCGGCTGGTTCAGCCGCTATGCCCGGCTTCACGCACCTGCAACCTGCCGAGCCGGTCCTGGTCGCGCACTGGCTGCTCGCCTACGCGGAAATGTTCTTCCGCGATTCAGACCGGCTGGCGTCATGCCGAAAGCGGACCAATCTGTGCCCCCTCGGCTCCGGCGCCATCGCCGGAGCTACGCTGGCTCTCAACCGGCGCGCCCTTGCCGCTGACCTTGGCTTCGACGACATCACTGCCAACAGCATCGATGCAACCAGCGATCGTGATTTCGCGCTGGAATTTGTGCAGGACCTGGAAGTGCTCGCTCTGCACTTCAGCCGCTGGGCGGAGGAAATGATCCTGTTTTCCACGTCCGCCTATGACTTCGTGGAACTCCCTGAGGCTTATTCCACGGGTTCGAGCGCTATGCCCCAGAAAAAAAATCCCGACCTGCTGGAACTGGTTCGCGGAAAAGCCGGACGCATCGCGGGATGTGCGACGGCGCTCGGAACCGCGGTCAAAAGCTTGCCGCTCGCGTACAACAAAGATTTGCAGGAGACGCAGGAACCTATTTTTTATGCCGCTGACGCCATCACCTCCATGCTCCCCCTGGTCACAGGATGGATGCGCAGCGTTACGTTCAACTTCGGCAGAATGAATGAAGCAGCGGAATCGGGATTCATGAATGCGTGGGCAGCGGCAGCCTACCTGGTTGGGCACGGAGTTCCGTCCCGCCAGGCGCACGAAGCCGTTGGCAAAGCCGTGCGGCTGGCTCTGGAGCTTAAATGCAATCTGGAAGATTTGTCGCTTCACGACTGGCGGGCGATTCATCCCGCCTTTGACTCCGATCTGCCCTCTCACCTGACGCTTCCCCATGTCCTCGCTCTCCACGACGTGCCCGGTGGAACTGCGCCCCTGCGCGTCAAACAGGCAATCGAGGATGCGCGCGCACGTAACATGCTGCGTAGCCAGGAAGTCCACGCGATTAAGTGAATTCAACGTTAGTGCGGTACTTTTCGAGCGAGCTAGCGTGATTTGCGCCGCCCGACAAGTCCGCGCTACTGCTGAGGAGACGGCAGCGTAAGCGCCTTTTCCAGCGCTGGGTCCGGCGTCGTGCCGGTGGAGCGCGCCACGAAGAAATTGTGGTCGTAGAGATTGCGGTACATGCGGCCCGCGATTTCCGCCGCTTTCGGCCCGAACGTGGGCCGTCCGCCTTGCAGAAATACGACCGTCACGATGCGCCCGACATCGGTATTCGCATAGGATGCAAACCAGCCAAAGCGGGTCCCGGCGTGCGAGCACGTACCGGTCTTGCCCAAAATTGCTTCCTCGTTGAAATTGAGTCGCACGCTGCGCGCCGTTCCGTACTCGACCGCGCCCGCCATACCGTCGGATAACTCCGGGATCGCCGATGCAATGTCCAGATGCCGCTTGATCACCGGCTGGAAGTCCGCGACCTCTTCAGGAGACTGCGGGTGTTGCAGATAGTAGAGCGTCCCGCCATTGGCGATGGCCGTGACCAGCGCCCCCAATTGCAGCGGCGTCATCGAAATCCCTTCGCCAAACGAACACATCTTGCCGACTCCGCCAAGTTTGGGGGAGATTTCCTCGTCTGGATACGTGCCCAGTTGCTCACCGAGGACGTGATAGCCAGCCAGTTCTCCCAGCCCAAACTGGTGTGCATAGTAGCTAACCTTTTCGAATCCCAAGTGGCGCCCCAATGCCTCAAAATACGCGTTATTGGAATGGGACAGCGCCTCGGTCAGATTCATGCGCAGGCGGCCGGCGATCGGAACTTCGGTTTCCTTGTCGATCAAGCCTTCGCTGACTGCGGCAAGCGCCACAGAAAGCTTGATGGTGGAACAGGGCTGCGCCCCGCTTGAGAGCGCGAGTTTCTGATTGACCATCGCCAGAATGCGGCCGCTGGTGGGCTCGATGGCGACGACTGTCCCATTCATGTTGCCGAGCGCGTCGATGGCGGCAGCTCGCACGATCGGATCTTCTCCCGCCGCCATATCGCCTTCTGTGATGTCAGAAGCAAACGAACTGGTATAGAAGCGCTCGTAATAATGGCGGCGGCCATAGGCGGATTTGGCGAGCGGAGCCCGGCTATGGGCGAGGGCATGCATGCGCCGGCGAGCATGTTGGCTTTCGGTCACCGTGCGCGATTTCGAGTGGGTCGAGAGAGAATGCGACGAAAGTGACTGCGAGTTAACGCTGGCCGCTCCCCCGCCGGTCTCTAACACCATGGCCAAAGCAGTGAGAAACGCTAGACGTGTCAGCCAGTTCCAGGTCTTCCCCTTCACAAATCCCGTCCCCAGTAGATTCGCCGAGTCAAAGCTACTTCTACTCTTGTTTCATTATGATGCAAGGCTTACGGCGACGCATGGCACCAAAGGCCCACTCAACCGTAACTCTTCGATACTAGGGGATTTGGGTTCCTAAACGCAATCCAAAAAGAGGAGACGACAAGCCATGCTGCAGATTTCTAAGTTATTGATAATGAACCACCTTATCGTCATTTTTAGCGATACCTCCGGCCACTTTTGGTGGTTACTCGCAAGATACGCATCCGGCCGGCCCGGTCTCGAGATAAAATCCATCAGCCTGCAGAGTTCCGCACACAACGATATCGAGGTCAGCGCTTGCGAACCTTCCTCGTAATTCTGTTTCTCGCCATGATTCTGTCCAACCCACGCCCTGCCGCTTCTTCCGGCCAGAGCCTCGAGGCTCGCCGCGCCCAGTTCAACCACCTGCTCGACGAGGAATGGGAATACACCCTCCGCACCCAGCCCGAACTCGCTACTCAGGTCGGGGACAATCGCTATAACGACCGGCTCAGCGATTTTTCCGACGAGGCCATTGCGGACGCCCTCGTGCATACTCGTCAATTTCTGGAGCGATTCGAAGCCATCGACATTTCCGGTTTTCCTGAACAGGAAAAGCTCAGCCAGATGCTCATGGTGCGCCGTCTCCGCGAAGGACTCGAAAGCGCCAAGTTCAAGGACTGGGAGATGCCGGCCACCCAGTTTGGAGGCATCCACCTGGGATATGCATCCCTGCCCATGTACTCGCCATTCCGCAGCGTGAAGGACTATGAAGACTACCTTTCGCGCTTGCACCAGATTCCGCGCGCCCTGGAGCAGGCCATGGCGCATATGCAGGACGGAATGCGCGACCATCTTATGCCGCCGAAGTACCTGCTCGAGAAAGTTTCCAGCCAAGCGCAGTCGATTGCCGATGATTCCCTCGATTCGAGCCCGTTTGCATCGCCACTGAAGAAGTTCCCCGATTCCGTTTCCCAGACGGATCGCCAGCGGCTGCAGACGGCGATCGAGAGCGCAATAAAGACGGAAGTCGCGCCGGAATATGCCAAGTTCGCAAAGTTCGTGCGCGAAGATTACGCTCCGTTTGGCCGTACCGATCCTGGCGAGTGGGCGCTTCCCGACGGCGAGGCGCGCTACCGGTTAGCGGTGCGGCACCAGACGACAACCGACTTGACCCCGGACCGGATTCACGAACTTGGCTTGAAAAGCGTGGCCGAGATCGAAGTCCAGATGCTCGAGATTGCGCGCAAGGAGGGATTCAGCGATCTGAAGTCGTTCAATGAGCACATCCGGCACGATCCCGCCCTTTATGCCAAGTCCGGGCAACAACTGTTCGATTTGTACACGCACTATCGCGACCAGATGTATGAGAAGCTGCCGCAGCTTTTCGGCCGGCTGCCGAAAAACAAACTGGACGTGGTGCCGATGGAAGCGTTCCGCGCGGCCTCCAGTCCTCCTGCCGACTATTCCATTGGCGCCGGCGATGGCTCACGCCCCGGACGCATCAATGTCAATGAGTATGCTCCCGAAAAACGATCGCTTCTGAACGTTGAAGCCATCGCCTATCACGAAGGTGTACCCGGGCATCACTTGCAATTCTCCGTTGCGCAGGAACTCACCGATCTTCCCCCCTTTCGCAAGTTCGACCTGGATGTGAATGCCTACACCGAGGGGTGGGCCTTCTATTCCGAGCGACTGGGGAAGGAGGTGGGATTTTACCAGGACCCTTACAGCGAGTACGGCCGCCTGCAGAACGAAATGTGGCGAGCGGTGCGCTGGGTAGTCGACACGGGCGTTCATTCCCAGCACTGGACCCGCCAGCAAATGGTTGACTATTTCCACGAACACACGGCCATGGACGAAGAGAACATTAATACCGAGGTCGATCGCTATATCGCGTGGCCCGCCCAGGC
>Ga0187784_10002776_pt1 | contig 14070 bp, 11 predicted proteins | sample 1015_SJ02_MP15_2_FD_132964 | JGI IMG/M metagenome (GOLD analysis project Ga0187784, IMG submission 132964) | Tropical peat soil microbial communities from peatlands in Department of Meta, Colombia - 1015_SJ02_MP15_20_MG | ecosystem: Environmental > Terrestrial > Soil > Wetlands > Peat | place...
GGTTGACGACCAGCATGGTCTCGTAAGTCATGTGCAATCTGCCGTGGAGGTGGGTAAGCTTCTGCCGGAGAATGCGGTTTAGTGAAAGAATGACGATTGACGCCAGAACGAGCACAACAAGCGTTTCGATCACGGTTGCAACACTGATGTTGCGCTGATTGAGCCACTCGGAGCAGTCCGCGCAAGAACCGGGTCGAGGTCCGCCGCAAGAAACAGGGAGCGGATGCCGCAATTATGCGACGATGCGCCGGACCTCGGCGTCGCGTGAGCGGTACTGCGGCCGAGGCTCAACTCGTTGCGTCACCTTGTCCACAAACACGTCGCAAAACAGAGAAGTGCCGCCTCGATCCCGCCGTGAATTCAGCCGAGCTGGTCGATGCGCGAGCCGGGGGCGGAGACGCGCTCTGAATCGCGGCGCGTGACGACGATCAAGAGTAGTTGTATCGCTGTTAAGACCTCTGTCAAAATGCCACGTTAATCCGGCCGGACTGTTCACGGTCATCGAAATGTCATCCCTGACCTAGATCAATGAATATGGCGGGGCGCAGAGTAGTCTTTATAAAATTGAACAGGAATTGGAACAGGGTCGTGGTCGACGCAAGACAGCAGCTCATAAAGATAACGGATTTGCCGGAACAGCAGCCGCTGGCCAACGTGCCGGCCCCGCACCCGGCTTTGCCGGCGCGCTTGCAACGGGACGTTGCCGCTCGCCCGCGCTCCCAGCCGTTCGAGGACCGCGACTCCTACAGCGTGACGGCGCTGGCGGACACCACCGACCGCTCACTGCATGCAGCGACGGCGCGCTTTACCGGCGGAGTTTCTCCAGCAGCGCTTGCCGAAGCCTATCTGGACTGGGTGACGCACCTCACCTATGCGCCGGGCAAGCGCATGTTGCTGATGACCAAGGCGATCCGCAAAGCGGCGCGGTTCGCGCTTTATCTCAGCCGCTATGCCTTCGAAGGTGGCAACACTGAAGCGTGCATCGTGCCATTGCCGCAGGATCACCGATTCACCGACGAAGGCTGGCAGAAGTGGCCGTTTAACTTCATCTACCAGGGCTTTCTGCTGCAGCAGCAATGGTGGCACAACGCCACCACCGGGATTCGCGGCGTTACGCAACGGCATGAACAGATGGTGCAGTATGCGTCGCGGCAAATCCTGGACGTGGTGGCGCCGTCGAATTATCCGCTGACCAATCCGGAAGTTCTTTTGCACACGATCGGCGGCGGCGGGCTCAATCTGGCAAGAGGCTGGCAGAATCTGATCGAGGACGCCGAACGTGCGTTCAGCGGCAAGAAGCCGATTGGCGCAGAAAATTTCATTGTCGGCCGCGACGTGGCGATAACGCCGGGCAAGGTCGTCTTTCGCAACCGGCTGATCGAGCTGATCCAATACGCGCCGGCAACCCCTGTCGTGCGGCCGGAGCCGATCCTCATCATTCCCGCCTGGATTATGAAATATTACATCCTCGATCTGTCGCCGCAAAATTCGCTGGTCAAGTATCTTACCGAGCGCGGCTTCACGGTGTTCATGATCTCCTGGAAAAACCCGGGGCCCGACGATCGGGATCTGGGCATGGAGGATTACCGGACGCTCGGGGTGATGAGCGCGCTCGACGCCGTCAATGCCATCGTGCCCGATCAAAAAGTGCATGCGGTCGGCTATTGTCTCGGCGGCACGCTGCTGTCGATTGCGGCCGCCGCCATGGCGCGCGACGGCGATGAACGTCTGGCAACCAAGACGCTCTTTGCCGCGCAGACCGACTTCACCGAAGCCGGCGAGATCATGGTGATGATCGACGAGAGTCAAATCGCCTTTCTCGAAGACATGATGTGGGAGCAGGGATTCCTCGACAGCCGGCAAATGGCCGGCGCCTTTCAGATGTTGCGCTCAAACGACCTGATCTGGTCGCGAATCGTTCGCGATTATCTGCTCGGCGGACGGCAGGCGATGAATGATCTGATGGCATGGAATGCCGATACAACGCGCATGCCGTATCGCATGCATTCGGAATATCTGCGGAGTCTTTTTCTCAATAATGATCTTGCCGAAGGCCGCTTCATGGCCGGTGGCGGCCCGGTCTCGCTAACCGACATTCGCGTGCCGGTGTTCGCCGTGGGGACCGAGCGCGATCACGTCGCGCCGTGGCGGTCGACTTACAAGGTCAATCTGCAATTGGAAAGCGACGTCACCTACCTGCTCACCAGCGGTGGTCATAACGCCGGCATCGTATCGGAGCCTGGCCACCCCGGACGCAGTTTCCGCATCGGCAATAAGGGGCCCAACGACCACTATATCGATCCGGATCGTTTTTACGCGGAGGCGCGGCGCAAGGAGGGATCGTGGTGGCCGGAATGGGTCGCCTGGCTCGAGCGGCATTCGGCGGAGCCTGCAGGAACGCCGGAAATGGGCGCCGCGCATTCCGGCTATCCGCCGCTGGGCGATGCGCCAGGCACTTATGTATTCGAAGATTGAGCGGGTTCGGAGCTGTTCAAAGCTTCAGCTGACAACGGATCACGGACAATGCGGGCGATGATGCTGGAGCGGCTTGGCGAGCCACTCAAGCCGGTTGAGCGACCCGATCCGCAGCCCTCACGCGGGGAGGTTCGGGTGCGGGTTTCCGCTTGCGGCGTCTGCCGAACCGACCTTCATGTCGTCGACGGCGAATTGCCCGATCCCAAGCTCCCGATCATACCCGGCCACGAAATCGTCGGCCGCATCGATGCGCTCGGTGCGCAAGTCGAAGGACTGACCGTCGGAATGCGCGTCGGCATCCCGTGGCTCGGCCATACCTGCGGTACTTGTGCCTATTGCCGCGCCGGCCGGGAGAATCTGTGCGACCGTCCGCTCTTTACCGGCTATACGAGGGACGGCGGCTATGCCACGCACGCTATCGCCGATGCCCGCTACGTTTTTCGGCTTCCGGAGGGCGGCGACGATGTCGCGAGCGCGCCGCTACTATGCGCCGGGTTGATCGGCTGGCGCTCGCTGCGCATCGCGGGCGAAGGAAAAAAGATCGGGCTTTACGGCTTCGGCGCCGCCGCGCACATCGTCGCCCAAGTCGCACGTTGGCAGGACCGTGACGTGTTTGCTTTCACCAGAGCAGGCGACGCAGCGGCACAAGCATTCGCCAAAAGACTTGGAGCATGCTGGGCCGGCAGCTCGGACGAAGAACCACCCGAGCGGCTCGATTGTGCCATCATCTATGCGCCGGTCGGACCGCTCGTTCCGGCGGCGTTGCGGGCCGTGCGCAAGGGCGGACGCGTAGTCTGCGCCGGAATTCACATGAGTGACATTCCGGCGTTTCCCTACAGCATCCTTTGGGAAGAGCGCGAGCTCGTTTCGGTCGCCAATCTCACCCGCGCCGACGGAGACGAGTTTTTCGGCTTGGTGCCAAAGGCCGGGATCGTCACGCAGACCGTGCCTTATCCGCTCGCCCGGGCAAACGAAGCCCTCTCGGATCTGCGGACGGGCGGGTTGCAGGGCGCGGCGGTTCTCGTTCCCTGACATTGATTTTCAAGCCGCCGAACCGGACTCTGCGGCACCAACCCGCTTGCTGCCGGCGTGTTCGCAGCGCTGGCGCCTACTTCGACCGCCTCAAGGCGGCGTGGATAGCCGTCACAATTATGAGCGCGCCACCGTTTTGAACTTGATGTAAAATTCATCAGGACGATCGCTCGGCCGGCTCATCGGCGAGCGGACGTCGTCATGCAAGGCTCTATCCTGCGGCTATAGAACGTCCGATGTACATTACGGCGCTGGCATTTTGGGTCATATTTCTTGCAGCTGCACCGCTCTACACGAGCCGTGCGCGAAATCCGCAGACGCGGCCGCTCGCCGCTTATCTGATATTTGCGGCGACATTCACGATCAGCTCTTTTGTAATTTTTGCCGTCATCATTGCCGCGTTAAGTGCGCTTGGGCAGTTGCAAGCGTTAGCCGATCCGATTGCCGCTGCGGCGTTTCTCTTGGCCGTGTTTATTCCGGCATTCGTGGTCGCGCGCTGGCAGGTGCGCAAGCCGCCACACCCGCCTGAGCGGCCTGACCCGTAGCCCGAGTGCGACGGGCGCGGCGACGCGGTACACAAATTACTCAGGCGGCTTAAAAATTCCTCATTGAAGTTCTGATGTGTGATTCAAATGACGAGCCGTCTGGCGCTCAGCCCATAAAATTCACCGATGTCCACCTATCGCCTCGATACGCTGTTTGCGCCGCGGTCGATCGCCGTCGTCGGCGCCGCCCCGCGCAAAACGTCGGCGGGCCGAGCCGTGCTCGAAAACCTGCGCCGCGCCGGCTTCCCGGGCGCGATTTATCTCGTCAATCCGCACTATCGCGAAATAGAGAGCGTACGCGCCGTCAAATCCTACGATGACCTGCCCGAGGTGCCCGACGTCGTCGCTATCGCCGTACCGGCCCCGGCGGTCCCCGAAACCATTGCCGCGGCGGCGCGAAAAGGTACGGCAGCGGGAATCATCGTCACCGCCGGACTCGGTCACGGACCCGGTTCGCTTGCCGAGTCCTGCGAAAAAACGGCGCGGGCGGCGGGAATGCGCCTCGTCGGTCCCAATTGTCTCGGCGTCTTGGTCCCGGGCGCCAAACTCAACGCCAGCTTTGCCGCTTCGGCGCCGCCGCCGGGCGATCTCGCGCTGATTTCGCAATCCGGCGCCATCGCCGCCGGCTTGATCGAATGGGCGGCGGTGCGCGGCATCGGATTTTCCGCAGTCGTGTCCATCGGCGACAGCATCGACGTCGATTTCGCCGACCTGCTCGATCATTTCGCGCTCGATCGCTCGACGCGCGCGATCTTGCTGTACATCGAATCGATCAAGGACGCGCGTAAGTTCATGTCGGCGGCGCGCGCTGCGGCCCGCGCCAAACCGGTACTAGTGGTCAAATCCGGCAGACACGCCACGGGCGCCAAAGCCGCGATGACCCACACCGGCGCGCTGGCCGGATCGGACGCGGTTTACGACGCTGCGTTCCGACGCGCCGGCTTGCTCCGCGTGCTCGATCTCGACGAAGTGTTCGCCGCCGCCGAGACGCTCGGCCATTTGACCAGGCTGTCCGGCAGGCGGCTCGCGATCCTGACCAATGGCGGCGGGATCGGCGTGCTCGCCGTGGATCGCCTTGCGGATCTGGGTGGTCAGCTCGCCGGCATTTCGCCGCGAATCATCAAGGAGCTTGATGGGGTGCTGCCGCCGATCTGGTCGCACGCCAATCCCGTCGATATCGCCGGCGATGCGGACGACAAGCGTTACGCCGCAGCGCTCGCGCGCCTGCTCGATGACGACGTCAACGATGCGGTACTGGTGATGAACGTGCCGACGGCGCTCGCATCGCCGACCGAAGCGGCAAAGTCGGTCATCGCCGTGACCAGGGAGCATCGCGGTAAGCGCAGCCCGGCCAAGCCGGTATTCGCGGTCTGGGTTGGCGGCAGCGACCCGGCGGCGGAAGCCTTCGATGCGGCCGGCATCCCGAGTTACGCGACCGAGGCCGACGCCGTCGCCGGCTTCATGCATCTCGTACGCTATCAGGAATCGCGTGACCTGTTGATGGCGACGCCGCCGAGCCTGCCGCAGGACTTTGCTCCGGACGTGGCCGCGGTGCGACCGATCGTCGAGGGCGTGTTGCGCGGCCGGCGAACCTGGCTCGATCCCGTGGAAATAACGCGGGTCCTGTCGGCTTACGCTATCCCCATCACCCCCGCCGCGCTGGCGCGCGATGCCGATGAGGCGGTCGCGGCCGCCAAGCCTTATCTCGGCAACGACACGCCCGTCGTCCTCAAAATTCAATCGCCGGACATTGTCCACAAGTCGGACGTCGGCGGCGTGCGGCTCAACCTCGGCAACGAGCGCGCCGTGCGCGAAGCGGCCGCCGATGTTCTAAAGAGTGCGCGCGCGGCCAGGCCCGAAGCGCGAATTGACGGGATTAACGTCTATCCGATGATCCTCCGCCCGAAAGCGCGCGAGCTCATTGTCGGCGTTGCCGACGATCCGACTTTCGGGCCGGTGATTGCGTTCGGTCAGGGCGGGACTGCGGTCGAAGTCATCAGCGATAAAGCATTGGCGCTGCCGCCGCTCGACCTTGAACTTGCCCGCGGCTTGATCGCGCGCACCCGCGTCTCGCGCATACTCAAGGCTTACCGCAACGTGCCGGCTGCCGACGAGCGCGCCATCGAACTCCTCCTGGTCAAGTTGTCGCAACTTGTGGCGGATGTTCCGGAGATTCGCGAAATCGACCTGAACCCCGTCCTTGCCGACGAAACCGGCGTCATCGCCGTCGATGCGCGGATTTCGGTCGCTGCCGTGGAGAAGCGCCCGGGCGCCGGTCGCGGCAATCCCCGCTTCGCGATCCGGCCTTATCCAGTCGAGTGGGTGAGGCACATGAAGCTGCGCGACGGTACGGCGATTCTATTTCGCCCCGTTCGTCCGGAGGATGAGCCGCTTTATCCACCATTCTTCGCGGCGGTGACGCCGAATGATCTTCGGCTGCGTTTTTTCGCGCCGGTGAAGGATTTCAGCCACGCGTTTATCGCCCGCTTCACCCAGATCGACTATGCGCGCGCCATGGCCTTCATCGCCATCGACGAGACGACCGGCGCCATGCTCGGCGTCGTCCGCTTGCATTCCGACGCGAATTACGAGACCGGCGAATACGCGGTGCTGGTCCGCTCCGACCTCAAAGGACGCGGCCTCGGCTGGCTGTTGATGCAGCTGATCATCGAATACGCCCGTGCTGAGGGCTTGCGCACGATACACGGACAGGTTTTGCAAGAGAACGCGGCGATGCTGGATATGTGCCGCGAACTCGGCTTTGAGGTCGCGCATGACCTGCAGGAGCCCAGCAGTGTCTTGGTGAAACTGCGGCTCTGATGCTTGCTAACTCTCAACGTCGTCATCGGGCAAAATGCGAACGGCGGCGCCGTCAAGATCGTCGTATTGGCCGCTCTTGAGCGACCACAAGAAGGCGACAAGCCCGGTCAGGCCGAGCAGCAAAGCCATGGGAACGAGATAAATGAGTACGTTCATGACGCAAGCCGTGCGCGCAGCGCGTTGAGAGTGACCAGCAGCGAAGAGCCCGACATGGCGACCGCGGCGATCAGCGGGGTGACCAATCCGGCAATCGCCAGCGGTACCGCCAAAGCGTTGTATGCCGCCGCCAGCGCCAGATTTTGTTTCATCAAAACGCGCGCGCGGCGCGATACGACGACCGCGCGCAGCACCGGTTCGAGATGCTCACCGAGAAACAGCGCGTCGGCGTGCGCCTGGGCGAGGTGAGCCGCGCTGACCGGCGACAGCGACACGTCGGCCGCGGCCAGCGCCGGTGCATCGTTCAATCCATCGCCGACCATGAGCACGTGCCGGCCTTGCGCCTTCAAGCGCTCGATTACGCCGATTTTCTCCCCTGGCGTCAGTCCGGCCCGCCAGTCCGCGATGCCGAGTTCGTCGGCGATTGGTGCGACCGCTTGCGGCCGGTCGCCCGAGAGCACCATGAGCGAGAGCCCGCGCCCGGCGAGAGCGTTGGTCACGGCGGCGGCATCGGGCCGCAAGGTCTGGCGGATGGCGAAGGTTGCGGTCTTGCCGGCATGCGCGAAGGAAATGAACGATGCGTCGCCGGCGCTCGGTGGCGCCGGCGGCGATAGCTCGGTCATGCCGCAGAATGCGGCGCTGCCCAGCCGCGCTTCGATGCCGTCGATCTGCGCACGAACGCCCTGGCCCGGTTCCTCGATTGCGCCTGGATAAGGGCTCCGCTCGCTCGCCGCTCGCGCCAGTGCGGCCGCCAGCGGATGTCGGCTCGACAAAGCCAGCCGCGCCGCTTTTTCCAGCATCTCCTTATCGATATCGGCAGCATCGACGCGCGGCTCGGGCAAAGTCAACGTCCCGGTCTTGTCGAAAATGACCGTATCGACCTGCGCCAGTCGTTCAACCGCATCGCCGCCGTTGAGGATGATGCCGCCGCGGAACAAGGAGCCGGCGGCCACGACCTGTACCGCGGGAATCGCAAGCGCGATTGCGCATGGGCAGGTTATAATGAGTACAGCGACGGCGATGACGATGGATTCGTGTATCGAAGCTCCGGCGATCAACCAGCCGACTGCGGTTAATGCTGCCGTTGCATGCACGACCGGCGCGTAGAACCGCGCCACTTGTTCGGCGAGCCGCACGGTCCGCGACTTTGCCGCAATCGCCTTCTCCAACAGCCGCTCCACCTCGTCGACCAGCGTGCCCGAGCCGGCGGCGGTGACCCGCACGGTAAGGGCGCCGGAAACATTGACGCTGCCCGCATAAATCGGCAGGCCCGCGCGGATGGCGCGGTAGAGCGTCTCGCCGGTCACCAAACTTTCATCGACTTCCGAATTGCCGTTGATCACCGTACCGTCGGCGGGGATGCGCTCGCCCGGCCGCACCAACACGCGGTCGCCGGGACGAAGCGCGGCCGCCGGCACTTGGACGAGCTCGCCATTGGCCTCCAGCCGGTGGGCGAATTCGGCTTTCAGGCTCGCAAGATTGCCGGCCAGAAGCCGCGTCTTGCGCCGCATCGCCAGATCGAGGTAGCGGCCGACCAGCAGAAAGAACAGCAGCATGATCGCGGAATCGAAATAGGCATGCACCGCGTGGGTCGCGGTCTCGTACAGGGAGAGACCGAGCGCTAAGCTCACGCCGACCGAAATCGGGACATCCATGTTGAGCTGGCGCGTGCGCAATGCACGGGCCGCGCTCTGAAAGAACGGCTGCCCCGCATAGGCGGCGGCCGGCAGCGCGATCAGGGCCGAAAGCCAATGAAACAGGTCGCGCGTCTCCTGCGTCATGTCGGAGACATTGCCCGCCCAGACCGAGATCGAGAGCAGCATCACGTTCATCGCGGCAAAGCCGGCGACCGCCAGGCACTTGAGCAGCCATTTGGCCTGGAGTTTGTCGTCTGCCTCAACACGTTCGGGCGCGAACGGATGGGCGCGGTAGCCGATCCGCTCGAGCGCCTCGATGATTGCGGCGGCGTCGATCGCGTCGGGTCGCCAATCGACGGCAAGCCGGCGCTGGGTGAAGTTGACCCGCGCGTCGATAATGCCCGGTAGTTTGGCAAGTCCGCCCTCGATCTTGCGGATGCAGCCGGCGCAGCCGATGCCGTCGACGGCAAGCGTCATGTGCGACGCGCCGGAATCGCGGCGCTCGACGAACACGGACAAATCGAGGGTTTCGGCCATCGCCGGTCCTCAGCGAATAATGACGCGATTCTTGGAACGAAACATCCGCTCGCCGTGGCGGGAAAGCTCAATGATCAAATCCCACTGGCCGGCGGCGATATCGGCGCTGCCGTGAAAATGTCCGGCGGTGTCCTCATTGACAACGACGGATCGATCGAGACGGCGGTCGGTGGGACGCTCGAATTGAGCCGTGGCGCTCATCCCGGCGAGCGGCGCGCCGGATGCGTCGCGCGCCGACACGTCGAGCGCGGCTAATCCATCGCCGGTGCGAGCGACTTTTGCTTCGACCTGCCAATGCTGCGCGTCCTGCGCCTGGGCTTTGGCTACTTCGCGCTCGAACAGGCGGCCGGCTTGGTAAGCACTGTCGGTGTCGACGCCGCCGAAAGTCGAAAGCGCTTCGTGCGCCATGAACGCATTCACTCCGACGATGACGGCGAAGAAGGCAACCATCAAGCCGAGCACCATCGAACCCGTCAACTCGCGCTCGGCCTTACGCCCGCGTGCGGGGGAAAGGAGAGAGTTGGTTTCGTCGTCAGTAAACAGGTCGCTCGACATGATGGCGCCCTCATGGTCCGAAGAAATGGTCGACGGCGCGCGCCGTTGCTCCACCGGCTTCCGGCTCGATACTGAATGTGATCGGGATGGCGGCGTTCGGAGCGATATGCTCGTGGACCGTCACCAAAACACGAACTTCGCGCGATTGATCGGGGCCGACCTCGATGCGCGGATACGAGCCCGAATAGGTCGGGCTGCCGATCGTTTCGATGGCGGGATCGGGCAGGCCGCCCACCTTGAGCACGTAGTTCGTCGTCTCTCGGGTCTTGTTCAGGATTCGGACCGCGAAGGCATTGCGCACCGAGCCGTCGGCAAGACGCACGTAAAGCGGATTGCGATCATGGAGGACGCTGACGGAATCGATCTGCCGAGTGACGAACGCCCACAGCATCGCCGCGCTGACTACGGCCATGACAACGGCGTAGAGCGCCGTGCGCGTGCGCATGATCCTGTAGATCGGCGGCAGACCTTGCTTGTGGCGTTTGATGTTGAGGTCGGTGTCGTAAGCTATGAGCCGCACAGGCCGGCCGATCTTTTGCATCACGGCATCGCAGGCATCGATGCACAGGCCGCATTGAATGCAGCCAAGATTGGGGCCGCCGCGGATGTCGACTCCGGTCGGACAGACGTGTACGCATTGCAGGCAGTCGATGCAGTCGCCGGCGGGAAGTCCCTGCTCATGCAGGGCGGCGGCCTTTTTCAGCGAAGCACGCGGCTCGCCGCGATCGTAACGATAGGTGACGTTGAGCGCATACTCGTCGGTCAGCGCAGCCTGAATGCGCGGCCACGGGCACATGTAGACGCAGACCTGCTCGCGCATCCATCCGGCGAGCGCGTAGGTCGTGAACGTCAATAGCCCGATGAAGACATAGGCGATGTACGGCGCCTGAAACGTCGCCAAATCCCGGACCAGGGTCGGCGCATCGGCGAAGTAGAGCACCCAGGCGCCGCCGGTCCACCAGGCGACCATCAGCCAGAGGAAATGCTTGCTGCCGGCGCGGGCCAGACGATCAAGCGTCCATGGTTGCCGATCCCGCTGCAAGTGTTCGCGCCGATCACCTTCAGTCCAGCGCTCGATGGCCTGAAACAGGTCGGTCCATACCGTTTGCGGACATAGATAGCCGCACCAGACGCGTCCGGCGATGGCGTTCATCAAAAACAGCGCCATCGCCGCGAGGATGAGAAGCCCGGTGATGTAATAGAATTCCTGCGGCCAGATCTCGATGAAGAAGAAATAAAAGCGGCGGTTTGGGAAGTCGACCAGCACCGCCTGGCTCGGCGCGTTAGGTCCGCGGTCCCAACGCACGAAGGGTAAAAGGTAGTAGATGCCGAGCGTGACGCACAGCACCGCCCATTTCACGCGCCGGAACGTGCCGGTCACGCGCTGGGGGTAGACCTTGCCGCGCGCGGCATAGAGCGGTTGCTCGTCTTCCGGCTCAGGCTCGAAATGCGGGCCGAGCGGAGTTCGCGCCGCGTGGTCGGCAAGCGCGCTAAGTGGATGCTGCGCAGGTTGAACCGATGCCACGTCGCTCATCATCGCCAGCGCCAATCCGCCGCCGCAGCACATCCGTTACTGCTCCCCGCCGCCGAAGGTGTGCACATAGACGGCGAGGGCCTTGATGGTCACATCGTCCAGCTTGCCGACCCACGCCGGCATGACGCCGCCGCGGCCATTGGTAATTCCCTCCACGATGGTCTTTTTGTCCGGTGCGTAGAGCCAGATATTGTCGGTGAGATTGGGCGCGCCGACCTCGCGATTGCCCTTGCCTTGCGGACCGTGACAGACCGCGCAATTGTCCGCGAAGATCTTGGCGCCACGGGCGAGATCGGCGCCGGGCTCGGTCGGCAGGCCGGAGAGCGAGCGCACATAATCGGCAACGGTAGAGATTTCATCCGGCTTGAGCAGGCCGTCGCGCCCGAATGCCGGCATCGAGCCCAGATGGCCGGCATCGTCGCCGGAACGAACGCCATGATCGATCGTCTGGTAGATGTCGGCGAGCGTGCCGCCCCACAGCCATTTGTTGTCGTCGAGATTGGGATAGCCTCTGGCGCCGGCGCCGCCGGCGCCATGGCAGGGCGCGCAATTGTCGGCGAAGGCGCGGCGACCGAGCGCGCGGGCGAAATCGAGCAATTCCGGCGTCGACTCGATCTCCTTCAGCGAGGCCGTGTTCAGCCGCGCCATCAGCGGAGCACGTTGCTTCTGCAGCTCGGCGACTTGTCCTTCCACGGCGCTGCGTGAATTCCAGTCGAACACGCCGCGACTGTAGGATGAAATGAGCGGCCAGGCCGGATAGACGACCCAATAGCCAATCGACCAAATGATCGTCGCGTAGAAAAGCCACAGCCACCAGCGCGGCAGCGGCGTATTCAACTCCTGGACGCCGTCCCATTCATGGCCCGTGGTGCCGACCTTGGCCGCCGGGTTTGGATCGGACTTTCTAGTCTCCGTCATCGATCAGTCCTCCCGTAACGGGACGCGCGCCGTCTCGTCGAACTGTTTCTGGCGCGCGCGCGAGGGCCACAACGCGTAGATCAGCACGATGACGAACAACACGACGAAGTAGACGAGCCCCCAGGTCTGGGCGAATTCGGCAAAGAACCGATAGGTGTCCGACACGATTGCCCCCTCAACGGATGTTCGCTTTGTCGTCGTAGAGCTTAAAGTCGACCAGCGTTCCAAGCATTTGCAGATACGCAATCAGCGCATCGGCCTCAGTGACACGGCCGGGATTGCCGGCGAAGGCGCGCGATTGCGCCTTCGGATAGCGTTTTGCGAGCGCGGCCGCGTCCGGCGCGTCGGTCGTCGCCTGCGTGCGCACATCGCCTTGTGCGTTGGCGATCATCTCGTCGGTGTACGGTACGCCGAGCAATGCGTGTACTTTCATGTCTTCCGCGATATGACCGAAATCGAGATCGGTCGTGAACAGCCACGGATAGGCCGGCATGATCGAGCCGGGGACGACCGAACGCGGATCTTGCAAATGATCCCGGTGCCAGTCGTCCGAGTATTTGCCGCCGACCCGCGCCAGGTCGGGACCGTTGCGCTTCGATCCCCACTGGAACGGATGGTCGTACTCGCTCTCGGCGGCGAGCGAGTAATGGCCGTAGCGCTCGACCTCGTCGCGCAGCGCGCGGATCATCTGCGAGTGGCAGAGGTAGCAGCCCTCGCGCACGTAGATGTTGCGGCCCGCGAGCTCGAGCGGCGTGTAGGGCCGCATGCCTGGCGCGGTTTCGATCGTACTGCGCAGATAAAACAGCGGCACGACTTCCACCAGGCCGCCGAAGGCGATGACAATCAAAATTCCGAGCAGGAGCAGGATCGAGTTGCGCTCCAGGATCCAATGCCGCTGCCACAGTGAGGTATAGGCTGCCATGGAAGCTCTCCTACTCGGCCGGGGCCATGCTGGCGGCGGGTGCGAGCCGCTCGCTCGGATAGATCGTCCGCCACAGGTTGAAGGCCATGATCAGCGCGCCGATGAGGAATAGGGCGCCGCCGATCGCGCGGATCACGTAGAACGGGTGCATCGCCTCCACGGTCTCGATGAAGGAATATTCGAGGAAGCCGAGCGGCGTGTAGGCGCGCCACATCAGGCCCTGAAGGATTCCGGCCACCCACATCGAGGTGATGTAAATCACGATACCGATGGTCGAGATCCAGAAATGCCAGCCAACCAGCCGCAGCGAATACAGCGGCCGATTCCACAGCCACGGTACCAGACAGTAGATGGCGCCGAAGGAGACGAAGCCGACCCAACCGAGCGCGCCTGAATGCACGTGGCCGATGGTCCAGTCCGTGTAATGCGACAGCGAATTCACCGACTTGATCGACATCACCGGACCTTCGAAGGTCGACATGCCGTAGAAGGCGACCGAGAGTACCATCATGCGCAGCACCGGATCGGTCCGCAGCTTGTCCCAGGCGCCGGAAAGCGTCATCAGGCCGTTGATCATGCCGCCCCACGACGGCATCCACAGCATTACCGAGAAGGTCATGCCGAGCGTCTGCGTCCAATCCGGCAGCGCGGTGTAGTGCAGATGATGCGGGCCGGCCCAGATGTAAAGAAAGATCAGCGCCCAGAAGTGAATGATCGACAAGCGGTAAGAATAGATCGGCCGCTCGGCGCGCTTCGGAATGAAGTAGTACATGATGCCGAGGAAGCCGGCGGTGAGGAAGAAACCGACGGCGTTGCGGCCGTACCACCACTGCACCATCGCATCCTGCACGCCCGACCAGACGACGTAGGACTTGGACGAAAACAACGACACCGGAACGGCCGAGTTGTTTCCCAGATGCAAGACGGCGATGGTCAGAA
>Ga0187784_10002777_pt1 | contig 14069 bp, 12 predicted proteins | sample 1015_SJ02_MP15_2_FD_132964 | JGI IMG/M metagenome (GOLD analysis project Ga0187784, IMG submission 132964) | Tropical peat soil microbial communities from peatlands in Department of Meta, Colombia - 1015_SJ02_MP15_20_MG | ecosystem: Environmental > Terrestrial > Soil > Wetlands > Peat | place...
CCGCGGTAGGCGCCCGGAACGGCGAGGGCGAAGGCGATGAGTTCGCGGCCTGCGAATCCGCCGATCACTTGCCCGCCAATTTTGTCCGCCACTACGAACATGCGCAGCGGCACCAATTCAATATCCGTAAAATTCCACACTTCTTTTTGCAGATCGAGGCAGGCCCGCATTTCTGCCGGTTCGTGGCACTTGCGGATCACGATGGAGTCTTGATTCACCTTGCCGATCGCTCCAGTAGCTTGGATTGTTGCCACAGCGATTCCAATTCGTCCATGGTTGCCTGCTGCGGCGTCCGGCCGGCGCTCTTGAGCTGTTGCTCCATCCATTGAAAGCGCCGCTTGAACTTGCGGTTCGTTTTGCGCAGCGAAGATTCGGGATCGAGCGAGAGGTAGCGCGCAATGTTGACCAAAACAAAAAGGAGGTCGCCGACTTCGTCCTCCAAACGATGGCGGAGACCGTCGCTGATCTGCAGGCGGCCCGATCCAGCCACGCCGCGTCCTGCCGGCTTGGGACCAGGCGACGGAAACAAGGCCAGTTCCTGCTGCAGTTCTTCGGTCTCTTCTCGCAGTTTCTCAAACAGGCCTTCGATGTTGGGCCAGTCAAAGCCAGCGTGGGCAGCCCGTGAGCTGAGCTTGTGCGCTTCCAGCAGCGCGGGCATGGCAGAAGAGATCCCGGCCAGCAGCGATTCTGGTGGTTCATCCTTCCCGGCGGCCTTACCTCCGCCCGCATCCAAACGCTTTTTCTTTTCCTCGGCTTTCAAAGCTTCCCAGTTGCGCAAGACGTCGGAAGATGTTTCCGCCTTGATGTCTCCGAAAACGTGGGGATGGCGGTCGACAAGCTTGTTGGACAGGCGGTCGAGTACGTCGTCAATCGAGAAGCTCTCTTGTTCCTGCGCCATCTGGGAGTAAAACAGCACCTGCAAGAGCAGGTCGCCAAGTTCGCCCTTCAGTTCATCCCAATCACGATTGTCGATGGCTTCCAGAACCTCGTAGGTTTCTTCCAAGGTATAAGGCTTGATGGAATCGAAGGTTTGTTCGCGGTCCCAGGGGCAGCCGCCGGGAGCGCGCAGTTTCGCCATGATGGAAACGGCCCGGGAAAAGCGCTCTCCGGTGGTTGTCATGGGACGCCTCCACTGTAAACGAGGCGTATGTTGGCAGGCAATGGGACGGCGCTGCTGGCCGCGAACCTTGTTTGACAACCACCAAGGTCACGAAGGTGCACGAAGGAGAAACGCCACTCGGAAGCCTTCGTGAGACTTCGTGTCCTTCGTGGTTATGGCTCTCTCAACGGCCGGGCGGCAAACTAGCCGTTAACCTGCAAAATACCACCTTAATCCAAATCGAAATCGCGGATCGGCTTGCCGGTATCAGGTGTCTCTTTGGCCTTGCGCACGGCTTCCTGAAACTTCTTTTCCAGCAGGTCCGAGGCATGTTTCTGCGCCTCGACGGATTGGCGGAAAATGGACTCCCGCCGGGTATCCTGTTCTTTCATGGCGCGTGCTGCGGCTTCAATGTCATCGAATGTTTTCGGGACAACCGCGGCAGTGTGCGCGATCACCGCCTGGGTTTCCGGATCAATCTTGAGCACGCCATGGCAGCAAGGACACGTTACCTCGAAAGCTGGGGCCTTTTTCGCCATGCCCGAATCATACCGCAAACCGCTTCATCGCGGCTCCAGCCTGATCGGCAACACATGGAAAAGATAGAGCAATTCCCAGGCCAGCAGAAAGACCGCGACGCCTACCACGGCCACTGCCAGGATTTCGCCGAAACTCAGGCCGGAGCGGCGGGGCTCCATGCGGCGCAACACCAGCGCGAGAATGTTCAATGTGGCAAAGCCGAAAACCAGCGCCCAAAGAATGCTGTAGACGTGGAGCTTCTTCTCGTTGAAGTAGTCGGAGTATTGAAGAGCGCAGAGCAGCGACTGGGCAGAGACGATAGCGCTTGCCAAGATGCGGGTGCTGGCGCGAGCTGCGGCTGTGGTTAGGCCTAACGCCATAGGCGTGTGGGCTCCGGGTTTTGGCCAATTGCGAGCACGAAGGGATGATGATAGCGCGTTTCCCTGGCCGAAGTCAGCGTTACCAACAGGCAGCCAGGTAATCGCACTTACCCCTAAGTCACACCTGTCATGCTGACCCTGAGCGCCACCGAAGGGGAAGCATACCTATGGCGGCCGAGCGTGCCTGCGCTCACATCGTGGACTCCCGGGCATAGGGATTCTTCGCTTCGCTCGAAATGACAACGTCCATTGCGTTGAAGTTAATTAATAGGCGCTGGTCCAACAAAGCGACGCTCGACTTTGCTGTCGGCAGTGAAGCGTTCTTTTCCAAATTCCTAGCACTACCGACTGCGGCGCCGTATCACCCGTCCTACTTCGCTGCTTTATAATAGAAAGATTCGGCGACCCTCCTGAAGCCTCTAGAGGAGGGATGTGCGTGAGACGGCGTGTGGCCGGACTGGAGGCGAAGCTCGGAAATCGATGTCCACGGAATCCATCATTGTTCGCGGGGCGCGGGTTCATAACCTCAAGAACATCGATTTTGAGATTCCGCACAACTCGTTGACGGTCGTCACCGGTGTCTCGGGATCAGGCAAGTCTTCTTTGGCCTTTGACACGGTCTATGCTGAGGGGCAGCGCCGCTATGTGGAATCGCTCTCGGCGTACGCGCGCCAATTTCTGGAGCGGATCGAGAAACCGGATGCCGATGTGATCGACGGTATCGCCCCGGCGGTGGCCATCCGGCAGAAGAATTCCACTCGCAATCCGCGATCGACGGTCGGCACAGCCACGGAGATCTACGACTACCTGCGGCTGCTTTTCGCCCGCATAGGCCGCACCTATTGCTCGCAGTGTGGCCGGGAAGTCCGCAAGGACACGGTGGATGAAGTTGCCGGCGCCATTCTCGCCCTGGGCGAAGGCACGCGGCTGAATGTTTTGTTTCCGCTGCGCATCGCACCTTCCGGCGCAACTGTCGAGCTTAAAGCGACAGGCCGAACCACCAAGAAAACTAGGAACGCTCCTTCCACAGAACCCTCCGATCTTCTCAAAGCGCGCCTGCTCGATCTGCGCACTCGGGGATTCAACCGCCTTTACCAGAGCGGGCAGATTTATGAGTTTTCCACGCCAGAGTCGCTGCTGGACATCAACTTTTCCGAGCCAGTATTTGTTCTGGTGGATCGCCTCGTAGTTGCCCCGAACGGCCGCAGCCGCATCGTCGATGCGACGGAAATCAGCTATCGCGAGGCGGGCGAAGTCATTTTTGAGACGGTCCCGCGAGACGGCCAAAGTTCCGAGCGGCTGCGCTTCTCCCAGCGCTTCGACTGTAAGACTTGCGGCACTCGCTATGAAGAGCCTGAGCCGCGCTTGTTTTCTTTCAACAATCCCTACGGGGCCTGTCCACGCTGCCAGGGATTCGGGAATACCATTGATTTTGATCTCGACCTGGTCGTCCCCGACAAAAGCAAAACCTTGAACGAAGGGGCGATTGAGCCTTGGACCAAGCCCCAATACCGGCCGCTGTTCACGGAGCTGAAACGTTTTGCTCGCCAAATGGAGATTCCGCTCGATATTCCTTGGGCCAACCTTGACGCCGAACACCAGCGGCTGGTGATTCAGGGCGAGGGGCGATTCCACGGTGTGCGTGGTTTCTTCAATTATTTGGAGCGCAAGAAGTACAAGCTGCACGTGCGCGTATTTCTGAGCCGCTACCGGGGATATTCGATCTGCTCCGCCTGCAACGGTGCGCGCCTGCGGATAGAGGCGCGCCAGGTGAAAATCAAGGGCCAGAATATTTGCGATGTTTGTTCCATGACCGTTGAGCAGGCAGGTCAATTCTTTCAGAGGCTTGAATTGACCGAGCAGGAGGCAGGGATCGCCGAGCGGCTGCTGCAGGAGATCCGCGAGCGCCTGCGCTTCCTGAATGAAGTAGGTTTGGAATATCTCGCGTTGGACCGCTTGTCGTCTACGCTTTCTGGCGGCGAGGCGCAACGCATTCAGCTTGCTACCTCGTTGGGTTCGCGGCTGGTGTGCACGCTCTATGTGCTCGATGAGCCGTCGATTGGCCTGCATCCCCGGGACACGCACCGGCTGATCAAGATTCTGCATGGCCTGCGCGACCTGGGAAACACCATCCTGGTAGTGGAACACGATCCGGATGTGATGCGCGCCTCCGACACGATCATTGACCTGGGACCGGGCGCTGGCGAAAACGGCGGCAAGGTGATCGCCGTGGGAACTTACGACCAGCTCAAGAAGATGCCCGCCTCTCTCACCGGGCGCTATTTGGCAGATGAGCTGCGCATCGCCTTGCCAAATTCACGGCGGAGGCCTGGCCCACAGCAAATCAAAATACTAGGCGCGCGGGCGCACAATTTGAAGAAGATCGATTTGACCGTGCCCTTGCGGATGCTGGTGGCGATTACCGGCGTCTCCGGTTCCGGAAAATCAACCTTGCTGCATGATGTGCTCTATCAAGCCCTGGCCGCCGCCAAGAAGCAGCCGGACACGGCAATACCCGCAGCTCCCGCCTGTGACCGGATCGAAGGCGCCGCATTCATCGACCAGGTTGTGATGGTCGATCAATCGCCGATTGGCCGCACACCGCGCTCGAATCCAGTTACCTACATCAAGGCTTTCGACGGTATGCGCGAACTGTTCGCTTCCCTGCCGGAAGCGCGAAAGCGCGGCTTCTCGGCGGGGCACTTTTCCTTCAACATTCCCGGCGGCCGCTGCGAAACCTGCCAGGGCAACGGCACGGTCACGGTGGAAATGCAATTCCTCGCCGACGTTGAGTTGGTGTGCGAAGAGTGCAAAGGCACGCGCTACAAACCGGAGGTGCTGGAGATTCGGTATAAGGGCAAGAACATCCGCGACGCTCTGAACCTGACGGTCAAGGAGTCCCTGCAGTTTTTCGCCGGCGTTGCCAAGATCGTGGGCAAGCTGCGCGTGCTGGAGGAAGTGGGATTGGGATACCTGCGGTTGGGCCAGTCGGCAACGACGCTCTCCGGCGGCGAGGCGCAACGCATGAAGCTGGCAGCGCATCTGCAACCGGCAACTCGCGACTCCGGCCGCTCCGCCCGAGAGGAAGGCCCCCCGCACCCTCTGTATATCTTTGACGAACCCACCACCGGGCTGCATTTTGACGATATCAGTAAACTGCTGGCCGCATTGCGGCGTCTAATCGAAGCAGGCGGTTCTGTCTTGGTGATCGAGCACAATCTGGAAGTAATCAAGACCGCCGATTGGGTCATCGATCTCGGACCCGAAGGCGGCGAGCGGGGCGGTTACGTGGTCGGCACGGGCGCGCCGGAGACGATTGCGAAGTTGCCAAACTCGTACACCGGGAGGTTCCTGGCGCAGGTTTTCAACGGAAACGGGGCTTTGCGAAATGCGGCCAGGTAGGGTAATCCTCACGGCACTCATTCTGGAGGCTGTCACCTCAGTGGTCGCGGCCCAATCCAGCGGCCAAACCGTGCGCCACCATCGCGTCGCCGAAACTTCGCCGGTCTCACCTGAGTTGACCCAAGCCGAGGAGGCCATCGAGAAAAAAGACTACGCAGCCGCCGAACCTCTGCTGCAAAACGTTGTCGCCGCCGATCCGGCGAATTACCAGGCGTGGTTTGACCTGGGGTTTGTTTACAACGCCCTGGGAAAAACCGAGGATTCCATCAACGCCTACCGAAAATCGGTTGCCGCCAAGCCGGATGTGTTCGAGTCGAACCTCAACCTGGGCTTGGTTTTGGCCAAAACTGGCCAGCCTGAGGCCGAGCAATTCCTACGGGTCGCCACGACTCTGAAACCCACCGCCAACGTCGATGAGGGGCACGCTCGCGCTTGGCTTTCTCTGGCCCACATTCTAGAAAACAGCAAACCGGCAGAAGCGATTGCAGACTACCAGCAAGCAGCCGCCCTCGCTCCCAAAGACATTGAGCCGCATCTCTCAGCCGGGCAGTTGTTTGAAAAGCAGAACCGCTTTGCCGATGCGGTTCAGGAATACAAACACGCGCTGGCCATCGATCCCAATTCCACCGACGCGCTGACCGGTTTAGCCAACATCGACATGCGCGGACAACGATGGGCGGATGCGGAGGAAGACCTGCACCGGCTGGTGGCTCTGCGCCCGAACGATGCTCCGGCGCGGATGCAGCTCGGGCGTGTGCTGGCTGCTGCCGGGCACGACGACGAAGCGATTCAGGAATTGCAAACCGCAGTCAAGCTGGCGCCATCCGACATAGCGGCCAAGCGGGATCTCGCTGAGCTGTACGCCTCCGCGAAGAAATTCAGGTTAGCAGAGGCACAATACGACGATCTGTTGGCTACGAATCCGAATGACGCGGACCTGCACCACGGCCTGGGCAAGGTGTTGATGAAAGAGAACAAGTATTCCGACGCGCAGCAGGAGTTCCTGAAAGCCGTCAAACTCAAGCCCGATTTTGGCGCAGCCTATGGCGACCTGGCAGCCGCTGCCGTCGAGAACAAGAACTATGAGCTGGCCATCAAGGCAGCCGACGCTCGGGCGCGTTTTCTACCGGAAATTCCGGTGAGCTACTTCTTGCGCGCCAGCGCTTACGATCATCTTCGTGATTACAAGCACGCGGCGGAGAATTATCATAAATTTTTGGAGGTGGCGAACGGGCAGTATCCCGATCAGGAGTGGCAGGCTCGCCACCGTCTGATTGCCATCGAACCCAGAAAGTGACCCGTGTATCGCCGATTGCTTATCGCCGCTGTTTTTCTACTTGCCGCAGGCGTGGCGCTGGCGGCCAAGGGTCTTTCCTTGCAGGAACTGAAAGCCAAGGCCGATGCGGCGCCGTTAGACGACCGCCCGCAGCTTTACGTGGAGATCGCGCAGCTGCAGGTTACCTCGGCCGTCGAAGGCTATAAGGCAGGCAAGGCTGAACAAGCCCAGGCGTCTGTCGATGACGTGGTGCTCTACGCCGGCAAGGCGCGGGATGCTGCCATTCAGTCGGGAAAGAAGCTGAAGAATACTGAGATCAGCGTGCGCAAAATGGCGGCCAAACTGCGCGACCTGAAGCACACCTTGAGCTTCGACGACCAAGCCCCGGTGCAGGCCGCCGCCGATCAGCTTGAATCCATGCGCAGTGAGCTGCTGTCCCACATGTTCAGCAAAGGAAAACGATGACTGGGAGATCGCTTGGCGTTGTGCTAGCCGTGGTTTTCCTGCTGCTGCCCGCCGGGTGGGCTGACAGACGGCGAGATCCGCTGAACCCGCTCGAGATCGATCAACTGCGGGATGCGGCGCAGGATCCTGAGCAGCGTTTGCAGCTATTTGTCAGTTTTGCCCGAGCCCGACTCACTGCTATGGAGCAGGCGCGCTCGGATCCCAAAGCCACCGACCGCGCGCAGAAAACGCACGATGACCTGCAGGACTTTCTCGACATCTATGACGAACTCAATGACAACCTCGACACCTTTGTCGAACGCAAGGCAGACCTGCGCAAGCCTTTGAAGTTGGTCATTCAAGCCGACGCCGAATTTCAGGCCCGGTTGCGGGCGGTGAAAAGCGCAACCGACAGTCGGGGTGCTGAAGCCTCGCAGTATGAATTTTTGCTTAACACTGCCCTGGACACCGTCGATTCCAGCGTCTCCGACCACCGGCAGCTGCTGGCGGAACAGGAAGAAGCCGCCAAACACAAGAAAAAGTGAAAGGGCATGGAGCTCCTGCCACCGCGTTGATTTGACCGGCGAGGATATGAGCCTCGTCACAGAACTCCTTGACAGCTGGAGCTAGAATATTTGTGCTTGACTGGAGGTGTTTATGAAGTTCCTTGCGCCTCGAACGCCCTCCAAGTTTTCCGATTCGCTTCAGCACCAGCTCAACATGTATGCGCTCGCGGCGAGTGCAGCGGGAGTGGGAGTGCTGGCCCTGTCCTGCCCAGCGGAGGCAAAGATCGTTTACACCCGGGCCCACATTGTCCTCCCGGGGCAGAGCAACAGCTGGTGCTACCTCGACCTTAACCACGACGGAGTGATGGATTTCAAGTTCTCGCACGGTTACTTCTACTCGACCGAACTCGACGAATTCGGCACGTTGGTCTCTATGGCTCCCTACAAAAGAAATGGAAACGGTGTCATGGGAGTTAACGGCAGCGCGTCTGCACTGCGGGCGGGTGTCAAGGTCGGTCCCGCGGGCCGCTTTTCCCGGTTCGGTCGGATGGCTTTCGGGGTAGGACATATTCAAACCCAATCCCGGACTCACTTCTCCGGCGCGTGGGCCGACGGTGGCGACGGTCTGAACAATCGCTACGTCGGGCTGCAATTTGCCATCAAAGGCAAGCTTCACTACGGTTGGGCACGCGTCAGCGTCTCGGCCTTCCGTTTCACTGCCACGCTGACCGGCTACGCGTACGAGACTATCCCCAATAAGCCGATCATCACCGGCAAGACGAAAGGGCCGGACGTGGTCACGGTGGAACCCGCTACGTTGGGCAGGTTGGCACTGGGAAGAAGGTAGAAACCCGCGACTCGGGCAGCACAGGTGCAACCGGCGCTCTTTGTGGTTGAAGCGTCTGCTGTTAATCTAGCCACACAATGGCAGATAGCCTGCCCGACATTTTTCAGGAAGCCTACCGCGAACTGCGCCCTCGCGCGCCGGTTCCTGAAATGAAAATCGAATTCTTCCCTTTTGCCAGTATCAACAACACCATCCGGCTGCGCGACGGCAAATTGCTAGTCCGGCTTTCCGATCTGCTGGAAGGGGCTCCGGAACCTGTATTGCGGGCGATTGCTCATCTCCTCTTGGCCAAAATGTACAGCCGACCAATCGAACGAAGCCAAAGCACGCGTTATCGGCGTTATGTTTCCAGCCATGACGTCACTAAGAAAGTCCATCTGGTTCGGCAGGTGAGAGGGCAAAAACGGATCACTACGGCGAAAGGCCACGCCTACGATCTGGAAGAAATCTTCGACGCTCTCAATACGCGGTATTTCCACGGGTTGCTGGCGCGTCCGCAGATGACCTGGAGCCGCAACCACGCGCGCAGGCTACTGGGACATTACGATCCAGGACACAATGCCATGGTTGTGAGCCGAGTTTTCGACCACCCCCGTGTGCCACGCTTCGCCGTGGAGTACATCGTTTTCCATGAAATGCTGCACTTGAAGCACCCGGTGCGACTACGCGGCAGCCGGCGCTGCGTGCATTCGGCGGAGTTTCAGAGCGAGGAGAGATTGTTCCCTCACTTGAATCGGGCAAGGCAATTCCTGAAGTACTTGTAAGCCGGTAAATGCAAAGTTGACGTCTCCGCCTCGGACCCAGCATACAGGTGGCGACAGCCGCAGCCCGTTCAATGCTATTTTTTCCCGTGTGATGGCCGTCACAACCACTCGTGACCCGGTGCGTTGACGCTCGTCCGCTGCGCGACTTATTCTTACTACAGTTGAAATTGAAATTCATTTTCGTAATCGTCGAGGTCATTTCCTAGCATGTTGCAGGCCTTCATTGTCACCCTGCGCGAGGGAGTCGAGGCCGCCCTGATTGTAGGCATCACCCTGGCCTACCTGGCCAAGATCGGCCGGCCCGAGTTGCGCAAAGCGGTTTACGCAGCTTTGATCTCGGCCTTCCTGGGCAGCATCGGCGGCGCCATCATCTTGTCCCGCACCCACTTCAACGAAGATGTTTTCGAAGGCTGGATCATGCTGGCCGCGGCCTTTTTCGTCATCACTATGATCGTGTTCATGATGAAAACCAGCCGCAAGCTGAAGGGCCAGATTGAAAGCAAGGTGGGCTTGCTGGCAGGCAAGAACGCCTGGCTGGGGCTGTTCGTCTTTGTCTTTCTGATGGTGCTACGCGAGGGCGCGGAGACGGTGCTCATCCTTTCCGCGGTGTCGCTGAATTCCAGCGAGCTGCTCAGTTTTCTCGGCACCCTGCTGGGAGTCGGCGCAGCCGTGATGTTTGGCGTGATGTTCGTCAAAGGGAGCGTGCGGATCAATCTACAGAAGTTTTTCAAAGTCACGACCGTCATCCTCTTCTTCGTCGCGGCCCAGTTGATTGTCTCCGGGCTTCACGAGCTCTCCGAAAATGGGGTGCTTCCCTCCTCCAAGCAGGAGATGGCGATTGTCGGGCCGATTGTCCGAAACGATGTTTTCTTTTTTGTCACTATTCTGGCGCTGGCCGCGCTCATGGTCCTGTTCGATCTGAAGCGGCGTGAGCCTGGGCCGGCGCCCATCTCGCCGGCGGAGCGCCGCAAGGCAGCCTGGAGTGCCCGCCGGGAGCGCTTGTGGATGGCTTCCGTTTATGGCAGCTCTTTCCTGTTCATCGTGCTGGTAACGGCTGAGTTTATTTACGCCAAAAGCGTAAGCGCGCTCTCGCCGGCCACCGAGGTCACGTTTGCCAACGGTCAGCTCAGCATCCCCATTTCTCAAGTTGCAGATGGCGATATGCATCGCTTTCAGGCCAAAGAAAATGGCGTGGAAGTGCGCTTCTGGCTCTACCAGAAGCCGGATGGCAAGATTGCAACGGTGCTCGATGCTTGCGAAATCTGCGGCGCCGTCGGTTTCTACAAGAGCTCGAACGGCGTGATCTGCAAGAATTGCGCCGGCCCCATCAATGCTCAATCGATCGGCATGCCCGGAGGATGCAACCCCATCCCGCTGCGGGCGCAGACTACTGCAGATGCCATCATCATCCAAGAGGCAGACTTGGCAGCCAAGAGCAAACTATTCGAGAAATAGCCCATGTTTGTGCGCCTGGTTTACGAATCGTTCCGGCGGCAAAAGCGCAGAAAGCTGCTGGCCGGGGTAGCCGTCACTCTGGGCGTCGGCGTCGCCACGGCCATGATCGCGGTAGCCACCGACATCGGCGACAAAATCAGCCGCGAACTCCGGACGTTTGGTGCGAACCTGATGGTCATACCTCAGGAGGATACTCTTGATTTGCAGATCGGCGGGGTAGACCTGCGCCCGCCTAGTGACGGAGCGTATCTGAATGAAGCCGATCTACCCAAAATCCGGGGCACGTTTTGGCACCACAATATCGTGGGATTTTCTCCTATGCTGCCGGTGAATGTAGCTCTGGGCCCTCACGGCACCGGCAACGTTACCCTGCTGGGAACTTATTTCTCGAAGACACTCACGTTTGGCAAAGAAGATTTTGTGACAGGCGTGCGCATCACACATCCGTGGTGGAAGGTACAGGGCGCGTGGCCGGACGACAATTCGCAGGATGTGCTGCTGGGCGAGAGTCTGGCGGCCAAGCTTGGCCGCAAGTCTGGAGACGAGATGGCAATTAGCGGAACGCCGCATAGAGTTTCCGGAGTGCTTTCCACCGGCGGCCAGGAGGATAACCAAATCGTTGCTCCCTTGGGCCTGGCGCAGCAGATGCTGGGCAGGCCCGGTGCTGTGCGGCGGCTCTACGTCAGCGCCCTCACCAAACCGGAAGACGCGCTGGCGCGGCGCGATCCCAAGACCATGAATGCCGAGTTGTTCGACCGCTGGTACTGCTCGCCGTATGTGCAGTCGATTGCCTACCAGTTGCAGGAAGTGATTCCGCATTCCCATGCCGAGCAAATTCGTCAGGTCGCGCAGAACGAAGGCACGGTCTTGTCGCGCATCAAGGGGCTGATGCTGCTGATCACGCTGGCTGCATTGCTGGCCTCGGCGCTGGCCGTCTCGGCCGCCATGGCGACCGCAATTTTTGAACGACGCAGCGAAGTTGGACTGATGAGGGCCTTGGGTGCGGGTAGTTTCCCGGTTGCGGCGGTGTTCTTCGCTGAGGCCTCGCTACTTGCTCTGATTGGAGGCGTGGTTGGCTTTGCCGGCGGCGCGCTGCTGGCGCGCGAAATCGGCCGTTCCATCTTCGATTCGCAAATCAAAATCGAGCCGGTTCTCTTCCCCATTATTCTGGCGATCGCGGTGATCGTCACGTTTGCAGGCAGCGCTCTAGCCATTCGTCGCGCGGTGAAATTCGATCCTGTGTACGCCCTGCGAGGTGAAGCATGAGCTCGCGGCCAGTGTCCTCGCTTGCCGGCCGCCGGGAGAATGCCGCGCACACTTCTATGTTTCTGCGCATGCTGGTGCGGGCCGCCGTCTTGCGCCGCGGCCGAGCCGCCTCCGCTTTGCTTGCCATGGTGGTTGCCGCGGCGGTCGCCACTGCCATGTTGAATCTGTACGTGGACGTGGAGGCCAAGCTACGGAAAGAATTTCGCAATTACGGCGCCAACATCGTCATGGTTGGCAAGGATGGCCAAGGCCTGCCCGCCGGGACGCTGCAGCTGGCGGAATCCATCCTGGCTGGCCGGGGCATGGCCGTGCCGTTTGCCTATATCGTCGCCCGCACACCAGAAGGGCAGTCAGTCGTCGTCTCGGGAACGGATTTTGACCAGGTGAAGAAACTCGACCGCTGGTGGGCTGTGACGGCCTGGCCGGCAACTGCCGGAGAAGCTCTGCTGGGCAAGCGGGCTGCGGCCGTTGTCAACCAAAAGGGTGAAGCGTTTGATCTCAGCTTTCAGGGCAGGGTGATTCACCTGACGCCGGCAGGTCAACTCGAGACCGGGGCAGCCGAGGACAGCCGCGTTTATGTCTCGATGGGCGATTTCCAATCCTGGACAGGCGTACCACCTTCCACCATCGAAATTGCCGCTTCCGGGTCGGGCGAGGAAGTGACTGCGCTGGCGCAGAAACTGGCCCAGGCGGTTCCCTCCGCCGAGGTTCGTCCCGTACGCCAGATCATGGAAGGTGAAGCTCGCGTACTGGGAAAAACCCGCTCCACATTGCTGGCCGCGGCGGTTCTGATCATCCTGACCTCTGCTCTGTGCGTGCTTTCGACCTTGATGGGCTGGGTTTTTGACCGACGGCGCGACTTTGCCATCATGAAAGCTTTGGGCGCCTCGGAGCGGCTGATCAGCAGCTTTTTTGCCGCCGAAGCTGCCGCACTCGGCGCGGTTGGCGCAGTCTTCGGCTTTGTCATTGGCATCGGCGTAGCTGCCTGGATCGGCCGCGCCAATTTTCACGCGCCGGTCGAAGCGCGCTTCGGCGTACTCCCTGTGATTTTGCTGGGCAGCATGGCCGTGGCCGTGCTTTCGGCCGCACTTCCGATGTCGCTGCTGCGCCGCGTAGAACCCGCTATGATTTTGAGGGGAGAGTGAGATGATCAAGCTGAAGAACGTGAGCCGCGTGTATCCCGCCAAGGAGGAAGCTAACGGCGGCGGGGTCATTCGTGCTCTGGATAATTTCTCCCTGAGCGTCGAAGCGGGCGAGTGGATCGCCATCATGGGTCCGTCCGGCTCCGGCAAATCTACCTTAGTCAATCTCATCGGCTGCCTCGACCGTCCAAGTTCGGGCGAGATTTGGCTCGACGGAGAAAACGTCGCCAACATCTCCAACGCCGATCTCAACCGCGTCCGCGCGGAAAAGATCGGCTTCGTGTTTCAGCAGTTCCATCTCATTCCCTATCTCACCGCAGTCGAAAACGTCATGCTGGCGCAGTATTTCCACAGCATGACCGATGAGCAAGAGGCTCTGGATGCGCTCGAGCGCGTGGGATTGAAGGAACGAGCGCATCATCTTCCTTCCCAGCTTTCCGGCGGCGAGCAGCAGCGCGTCTGCATTGCCCGCGCCCTGATCAACGATCCGAAGATTGTGCTGGCCGACGAGCCAACCGGCAATCTGGACGCGGTCAACGAAGAGATCGTCTTACGTCTGCTTCGCGAGTTGCACCAGCAGGGGCGAACCATCGTCATGGTCACGCACGATCCCGTGGTGGCCCGCTTAGCCGACCGGCGCATCGAACTGCACCACGGCAAAATCGCCGCCCAGGAAGTCTTCTCTATGGCCGATGAAGAGCAGTTCGACGAAGTGCTCGAAGAGCTGTGGGTGCTGGCCGAGAATGGCGAGATCGCTGAGATCGGACGTATGGAGGTGCACGGCGCCCTCCCCGTAAGCATGGCGGTCGAGAAGATGACCGAGCTCGGCCTCGTAAGCTGCGCTCCACACCCGCCTGAGGCGCACCAGCATAGGCCTTTCGTCAATCCCTGCCACGACGCGCTCAAACCTGACGGCGTCTCTATCGGCGACGGCAGCGGCGTCGTCACACTCACGCCCCGCGGCCGCCA
>Ga0187784_10002778_pt1 | contig 14069 bp, 12 predicted proteins | sample 1015_SJ02_MP15_2_FD_132964 | JGI IMG/M metagenome (GOLD analysis project Ga0187784, IMG submission 132964) | Tropical peat soil microbial communities from peatlands in Department of Meta, Colombia - 1015_SJ02_MP15_20_MG | ecosystem: Environmental > Terrestrial > Soil > Wetlands > Peat | place...
CGGCAACTCGTCCAGACGATCCGGGACCGCGCTGCCGATATCGGGGCAGCGGACGACGATATTCAGGCATGGGCGAAATGGGCGATTGAGCAAGCTGATGCCTTGGACCCGGCCAGGAACGGCACAGCAGCGGCGATGATCGCCGAATTACCCAAGGAGGCTCGATAACCGCCCGGTCTCAGCCGGTTGGTCCCATTTGCGCCCGAATACCGGGCTCGTACCCTATCTGGTCTTCGTCCACGGCAGCACGAGCATGATGTACGGCGTGACCAGCAACGGCGCGCTGCTGCAATTGCCGCCAGTCAAGCCGTTCGACGCCATTTTGGCGCGTGGGCTCCTCGAATTTGCGACGGACATCATCGTCGCGGTGATGATCCTCGCCGGTTTCGAGGCGATGGGCATCTCGGCAATGCCCGATAACCTGGGCGGCGCCGCAACGGCGCTGATCGTCACGGCGGTGCTCGGCTGCGGTGCCGGGTTTGTCAATGCGGTGTTGCAGACAACGCTGCGCTCCTGGGACCGGGTTTGGAACAACGTCACTCGGTTGCTCTATTTCTTTTCCGGCATCTTCTACGTGCCGGGAATGATGCCCGACTGGGCCCGCGACATCCTGGCCTGGAACCCGCTTCTCCACGCGATCGACTGGTTCCGCACCGGGTTCTTCGCCAGCTATGAACCGCATTGGCTCGACCGGCGCTATCTGGTTGTGAGCGCCGTGCTCGCGGTGCTCGCCGGCTTGTTGCTCGAACGCGGCCTGCGCCGGCATTTGCTGAGCGAGCCGGCATGATCGCGCTCGACGCGGTTTCCAAGACCTATCGCACGCGGCAGGGCGGTCGGCGCGTGGTGCTCGATCGGGTGACCGCAGAATTTCCCGAAGGCTGCAATGTTGGCGTGCTCGGGGCCAACGGCGCCGGCAAATCAACCCTGATCCGTCTGCTGGCCGGATCAGAGATGCCCGATCGCGGGCGCATCCGGCGCGACGGACGCGTGTCCTTCCCTCTCGGCTATGGCGGGACATTCCACGGCGCACTGTCGGGCCGTGAGAATGTCGCGTTCATCGCGCGGGTGTATGGCGCCGACCTGCGGCCGACAATCGACTATGTCGCCGATTTTGCCGAGCTCGGCGCGTATTTCGACATGCCGGTCAACACATACTCGGCCGGCATGCGCGCGCGGCTGGCCTTTGGCGCCTCGCTGGCGATCGATTTCGATACCTATCTCATCGACGAGGTTACTGAGATCGGCGACGAGCGCTTTCGCCGCAAATGCGCCGCTGCCTTTCGCGATCGGATGCGCCGCTCGGACATCATCCTCGTGACCCATAACAGCCGGACGATCCGACAATATTGCGAGCGCGGTGCGGTGCTTGTGGGCGGCGAACTGTGCCTCTACGACGATGTCGCGAGCGCGCTCGACGCCTACCGGCGCAGCGGGGCGGTGCTGCAATGATGCTGCTTCGTTCGCGCTCGCTCCGCGAGGCGCCGGAGGCAACGCCCGCCTCCCTTCCGACTGCTCCCATCGGCAGCGGCACGGTCACGCCGCTGTTTCTACCGGCAACGCCGCACCAAGACTTAACGAGGCGGGCGCGACGGTTGCTCTCGACGCGCGCGGCGTCGTTTATCGTCGTGGTGCTGCTGCCGGTCGCGTTCGCCGCGATCCACTATTTCCTGATCGCCGCGGACCAATATGTCGCCGAGTTTCGCATGAGCCTGCGCACTGTCGACACGCCGCGCATCGAAGGGTTGGCGCTGTTCGGCGGCGACGCGATGCACGGCACGGCGACGGGAGAATCGCAGATCGTCACCCAGTTCATCGCCAGCCGAGCGATCGTCGACGAACTCGATGCCAAACTGGACCTGCGCCGCATGTTCTCGCCGGCAGAGGCCGATTGGTGGGCTCGACTGCGGCTGCCCGCGACCGTTGAGCAGCTGCTCTATTACTGGCGAGGCCAGGTCGATCCGTTCTATGACACCTCGACCGGCACGATCGTCGTGCGGGTACGCGCGTTCACGCCCGACGATTCGCTACGACTGGCGCAGGCGATCGTCGCGGCGTCAGAGCGGCTGATCAACGATCTCTCGACGCGCGCCCGGCACGACGCACTCAGCTATGCCGACGCCGACGTCGCCGCTGCGGAGGCAAGGCTCAAGGCCGCGCTCGCGGCGATCCGCGAATTCCGCGACAAGGAAGGGATGATCGATCCCGGCCAGGCGGCGAGCGCCGACACGACACTCGCCACCAAGCTGCGCGACGACCTGCTCAAGGCCAATGCCGAACTCGCGACGCTCACCACCTATATGCGCGATGACGCGCCCGCGATCGGCGTGCTGAAAGCGCGTATCAGATCGCTCGAAGCCCAGCAGCACATTCTCGCGCGCGAGATGACGGCGAGCTCGGCAACCCTGTCATCAAGCCCGGCCGCTCCACCGGCTCTATCGCGCGAGCTTGGCTCTTACGAGGCACTTGACGCCGAACGGAAATTCGCGGAAGCCGCCTATCAGCACTCGCTCGAGGCGCTCGATCGGGCGCGCGACAATGCTGATCGACAACATATCTATGTCGAGAGCTTTGTGCCGCCGAGCTTGCCGCAAAGTTCGCTTTATCCGCGGCGCTGGCACGTGATCGCCACCATCGCCCTTGTCGTGTTCGCGATCTGGGCGATCGGCAGCCTCGCAGTGCAGTCCATTCGCGATCATCTCTAGGGCAGGCTGATGACGATCCACGAGCTTCGCCTTGGCGACCCTCTCCCTTCCGGCGGTCCCGCCGCCAGCGTCGCCGTGTTGCCGCCGCGGCGCGAGCGATTGGCCATTGTGTCGACCCGCAACAAGCTCTGCGGCATCGCCGCATACACTCAAGCGCTTGAGCGGCAGCTGGCGGATATTTTCGACATCACGGTGTTCGATCTCGATCAATACTTGCTACGCGGTCGGCACAAGCGGGTGCGTGCGCTCGGTGACCGCCACATCAAGGACATTTGCCAAGGAATTATCGAATTCGATGCGGTGAATTTGCAACTCGAGTTCGGGACGCTTGGAGGCGCCGCGAAAAACATTCACCGACGGTTCCGCTGGCTTGTCGAGGCGGCGCCGCGCCTCTCCGTGACATTCCATACGCTGAAGCGACCGACGGATTTTTCGTGGTCTGATTTTCTTCATGCGATCGTCACATTGAAATGGCAGCGGGCGGGGAACCTGAGAGCGGCCTATGCGCGCGAAAAGAGACTCTCCGAAGGGATCGCCGAGGAGCTACGGCGCGCCCAACAACGCAAGCCGGTCAGCATCATCGTCCATAACCGCCGAGATTTTTCCGACGCCTCCCACCTACTCGGACTGAAAAACGTCCACCATCACCCGCTGTCATTTCTTTCGGCCGAAGAAATCGAGACAATTACCAGCACCGCAAGACGCCAGCGATTTCCGCTGATCGATCAGCTACCCAAAACCACCAAGCTGATCGGAGTCTTCGGTTTCCTTAATGATTATAAGGGCTTTGGAACTGTTATTCATGCATTACACCACCTTCCGGCGGATCATCATCTGCTGATATTCGGCGGGACACATCCGAACGAAATCCAAACCAATCGGCCGGTTCATCCCTATATCGCCTCGCTTCTGCAAGACGGGCATGTCGACGCGACGTTGTACGAACAGATTGCAGTTGGACCGGCTCGCGGAATCAACTTAACTCTCGACATCGAGGGGCAGCTTGCTCAACTGCTCGGCAGTCACCCACGTGATCTATCGGGGCGCATTCATTTCATGGGCACTGCCGATGATGCCGATTTTGTTGCCGGCATGGCGATCTGCGATGCCGTGGTCATGCCTTATCTGGAGGTCGGGCAATCGTCTTCCGGGCCGATCTCGCTGGCCGTCGAGCTCGGCTGCAGGGTCATTGCCTCGCGCACGCAAACCTTTCTCGAATTCGCGCGCTACCACCCAAACGCCATCGAGTTCTTTGATATCGGCAACCACCTCGAACTGGCGGAACGGATCGCCGCCCGTCCGCAATATGCGCAGCGGCGCGAGCGGCCGCGCTACACGGTCGAGACCAATAAGGCGATCTACCTCGCGGCCAACAGCTCCGCGGCCGAGACGCCGCAGTTCAAGAGCGCGCAGCGGCTATCGCGCCGGGCGGCGGCTGCGGATTAATCAGCTCGGCGGCGACCAGGGAACAGGCGCGCGCGGTTCAAGGTCGGTGACTACATCGACCACGACCGGTTCATTAGCGGCGAGCGCCTCGGCAAGCGCCGGCGCGATCTCGCCCGGCCGCTCGATGCGGATGCCGCGCACGCCAAAGCTTTCGGCGACCTTGGCGAAATCGGTCGGGCCAAATCGGACCAGCTCTTCGCCGCGTCCGGGCCGGTTGCCAGCGATCCGTCGCACGCCGGTCAGGTTCTGGCCAAAGCCGGAATTGTTGTTGATGACGGTGACGCTGGGGATTTGATAGCGCCGTGCCGACTCCAGTTCGGAGAGGTGATAGTAGAAACCGCCATCGCCGCTGAAGCAGATCACCTTGCGCTTCCCAGCCGCGCATTGCGCGCCAAGCGACGCTGGAAACGCCCAGCCGAGCGAACCGGCCGCGCGCAGATAGGTCTGCCCGGCGCCATTGAGATCGATCATCGTGCCCGTCCAGATGCCCGAATAGCCGGTATCGGCGACGAGCACGCCGTCCGCCGGCAGGGCTTGGGCGATCTCGGCGCAAAGGCGCTCGACGGCGATCGGCGCCGTATTCTTTTCGACGAGCGGCTGAATGGTCGCCCGCCAGTCCGCGACGATCCGCGCCGCCTCGTCGACAAACGCGCTGTCGCGCACTGGCCGGCCGATGATCTGGTTGAGCCGCGCCACGGTTGCCTTCGGGTCACCGACAACACCGGTCGTGTTCGGATAGGAGCGACCGATCTCGAGCGGATCGGCATCAATCTGCACGATCGGGGTGGCGATATCCGGGATCGTCCAGTTCAGCGTCACCTGATCGCCGGTGTCGCAACCTATAAACAGAACCATGTCGGCGCTGTGCACGATGCGATTGGCGGGAGGCGCTGAATAATTTCCGGCTACACCGGCACAGAGACGATGCCGCGTCGGGATGAGGCCGCGTGCGCCGAGCGTTGTGGCGATCGGCGCGGCCAGCGCCTCGGCTAGCCCCAGTATTTCTCGGCCGGCGCCCGAGGCCGCCGCGCCATCACCCGCAACGATCGCCAGGCGAGGCGCCCCGAGCAGCAGCCGCGCCGCACGCTCGATATCGCCGTCGTCGGCGACCGGGCGATGCACCGGGATCGGCCGTTTGTCATGGTCAATCTCGACCGACGCATCGGTCTGGCCCAACTCGATGACATCGCCCTGCAGGCCGTTGAAGTCGAGATGCGTTGGTCGTATGGGGTCGGCGAGCGCCGCGCGCCACGCATGGCGCAACAGGCGCGGCAATTCCCCGGTCGCGTAGACGGGGGTCGAGAACTTGGTCACCGCGGCGAAGAGCGGCGCGTGGGGGATTTCCTGATAGGAATTGCGGTGCTGGAACGACGGCTCCTTGTGCCCGGTAAACGCAATCACCGGGCTGTGGCCGAGATAGGGGTCCTGGAGCCCTGAGGCGAGGTTGGCGGCTCCGACCGACTGCGCCATGCACACGCCCGGGCGCATCGCGACGCGGGCGTAACCGTCGGCCATGTACGCCGCGGCCTTTTCCGAATGCGCGAGGATAGGCTTGACCCCGACGTCGTTCAAAGCGAGCAGCGTCCGCCGCAGAGTCGACTCGACAAAAAAGACATGGCTCATGCCGGTGCTGGCAAGCGCTCGCGCCAGCCACTCGGCGCCGTTCAACGTCTCGGCCACTGGTGTTCCTCCCGATTTTTTACAGCGTCAGCCCGCCATCGACGACGACCGTCTGGCCGGTGATGATCGAATTACCGGCACAGAGAAAAAACACCACCTCCGCGATGTCGTGCGGCGAGCAGGCGCGCTTCAACGGCGTGCGGGCGACGGTCTCGGCCTTGCGGTCGGCCGGCCATTCCTTGTTCCACGGGCTGTCGACAAAACCGGGTGCGACGGCATTGACGCGAATTTCGGGCGCCAAAGCGCGCGCCAGGCTACGCGTCAGGTTGATGACGCCGGCCTTGCTCGCCGCATACGGGATAGAGCTGCCGCTACCCTGCACACCGGCGATCGATGCAGTGCTGCAGATCGCGCCCTTCGCCGCGCGCAACGCCGACACGGCGGCGTGAGCACAGCGAAACGGCCCTATCAAGTTGGTGTTGAGGATGGTTTGCCAAAACCCTTCGGTGAGGCGGTCGAGCTCGGGAAACGGGATCGGCGTCGGTGTGGCGGGCGTCCCGGCATTGTTGAAGAGATAGTCGAGTCGGCCCAGCGCATCGATCGCCCGGCCGACCATCGTTTCGGCCTCGATCGGCACGGCGACATTGCCGGGCGCGGCAACGATTTTATGGCCCTCCGCCTTCAGCCGTTCGATCTGTTCGGCACCGCGCGGATCGTCAGGCAGATGGTTGAGCGCCACCGTCGCGCCGGCGCGTGCGAAAATCTCGACGGACGCGAGGCCAATACCGGAGGCCGCACCGGTAATGAGCGCGGTCTTGCCGCTGAGGTCGATCGTCAGCATGCTGACGGCTCAGTGCTGTGACAGCATGTCCCAGGGCGTCTTGCCCTGGGGCAGCGGCGGAATCGCTAGAAGCGAGGCCATCGGCTCGCCGGCCTCATAACGCCGGCACAGCTCCTCGGGATCGTAGGTGACACCGACGGGGTTGTCGCGGAACGCGCGGCTTTGGAAATAGCCGTCGAGTTCCTTTGGCGTGGCGAAATTGTCGATCTGCAGCTCGACCCGATTGTTGTCGGGGTCGCGGTAGTAGATCGAGGTGGTGACACCGTGATTGATCGGCCAGTTCGGCATGATCCCGACCGACTTGAGCCGGCGATAGGTCGCGAGCAGCTCGCCCAGATCGTTGTAGCTGTAGGCGACATGGTCGGTGCCGGTCGACTCGGGGTCGCGCGCGCCGGCGCCGGGTATGTCGATCAGCGCGAGGCGGTGATGCTCGTCGTCATAGGAGAGAAAACATAGCCGCTCGTCGCGGAACACAATCCGTGCATTAAGGACGGTCCGATACCACTCGACCATCTTGTCGATCTGTCCGGTGCGCAGCACGAAATGCGCGAACTTGGCCGGGCTGATCGGCTGCGACGTGGGCGTCAATTTGCGCGCCGGGCTGACATCGTTCATCTCGGGCCTCCCTGATCGAATTTGCTAGTCCGCGTAGTCGGGTTCCTTCTTATCGAGCATGCGCTTCAGCGCATCAAAATGATGGTCATAGGTCGGCTTGTTGCCGTAATCCGGCCAGGTCTGCTGGTACTGCGCGATGGTGTGCTCGACGACAGCCGGCTTGACCTCACGCAGCTTTCGCCCGGTCCACATCGCGTAAATCTGCACCTGCGCGGCGCGTTCTAAGTAATAAAGCAGGTCGTAGGCCTCGGCGACGCTGCCGCCGCACACGCAGACGCCATGATTGGCCATAAACAGGATTTTCTTGTCGGGACCGATGATGCCGGCGAGCCGCTCACCCTCGGTCGGGTCGAGCGCCGGCCCGGTATAGGTGTCGTCATAGGCGATCTTGTCGAGAAAACCGATCTCGGTCTGGCCGATCGGCAAGATCTCCTGCTCCTCGAGCCGCGCCAGTGCGCTCGCATAGGGCATATGGGTGTGCAGCACGCAGGCATGCTGTGGTACGAGGCGATGGATCGGCGCGTGGATGCAATAGGCCGAGCGCTCTACCTCGCCTTCGCCGGCCAGCAGCGTGCCGTCCCAGGCCACTTCCATGAAACAGCTCGCGGTCACCTCGGACCAGTGCAGCCCGAAAGGAATCTGATAGTAGCGATCGGTCTTGCCGGGCACTGACAGGGTCAGATGGTTGAAGATGCCCTCGCTGAAACCGTGCATCACCGCCAGGCGGTGCGCCGCGGCCAGGTCGACCCGCGCCTGCCATTCCGCGGCGGTGATGGTGGGGCTGTCCTTCTCAAGAACGAGTGCCATGGGTACTCCTCTGCGCGCGGTGCGCCGCGATAACGAAAGACTAGGGCAATTCCGTGCCGCGCGGAACCGAGCAAGCCGCGCGCCAGACGCGCGCGATCTGCTTAGCGGCGGACGTCGATGACGGTGCGCCCGCGCAACTGGCCGCCGAGGATGCGCGGCGCGAGCTCGGCGACTTTTGACAGCGGTATCTCTTCGATCATCCGATCGAGCCGGTCGAGCGGCAGGTCGCGCGTCAGCCGGCGCCAGGCCTCGGCGCGCGGCTCCTTGGGGCACATCACCGAGTCGATGCCAAGCAGGTTCACGCCGCGCAGCAGGAACGGGATCACCGATGTCGGTAGATCGCTACCGCCGGCGAGCCCACAGGCGGCGACACTGGCGCGGTATTTGAGCTGGGTGAGGATCGTCGCCAGCGTCGCGCCGCCGACGGCATCGATCGCGCCATCCCAGCGTTCGCGGTCAAGCGGCCGAGCCGGCGGCGACGCGAGCGTCGAGCGCGGGATGATTTCGGCGGCCCCGAGACCATGCAGATAACCGGAAAGCTCGGCGCGGCCGCTCGACGCGACAACCTTGTGCCCGAGGCTCGACAGGAGCGCGATCGCCGTGCCGCCCACGCCGCCGGTGGCACCGGTGACAAGCACCTCGCTGCCATTGCCGAGACCATGTCTTTCGAGCGCGATGACCGCGAGCATCGCGGTGAAGCCGGCGGTGCCGATCGCCATCGCCTGGCGCGCGGTGAGACCGTTCGGCAACGGCACCAGATGGTCGGCCTTGACCCGCGCCTTCTCGGCATAGCCGCCCCATTGCAGCTCGCCGACCCGCCAGCCGGTGAGCACAACCTGGTCGCCGGGTTTGAAGGCGGGCGATTGCGACCTCTCGACCGTGCCGGCGAAGTCGATGCCCGGCACGTGCGGATAGGCGCGCACCAGCCGCCCCTGCCCTTGCAGGACCATGCCGTCCTTGTAGTTCAGGGTCGAATAGTCGATCGCGACGGTGACATCGCCTTCGGGCAGCCGCTCCTCATCGACGGTTTCGATCCGCGATGAGATCTTGCCGCCCGACTCATGCAGAACGAGCGCGCGGAAACTGCCCATCAGCTGCGAAGCGGCTCAAGAATGCTGACGAAATTGGCGACTGCGGCGCCGCCCATATTCATCACTCCGGCGAGCGAGGCGCCAGGGATTTGCATGCCCCCGGCCTGCCCGGTCACCTGCATCGACGCGAGCACGTGCATCGACACGCCCGTGGCGCCGACCGGATGGCCCTTGGCCTTGAGCCCGCCCGAGGGGTTGATCGGTAACCTGCCGTCCTTCTCGGTCCAGCCTTCAAGGATCGCGCGTGAGCCCTCGCCCGGCGCCGTCAGGCCCATCGCCTCGTATTCGATAAGTTCGGCGATTGTGAAGCAGTCATGGGTCTCGACAAAATCAAGGTCGAGAAGACTCAGCCGCGCCGCCGACAAGGCCTTTTTCCACGCGAGCGCCGGGCCTTCGAACGCAAGAATATCGCGCCGGCTCATCGGCAAGAAGTCATTGACCTGCTCGGCGGAGCGGAAGGCGACAGCCTTTTTCATCGACAGCGCGGTCTGTATGTCGGCCAGCACTACAGCCGCCGCGCCGTCTGACACCAGCGAGCAGTCGGTGCGCTTCAGCGGGCCGGCGACGAGCGGGTTTTTGTCCGAGATCGTGCGGCAGAACTCATATCCGAGGTCGCGCTGCATCTGCGCCAGCGGGTTGGCAACCCCGTTCCTGTGGTTTTTCGCGGCGATGCGGGCGAGCGCGTCGGACTGGTCGCCGTATTTCTGGAAATATTTCTGCGCGATCTGCCCGAAAATACCGGCGAAACCGCCTTCGATCTGATCCTCCTCCTTGCGATAGCAGGCGCGCAGCAGAAGATCGTTGATCTCGGCGCCGGTGCGCTCGGTCATCTTCTCGACACCGACGACGAGGATCAGGCGGCCTTTGCCGGCGGCGATGGTGTTGAGCCCCATATGGATCGCGGCCGAGCCGGTGGCGCAGGCATTCTCGACACGGGTCGCCGGCTTGAAGCGCAGGCCGGCATCGGCCTGAAGGGCAAGAGACGCCGGAAACTCCTGCTTCACAAAGCCGCCGTTCATCGTGCCGAGATAGACGGCGTCGATATCGGCGCCGGAAACGCCAGCATCGGCAAGCGCGCCTTGCGCGACCTCGACAATCAGCGACTCGACGTCGCGGTCGTCATGACGCCCGAACTTGCTGTGCGCCCAGCCGACAATGCATCCAGTCATTCCGCTCTCCGTCGCCCCGCAGTGGCGAAAGCCAGCACGCGCGTCCGCCGTGCTAAGTCATATAGGCTTATCAGCCCGTATCCGCCAGCGCCGCCCGCGTGTCGAGTGGCGTGTCGTGGCGCTCGATATGACGGCGATGCCACAGCGCATAAAACAGCAGCGTCCAGGCTGCGGAGCCGCAGCGTTTGTCGTTGGCGGCGGCAAAGATGCGCTCAACTTCAGCCGGCCGGCACAGCTCGGCAATCGCCGGTGAACGAGCGACCAGCGCGCCGATCTCAGCCCCACGCCGCGCGATCCAACCCCCGGCGGGCACGGTGAAGCCGCGTTTGCGCGCCAGGGGCCGTGCTTCCGGCAGACGGCGCGCGAGCCAACGTCGCATTATCCATTTGCCGAGCCGATGCTTCACCTTAAGCGCGTCGGGCAGGCAAAAGGCGAATTCGGCAACGACCGGGTCGAGAAACGGGGTGCGGCCCTCAGTGCCGTGCGCCATCAGGCAACGGTCGAGCTTGGTCAGGAGGTCGTTCGGCAGCCAATCCACGCAATCGACAGCCTGGGCCACCTGCAGCCGGGTGCGGCCGTCTTCGGCGCAACGCGCCTCGGCGGCGGAAATGCCGTCGCGCCATCCCGTCATTTCCTCGCGCAGCACCCCCAGCCCGTCGAGAATACCGCGTGTCCATGGCGCTCGCCGGACCAGCCACCATGGCCGCGCGGCGCTACGATACCGTCCGTACCCGCCGAACAGCTCATCGCCGCCCTCGCCGGTCAGGATCACCTTGAGGCCGGCCGACCGCGCGGCGCGCGCGAGCTTGTACGTGGGTAGGATCGCATAGTCAGCCGCGGGATCATCGACCGCACCGGCAATCTCGGGCAACAACTGCCAGAAATCGCTTTCGTCGAAGGTCACCTCGACATGCTCGGCGCCAACCGCTTGTGCCGCGGCGCGGGCTCCCCGCCTTTCATCCGCGACATCGCCGCCTGAGAAGCCGACGGTAAAGGCCTTGATCGGGCGCTCGGCAAGGCGGGTCATCGTCGCCAACACCGCGGTGGAATCGATGCCACTCGACAGAAAGATGCCGAACGGCACATCGGACCGCTGGTGGACGCGCACACTATCGGTCAGCACCGCATCGAGGCGCTCGAGCGCCTCGGCTTCGTCCATCATGCGCCACGCGCCCCGCGGCAGCGCCTCAATCCGCTGGCGTTCAACGATGCGCCCCTTGCGGGCAACGATCGTTTCGCCGGGCAGCACGCGGTTGATCCCGGCAAAAATCGTCTCGCGCCCGGTGGTGAATTGCAGCTGAAGCAATTCATCGCGCGCGGCGACGTTGACGCTGGGCGTAACGATGCCCGCCGCGATCAGTGATTGCGGCTCCGAAGCAAACGCTAGAAATCGCTCGGTCTCGGCGTAGTAGAGCGGCTTGATCCCAAACGGATCGCGCGCCAACACCAGTTGCCCCTCATTCGAGTCGTGCAGCGCCAGGGCGTACATTCCGCGCAGACGGCCGGTGAAATCCAGCCCGTATCGGCGGTAGAGATGCAGTGGCAGCTCGCAGTCCGAGTTTGTCGCGAACGCGACGTCGGGCATTGCCGCGCGCAGCTCGATGTAATTGTAAATTTCCGCGTTCGCGATCAGTGCCGCACCGCGCGGCTCGTATAGCGGTTGATCGCCCGTGACTAAATCGATGATGGCAAGTCGCCGATGCACCATCCCGACATCCGCAGACCGATAGTGCCCTTCGCCATCGGGGCCACGATGCGCCAGCGCCGCCCCCATCGCGCACAACAAATCATCCGGCGGCGGGGCGCCGCCGAGCATCATCAGTCCGGCAATTCCGCACATCAAACAGCCAGTTCGTCGAACAGACGGCGATAGCGGGCAACGACCAGATCCTCGGTAAATTCCGCCTCGTAGGCTCGTCGACCGCCGAGCGCCAAGCGGTCGCGAAGTGAAGCGTCGCGCGACAGCGTGGTCATCGCCCCGGCGAGCGCCGCCGGGGCGATCGGCGTCAGCAGCCCGGTGACGCCGGGTTCGATCAACTCGCTCGGCCCGACGGTGGCGGTCGCAACAACGGCACGTCTGGCGGACCACGCCTCGATCACGACATTGCCCAGCGGTTCGTGGCGTGACGACGACACCAGGAAATCCGCCGTCGCGAGCAGCGCCGACACGTCCTCGCGCCAGTTCAGAAAGCGTACGCGATCGACAATCCCGAGAGACGCCGCCTGCTGCTTCAACGCCCCGCGCAGCGGTCCCTCGCCGACGATCCACAGATGTAGCTCGGGGGTCAGCGCTAACGCGTCCAGGAGCAGGTCAAAGCCCTTGTTTGGATGCAACCGCCCCAGCGCCAGGGCAAGCGGCACGGCCACTGGCGTCTCAAACGCGGCACGATCGACCGGCGCGGCCCCAGCCAGATCAGGCACGAAATTCGGTAAATAGTGCGCCTGCTTAGCCGGCCATCCGCTCTCGATCATGTAGGCGACGATCCCCCGGGTATTGCCGATGAGATGGTTGCAGTGACGGTAGTATTTCAGATCGTAATACCCGCCCAGCCGGCCGATATGCACGAAATCGCCCGGCGGGCAGAGCTGTGTGGCGCGACTCATCCAGGTCATTACGATTTGCGGCCGCGAGCGCGCGATCTCGCGGCGAAAAGCGAACCGGGTCGCGACATCCAGGCGATGCCGAAAGCCGAGCTCGGTGACCGCGATCCCCGCGTCGCGCAAGTGGCGCGAGCGATCGGCATCGCGGCGGATCACAAGGCTCTGATTTTCGCCAGCGCGCGTCAGCGCCGTCGCCAGCCGAACGAAAAAAATCTCGGCCCCACCATGCTGTTTTCCGGCTATGGCCTGAAGCAGGCGTCGCTTCATCGCCCGTCGACAGCCGGCGGCGGCGCGGCGACATTAAGATACTGTCCCCTGCGACAAATGTTCGTCACGTTCCGGTATTCGCTATCAATAGTTGCGTAATGATGGAGGTTAGCGTAGCCACGTGCAACCTTTATGCTATCGCCGATGTCGAGCATCGCGATGAACGATCCGCGCAATTTGGTAATCATTCGCCGGCCCGACGACTGGCATGTGCATTTGCGCGACGGCGCGATGATGGCGACGGTGCTGCCCTATACGGCGCGGCAATTCGCGCGGGCGATCGTCATGCCAAACCTAGTGCCGCCGGTGACGACGATCGCCAGCGCCCTCGCCTATCGCCAGAGGATCATGGCGGCGCTGCCGGCGGGCGCGGACTTCACCCCGCTGATGACCGCGTACCTGACCGACGGCACCGATCCCGACGAGATCCAGCGCGGGCATCGCGAAGGTGCGTTCACCGCGGTCAAGCTCTACCCAGCGCATGCGACGACCAACTCGGCGCATGGGGTGACCGATCTCGGCCGGGTCATGCCGGTGCTGGAGCGCATGGCGAAGATCGGCATGCCGCTGCTCATTCACGGCGAGGCGACCGATCCGGCGGTCGACGTGTTCGACCGCGAGGCGGTGTTCATCGACCAAATGCTCGACCCGCTGCGAAGCCGGTTGCCGGAGTTGCGGGTGGTGCTCGAGCACATCACCACGGCGGAAGCCGTGCAGTATGTCGAAGGCGGCGGTCCAAACCTCGCGGCGACGATCACCGCGCATCACCTGATGATCAACCGCAACGCCATTTTCCAGGGCGGCATCCGGCCGCATCTCTACTGCCTGCCGATCGCCAAGCGCGAAAAGCACCGGCTGGCGCTGCGCCGCGCCGCGACCTCGGGCTCAGCCAAGTTCTTTCTCGGCACCG
>Ga0187784_10002779_pt1 | contig 14068 bp, 12 predicted proteins | sample 1015_SJ02_MP15_2_FD_132964 | JGI IMG/M metagenome (GOLD analysis project Ga0187784, IMG submission 132964) | Tropical peat soil microbial communities from peatlands in Department of Meta, Colombia - 1015_SJ02_MP15_20_MG | ecosystem: Environmental > Terrestrial > Soil > Wetlands > Peat | place...
AGAGCTCGTCGCCCACCTGCTGTGCTCCCCCGACGCAGCGCCGCTCGCCGGCGCGGAGCTGGTCGTAGGGACGGGCTGGATCGGACTCCGCAGCCACCCGCGCCCCATCGGGACCGTCCTCTACGGCGGCCCCGCCGTTCCTCCCTGGCTCGACGCCGCCCTGCGCGAGATCGTCGGCGCCACTCCCCCGACCCGTCATGAGGAGGCCCGATGACCGAGCGGCCCACCCGCATCGTGGACGCACACGTGCACATCTGGGACCCGGCACGCACGGACTGGTACCCCTACCTCGAGCACCCGCCGCAGCGGGGTGCCGGCGACCCCTCGAGGATGTTCCGACGCTTCGACGTCGCCACCTACCGGGCCGAGACGGCGGGATGGAACGTCGAGAAGTTCGTCAACGTCGCCGCTGCCACGGGTCGTCACTCGATCGACGAGACCCTGGCGCTCGACCGTGCCGCCCCGGCGGACGGCGGCCCCGACGCCATCGTCGGCGGCCTCCCCCCGACCGAGTCGGCGCAAGAGGCGATTGAGCTGATCGACCGGCAGATGGCCGCTCCGCGCTTCCGGGGTGTCCGGCAGATGGGCGGCTTCGACCAGCCCCTTCCCGATGCCGCCGTCCTGAAGGCACTGGCCGAGCGCGACCTCGTCTTCGACCTGATGATCCGCGCCGACGCACTGAGCGCTGCGGCGTCGCACCTGGCGGGGTTCGACGACCTGACCGTCGTCGTGGAGCACACCGGATGGCCCCGTACGGACTCCGAGGAGGAATACGCCCTCTGGCGGACCGGCATCGACGCCTTGGCCGCTCTGGGCGACCACGTCGTGTGCAAGCTCTCGGGGCTGGCCATGCCGTTCGGGTCCACGCACCGAGACGTCCTCGGTCGCTGGATCGAGTACGCCATCGAGGCCTTCGGCGTCGGCCGCTGCATGTTCGCCAGCAACTTCCCCGTCGACGCGCAGTTCGGCACCTTCGACGACCTCTACACCACGTTCAGCGCGGTCACGGCGGGCCTCGACGAGGCGTCGCGCCAGCGGCTCTTCGCCGGCAACGCCGAAGCGGTGTATCGCCTCTAGGTTCGGGAAGCCTCCGGCTCAGCCCGCCCCTGCGAGATTGGCCTCGACCAGCTTGGCCATCTCGACGTGGCCGGCCGCCGTGGGGTGGTACGCGAACCCGTCGGGGGCGACGAGCCCGGCCACCCAGCGGGCGGGCCCCGGGGCGCAGGGGCCGTGGGAAGCCCCGAGCACGTAGGGGTCGGCGATGCGGACGTGCGTCTGGCGGGCCACCGAGAGGAAGACCTGCTCGAGCCGTTGGCCCATCGAGGCCAGTAGCTTGGTCGCGGCCGGCGACCAGTCGAGCGCTGGGCAGCTCGTGGGGGGCACGAGCCGGGGGTAGGTCACCAGAACGACGGTGGCGGAGGGGGCCTTCGCCCGCACGGTGTCGATGAGGGCGGTCAGGGATTGCGGCAGTACGGCGAAGGCGGCGTCGACCGTCGCCGGGTCGACCGACTCCGCGCACGTCTGCTCATTCTGCGGCTGACCGCACTCGATGGCCGTGTCGATGTAGTTCACGTCGTTGCCGCCGATGGTGATCGTGACCAGGCGGGTGTCGGGGGTGACGGCATCGATCTGGGGCGGCTGCGCACCCTGCGGGGTGGTCAGCACGTTGGCCGTGACGGCGCCGCTGCACGAGACGTCGTCGAGATCGAGGTGCAGCGCAGCTGCGACGAGGTGCGGGTAGTTGTGGTTCGAGCGCCCACAGGCTCCGTGCTGCTGAGGGATGCCGAGGCCGGCCGCGTAGGAGCTGCCGATGGCCACGTACTTCGATCCCTGAGGAATCGAGACCCTGGGAACGGATGCGCCGGCCGGGAGAGCGCACGCGACCAGGGCGCAAAGCACCGTCACGACCCCCCATGCCCCGCGCCCCGCCGCCTTCACACGAACACCGTAGGCGGCCACCCGCGAAGGGGCGACGCAGGCTGGGTACGGTGTCCCCGGTGACCCCCACGACGCCGGGCCAGGACCCAGGCGGCCGCGCCGCTGCCGGCCTCGCCGCCTACCGGGCCAAGCGCGACCCGGCCAGGACGCCCGAACCCATGGGCCGGTCGGCGTCGAGGACCAAGAAACCGCGGTCCGGCGAGCAGGCGCAGCGCCGATTCGTGATCCAAGAGCACCACGCGCGCCGCCTGCACTGGGACCTGCGGCTCGAGCACGACGGCGTGCTCGCCTCGTGGGCCCTGCCCAAGGGGCTCCCTGATTCGCCGACCCGGAACCACCTGGCCGTACGGACGGAGGACCACCCGCTCGAGTACGGCGAGTTCGAAGGGGACATCCCGAAGGGCGAGTACGGCGCCGGCCACGTGTCGGTCTGGGATTCGGGTCACTACGACGCCGAGAAGTGGACCGACTCCGAGGTGAAGTTCGTGCTGCACGGCGTGCGGGCCGCCGGCAGCTTCGTGCTCTTCCGGACCGACGGCCGCAATTGGATGATCCACCGCCACGGCGCCTCGACCCTGGTCGACCCGCTGCCCGCGTCGGTTCGGCCCATGCTCGCCGTGGCCGGTGCACTGCCGGCGAGCGACGACGACTGGGCCTACGAGGTCAAGTGGGACGGCATCCGGGCCATCCTCTTCGTCGAGGGGGGACGGGTGCGCGTGCAGAGCCGCAACGAGCTCGACCTGAGCGCGTCCTTCCCGGAGCTGGCCACTGTCGGTGAGTCCCTGGGCATGACCACCTGCGTGCTCGACGGGGAGATCGTGGCCCTCGGCGAGGACGGCCGGCCCAGCTTCTCGCGCCTCCAGCACCGCATGCACGTGGCCGACCGCCGGGAGGCCCAACGGCGGGCGGCCACCGAACCGGTCACCTTCGTGGCCTTCGACCTGCTTTACCTCGACGGGCACTCGCTGGTCGCCGAGCCCTACGACACCCGCCGTGCCCGGCTCGAGTCGTTGCACCTGTCCGGTCCCGCTTGCTCCACGACCGACTCCTTTCGGGACGTGTCCGGGCGCGACATCCTCGCCGCGGCGCAGCAGAACGGACTGGAGGGCGTGGTGGCCAAGCGGCGCGCCTCCCCTTACCGTCCCGGCCGCCGCCACCCCGACTGGGTCAAGGTGAAGGCGGTGCGCACCCAGGAGGTCGTGATCGGGGGCTGGACCGAGGGCCGCGGCGAGCGCCGGGGCGAGCTGGGCGCCTTGCTGCTCGGCCTCCCCGACGCCAACGGATTGCGCTACGTCGGCAAGGTCGGGACGGGGTTCGGCGCGGACGACCGCCGCGCCCTGCTGGACGCACTCGCTCCTTTGGCCAGCCGCACGACCCCCTTCGAATCGGCACCGCCGGCGCGCGAGGTGGCAGGTGCGCACTTCGTCCGGCCCGAGCTCGTCGGCGAGGTGTCCTTCGGGGAGTGGACGCTGGCCGGGCGGCTCCGCCACCCGGTGTGGCGCGGGTTGCGGGCCGACAAGGTGCCGGCCGAGGTGGTCGCCGAGCTCGACGGCGAGGTCGACGGCGAGGCCGACGCCGAGGTGGTCGCCCAAGGCGATGGCACGCCGGCACCCGCCTTCTCTGGCCGCACGGTCGTCGAGGGGCGCGAGCTCTACGTCACCAACCTCGAGAAGGTCCTCTTCCCTCGCTGCGGCTTCACGAAAGGGCAGCTGATCGACTACTACGTGCGCATCGCTCCGGTCATGCTGCCCCACATCAAGCTGCGTCCCCTGACCATGAAGCGCTTCCCCGACGGGGTCGCGGGGAAGTCGTTCTTCGAGAAGCACATCCCCTCGCACGCGCCGGACTGGGTGCGGTCGGTCGACGTGCCCTCGCACCGTGCCAAGAGCGGGACCGTGCCCTACGTGCTAATCGACGACGTGGCGACGCTGGCCTGGGCGGCCAACCTGGGAGCGATCGAGCTCCATGTGCCGCTGTGGCACGTGAACCGCCGCCGCGCCGTGCCAGCCCCACCCGACCACATGGTCTTCGACCTCGATCCCGGCGAGGGAACCACCATCGTGGAGTGCTGCGTGGTGGCGGGCTACGTGGCGGCCGAGCTGGCCAAGGATGGCACCGAGTGCCTGGCCAAGACGAGCGGGTCCAAGGGGTTGCAGCTTTACGCCGCCTCGAGCCCGCGCACCACGTGGGACTCGCTGCGGGCCCGTGCCCACGACCTCGCCCGAAAGCTCGAGACCGACCACCGTGACCTGGTCGTCTCGAACATGCGCCGGTCACTGCGTCCGGGCCGAGTCCTCATCGACTGGAGCCAGAACCACCCGGCCAAGACCACGGTGGCCGCGTACTCGGTGCGGGCCCGGCCCACTCCGACGGTGTCCACACCGGTCACCGCGGCCGAGGTCGAACGGTGCGCCAAGCGCGCCGACCCCTCCCTCCTGCACTTCGAGACCGACGAGGTGCTGCGCCGGGTCGAGCGCTACGGAGACCTCTTCGGCCCGCTCGGGCTGCCCTAATGGGGGCAGAAGCCGGGGCAGGTGGTGGGAGGGGCTCAACGCTACAGAGGATGCTTGGAACCCGAGACCAGATGGAGCCGGTGGCCCGGGATGCCGAAGCTCGTCCGCCAGTCGAGGGACGACACCGCGACGTCGGCGCACCCCAGCTCCCGGAACACTTCGGCATACTTCGTCGCCCCCTGGTCAGCGATCACAAGACGGCCACCGGGCCGCAGGACACGCACCACTTCGCACAGCGCCTCCTCTCGCTCGAAGGGGTCCCGGATGTTGTGGAGCGCGAGGTTGGAGACCACGACGTCGAAAGAAGCTGCCGGGAACGGCAGGGACCGCGCGTCGCCGTCGACCAGTTCGACGCGGTCCCCGACACCTTCGGTGCGCGCGTTGCGTGCCGCCGCCCGTGCGGAGTTGCCGCTCTGGTCCCGGGTGCGCCAGACGTCGACGCCCACCGCCCGGCCACGCGGCACGCGCCGAGCGGCCAGAACCAGTACGGCTCCTCGACCACATCCGACGTCGAGGATCTCCTCGTCGCCGACGAGATCGAGGCCCTCCAGCAGCTCGGACCATACCGAGCGTTTCCCGGGCCCCGATGAGTACAAGTAGCCCGCCACGATCGAGGCCGAGAACCCGAGTGCAGCCGCGGAGAGGAGTGTGAGATTCGCCCTGCCACGGCGCCAGGCCCACATCGTCTCCGCAGCCGTCGTGCCCAGGACCGCCGCCAGCGCCCCGATGGCGATGGCGCCGCCGTCGATCCCGTAGGAGCCACGTTGGGGGCGAATCGTCCCGCGGGCTGCCTGGCCCATGGCGCCGGCCCTCAGCCCGGCGGCTCGGCGCGCAGGCGCGCCACGACCTCGTCCACCACCTCGGACGTCGAGGCCTCTCCACCCAGGTCGAAGGTGCGCACCCCGTCGGCCGCCGCGCCCAGGGTGGCCCGGCGGACCGCGGCGGCCGCCGACGTCACCGGCGCTTCGCCGTGGGCGGCGTAGTCGAGCAGGGCGGCGCAGGCCAGCAGCATCGCCATCGGGTTGGCCACGTTCTTGCCCAACAGAGACGGCGCCGTGCCATGGGGCGCCTCGGCCATGGCCACGACCGGCTGCAGCTCCTCGTCGAGGGCGAGGAGCACCGACTCGGCGCCGGCGATCGAGCCGAAGAGGGCCAGCACGAGATCGGACAGGCAATCGCCGTCCCGATTGAGGGCCGGGACGACCAAAGGGCTGCCGCTCGACTCGGTGATCAGCCCGGCGTAGGCGGCGTCGATGAGCGTGGGCCGGTAGGGGACGTCGGGGTAGCGGTCCGCGGCGGCGTCCATCTCCTCCTTGAGCATCCCCTCGTACACCGTCGAGACGGTCCACTTCGGCCCCCCGTACACGCACGCGCCCAGACGCGTGGCCGTGCGGAACGAGAACTCGGCCACCGACCGGCACACCGAGCGGTCGATGCGCTCGGTCCGCCACGCCTGCTCGGTCGCGGTGCCCGGCCCACCGGTTCGCCCCTCCTCCGCCCCGTAGGCGTCGCCCACTGCCATGCGCACGACGACGATGGGGTGGACGACGGGGGCGGGCGGTGCCACGCCCGGAATGCGGCGGCCGGTGCGCATGATCACCGAGCCGCCCACGCCCTCCCGCAGGATGCGGTTGGGGCTGCCGACGTCCCCCGTGGTCTCCGGGGTGATGGTGGCGGCCTTGAGCCCCAGCCCGGTCTCGCGCATGGCCCCCGCGGCGTCGTGCACGACCGCGTTGGCTGTCGCCCGCCGGTTCTCCAGCGAGAGGTCGAAGTGGCGCAGCTCGAGCTCGAACCCGAGCAGCGCCGGGTCGAGCACCCGCAAGGCCTCTTCGAGCAGCTCTTGGCCCGTCTCGTCGCCGTCGCACACGACGACCTCGCGCACCGAGGTCATGGCCTCAGGCTACGCCCCCCCAGAGCGCTTCAGGCTCTCTCCCCTTGGTCTCGGGAAGGAGCCAGAAGAGCCCGGCGGCCAAGGCCGCCGGCAAGAACGTGGCCGCTGCGGCCAGAGCGAAGCGGTTGCCGACGTCGGCCACTGCACCGAAGGCCACCAGCCCCACACCCGCGCCCACCACTCCGATGGCCACCCACCACCCGGTGGCCGACGCCCGCACCGAGGTCGGGAACAGCTCGGCGAGGAACGACCCGATGGCCGGGGCGATGAGCGACCCGCCCAGGATGCCGAGGACGTAACCCGTGACGAGAGCGGTCCGACCGCCCGAGTACGTCAGGGTTGCGCTGAGCGCGATGCCCACCATGGCCACCGTGCTCGTGGGCCGGCGCCCCAGGTGGTCGGCCAGCCATCTGCCCGCCAACAGGCCGACCAACCCCACCAACCCCGCGGCGACGACCATGGCCGCCGTCACCCAGCCGGGCTGGTGCAGCACGTCCTGTGCGTAGAGGAACACGAAGCTGTTCGCCGGCCCGGTGATGACCGAGAGGGCGAAGGCGACGACGCAGAGCGTGACCACCCGGCCCCGGAACCGGGGCCCCACTGCGCCGAGCACCGGCGTCGGATGATCCGTCTGCGCCTCGGCCACCATGAACCGGCTCGGCTCTTCGACCCAGCGCCGGAGGAGCACCACCAAGACGAGGGGCACCACGGCCATGGCGAAGATGCCTCGGAAGCCAAGCGTCGAAGAAGCCAGGCTGTGCAACACGGCGGAGGCGCCCGCACCGACGGCGTAGCCGCCCGCCACCAACGCCACGGCGGCGGACCGGTCACGTGTGCTGGTCTCCTCCGCCGCCATGACGTCGGCCAGGGCGTTGGTGGCGCTGAGCAACGGCCGACCGCACGCGAAGATCACGACGAACCACCAGTAGCCTGGGCTGGCGGCGGCGACGATGGTCAGGGCCAGTCCCACCACCGTCACCGCCAAGATCATCCTCCGGCGCCCGACGCGGTCGGCCACGCCGACGAGCGGCAGGCTGCCTAACGAGGCCAGACGGATGACGGCCAGGCCGGCCCCCAGGCTGGTCGCCGACAGCCCCACTTTGTCGGCGATCGAGCTCCCGGCGGCGACGTGCCCGAGCTGTTTGGAGACGTCACCCAGCGCGGCGACGACACTGAATTGGCCGAACCCTGACGCCAGGGCCATGACGGCCACGGCGACGATGGCACGGTCGGACCAACGGCGCAGCCGCAGCGCTCCCGCCGCCAGCACCGGTTCGCCCGCAGTCGTCTCTTCGCTCACCGTTGCAGCATCCATCGCGCCGGCGCCACGGAAAAAGCCGGTCGAGTCGGGAACAAAACAGCGCCGGTCGGGGTTGAAACATATGGACCGAAAAGGAGTAGGCCCAAAAGGAGGTAGCGATGCTGAGACGAGATGCGAGCCTCCAGTCCGGAGGGTGATCCGGAGGGCTTGTCGAGATGGAGGGATTCCGGCAGGGACCGGTGAGACCAGGCAGGCAGTCCGGAGAGGTAGTTCGGGCGCTGCGAAGGCGTTGGGTCCGTAAGACTCATTGAAGTCCCGGCCCTTCGAGGATCCCGATTCCGGGCCATTAAAACTGAAAAGAGGCGCTCCATTCCCGGCGGAAGTCGGGAGGGGCGCCTTTTGTCAATTCACGACGTATGTGGGGTCGGGCTTCGCCGGACCCCAAATGGTCAACAATGCTGCTGCGCCTCATATGCTCGTCCCCGCGGCGCGGAACTTCTCCACGAACCAGTCCCGAGCGAGGCTCGCCACCTGCTCGAGCGTGCCAGGCTCCTCGAAGAGGTGCGTGGCCCCCGGCACCACGCACAACCGGCTCTCGCAGCGCAGCTGGGCCTGGGCCTCCCGGTTCAGGTCGAGCACGACGTCGTCGTTGCCCCCGACGATCAACAGCGTCGGCGCGGTGACGGCTGCCAGACGCGGGCCGGCGAGGTCCGGACGCCCGCCGCGCGACACGACGGCGGCCACGTCACACCCTTCCTCGGTGGCCGCCCACAGCGCGGCGGCGGCACCCGTGCTGGCCCCGAAGAAGCCGACCGGGCGTGTCGAGACCTCCGGCGCCGTCGCCACCCAGCGCGCGGCGTGACCCAGCCGTTCGGCCAGCAGCTCGACGTCGAAGACGTAAGCGCGGTCGACCTCCTCCTCCACGGTCAAGAGGTCGATGAGGAGCGTGGCCAACCTCGCTTCGTTGAGAACCCCGGCCACGTAGCGGTTGCGCGGGCTGTGGCGGCTGCTGCCGCTCCCGTGTGCGAACACCACGGTTCCCAGCGGGTCGGTGGGGACGGTCAGCGTCCCGGCCAGCTGCACCGGCCCGGCGCCTATCACGACCTCGCCGCCTCCGGGCGCTACGCCGCCCGCCAGCGCGTCACCCGGGGGATCACCTCCGAGCGGCGCCGCTGCCAGGTCGAGCAGCCGCACCACCTCTTCGTCCGAGGTCTGGGAGAAGTCGTCGTACCACTCACCCACGGCCCAGAAGGGATCGGGCACGTCGACGCAGATGATCTCGTCGCACACGTCGCGCAGCGACACGGTGGCCTGCTGGGACGCCACCGGCACCGCCACCACGACGCGCATTGCGCCGTGGGCCCGTGCCACCTGGCATGCTGCACGGGCCGTGGAGCCGGTGGCAATGCCGTCGTCGACGATCACCGCGCAGCGCCCGCGCAGGTCGGCCCGGGGGTGTTCGCCTCGGTAGAGGCGGGCGCGCCGCTCGAGCTCGGGACGCTCGCGCTGTTCGAGCACGTCGATGTCCGACTCCTCGAGGGCCGCCAGGTGGCGCACCTCGGAGTTCTCGACGCGGACCCCGTCCTCGCCGATCGCCCCCACGGCCAACTCGGGCTGGAACGGGACCCCCAGCTTGCGCACCGCGATGACGTCGAGTGGGGCGCCCAGCGCTCGCGCCACCTCGAAGGCGACGGGGACGCCACCACGCGGCAAGCCGAGCACGACAACGTCGGGGGCGAGCGCGGCACGCTGCACGACGGCCGCCAGGTGGCGACCCGCGTCCACCCGATCGCGGAACCTCATGACCACCTCCTCGGGCCTTCCTCGCAGTGTCCTCGCCGCCCGGGCGCTGCGCTAGGGCCCATCGTCCCTCGCGCAGCTTGCGTCGGACGCAGCCCGCAGCAGCCCGGCCACGGCCTCTGCTGCCTCCCCCACCCCCCGACGGACCGGCTCGCTGAGACCCGCGCCGTGTCCGAAGTCGGAGCCCGCGATCCCCACGAGCATGACCCGGGCCGGGGCCGTCCCCAGGGAGCGGGCCAGGCGCAGCACCTCGACGAGCCCGGTGCCGTGGCTGCTCACGGACGCCGGAGCCAGGACTGCGGCGCCGGTCCCGGTGGCCACCCCGGGATCGACCTCAGGATCGCTTCCATGGCTCGTGCCGAGCCCGACCAGCTCGACCACGTGCACCTCGCCCGGCGTGCCACCGGCGCGCACGGCGTCGACGACCACCGCCAGCTGCGCCCCGTCCCAGAGACCGAGCAGGTCGAACGGGGAGCCCAGGCGCCCACACCACACCGACGAGCAGACGGGCCGATCCAACAGCTCGGCCAGCACGGCCGGCCCGGCGCCGTCGTCACGGCGCAGCTCGTTCCCCACCGAGGCCACCACGACACCCTGCACGGGCCCACCGGGCCCACCATGCGCATCGGTCCTCACGTCCGGTGCACCCTCACGTCGAGGAAGTGGGTGGCGCACGAGATGCACGGGTCGTGGTTGCGCACCGCTTGCTCGCTGCGCCATGTCAGCTCCTCGTCGCCCAGGTCCAACGACGCCTCGACGGCCCGACGGACGTCCGACTCGATCATGATCTGGTTCTGAGACGTCGGGGGCACGATGCGCGCCTGGGCGATGCAGCCCTCGGGGTCGATGTCGTAGGTGTGGAACAGGAGCCCCCTCGGCGCCTCGGTCGCCCCGGCGCCGGTGCCGCCGCCCTCGGGGACCACGGCGCTCGGAGGGTCGGGCGGCTCGTAGCGCTCCACCAGCGCGAGCGCTTCGTGGCACGCCACCACCATCTCGAGCGCGCGCACCACGATGCTCCTGAAGGGGTTCGTGCACACGGGACCGAGCCCCGCCTGCCGGGCCGCCTCTGCGGCCGGGGCGGGCAGCTCGGCCACGTTGAGCGCGTAACGGGCCAGCGGGCCGGTCAGGTACGGCCGTCCGTCGTCGAGCCGGGCGTGCAGGGCGGTCGAGCGGGCCACGTGTTCCTCGACCACCAATTCTGCGAAGCCCGCCGGGGTCGTGTCCAACCCGTCCGACGAGGCCACCCGGCCCGACTCCATCGGGTAGCGGCCCGGCTGGCGCAGCGCGACGAACCGGTAGTCGGCTTCCACGTCGGGGAAGTCGAACCCGGCCACCCACGCCACGGTGGCCAGCGCCTCGTCGAGGGCAGCGGTCAGCGGGCCGGCCAGGGCAGCCACCTCTCGGCGCGATGGTGCCCGGTAGAAGCCACCGACCTTGACGTTGACCGGGTGCACGGCGCGGCCGCCCACCGTCTCCATGACGCGGTTGCCCAGCTTCTTGAGGGACAGCCCGCGCTCGAAGGCCGCCGGCTCCATCCGCGCCAGCTCGACCGCGTCCTGGCAACCCAAGAAGTCCGGGGCGTGCAGCAGGTGGACGTGCAAGGCGTGGCTCTGCAGCCACTCGCCGCAGTACAGCAGACGACGCAGGTCGCCGATCCCGGGCGACGGGGCCAGGCCGAGCGCGTCCTCCACGGCGGCGCACGCGCTCATCTGGTAGGCCACCGGGCAGATGCCGCAGATGCGGGCGGTGAGGTCCGGAGCCTCGGTGGCTCGACGGCCCCGCAGGAACGCCTCGAAGAACCGGGGCGGCTCGTAGATCCGCAGCTCGACCTCCTCCACCCGGCCGTCGCGCACCTCGACCCGCAGCGAGCCCTCGCCCTCGACGCGCGCCAGCCCCTCCACGGCCACGACCCGAGTGCCGTCCCGATGCCCGTCTCCCGTCACGCTCACTCCTCCCGCGTCCCCGCCACCTCGGCGCGCCGGCGCAGGGTGACGGCCTGGCGCCCGAACACCTCGTCGCCCGAGTAGAAGGTCGAGAACAGACGCGCCGCGTCCGGCGGTGTCAGGCCCTCCGCCAGCAGCTGCGCCGCCAGCGCCTCGGTGTTGGCCCCGCCCACCGGGCCGAAGCAGCCGTAGCAGCCGCGCCCGACCGACGGGCAGAGCGCACCACAGCCCGCCCGCGTCACCGGGCCCAGGCACGGGGTGCCGTGGGCGACGAGCACGCACACCGTGCGCCTTCCCTTGCACTGCTGGCACACGGTGTGGTCCGGGATGACCGGACGCCGCCCGGCCAACGATGCCGTGATGACCTCGAGCAGCTGGTGGCGGTCGATCGGGCAGCCCTGCAGCTCGTAGTCGACCGGCACGTGGGCCGAGATCGGGGTGGAGGTGGACAGCGACGACACGTACTCCGGGTGGGCGTAGACGACTCCGACGTACTCGCCCTCGGCGGCCAGGTTGCGCAACGCCTGCACGCCGCCCGACGTGGCGCACGCCCCGATGGTGATCAGCCGGCCGGAGGCGGCCCTGATGGCACGGATCCGCTCGGCGTCCTCGGCAGTCGTGACCGAACCCTCGACGAGTGACACGTCGTAGGGCCCGTCGACGTGTGCCCGGCTCATCTCGGCGAAGTGGGCGATGCGGACTGCTCCGGCCAGGGCCAGCAACTCGTCCTCGCAGTCGAGCAGGCTCAGCTGACAGCCGTCGCACGAGGCGAACTTCCACACGGCCAGGGTCGGCGGCGCTTGCTCGCTCACCGGTTGCGCTCCATGAACAGTTCGTCGGCCAGCCCGCCGTAGCGGACGACGGGGCCGTCGCGGCACACGAGGACGGGTCCGAGCTGGCAGTGCCCGCACAGGCCCACGCCGCACTGCATGTTCCGCTCCAAGGAGACCAGGACCCGCGCGGGATCGACGCCCCGGTCGACCAGCGCTCGGCCGCCGAAGCGCATCATGATCTCGGGTCCGCACAGCAGTGCCCGCGCCCCCTCTGCGTCGAACGGTGCCGTCGCCAGGAGGTCGGTGACCACGCCCACCGCGCCGGTCCACCCCGGAGCGCCCACGTCGACCGAGATGGCGACGTGGGCACCGGCCCGCTCCCACGACCGGAGGTCCTCGGGGAAGAGGATCTGGTCGGGCGAGCGAGCCCCCGCCAGCACGAACACGCGGCCGCGTCCTGCTTCGAGGCGCGCCACCAGCTCCATGACCGCCCCTCGCAGCGGCGCCAGGCCGATGCCGCCCGCCATGACGACGACATCGGCGCCATCCTCCACCTCCTCGACGGCCCAGGAGGTCCCGTAGGGCCCGCGGATCCCCACGACGGCCCCGATCGGCGCCGCGCACAGCGCCGCGCTGACCGCTCCGACCCGACGGATCGAGTGTTCGAGCGGCTCGACCGCGCGCGCCGCCCCGGACATGGAGACCGCGATCTCACCCTGCCCGAACGACGTCACCATGTTGAACTGTCCAGGCCGGAACGCCGGCCGAACACCGTCCACCGGCTCGAGTCGCAGCGTCACCACGTCCTCGGCCTCTTGGCGGCGGCCCACCACCACGTAGGGCTCGGGGACGAGCGCTCCCGCCTCACCCACCGCCGGGCCCGTACAGGTCGAGGAGGCGGATGCGCGTGGCCTGGAGGCGCCTGAGCATGACGGCGGCCAACCGGTCCAAGAAGAGGAACCCGAGCACCGGGTCCTCGGCCAGGGCCACCCGGAGGCGGGCGGCGTCCACGGCCACGGCCTCCACGTCGTCGAGCGCGCGGGCGTCGAATTGGTACCGGAAGGGCACGGCAGCCCATGACAGCCCGGCGACCTGCCCGGCCCCGATCGTGTCCACCACCACCGGCCCGCGGTTGGGCGCATGCACCTCGAGAGCCACACGGCCCTTGGTCACCAGGTAAGCCACGTCCGCCGGGCTCCCCTCGCGGAAGAGCAGCGAGCCGGCCCCGAACGACACAGGCTCCCCGACTTCGGCCACCAGCTCGATCGCCTGGGGCGGTAACCCGGCCAAGAACGCGTGCTCCGCCACCAACGCGCGCGTGTGCTCGCTCGAGCGCTCGCTCATTCGGCTGGCCCCGCTCACCCGCTCGTCCCGACCCCGCTCGCCGCCGGGCGGGCCGGCGCACCGTCGCTGTCCCGGATGGCGGCGGCCTCTTCAGTGATGTCGATGCCGACCGGGCACCAGGTGATGCAGCGGCCGCAGCCGACGCACCCCGAGGTGTCGAACTGGTCCCACCACGTCGAGAGCTTGTGGGTGAGCCACTGGCGGTAGCGCGACGACGTCGTGGGCCGGACCGCGCCGCCGTGGAGGTAGGAGTGGTCGACGTCGAAGCACGATGCCCACGACCGCCGCCGCTCCACGGTGCCGCTGAGGTCGCTCACATCCCGGACGTCGGCGCAGAAGCACGTGGGGCACACCAAGGTGCAGTTGCCGCACGAGAGGCAGCGCGTGGCCACCTCGTCCCAGCGGGGATGCTCGAGATTCCGGGCCAGCAGGGCGGCCAGGCCTTCCGTCTCGAGCGAGCGTTCCATGCCGCGGCGCGCGCCCTCCAGGACGTCTTGACGCGCCACCCGGTCCTCCTCGGTCGCCCTCGCCGCGCCGGCGGCGTCCAGCAGCTCGGCGCCTGCCTCGGTGCCCGCCACGGCGTAGAAGCGGTGTGGGCCGGCCAG
>Ga0187784_10002780_pt1 | contig 14068 bp, 12 predicted proteins | sample 1015_SJ02_MP15_2_FD_132964 | JGI IMG/M metagenome (GOLD analysis project Ga0187784, IMG submission 132964) | Tropical peat soil microbial communities from peatlands in Department of Meta, Colombia - 1015_SJ02_MP15_20_MG | ecosystem: Environmental > Terrestrial > Soil > Wetlands > Peat | place...
ACAGTACCGCGCAGTAGATTGCAGCACATAGCCACAAGCTGCTGTCCCAGTTGTGGAGGACCGCAAACCGCCATGGCAGGCACGATACGATCACGAAGTGGGCCGTCATCAGAGCGATCCAGCGAGCACAAACGCGGCGTGCCATCCAGTACGCGAAGACCGAAAAAAAACCTCCGTAGATGGCGAGCGTGGTGCGGGCGACAGTGAACGAGTTGCCGAACACTCTGAATAAGAGCGCAAGCCAGTAGTAAGAGCCCGGCGTGAGAAATGAAAAAAAATCGCGGTAGAGAATCTCTCCGCGCAAAACCCGCTCGGCGCCCTGCAGGATGATCCCTTCATCGGGATCCATGGTCGTGTACCGGCGAAATCCGAACAGATACAGGCAAGCGACCGCAAACACGCCGGCCGCAATCCAGCGCTCCGCGGGGATCGCTTCTGGCAGAAGCAGCGGGCACCCTGTGGTTCGGCGAGGGCCCTTCACGCCTTCCGCCCGACGCGATTCGGAAGCATTCGCTCTGGCGCTAGTGAACATTCGAGCCGCTCGATGCACGGACGGGTGCGTCCGCTGCTCGTTCTAACAGAACGCTCATGCTCCCACGAAAAGCGACTCTCCATCGAGGGTCGTGCGAGAGCGCATATGTGAGCGGCTCATCCGGAGAGAACAGCACGTAGTGAATCTCGTACTTGTCGAGAATCGCGTCCGGGTTTTTCAGCTCGAGGAGATCCAGATAGTCTTTCAGAACACCGGCGCGCTCGAACACATCGACGCGGCTGTCGATGAAGTCTCGGAAAGCCGGATCCTGCCAGCCGAGATAGCCGCCCCACAGGTAGTAGTTGAGTACATGATCGGAAGGCGAGAGCGATGCGAGCCACGGGAGAATCTCCTTTGGATACTCTCGATCGACCGACTGCCACAACTGCTCGCTCGTTGGGAAGCCCCAAACCACGAACGCCAGGGTGCCTGCCAGAATCGCCGCATTCAAGGCAGGCTTGTTGATCTCCGGGCGGTACTCCGGGATGAAACTCAAGAAGTCAGCAATCAACGGCGCGGCCACTATGCCTGCCAGAAAAAGGAATCGCACATACGTGAGCGCGGCGTAGGTTCCGAATAAGACGAAGCCGAGTTCGTACAACCGCCACCGCCTGCGGCTCAGCAGCGCTGCGAGCAGCAGTGTGATGACGAAAACCAGTGCAATTTTTCCGCGCAAATCGTGAAAGTCGACAGAGGTCCATTCCGCCACGTGGGAGATGTTGAGTTTTTGATGAAACGCCATGTCCAGCGGATATGAAACGAGCCGATAGCCGTATGGATTCAGAAAGAGGGCCGCGATCGAAGCAACCATTACGAGGCCTAATTGCCGGAGTTGTGTGCGGCTCCAGCGCAAAGCTTCGATGCGGCCCCATTGGCCCTCAACGAGTCCGCCAGCGACAAAAGTCGCCAGCAGGATCAGCCCAATCGCCCACGAGCCGTGCGTATTGATCCAGAGACAAAACAGCGGCGGCAGCAACCACAAGCGAGCTTTGCCAAACGAATGAAATTCCTCCAGAACGAACAGCAGAGCCAGTAGGTACACGTAGCCGAACAAAAGCGTCCGCGGGCCGAATGAAACCGAACCAAGAAGGATCGCCAAATAACAGGCCGCGACGGAAGCTTTGATGTTGCGACTCCTCCGCCAGGACAAATACATCAGCCCGCCGAAAATCGCTTCCAGCAGCAGCAGCGAAAGCGCTTTGATGCCGACAATGCCGAATGCCCGCCATGCCAGGTAGTAAGGAATTTCGGCAAGCCATTCGTGGTTGATCCACGGATCTCCATAGACCGTGAACGAGTACATGTCCGCCCGCGGCCATCCGTGCCCTGTAAGCAGATAGTCTGCATTCCGCAGATGCCACCAGATGTCCGGATCGGCAAGGCCCCTTCGCGCAATCGCGAAAACGGTCACGCCTACAACCGCAGCTAGCGCGGTCGAAAAGGAAAAGACACGTCGTAAGATCGAAGTCTTCGCGCGAACCAGTGTCACCGTCCGGTGTTCCCACGTGACCATCATGAAGTCTCGGCGTGCGCACGTGCACGTTCGCGACCATGCAGGGCGACTGCGCAACCGCGCGAATTCCCAACCATGCTACTCGGCGAAGCAACTAGGGGCTCGTTTCGCCACGAGTTTCGTTTTGAACCACCGGAGGCATCCGTTCCCAGAATAGAACCAGCGCGCGGCGTACTCACACGGTCCCGCGCAGACGACTGATTGTTGTCGCATTTCCACGTTGCCAGCGGCGTTAGACAACGATTTACCTGGCAACGGAATAGGACGTTGATAGGAACGCGTGCAGACTTTACGCCAAGGATTCCCTCATAGAGACCACAACCCATTTAGCATTGCTGATCGTTGGCCCTCCGATTGCCGAATAAAACGGGGTCACGAATCGAGGAAACATGCACCTGCCAACAGCACGTTCGGCTTTCGCCTCGTTGTTCGCCTCGCCGAGCCGCTTTTCGTCTCGCTTTTTCGTGGCCGATTACCGCCCGGCCATTCGGGGCCGTGACCGGTCCACATCCGGTCAAAGCCTGGTCGAAACGGCGCTTCTTCTGCCTACTCTACTGATGCTCCTCTTCAATGCGGTCAACTTCGGTTATTACTTTTTGATCGCGATCAACGTCGCTGCTGCGCCGCGGAGCGGCGTGGCCTATTCGATTCAGGGCAACGCCTCACCCTCGGCCACCGCCCTTCCGGCCGCCGGCCCTTCCAGCACTACGACGACTATTTCGTATCTGACTTATCAGGACATGACGGGCGCAATCTATTCGCCATCGAGCACACCCGTTCAGGTCTGCTCCGCAATCCTCGGCGTGAACAATGCGGGAAACAGCACGCAGACCGCAAAGTGCACGAGCTACGGAAACGCGTACTCGTTTCCCACTCCAGCGTCCGATCCGGAATCGCCCAGCTTCGTGTTGAATGAGGTGGATGTCGCCTATACGTTTTCTCCGCTCATCACCGGAGCGATGTTCAACATCTTCACGCTCGCCTCGCCGACGTGCACGTCGAGCGGCGGCACTGTGAGTTGCACCTTCCATCGCAAGGTCGTGATGCGGTCGATGAACTAAGAGTCAGCGAATGATTGCCAATCACAAACAGGTGCGCGGTCGAGAACCAGGCGCGAGGGGACCCCGTGGCCAAGCGCAGGTCGAATTCGTACTGAGCTTCATGCTCGTTTTTCTGCTCATCTTCGGAACGCTCGAACTGATTCTGTTCGTTTACACCTACAACGTCCTTGCGGACTCGGCTAAAGAAGGCATTCGCTACGCCATCGTGCACGGCACGGATAGCGCCACGTGCAGCGGCCCGGGCGGAAACGGCGTCACTTGTTCGGACACCACCGGCAGCAACGTTCAGTCAAAGGTAAATCAGTACGCGCAGTATTCGTTCCACAGTACCGCCGCGATGACGGTCACGGTGACGTACCCGGACAGCTCCAGCGTTCCGCCGAGCCGCGTGCAGGTACAGATCACGTACCCGTATCAGCCGTTTTTCGGATTCGGCTGGCCGACTGTGACCGTAAAAGCGGCGGCCGCGGGACGCATCGTCTTTTGAAACGAGGATGAAATCGGGATCGGCAATGCCACCATCGAGCGCCAAACCCGGGAGTGCGCCGCACCGCTTTTCAAGCGAGCGCGGCCAGACCATGGTTTTCGTATTGCTCGTGCTCGGGCTTTTCCTCATCGCCGCGGTCGGGTTCGCCGTCGACATCGCGAATCTCTGGTTTCATCGTCAGACCGCGCAGAACGCCGCCGACTCCGCCTGCGCCGCCGGCGCGATGGACATTCTGGCAGCGTCTCAGAACGCCTCGACCGGGAACCAGGGCTTCACAATTGGCACCGGTTTCGACTGCTCCACCACGCCGAGCGCCATGCCCTGCGAGTACGCCGCACTCAACGGATACAACGGCACGAACACCGTACCGGGCAACGACGTGCAGGTGAGTTTCCCTGCGTCCGACCCAAACGTCAGCAACACGACCCCGCCACTGCCGCCCTCGGCGATGGCCCAGTATCCATTTATCAGGGTCGATGTGATCGACAACGTACAGATGTTTTTCTCGGGCTTGCTCACGGGAAACCAAACGCAGGCGATTCGCGCGTTCGCAGTCTGCGGTGGATTGCTTGTTCAGGTTTCGACGCCGATCCTCGTGCTCGATCCGCAGAATCCGGCAAAGACCGCTGCGCTCAGCGTGACTGGAAGTCCGGAAGTCTTGATCTACGGCGGGCCTCAAAGAGGTATCCAAATTAACTCGAGCAATGCCAGTGCGGTCACTCTAAAGAGCGGCGCCACGATCAGTCTCGCGCAGGGTGGGCCAAGCCTCACCGGCAGCAACATCGGCGTCAGTGGAGGACCAACGACGGCTCCCAGCGGCATCAGTTTTGGGACAACTGGCACATGGGAGTATCCTGCGACTCCAATTTCAGACCCGTTCGCAACGATGTGCGCGCCCGGGCAGAGCGGCTGCCCTCAGGTGAACGGGAATTCAGCGCCGGCGAAGCCCGGAGCTCCCACGGTCCCGTCCGATGAAGCTGCGAAAGGATGCCTTGCGATTCCGTGCTCGATTTTGTACCACGACGCCGTACACGGATGTCCGACTCTTGCCGGGTGCCTGCTCTACACGGCCGGTTACTACGCGACCGGCATCACGGTGAAAAGTAACACCGCTGTTTTCGATCCGGGGCTCTACTACCTTGTCGGCGGGCTCGCGCTGCAGGCCAACTCGATCGTGCGGCCGAGCACTGGCACAGGAGATGGGAGCGGCGGCACGGTCTTTTACTTTTCCGGCTCGAGCACGATCAGCGTCGTCTCGACCTCCGGAAAATCCACGACCGACGCGTTCACTGCCAGCTCGCTGCGATGTGCGGGGACGTCCGCGCTCCCAGGCAACATTCCAGCCACGACCACGATCCAGGGCAATATCCTGCTGGCCCCCTGCACGGGATATTACGGCGATCCCCTCGGTTCCAGCGACCCGCTCGGCGTCCAGCGAGGAATGCTCTTCTTTCAGGATCGGTCCGCAAGCGGCGTAAGCGCGACGTGGACGGGCAACAGCCAGTTCCTGCTGGCCGGCTCAATCTACTTTCACCACTGCAACGCCTCGGGCACCGGGGCAGGGTGCGGTGCTCCCTCCACTTACTATGACGCCAGCCTATCGCTCAGCGCTACGTCGTGCTCGAACGCGTATGTTGCTGGCAGCATCGTCGTGGACAATCTTGCCTTCGCAGGCTCGTCTTGCCTGACGATCGACCCGAACCCCAGCGAGGCGTACTGGATCATGAAAGCGACTCTAGTTCGCTAGCGTGAACGAGACAAAGCCGTGCAGCTTGCCATGAAGATCATCTTATCGAACCTGAAATCCGGGCAACTCGACGTACTATGATCGCCCTCCTTCTAATCAAAGCAGTTGAATCGACAAGGAGCAAATCAGGTCGTGCGATCAGGCCGGGGCGGTTCTTAGGAAGTCATCTCCTCATCCACAAGTCTTTCGTCTCATTTCGGGGAATGCTTTATTCGCTTCTGATTCACGCGTTGGCGGGCGTCACGATCTTGACTCTGCCGATTTCCCGGCCGCCAGCGGATCTTTTCGAGGCAAATCTTTTCATGCTGGATGCTCTGCCCGCGATGGGATCGACGCCGGGCGTCTCGGACGCCGAGATCGCCAACGGGTTGGAAAGCAAGCTACAGCCGAACACGCATCCGAAATCTTCCGAAAGAGTCAAACGCCCCGCCGCGATCATCGTTTCCAATCCGCGGAATGCCACGAACGGTTTCCAGACGATTCTTCAGCCAGATCTTGCGGACCGCCGCCTTCTGAAGAAATTCGTTGCCCTGCCGAACACCTTGATGGTGGCCCGCCGCACATCGCATGGATCGAAGCGCGCTGTCGCTCAAGCAGCGGTGCCGGTGTTGCCAGCGCCAACGAGTGCCCCTGCGATCTTGCGAAAGGATCCTAACGATGCTGGCGGGGACAGCCGTCATGACATCCTCGCACTCAGCATCGCACCGACGCCTCCGAGTGACGTTTTGCTGATTCCGACTGCTGAAGCGCGCGGGCAGCTCATTCTCCTGTCGCCTCCGAATCCAGCGGCGTCCGATCCACAGAGAGCTACGGCGAACTCTGCCCCGGCTCCGAGTGCGTTCGCTGGAATCACAATCCAGGGCGGAGAGTGGGACCGCGATTCGCCCGCAGCGGAAACACGGCTCGTGGGCTCGCGCGCCGATGGACCGCTGGACTCGCCTTACCCACTCACAGTGGCAGCTGCAGGAAACAGCGGTGGCGGGCTGCGCGATTTTGGCGTCTTCGATAATCAACCGGTTTACACCGATTACCTCCCGATCGAGGGATTGTGTGATCCGCACGCGCCACCACTGGTGCTGCAATTCACTTTTGTCGATTCCTCGCACGATGGTAGCGCAGCTTTGACGCACCCGCGCCCGGTGAGCTGGCTCTTGCCCCGTTGGCCGGAAGAAGCTGCCGTAGGTTACGAGGGTGAAATGATCGTTGTCTTCGCTGTGATCGCGGAGGATGGCCGGATTCGCGACAGCCGCGTCATGGAAAGCCCGTCCGCCGATCTGAGTGGTGCGCTTTTGAATGCGCTCGCCCAGTGGACGTTTCGTCCGGCAGCCATCAACGCCCAGCCTGCCGCCGTGAAAGTGCTCTTGGGTATTCCAGTCTTTCCGGATGAATGAAGCAGACAACAATCATATGAACCAGAAGGGAGAACAACCAATGAATCAAGCAACCGAAACCTCGACGCGCCGGAGCGATCGAATCTACGTTCGCATGCCGGTTGAAATCGTGGTCGATTCGCAGGGCAACAAGGTTTCCCACGCCGCCGCGACCGTCGACTTTTCAACGCACGGCGCTCGCGTACAGACCAAGGCCGCGTTGGTACTGGGAGAGCAAGTCCGTTTCATTTGGTCCGGTGCGAAACCACTACAGCTTCAGAGTCGGGTGGTGTGGTCCGCTCCGGGCCGTCCGGAGCAGTGGGCGGAAGCAGGGCTGCAGTTCCTCGAGCCTCTTCCGATTGCGGCCTGAAGCCTGCGGCCAGCAGGTTGTGTTGCTCCGGGCCGCCCGCGGCGGGTGCACTATGAACCAGGAGCCGGCAGTCCCTTTCGCCAATGCGGATGCTGGCGATCCACGAAGCCGCCTGGATCGTGTGGCTATCTTTCGTTCGGGTCCGCAGTTCGCCCGACCACAGCTCGTGCGGAGCTAATTTCGCCAAGGTCTCGATCAGGTCCGGCTCCGCGCCGCGGCCGCTCGGATCGCACAGCACCTCGATATTTCGAGCTACGAGTTCGCCCGGCTTGTAGCCGAAGGCAGCTTCCGCCGCAGGATTCACATACAGAATGGCACCGGTTTCGGTCGTCAAACAAACAGCGAGCGGAAGCGATTCCAGTATGTCGTTGTGCAGGCGCTGGTCGATTCGCTCGCGGATGCGCTCCGAGTCGTCGTAGAAGAGCAGGAGTGCGGCCACGCCGACGATCCATATGGTCACCACGCCTCCATATTTCGCCAGAGTGTCCACGGCCGACGCGCTGCGAGTAGCGCTCACCTGCTCTTGCTCCAAGCGAGACTGCTGATCGGCGCCGATGCCGGCAACAATCTTCTCGATCTCGGCACCCAAGGTCGCATCCCGCGCGTCCGGCGCGGAGTTTGTGCCTGCAGGCCGAGGCAGCTTTCTCGAATCCATTTCGTGCTGCAGCACGCTGAGCTGCTTCGCGGTCAGGTCGTGCAGCGGCTGCAATTTCGATTGCATCGCGGGATCGCTTTTGGACACTTCATCGAGTTTCGCGAGAGAGCCATTCAGGCGCGAGGCTGCATCGGCGTAGGACGAACTGTAATACCCGCTGCCGCTCACGGCATAGCCCTGCGCCGACGCCTCCGCATCACGCAACGCAGAGCGTAACCGGTCACTTTCGCTCAGCACGGTGGCTCCCCGCACAAGCTCCCGTTCGTGCGCGACGAGTCCATAGAGCTCGCCCACCTCAAACATCAGAAAGGCAAACAGGATCGGGACACCGAAGGAATAGGCGATGGCGATCCGTCGTCTCTGGGTCATCGCAGACCTCTTGCGAATTCGCGCCCGCGCCGAACGGCGCGCTGCGGCGCATCCCTCGCCGATCGATTCCCGAATCGGGATGGCGAGTGCTCATTTGAAACAGCGGCGATTCTCCTCATTCTGGCGTCCGCGCGAGCGCTCCCAATTGAATCGCGCACTCACCCTCAACCTGCGTACCGACAAGCTTTCGAACACGCGCGAAGTCGCAAGAAATGCGCCGCCCCACAACCTAGAAAAGCAAGTCGGGTGCCACCACGGTTCCGCCGGTCACTTGTCCCTAATCGGCTTGACAGGATTTGCGGCGCGGTTGTATGTACCGGGCATGAAAATACGCCTACTGATGTGGATTCCGCTTTGCGTCGTGTTTCTCTGCCTGCCCGCGATCGCTCAAGAACCGGTCGTTGGCGTGACAGGCGCCGAGGCCGACGCTCTTTTCACCAGCAAGAACCCCAAACTCAACGTCAACAAGCAGGCCGCCTATCACATCATGAAAGACCTGCTCGAAGCTAATCACTGGGACCTCGCGAACCAGTGGATCACCGACCGGTACATCCAGCACAATCCCAACGTCGCTTCAGGGCTCGCCGGCGTCGTGAAATATTTCACGGCGACGCGCCAGCCCACTCCGATTCCAGAGCATCTGACGAAAACCACTGTCACAGCCGTGGTCGCAGAAGGCGACTACGTCATCGTCGTCCGGCCGCGCGAGTATCCTGATCCGCGCGATCCGTCGAAGAAGTACACAACAACTTGGTTCGACATGTGGCGTTTCGTGGATGGCAAAGCGGACGAGCACTGGGACGGCGCGCTGATCAATCCTCCGGCGCCGCCAAAAACGAATTGACCGGCCACACCAGCAGAATCTCGTAGCGCGAGGCTGGCGATATCCTCAGAATCCGCCCGCGTGGGCTGTGGACTGAATTTACAGATTGCCGACGCGCGGTTTGGGGTTCCACGAGGGGTTTTCGTAAACGATCTTTCCGCCTACCATCGTCAGCATTACCTTGGTATTTCCAATCTGATTTGGCGCGACTTTGAACAGGTCCTGCGAAATGATGATCAGGTCCGCCAGCTTGCCGACTTCAATCGAGCCTTCCGTCTTGTCGCGCCGTGCAGCGTAGGCACCGTCCAGCGTGTATCCCTTAATCGCCTGCGGCAAGGTGATGCGTTCGTTCGGGTGCCATCCTCCGGGTGGAGTTCCTTCGGGCGTTTGACGCGTCAGGAGAATTTGCAAGCCCGGCCACGGATCGAGAGTCACGACTGGCCAATCGCTGCCGAAAGCCAGGTGTGCGCCCCCAGCCAGGATATCGTGCCAAGGCCACGCGCGTTGAGCGCGTTCCGAGCCAACGTTTACAGCCCAAACATCCAGAATGTCGTGATTGGGGGTGGCATGCAGCGGTTGCATGCTGGCGATTACGCCCAATTTCCCAAACCTTGGAATGTCCGGTGCGCTGGGGTCCTCAATGTGCTCGATCTTGTCGCGCGCGTCTCGATGACCATTGGCCTTGTTTGCCGCCTCGTAGGCGTCGAGAGCCAGGCGAATCGCACGATCGCCGATCGCGTGCGTGAAGATCTGAAAGCCGAGCCGGTCAAGCTCCAAGACGCTCTCCTTGTATGTGTCGGGAGCGAAATTGAGCTGGCCCGCGGTTGACGGATCATTCGCGTAGGGATCCAGCATGGCGGCTGTATCCGCTTCGATGACTCCGTCTAGCCAGAACTTCACCGCGCTTACATCGATCCAATCGTCGTGGTACTTTTCGCGATCTTTCTCCACCGTCTGGACAAATTCCGGCGTTGCCCCGGAAGTAGGCGCGAACGGCGCCATGCAAAAGCGGACCGTCAATTGCCCTTTCTTGCGAATCTCGTCGAAAAGGTCGACCTGCTCGGCGTCTCCCCCGCAGCTGACTAGGCGAGTAAGCCCGAGCGAGCTGGCATAGTGGATGGCTCTCGCTAGTAGATCCAACTCTTCATCGCGCGTCAGTTTCGGAATGAATTTCTCCACTAACTCGCCGGCTGACTCCTTCAAAACGCCGGTTGGCTCGCCCGTAACCGTGTCTTTCACGATCGTTCCGTTCGGCGGATTCGGGGTGTCCCGACCGATGCCAGCAATGCGTAGCGCCTCGCTGTTCGCGAGCGAGCTATGGCCATCGTAGGCTCTCAAGAAGACAGGGCGATCGGGGACCACTGCATCCACGAGTTTCTTGTCCGGCAGGCCGCTCTTGCCGAAAATGTCGTAGTACCAACCCATGCCCTGAATCCATCTCTTTTCCGGATGCTGTGTGGCATAGTCGCGGATCATCTTTTGAAAATCGCCGACCGTTTTCGCGTCGTCTAGTGACACCTCCTCCAGCCGCGCGGCGCCCCCAATGAAGTGGACGTGGTTGTCGATGAAGCCGGGCAGCACCATGTGCCCTCCAGCATCAATGACCTTGGTCGCTGTGCCCTGATACGCAGCAATATCCTTGTCCGAACCCGTTGCGATGATCTTGCCGTCACGTATGGCTACCGCTTCCACCCAGGGCTGCTGCTGATTCACGGTGTAGATTTTTGCGTGGATGATAACGGTGTCCGCCGCAGCGTGGTCTCGCTGCGCCGTCGCTGGCCGCGCGACGATCGCGCACGCAAACATCATCGTGCATGCAAAAGAGACTTTGCTGTGAGCGTGGCGCATCATTCCTCCAGATGACCAGTGGTGCGCACGATTCTATGGCTCGTGTTGATCGACGATCAAGGATGGAAATTGGCGTTGCAGCCCTCACGATGTCATCCGGCCCCCGCTGACGCAGGAAGACAACCCAGCTTGTCCTGAGTGAAGCCGAAGGGCCGCGACTTAGGCGGACGCCGGTGAGGCCTGCCGCAGGCAGGGATCTGCTTTTCCTTCGCTGAAAAACAACCTTTCTGCTATAAGGATGCTCAACTCGGCCCTCAAACGGAAATCCTCACTTAGGAGATCACATGAAAAAACTTCTCGCACTCGCCGCCCTCGTTGCCGTTGGCGTCCTTTCCTCCACTACGCTGCTAGCCCAAGAGAGCCCCTTCGTCGGTACCTGGAAGCTGAATGTTGCCAAGTCCACTTTTGCCGGCACACCCGCACCCAAGAGCGAAACGCGCACCGTCGTGGCGCAAGGCAGCGGCTTGAAGCTTAGCTTCGACGGAGTCGCCGCAGACGGAAGCAAGATTTCGTGGAACTTCACCACCAACCTCGATGGCAAGCCGGCACCGGTCATCGGGTCGGGCGCCCCTTCTGGCGCGGATATGCTCGCCGTCAAGCGCATCGACGCGAATACGGTTACAACCTCTTACCTAAAGGCAGGTAAAGAGGTCAGGACGTCTCGGTCCACAGTTTCAAGGGACGGAAAGGTCACCACGGTCACGGCAAAATTCACCGACGCGAGCGGCAAGCCCGTCACGACCACGACTGTCTGGGATAAGCAGTAAGCTCCGAATTGCAGGAAGCCATTTCATAAATCGTCCCCGCCAGGGCACGCTTTCAAGCGTGCCGCCGACATTAGCGACGACGATGGCTTCAGCCGCGGAGGCCTCAGGGGTTAAAACCCCTTGCGTCCGAGCACCGCAAGGCACGTCTGAACATGAAACATGAGAGTCCGGGCCACTGGAATTTTTGTGGGTGTTGAAAGCCGGCGGGTGGCAGGCTTAGACTCCTACCACAAAGGAGGTGCAGTATGCCCGTCTACATGGTTGACCGTCAGCTGCCCGGGATCAAGATGGAGCAACTCGCCGCAGCACAGAAGGCGGCCATTGACCTGGGCCAGAAGATGACTGCTCAGGGAAAAAAGGTGCGCTACATTCGAACTACGTTCGTCCCCGGCGAAGCCCGTTGCATGTGCTTGTTCGAGGCGCCAAATGCGGATGTCGTCAAGGAATTGAACGAGACGGCCAAGATTCCCTTCACACGCATCGTCGAAGCAATGGACCTGACTCCGAAATAGCATTTGAGTTCGGTTCCTTCGACTTCACCAAGAAACAAGGGCGGGTACCAAACAGCCCCACGCCCGAGTAGTATCGGTCTTGAGGCTTGGCTCGCGACCCGCAGTCTCGCGCGATGGTTTGATCTTTCGGATGGCGCGCCTTCCCGGCAATCGTTGGAAACGAGTAAGTGGGAGGCTTGGACTCGAACCAGGTGCCCCCGGCTAGCGGGCCACGGTAAAAACGACCAGATTCAGAGTCTCTGCTCCGTCGGTTTCATTCCTGCAGATCGGCGGAGAATTTTGGCCGGGAGGCCTGGACTCGAACCAAGTGCCCGCGGTTAGCGGGCCAGAAAAAAACGACCAGATCCAGAGTCTTTCCTGTTTCCCGATTTCATTCATGCAGAATGGCGGAGATTTTTGGCTGGGAGGCCTGGACTCGAACCAGGATAATCAGATCCAGAGTCTGATGTACTGCCAATTGTACGACCTCCCAGCCGACGGGAGACCTGCCTGCCGACAGGCTGGCAACAAAAAAGGCCGTCGGCACGGCCTCTTCCTTAACTTTACTGGCCCTCTCGTTTTTCGTCAACCCGACGGAAAGATCGCTTCTTGGGTCGTGATTCGAGGAACGTCTCGCTCCTATTTGCCTTCGCCATTCGTCTCGGTAGCGGGCACCACGATGATCTGCCCGTACACCCACGGATATTCCTTGCAGATGTAGGTGTACGTTCCCGGTTTGTCAAACGTCACCGTGCCGATGTCCAGAGGAGCCAGCGGCCCAGTCGTCCACGATCCATCCTCCGCAACGATCGTGTGGACCAAGCGTCCGTTGTTTCTCCAGTGCACTTTGGTTCCGGCCTTGACCCGCACGCGATAAGGACTGAATTCGTATTCATCGATCATGTAGTGCGCGCCCGTAAGACCCATGTCCTTCGCCATCATCGCGGTTTCGATGTTGGCCGTGTCGGTGACCGCCCCGGCAAAGTCTTCCCGAGGAGCCATTGCCGGCGCAGGCCGCGCCGGGAGCGTGCCGCCCAGCTTGAATGCCCAGGCTGCGCCGCCGACGATCGTCGCGATGTACTCCTCGCCGCTGTTTTCAAAAGCGATCGGCGGGCTGCCGCCCGTCGTGCCCGTTTGGAATTGCCATAGCAGCGAGCCGTCCTTCGCGTCGTAGGCCTGCAGGTTGCCGTCGCCGGCCATTTGGAACGCCACTCCGCCGGCCGTAGCCAGCGCGCCCGTGGGACGCAGGCCGGGAAATTTCTTCTCCCACGCGATCTTGTTCGTGCGGCTGTCGATCGCGGCGAGCACTCCATAGCTCAGTTGGTTGAGTCCGGGAACGCGGCTATTGAAGCTGCCGCTGTAGAAATCGGGATCTTCCGCGCGCCGGAGCCATTGGAGCCCGGCGTTGCCGGTCACATAGAAATACTTCGTCTGCGGATCAAACGACATCGGCGTGACGCGCATTCCGTAAACGGGTGCGAGAACGTTCTCCTCGCCAACTACCGCGGGCGTGAAGAAGCAGCCCAACTCGAAGCCGCGAGGCAGCGTCTCCTTTTTCCAGTCTTCGCAGTCCGGCAGCACGTGATCGGCGCCCACGGGATAGGGCTGCGCCGCGGCAGTCTTCTGGAACGCATTCTGCGGCACGCGCCGATCCTCGATGCGCCCAAGAGGCTTTCCAGTCGCGCGATCCAGCATGAAGAGATACCCGTCCGTGCGCATGGCCGCGATCGCCTTGCGAGGCTGACCATTCACTTGCGCGTCAAACAGCACCGGCGCTTCCGCGATGTCGGCTTCCCAAATGTCGTGCCGGATCACCTGATAGTGCCAGCGAAGCTTGCCGGTCTTGCTGTCGAGCGCGAGCACCGAACAGAGAAAGAGATTGTCACCCGCACGATTTTCGCCACCGTACTGCGGCACGCCGTTCCCGGTCACGTAAAACACCAGGCCTAGCCCCGGATCGGACGCTCCAACCAGCCAGACCGCGGCGCCGCCGCGTCTCCACGAATTGTTCTTCGGCCACGTCTCCGAACCCGGC
>Ga0187784_10002781_pt1 | contig 14061 bp, 12 predicted proteins | sample 1015_SJ02_MP15_2_FD_132964 | JGI IMG/M metagenome (GOLD analysis project Ga0187784, IMG submission 132964) | Tropical peat soil microbial communities from peatlands in Department of Meta, Colombia - 1015_SJ02_MP15_20_MG | ecosystem: Environmental > Terrestrial > Soil > Wetlands > Peat | place...
AAGTCCCCGACCGACTTCTGGATGACGTCGAGGGGCCGCTGCACGCCGTCGTAGATCGACTTCAGGAGTCCGGGTCCGAGCTCTACGCTGAGCGCCTGCCCGGTGTTCTCGACCGGGTCGCCGGGGCGGATGCCCGTGGTATCCTCGTAGACCTGGACGGTGGCCGTCCCGCCCACGAGTCGGATGATCTCGCCGACCAGGCCGAGGCTGCCAACGCGAACGACGTCGTACATCTTCGCGTCCGCGAGACCCTCGGCGATGACGACCGGACCGGTGACCCGCGCGACGGACCCTGCCATTGCTCTTTCTCCCCTAACCCGCGACCGAGAGAGTGACGCCCAGGACGCGCTTCGCGAGCGCGTCGATGCTCTCGACCTCGAAATCTCCGGTCGGAGTCGGGACGAACACGACCAACGGATGCAGCGAAGCGTCCGCGGCGTTCCGCTGCGCATCCGACAGACGCGCGCGAATCGACTGCGTAGCGATCACCAACGTGAAACCACCGTTCATCGCTTTCTGGAACTCCGCGACCGCGGTTGCGGGAGTCACCTCGACGACATCCTTGAGGCCGATCAATCGGAAGCCGATCGCGAGCTCGCGCTCGCCGACCACCACGGTACGCCCGGTCTCTTTGGCCGTCTCGGGCACGGTAGCGTCGGCGGGGTTTTGGCCTATTTAACGGCTCCCGGCCCGTCGCTGACGGCGGGAGCCGGACCGGGGAGGTCTAGACCGCCCGGACCGATCCGGGGGCGGGGCGACCTCGCCGGGAAGAAGGAGGGGACGAGGCACCGTCCGGGAAGCGGCCGCGCTCAGAAGCATCTCGAACCGCCGCGAGCGTGTTTCGGGGTGCACGGCGCTCATCACCCAGAACGTCGCACGTCGTCGGTAGCTTCGAGGACGGGAGCGAAAGTACCGGTCGGCCGATGGTTGCGCGCGCAACCGGGCGGCGAATTCGGGCGAGAGGCGGAGTCTCACCACGCTTGAGTACTGCGGGGTCGCGCTCGCGGTCCTCCGGTCGAAAGCGCGGCGGCCCGACTCATGGACCCGTCCCGCATGTTCGAGCTCCTCGAACTTCCGACGGTTCGCCGCGCTCCATGAACTTCCCGGTCGACGGGGAGTGAACCGGTTCGCGTAGCGCTCGGCGTCGATGCGACGAACCGTCGTGTCGATCCAGCCAAAGCAGAGCGCCTCCTCCACGGCTTCGGGGTAGACCACTCCAGTTTTCCCGGTGTGCGCTTTGTAGAACCCGACCCAGAGTTCGGCAGCGTCCGCATGATGGGCTTCGAACCAGGCCCGCAGTTCCTGCGCCGAACCGAAGAAGAGGGCGGGGACCGTCTTCGCCATTCGGTCTACTTGTAGACGGAGAGGTGGACGTGGTTCTCGTCGTCCGTGATCAGGATGCACTCCCCTTCGCATTCGAAGAGGCACGCCTCGCAGACGATGCACTCGGGGCCGTGGATGGCGAGCGACTTCTCCCCGCGGAACTGGAACTTCGCTCCCACGGCCGGGTCGTCGACGACATCCGGCATCTCGTCGCGCGGGCGCAGCTCGAAGACGTTGACCGGGCAGACGTCGCGGCAGTGAGCGCAGCCGGTGCATTTCGCGATATCGATGTCGACCTGGACCATCGCGGACCTGGGCCCCCTTCGAGCGAGGCGGCCTATTAGGGTTGCGCGGGAGCCGGGTCGGGTCCCTTCGAACCCCGTCGGGGATGCCGCCCTCGTCCGAGCTCCCGCTCCCCGACGAACGGGTTCGCCTCGAGGTAGTGCGCCCCGCCCATCTCTCCCCGGACCGCCTCGGGGATCTCGACGCGCCCGTCTTCGGTCTGGTAGTTCTCGAGGATCGCAATGACGAGGCGCGGCAGCGCGACCCCGGACCCGTTGAGGGTGTGGAGCGGCTCGGGCTTTTCGGACTGCCGGCGACGGAAGCGGATGTTCGCGCGGACCGCCTGGTACGCCTCGAAGTTCGAGACCGAGCTCACTTCGAGCCAGCGCTCACTCCCCGGCGCCCAAAGCTCGAGGTCGTAGCACTTCGCCGCCTTCTCCGAAAGGTCGCCCGTGCACAGACTGACCGTGCGGAACGGAAGGTCGAGCCGCCGGAGGACCTCCTCGCACTCCGCGCGCAGCTCCTCGAGCGCGACGTACGAGGACTCGGGGGTGGTGAACTGGACGAGCTCGACCTTGTCGAACTGGTGGACGCGGGCGATCCCCCGGGTCTCGACGCCGTGGCTGCCGGCCTCGCGCCGGAAGCAGGGCGTGTAGGCGACGAGTCGTAGCGGAAGGTCCTCCGCGAGAAGGACCTCGTCGCGGAACAGGTTCGTCACCGGCACCTCCGCGGTCGGCGCGAGCCAGAGGTCGTCGGTCGTGACCCGATAGGAATCCTCGGCGAACTTCGGGAGCTGCCCGGTCCCGACCATCGACTCGGTTCGTATCAGGATCGGGGGTGCCACCTCGAGATAGCCCCGCGAGCGATGGAGCTCGCGCATGAACCGGATCAACGCGTGCTCGAGGCGCGCGAGGTCGCCCCAGAGGACGTAGAACCCTTCTCCCGCGACCTTGACCCCCCGCTCCTCGTCGAGCAGGTTGAGCTCGTGCCCCACGTCGAAGTGCGGGCGCGGAGCGGACGTAGGTGGACGACGGGGCTGGAACCGCGCCACCTCGACGTTGTCGCCCGCGTCCTTTCCCCGCGGAACGCTCGCGTGCGGGGTCTGAGGGAGCAGCAGGAGACCGTCGCGGATCTGCGAGTCGAGCGCGGTCGTGCGGGAGTCGAGGTCTCGGATGCGGTCGCGCAGCTCGCCGAGTCGCGCGCGGTCGGCCGACTCCGAGGCGCTCGCGCCCTGCCGCGCGCCGCGGTTCCGCTCGGCCCGCAACCGGTTCACCTCGTCCCCGGCGGCCCGGCGCTCCCGGTCGAGCGCGAGCAGTCGGTCGACCTCCGCCGGGTCGCGTCCCCGGGCGATGAGCCCGGCCCGGAGCGCGTCCGCCGATTCCCGCACGTAGCTCATCGGGTACATCGGCGGCCGGGCGACCGGGCTCGGCACCATAACCCTTCTCGTACGCCACCTCCCGGACCGAAAGACGACGGTTCGCCCCGGGCGCAATCTTTACCGGCCGGGAGCGCGTTCGGTCCCCGGGGACGGTCGTGAGCGACATCCTGCTGGGGACGAGCGGATGGGACTATCCGGAGTGGTCCGGTCGCGTCTACCCGCCCCGCGGGGCGAGCGACAAGCTCCGCTACTACGCCGGCCTCTTCCCGATCGTGGAGGTCAACTCGACGTTCTACCGCCTCCCTCCGCCCTCGGTCGCGGCGTCCTGGGTCCGACGGACCCCGGCCGGCTTCCGCTTCGCGGCAAAGTTCCCGCAGACGATCACCCACGACCTTCGCCTCGTGCGCACCGACGAGGAGCTCGCCCGATTCCTTTCGGTGCTGAAGCCGCTTCGGGACGCGGGGAAGTTCGCGGCGGCGCTCCTCCAGCTCCCCCCGTCGCTCCCGTTCGAACCGGCGACCGTCCGTCACTTCTACGAGACGCTTCCGCGCGACCTTCCGGTCGCGGTCGAGTTCCGCGAGCGCTCCTGGCTCGTCCGGGAGTCGACCGACCTCCTGCGCGAGTTTGGGCTCGCCTATGTGACGGTGGACGGACCCCACCTCCCCGCGACGCTCGAGGTGACCGCGCCGTTCGCCTACCTCCGCTGGCACGGCCACGGGAGCCCCCTCTGGTACGACTACACGTACTCCGTCCCCGAGCTCACCGCCTGGGTGCCTCGGGTCCGCTCCCTCACCGAGAAGGTGGCGACCGTCTACGGATTCTTCAACAACCACTTCCGGGGCGACGCGGCCGTGAACTGCCGCACGCTCTCCGAGGAGCTCGGCCTCTCCCCGCCCACTCGCCGGGGCCGGCTGGACACCTAGTCGAACCGGCGGTCCGTTCGTTCGGAAGGCCGTCCGGTCGGGCGCGTCACAGCAGCCAGGGCTGACTTCCGACGAACGACCCCTCTCCGGTCAGCAGGAGCACGTCCCCCCCGAGGTCCATCGTCGTCGACACCACGAGATCGTCCCCGACCGCGATCGGTTGGGTCGCCGAACCGCTCCATTTCCCGAGGCCCGGGTCGAACGTCGCGATCGTAGCGCCCTCGGCGGTACGCGCCGTCAGGGTCCAGCCCGAGTCCACGGGCAGGCTGCCCTCGGCGTCCTCGGGCTCGACCGTCGCGGAGAGATTGTCCCAGGTGATACCGTTCTCGGCAAAGATCACCGGCCAACTGTAGTTCTGGTCGGGCTCGGTCCCGCTGATCGTCTGGGCTCCGAGATCGAACGAGGTGTTGAGCTGGTCCGAGGACGTCACCGACTCCGAACCGCAGGAGACCCCCGCGGTGCTCGCGGTCCGGATCACCTCTCCGGTCGTCGCGTTGACGGTCGCGTTGAACTCGGCGCCGGTCCCGGTCGCGGACGTGTTGAGCGAGCAGGTGCTGTACGTGATCGACCATTCGGTCGGAAGGCTGAGGTTCTCGTAATGGGCCCCACCGATGAGCGCGTAGGCGGCCGAGGCGTTCGGGTGTGCGGTGAGGAACGTCTTCGCGGCCGGCAGCACGTCCGCCGCGGCCTGGGAGCTATCGATCGCGTTGCCCGGCACGGCCCGGAAGTAGAGCTGCGACGCGAGCTCGCACGCGAGCCCCGACAGCGTGGCAACGACCGTTCCCTGTCCGTCGATCACGGTGACGATGGCGATGTCGCCCGTCCCGTTCCGGTAGGCGAACACCCATGCGGGGGCGGCCCCCGAGGACCGGTTCCCCGAGTAGGCGGGCAACGAGAGGCCCGTGAAGGCCGACTCCGTCGTGACGGTGCAGTAGGAGTCGAGCTCGCCGAGGTCGGTCGCGTTGACCGAGATTGTCTCGGCCGTGGGCGAAACGAGGCCCGCGGCGAAGAGGAGCGTCCAACCCCCGCCCCCGAATCCCCCGACCGCGCGGTCGGCGACCGGATGAGCTCCCGAGTAGGTGAGGTCGGCCGAGACGCTCCCCGAGCTCGACCCGGTGAGCGCGGGCCCGACGAGGACCACGACCAGCACGAGCGCGACCCCGACCGCGACGGCCACCCCGAGATAGAGCATCGTTCGGCGGCGTCGCGGAACGACGGGCGACGGGGGTACGGGGGGTGCGCTGACCGACACGGGAACGCTCGGGGAGGGTACTACTACGTCGGTGACCCGCGATAAGTCTTGTTCCCGAAAGTGGCGCCGGATCGTGAAACCCCCCGTTGTCGGGCCTGTTTCAACGCCTCCCGAGCCGCCGCTTTAGAGCGGCCGGGCCGATCTTCTTCGTGGATCGATCGATGATGGTCGACGCACTCCTTGCCGAGCCCGAGCCCGCGCTCGCACCGGACGACCTCCCCGTCGAGGAGACCGTCCGACCCGAGCCGCGGCACCCGTTCCCGTCGTCTCCGCCGGTCCGTCCGAAGCTCGCCCCGCACCCTCGTCGGGTCCGCGCGACCCCTCTTCTTCCGTCGGAGCCGGCGCTCTTTCCCTGGCTCGCCCGCCGGTTCGCCCCCGGCGAGGCGACCGTCTGGACCGGCCCTTCGGTCGCCCTCGAGCCGGTCCTCGAGCTCCTCTACGCCGGCAACGCGCTCGCCCGCGGCCGGATCTCGCTCCTCGAGGGCGCGAACCGCTTCCACCCGTACCGCATCGGAGAGCTCGGTCGCGCGTTCGGGGTCGATGCGACCGAGACGCTGCGCCGGATCCGCCTCGCCCGTGCGTTCACCGCCTACCAGATGGTCGCTCTCGTCGACGGGTGGGCCCGGGAGGTCCGTCGCCGTCCACCGACCCTGCTCGTCGGCCACGAGCTGCCCGCGCTCTTTCAGGATGCGGAGATCCCCGAAGAGGAGCGCGGAGCGCTGCTCGGCCACGTCGCCCGGACCCTCGCCGCGATCGCCCGCGACGTGCACCTCCCGCTCCTCCTCACGCTCGACCCGAGCGGGTTCGAGCGGTTCCGCGCGCTCGCCGACGAGGGACCGCCCTGGTCGGACCTCGTCACGTTCGCCCGGGGCCCCGGGACCCTTCGGCTGCGCGCGTTCCGGGACGACGCCCGGGTCGCTCTCGTACCTCGCCCGGCCCACCAGACCGGCATGGAAGCGTTCGGCGGAGAGTTCGCCGAGGAGGTGATCGCGTGGGACGTACCGCACCGACCTACCGCCAGGCGCTCGAGGAGAGGATGAAACGCTGGGACGAGTTCGCGCGGCTCCTGACGAGCCCCGAGGAGCGCGCCGCGTTCGAGATGGTCCGTACCGGCGCCCGTCGCTACGCCGCGCAGGCGACCTACGTCGGGAGCCCGGACCTCCTCGAGTCGATCCTCCTCTCCGTGCTCACCGACCTCGCGGTCCGCGTTCGGACCGAGCCGCCCGCGTCCCCGTCCCGTCGGTAGCGAGCGGTCGATGGCGGTGGCGACACCGACCCCGCTGCCGGACGGCTGGCTCCTCGACATCACCGAGAGCGACGACGGGCGCTCGGTCGTCCTCTGGGTGAAGGACCGGCGGACCGACCGCGTGCGACGGACCGCGGTCGAGTACCGCCCTCCGTTCCTCGTCGCGGGGACGCGGAACGACCTCGCCCTCCTCGCCCGTCGCCTCGCCGACCACCCCGACGTCGATTCGGTCGCGCTCGGCTCCGGTCGCCCGTCGCTCTACGACCGCCGGAACCGGCCGGTGCTCTCGGTCGTTCCCGCGCGCAACCCCGCCCGTCGCACCCTCGCGCGGAGCGTGGACGCGCTCGGAGGCTACGAGCGGTTCTCGCTCTACGACATCGACCTCGGCCCGCCGCAGCTCTACCACCTCGCCCACGCGCTCTACCCGTTCGCGCCCGTGGTCGGCCGAGCGCCCGAGCTCACGGCGACCGAACCTCCCGAGACGGTCGACTACGCTCCCCCGCCGCTGCGCACCGCGCGGCTCGAGGTCCACTTGGTCGGGGAACGGAGGGGCCGCATCCCTCCGCCGGACGGTCGGGTCGGAGCGGTCCGCCTGGGCGACGCGACGATCGAAGGTCCCGAAGCGGACCTCTTACGCGCGCTCGTGGACGAGCTCGCCCGCGCCGACCCGGACGTCCTCCTCACCGAGGGCGGGGACTCGTTCGACCTCCCCTGGCTCTACCGGCGCGCGGCCGCGTGCGGGCTCTCGCCCCACGAGTTCACCCTCGGCCGCGAGCGCGTTCCGTTCCGGCCGAGCCGCCCGGCCCGCTCGTTCGAGTCGTACGGCCGCATCCTCTACCGGTCCGCGTCGTACCCGCTCCCCGGACGGTTCCACGTCGACCGGGAGAACTCGTTCCTCTACGACGACGCCGAGGTCGCGGGGCTCGTCGACGCGGCCCGGCTCTCGCGCCTCTCGCTCGCGACGGTCGTCCGCCAGTCGCCGGGGACGTGCTTCACCGCGATGGAGATGGCGCACGCGCTCGAGCTCGGGGCGCACGTGCCCTGGAAGAAGAACCGGCCCGAGGGGTTCCGGCGCGCCGACCATCTGGTCGCGGCCGACCGCGGCGGCGTGATCTTCCTTCCGCCGGTCGGGGTCCACGACCACGTCGACGAGTTCGACTTCGCGAGCCTCTTTCCGAGCATCATGGTCTCGAAGAACCTCTCCGCGGAGACGCTCGAGTGCCGGTGCTGCCCCGAAAGCCCGCTCCGTGCCCCGGGCCTCGGCTACCGGTCGTGCACGCGCCGGGTCGGTCTGATCCCGCGCACTCTCCGCCCGCTCATCGAGCGTCGCCTCGCCTACAAGGCCGCGCTCCGGCGGCCCGGGGTCGCGCCGGAGGAGGCGGTGCGCCTGAAGCGCCGGGTGAAGATGCTCAAGTGGATCCTCGTCACCGCGTTCGGCTACCAGGGGTACCGCAACGCCCGGTTCGGCCGGATCGAGTGCCACGAGGCGATCAACGCCTACGCGCGCGACCTCATCGCGCGGCTCGTCCCCGAGTCGGAGCGCTCCGGCTACTCGGTCGTCCACGGGATCGTCGACTCGCTCTGGCTCCGGCCGAACGACCCCGACCACCCACCGGACCCTCGGGCGTTCGCCGCGCGGGTGACCGAGCGGTTCGGTCTCCCGCTCGGCTACGAAGGACGGTACCGCTGGATCGTCTTTCTGCCGGCGGTGACCCACGGCCTCGGGGTCCCGAACCGCTACTACGGCTACTACGAGCACGGCGAGTTCAAGCTCCGCGGCATCGGCGCCCGTCGGCACGACACGACCGGGCTCGTCCGACGGTTCGAGGGGGAGGTCCTCGCGCTGTTTCGCAGCGCCCGGGACGCGGAAAGCGTCCGGGCGCTCGTTCCGCGCGCCATCGCCCGCGCCGACCTCTTCGCCTCCCAGGTCCGCGCCGGCACCTGGCCCGTCGAGGAGCTCCTCATCACCCACCGGATCGGGCAGGCGCCCGAGGCGTTCGTCACGTTCACCGACTCGGTCGCGGCGCTGCGCCAGCTCAAGGAGGCCGGAGCGGACCGGGGCCCCGGAGAGAAGGTGCGGTTCGTCCTCCTCGACCGCCGGAGCCGCTCGTTCCGCCACCGCGTGCGGCCGGCGGAGCTCCTCGAAGGGAACGAGCGCTACGACGCCGGGGCCTACCTCGAGCTCCTCGCCCGGTCCGCGGAGACGCTGCTCGCTCCGCTCGGGGTCGACCGGGACGCGCTGCGCGCCCGGTGGGGCGCGGAGCCGGCGCCCGAGCGGGACGAGTACCGCTCCCCCGAGGGACTCCGCCAGTCGCAGCTAACGACCTCCGATGCCGAAAGCCGCTATTAGTTCCCGATTCGCTCCCGCGTCGGTGGTCGCCCGTTCCCGACGCCCGACCCGCACTAGCAGGGCGCGTCGACCCCCTCCGTCCGCTCCCGACGGCGCGCCTCCGTCCGTGCGGGCCGCGCGGATCCGCGAGAGCGTCCGCGCGCGCGGGGTCACCGACCTCGGGCCCCTGTTCGTCGCGCTCAGCGACCCGGTCGCGGGGGTTCGCGAGACCGCCGCGGTCGCCCTCGGGATCCTCAAGGAACCGCGCGGGTCGAGCATGCTCGCGACCGCGCTCGGCGACCCGGACCCGGGCGTGCGCGTGGCAGCGGTCGAAGCCCTCGGGGCGATCGGTCGCTCGGAGAGCCGCGGGCCCCTCGAGGAGGCCCTCCGGGACCCCGAGGACGCCGTGCGAGCGAAGGCCGCCCTTTCGCTCGCCGTGCTCCGGGACGTCCGCTCGCTCCCGGCGCTCGAACGCCTGTCGACCGACCCGGCCGCCCCCGTGCGCCGGGCGGTCGCCCTCGCCGTCGGCCGGGTCGACCCCGAGGGGGCGTTCCCCACGCTCGCGCGGTTGCTGAACGACCCGGACGACCACGTGCGACGCGAGGCCGTTCTCGGCATCGGCCGGAGCCCGAACCCCGAGCACGTCGCGGCCGTGCGTCCGTTCCTTCGGGACCCCGCGCGTCGCGTGCGGGTCGCGGCCGCGGTGATGGCCGGCCGCCACCGCGACCGCGAGAGCCTCCCCTCTCTTCTCCATCTCCTCACGACCCCGGACACTTGGGAGAAACCGGCGGTGCTCGTCGCGCTCGGTCGGATCGGCGACCCGTCGGCCGCCCCCGCCCTCGTCCGTTGGGCCGAGAGCCCCGCCCACTGGATCCGGGTCTGTGCGGTCCACGCGCTCGGCGAGCTCGATGTCCCCGAGTCGCGGACGGTCGCCCGCGCGCACCTCACCGACCCGTACTGGTCGGTCCGCGGGGCCGCCGCGGTGGCGCTCGGCACGGTCGGCTCCCCGGAGGACCTCGCGCCGCTCCTCGAATGTCTGCAGGACGAGCATCCCTGGGCCCGACGCGGCGCGACCTACGCCCTCGGCCGCCTCGGGCTCACCGAGGCCGCGCCCCGGCTGCGCGAGGGGCTCCGAGACCCGGCGGCCGAGGTCCGTCTCGCCGCGGTCTGGTCGCTCGGCCACCTTGCGGACGACGGCGCGCGGGACGACCTCGTGCGCCTGCTCGACGAGGCCCGGCCGAGGGCCGCGGCCCACCCGACCCCGGAGCCGGGCGAGCCCGACGGTCTCGTTTCGGACGCGGAGAACCGCCTCTTTGACGCTGCGGTCCAGGCGCTCGGCCGCCTCTCTCACCGCGGTGCCGACCCGCTCATCCGGCGCTCGCTCGCCGACGCGCGCGAACGGTTGAGCGAGGAGGAGCTCGACCGTCGAGCCCGTCTCCCGCTCCCCGAGCTCGAGCCCGACCAGCCCGCCCCGACCCTGCGCGCGCTGTTCGAGATCGCGCTCCCGTCCTCGGCCGACGACGAGGACGGTGGCGGATGATCCGCGACCTCCGACGGGCGGATGCCCCGCGCCTCTTCGAGCTCCTCGAGCAGAACTTTCCCGAGGAGTCGGCGCTGCTCGGGAACCGGCCCGAAGGGTTCGAACAGGTCGTGCGCCGGGTCTTTCGCTGGGACACCCGGCTCCTGCTCGGGTTCCTTCGGCTCACGGGACGGCCGGTCTTCCGCTACATCGTGGTCGAGGAGGACCGAACCGTGGTCGCGACGGCGCTCGTCACCTTCCCGGCCCGCGCCGCCTACGTGAGCAACGTGATCGTCGACCCGGACCACCGTCGACGCGGCTACGCGAAGCGGATGCTCGAGCTGGCTCAGGAGTACGGCCGTCGGGCCCGGCGACAGTACCTCGCGCTCGACGTGCTCGACTCCAACACTCCGGCGCGCACGCTCTACGAGTCGGTCGGGTTCCGACCGCTCCGGGCGGCGAGCGACCTCCTGCGCGAGGGTCTCACCGAGTTCGGGACCGGTCGCTCCCGGGCGGACCCATGGGTCCGCCCGTTCGCGCGGTCGGACGCCGCACCGATGGTCGCGATTGCCCGACGTCAAGCCCCGGCCGAGGTGGAGAAGGTGCTTCCGATCGGTCCGGGGGCGTTCGTCGGGTCGTCCCTCACGTCCAAGATGCTCGCCTCGGAGGACGCGTCGTGGGTGGTCGACCGGGGCGCGGGTCCCGAGGGGTACGTCGCCGCGAGCGTCTCCCGGGTGGCGTCCGCCGGGCAGATGGCCGCGCCGGTCCTTTCCGAGAGGCTCGACCCCGCGCTCGGCGTAGCGCTCGCGCGGACGGCGCTCGACTGGTGCGCGGACCGCAAGGTCCAGCGCGTGCTCTGCCGGGTCGCGGAGTACAATACTTGGGGTCGCGCGGCTGTCGACCCGTTGGGGTTCCGGCTTGCGCGCACCGGACGGACGCTCTACCGTTCGATCGACTGAACGCGGGCCGAGGGCGCAGGGGGTCGACGTCTACCTGTTTCCGGCGGTCGTCGGCGGTGGCCTCGGAGACATCGACGAGGTCCTGGCCGCGGGACGGCTCCTCGCTCGCGCCGGGTTTCGACCGATCCTCTACCGCTCCCAGGGTCGACCCCTCCCCCCGTCGGTCGAGGGTCCGTGGGACTGGCCTCCGCTCGAACGACGGCGAACGATCGTTCGTCGAAGCCCGAACGCGCTCACGGTCGCCCCCTCCTGGGGCGTGAGCGCGGCGCCGAGCCGGCCGACCCGGTTCGGACGCGGAGGACCCTGGGAGGTCGAGTCGCGGCAGGTCGAGGCGGCGTACGGGCCGGACCGGACCCTGCACGTGAGCCTCGAGGAGTTCGCTCGGACCCTCTCGAGCGCCGCCGAGACGCGGGAGCGGTTCCGGGAGGGCGGGGTCGTGTCCCGGGCGATCCCGCGCCGGTACCGCGCCGCTCGCCTCGCCGACGAGGTGAGGGAGTTCCGGGTCGCGTTCCGCCGCTTCCGGGGGTTCGACCGGCCGAACGTGCTCCACCTGTTTGCGACGTTCGTCCGGGACCCCGGGTTCGCCCGTGAGTTTCCCGAGGCGGTCCAGACCGGCCCGCTCGGCTCCGGTCGGCCGGTGCGGCGGGTTCGTCCCCCGCACCAGCATCGGGGCCGCGAGTGGGTCTGGTACGCGAGCCCCGCGAGCGCGGAGCGGGTCGCGCCCGACGTCCTGCGTGGCCTCGTCGGCGTCCGCCCACCGATCCGGCTCTACGTCCGGTCGCCTCGGCCGTGGCCGAGCGTGGACGGGGTTGCCGGGATCCAGGTCGTGACGACGCCCGTGGCGGAGGAGGCCTGGCGGGCACGATTTTCGAACGCCGAGCTTCGCATCGTGACCGGAAGCCGCACCCTCCTCGAAGCGATGGAGCTTCGCGGTCCGTTCCTCTACTTCAACGGCGTGCTGGGGAAGGGTGCGGCCCGTCGGCGCCACCGCCCCGAGAAGGTCCGCGGTTGGCTCGACCTCGCGCGCCGACGTGCCGTTCCGTCGACGCTCCGCCGGGACATCGCCGACTTCGCGCGAGGTCGCCGGGTCGCGGAGGTCGTCCGACGGGCCGCGCTCCGGAAGGACGGATGGGCGCGCTTTCCGACCGGACTACGTCCGGTCGGCTTTCCTCCCGGGACCGAGGACGCCGGGCGGCTCCTCGTCCGACTTGCGCACGAGCTCTCGCGGCCCGGTGCCCGCGCCCCCGAGATCGTGGCGCGGTGGCGTTCGAATCCTTAATCGGGGCGGTCCTCTCCTTGACCGGTCGAATGGCTTCGGAGGAGGCGACGCCGCCTGCAGTGGCCCGCGCGCTCGTCGGGAGCGCGCTCGGCGTCCGTCGCGGAGAGCATCTGGTCGTCGTGAGCTGGAACCATACGCTCCCGTGGGCCGGTGCCTGCGTCACGGAGGCGCGCCGCCTCGGCGCGCGGACCGTCCTCCTGCTCGAGGACGAATCGGCGTTCTGGCGCAGCGTGGACGGGTCGGTGTCGTCCCGAGGCTGGGCGGGGCTCTCGCGTCCCGTGCGGGCCGCGCTCGAGCGGGCCGACGCCCTCGTTTACTTCCCCGGCCCGGCCGACCGGCCGCGGCTCCACGCCCTGCCTCCGCACCTCCTCGCGCCGTTCGTCGGCGCGGACGAGGAGTGGACGGCCGCCGCGCGGAGCGCCGGCGTGCGCGGGGTCCGGTGCCTGCTCGGGTACGCCTCCGACGCGCAGGCGGACCATTGGGGGGTCCCGGGCGCGATGTGGCGGAGCCAGCTCATCCGCGGGATTACGGACGTCGACTACGCCGTCCTGCGGAACGACGGGCGCCGGGCGGCCGACCTCCTCACGAAGGGCCGAGAGGTTCGTCTCACCGCGGCGAACGGCACCGACCTCACGCTTCGGCTGCGCGGGCGCCGGCCGTGGGTGGACGATGGCGCCGTCGACGCGGACGACCGCCGACGCGGTCGCGTGATCGCGGCCGCCCCGGCCGGCTCCGTCGTGGTGGCGGTCGACGAGCGCTCGGCGGAAGGGATGGTGATCGCGAACCGTCCGAGCTTCCTTTCGCCGGGACGGGTCGAGGGCGGGCAGTGGGAGGTCGAGGGCGGAAAGCTCCGCAACTACTGGTACACCCAGGGCGGCGACGCGTTCGAGGGCGAGTTCGCCCGCGCTCCGCGCGGCCGGGAGACGGTCGCGCTGTTCGCTCTGGGTCTCAACCCGGCGCTTCCCGGCGGGGTCCCTCAGGCCGAGGACGAAGAGGCGGGGACCGTGACCGTTGCGGTGGGCGGCAACACGCTCTACGGAGGACGGAACCGCTGCCGGTTCCTCTCGTGGCTCACGATCGGGGAGGCGACGGTCGCCGTTGACGGGGCGCCGCTCTGTGACCGGGGAAAGGTCCTCTAGCTCGGGCCGAGGCCCGCGCGCGGGACGGGGGTTCTTCGACCGCCCCGCGGCCCGGGTCGCCCGGGCCCTGCTCGGTGCGACGCTCACGGTGCGCGCCGGCCGCGCTTCGCGTTCGGTGCGCATCGTGGAGACCGAGGCGTACGGTCGGGACGACCCGGCGAGCCACGCCTACCGGGGGATGACCCGACGCAACCGCTCGATGTTCGCCGCGCCGGGGACGCTCTACGTCTACCGGATCCATCAGGTCGTCTGCGCGAACCTGGTCGCGCGGCGCGGCGAGGCGGTACTACTGCGCGCGGGCGCGGCCGACGGGGAGGAGCCGGTCCGCGCGTCGGGGCCGGGCCGTCTCTGCCGCTTCCTCGGGATCGTCCTTTCGGACGACGGGACGGACACGACCGACGGGAACCGCGTGGAGGTGCGTCTTCCCCATCG
>Ga0187784_10002782_pt1 | contig 14056 bp, 11 predicted proteins | sample 1015_SJ02_MP15_2_FD_132964 | JGI IMG/M metagenome (GOLD analysis project Ga0187784, IMG submission 132964) | Tropical peat soil microbial communities from peatlands in Department of Meta, Colombia - 1015_SJ02_MP15_20_MG | ecosystem: Environmental > Terrestrial > Soil > Wetlands > Peat | place...
AATTGAGCGGCGGATTGCCCATGATGGCGAAATCGGCGCCAAGCTTCTGGGCGTGTTGGGTTAGTGCCACGGTGTCACGAATGCTCGCGGCAACCGTGTGCGCGATAATCTGGGTCGCGCCATTGACCTCGTCCAGCACGATTTCCTGGCCGCGGCGCCGTTCTTCCATTGTCAGCGACCATACCTCGCCCACCAGGCCGCCAATGAACATGCCGTCGATCTTGAGATCATCAACGTAGCGACGGACATCTTTTCTCAGCCCGACCTCGTCGAGTTGACCGTTTTCGGTAAACGGAAACGGGATCGCAGCCCACACGCCTTTCATATGTTCGCGGGCATATTTTTTTGCTTCACGACGGCTGTATTTCATTGTTCTCTCCGTTCTCTCCGAGTCCTTGTTTTCGTAGTAGAAACTGTAAATTTGGCTTCACGCCAGCGGCGACTTCGGCAAACCGAAACTGCCACCCATCCTCGTCGTCGCAGGCGCTGCATCGCCTTGAGAAATCGGTACGCCGCGCGTCTCCGGGGCGAGGAACGTGAAGACGAGTCCGACCGCAAAGACGCAAGCCGCGAGGAACAGGAAGGTGGGTTGCACCGCGGCCTCGGTCGCCGCGGGTGCGAGCAGATTGCCGGTTCCGGCGATCACGGCGAGGCACAAGGGCCCGATGATCCTGCCGATGCTGTTGGCCGCCTGGCCGAGGCCCGAGGCCCGCGCACCCAGCCTGACGCCATAGGCTTCGACGGAATAGGGCGCGACGTTGGCAAAGTTGCCGTCCACGAACAGGAAGGCGGTCATGACCAATAGAACGAAGATCGGGAACCCGGCCAAGACTACCGAGTGGAAATAAGCCGCCGCGACGAGCGCGATGGCGGCGCCGTAGCCGCCTAGCATGCCGCAAGCGCGCCGCCCGAGCCAATTCGCCACGAACGAGAACAAGATCTTGCCGAAAATGCCGAACAGCGACAGGTAAACCATGTACCCGGCTGCCTGCATGACCGTGATCTTGAGCATCATCGAGAAGATCGTCGGCCCCCAGAGGATGATGGCATATTCCGCCGTGGATATCCCGATCCACGAGATGACGACGAGCCAGAATAGCCCGGGTCGGGCATAGAGATCCGAAAGGCGCCCGCGTGGCGGCGTGGCCGGAGCTTCTGTCGGCAGGGGAAGCTGCTCAGCCGGCACGCCGCGTAGCTTCGCTACCTCTTTGCGCGCCTCGACGAACCGCCCCCTGGAGATGAGCCACCGTACCGATTCCGGCAACAGGAAGATCGCCAGCACGCCGATCACCGCGGGCGCCATGCCGAGTGCGGCCACTCCGCGCCAACCGAGCATTCCCAGCAAGGTCGCCGACGTCAGCGCGGAGATGACGCCGCCGACGGTCGGAAACACAACGCCCAGACTCGACATGATGGTGCGATAACGCGTCGGCGTGGTCTCGACCAGAAGCGTGTTGAAGGGCGTGACGGTACCGCCGAGAGCGAAGCCGACGAGGAAGCGCAGGATTGCGAAGATGACCCAGGCCCCGTCGGGGATCAGCGAGATCGACCCGGCCGCGGCGGCGCAGATGAAGCTACTGACGATTAGAATGGTCTTGCGCCCCCACATGTCGCCCCAACAGCCACAGACGAGCGCACCGACAATTCCGCCCACGCCGCCGGCCAGCAGGATCACCGAGGATTCGCCGTAGGTCATGTGCCATTGCGGCCCGAGCACCGCAATGAGAAAACCGACGATAAAAAAATCGAAGTAATCGAGTGAAATTCCGACGGTCAGAATAGCGAAAGACGTCCAATAGCGAGCGTTGAGCGGCGCATCATCATATGCAGCCAGCAACTCTTCCGCGCCGTGGCCGGGCATTTGATCCTCCCCCGAGCGAAGGCTTAGAGCCTCCGTTGCCAGTGCAAGCCGCCAAATCACGCGATGATACAAAGGACCCGCGTCGACACTTTGATCCAAGTCAATACGATTTTCGAGCGCCTTCAGCGGGCGACCGCCTGCACAAGGCGAAAGGCTGCCTTGTCGTCTCTGGCCTGCCTGAGATCGTCGATCTGCTTCATCGTTTCGCAAATTATTGTCACGGCGGGATGACTCCAGCCGTGAGGTAGGTGCATAGCCAAGCCAAGCATAATCCTAATCGGTCAAGCCGGCATCGCGCCGCACCAAAAGTGACATCGCCGCATAATCGATTTGACCGTCGCCTTGGGCGATCAATGCGACCAGACGATCATGAACGATAGAGGCAATCGGTAACGGCGCACCAAACTTCTCCCCAGCGGCGATAATGGCACGGTTATCCTTGAGCGCCAGCCGGGCGGGAGCCGAGCCGGGCGGAAACTTCCTTTCCAGCAGCAGCTTGCTCACTCTTTGATAGATCGGGGCATTGAACGATGTCCCGATAATGAAATCGCGGGCGATTTCCGGCGAAACCTTGCCTTTCTCCATCAGGGCAAAAAATTCAGCTAATCCCTCGACTACACCGTGAACCAGATAGTTTATGCCGAGTTTGATCAAGCTGGCCTGAACCGGTTGCTCGCCGATGACGAACACGCCTTTGGAGATTGCGTCGAAAACCGACTTAACGTGCGCAATATCGGTTGGCTGGCCGGCCGCGGCGATGAAGATCTGCCCGGCCGCCGCGGCTTCCGGGCGGCCCATAACCGGCGCTGCAACGTAATGCTTTCCCGCCGCATCATGTACGGCAACAAGGCGATCGGCCATATCGACGCTCACCGTGCTCATGCCGACGTGAACCGCGTCTTTTCTTAGACCGCTTAGAATTCCGTCGTCGGCCAACGTCAGCGCTATCACGGCAGCGTCATCGGCCACGATGCTGAAAACAACATCGCCGCCCGCTGCCTCGGCGGGCGTTTTGGCGAGCCGAGCACCCGCTGCGACGAGCGGCGCCGCCTTCTCGGGACTTCGGTTGTAAACCGTAAGGTTATGACCGTGGGGAGCAAGCTCGCGCAAAATCGATTGCCCAATTCCCAGACCCATGGGGCCGGTGCCGACCAAGCCAATGTCCATAACGAATTCCTCAAGCGAGCCGATTTTAGTTTACGGCTTGTAAACCAATCACCGTACCGAGTAAAAGTGTTTTTGTTTTCGGCAGAACGTGACGAACAATAAGGCAGCGGAAAATGTTTTCTCTTACGCTCAGTCCCGAACAGATGGAAATTCGTCGTACCGTCCGTCAATTTGCGGAGAAGGAAATTAAACCGATCGCGCTGGCGTGCGATCGCGAGGAGGATTTCGACAAGCGCTTTCCGTGGCAAGCGCTGGCGAAGGCCGAGGCTCTAGGTTTACGAACACTCGCCCTCTCTGAAAGCAACGGCGGCGCCGGCGCCGACGCACTGACCGATTGCATTGTCGCGGAAGAACTCGCAGTCGCGGATGTCGGGGTTGCGGCCACCCTCAATCATACCTCCGATCTCGCTCGCATCTTTTTCGACCACTACATGAATGACGAGCAGCGCAATCGCTTTTTGCCGGCATTTCTCGGCGACGAACGATATCATTTAGCCATTGCCGGCCATGAACCGGACACGGATTTAGGCTGGGCCTATCATCGCCCCAATATCGACGGCACCGGCTATCGCACCACGGCAGTCAGGGTTGGCGATCACTGGGTCATAAACGGCACCAAGAACTTCATTACCAATGCGCCGATTGCCAAGCTTATTCTGGTGCAGGTGCAGACCGGGCCCAAGCGCGGCGGCATGTCCGGCGTCAGCATGATCTTCGTTGAGCGTAATACACCCGGCCTGACGGTCCACGAGCACGACAAGGTCGGTCGCAGACTCGGATCTAACGGCGAGATCGCATTCGAAAATTGCCGCGTTCCCGCCGCAAACTTGGTGAGCAGCGGCAAAGGTCCGCTTACGCAGCGCATGACGCAGGGCCGTGCAAGCCCCCGTTTTCAGGCCCTCAATCTCGGCATCGGTCGGGCCGCCTACGAGGCCGCACTTGAATACGCGCGAATGCGGATCCAGGGCGGGCGCTCAATTATCGAGCATCAAATCGTCGGCATGCGGCTTGCGGACATGGCTATCGCGCTTGAGCAGGCGCGAAGTCTCATATGGCAGGCGGCCTGGGCGGCCGATCACGTGGACGCCTATCAGGACGGTAGCTTACCGGACCTACCGCTGCAGACAATTGCTAAGGTGACGACATCTGAGGCCGTGTTCCGCGTCGCGACGGATGCTGCGCAAATTTTTGGCGGCATGGGTGTGATGCGCGAACTGCCAATGCAAAAATATGTTCGAGATGCTTTGATCTTTCTGCACTCCGAACACGCCAACGACGTTGCGCGTTTGAAGATTGCCGAACATCTCGCTGGCTGGCAGCGCCTGGGGTCAGACAGACAAGGGGAATAATTGGACGGCACCTGTCACCCTCAATCGCGTGACCCTGCGTCATGCGCTGCGCGACCTAGACAATGAGCGGCCTTTCAAACGGAGCATAAGCGAAGCCTTGATTTTGGGCGCCGTATCGAGAATGGTTCTGCCAAGCCGTTGCCTGCTCTTTCCTACATTTGGGCGATTGATGTAGGCTCACATAAATTGGCGCTCGCCTGCAATTGGGAGGACGAGATGAAACTCCCCCGTCGTAAATTCCTCCATCTCGCAGCGGGCGCCGCGGCCCTCCCTGCCGTCTCGCGGCGCGCATGGGCGCAAACCTATCCGTCGCACTCGGTGCGCATCGTCGTCGGCTACCCCGCCGGCATCGCGCCCGACGTTACCGCGCGCCTGATTGCTCAATCGTTGTCGGAGCGGCTTGGCCAGCAAGTCATCGTCGACAATCGGCCGGGGGCGGGCAGCAATATTGCGGCCGAGGCGGTCGTTAGGGCGGCCCCCGATGGCTACACGCTCCTCGCAATGACTGTGACCAATACGATCAACTCGACCCTCTACGATAACCTTAGCTTCAACTTTATCAGCGACATTGCGCCGGTCGCAGGCACCTACCGGTCGCCTATGATCCTGCAGGTGAATCCAGCGTTCCCGGCCAAGACGCTTCCCGAATTCATCGCCTATGCCAAGGCCAATCCCGGAAAAATCAATTATGCGTCGGACGGCAACGGCAGCTCGCCCCACGTGGTCTGCGAGCTATTCAAGGTAACGGCAGGCGTTGACCTGGTTCACGTCCCGTATCGCGGCAGTTACCTGCCCGATCTGCTCAGCGGCCAAGTGCAGGCCGCGTTTAGTTCGCCAGCTACGACGATCGCGTACATCAGAGTGGGCCAGCTGCGTGCCCTCGGGGTGACCACGATGACGCGCTCGAAAGTGCTCCCGGACATCCCCACCGTGGCAGAATTTGTGCCGGGCTTCGAGGCCTACCTATGGCACGGGATTGGTGCGCCCAAGAACACGCCCGCAGAGATCATCGCCAAGCTCAACAACGAGATCAACGCCATTCTCGCTGATCCCAATATGAAGGCGCGGCTTGCCGATTTAGGCGGCGAGCCGATGTCGATGGCACCCGCCGAAGTCGGAAAATTCATCGCCGAAGAAACCCAGAAGTGGGCCAAGGTGATCAAACTTGCGGGCATTAAGCCGGGGTGACCCTGGCAAGCCGCGCTCGATATTCCATCATTTCCGTTACGTGCGGTCCACGTGTGCCGAATCGACCCGAGCAGGTGTTACGATAAGGCAGAGCTTGATGGTTTTGCGGGCGGCTGTTCTCGGTATTCTTGAGGGAGAGTATTTCATGCGTTCTGAAAATTCGTCGATGCACGCGGGCGAAGCGGTGGTGGCAGCGCTGCAGGGCGAAGGCGTCGACAGAGTCTACAGCGTTCCCGGATCGCACATTCATCCGATTTACGATGCACTGAGCCGGGTCAATTCGATCCGGCTGGTCACCTGCAAGATGGAGCCGAACGTCTCGCTGATGGCGGAGGCTCACGGCCGGCTCACAGGCAAGCCGGGTGTCTGCATCGTCACCGCCGGGCCGGGCTGTGTGAACTCCATGGCGGGCGTGGCACAGGCTTACGGTGCGGCCTCGCCGGTAATCCATATCAGCGGCGCCGTGCCGCTCGACGCCGACCTTGAGCCGTTTCACGGTGTCGACGACCCCGCCTTCGTCAACGAAATGTTCAAGTCCATCACCAAATGGACCACGCGCGTCGAGCGTCTCGCGGACGTGCCGGAGATCATGGCCAAGGCATTCCATATCGCCCGCAGCGGGCGGCCAGGGCCCGTGCATGTCGAGTTGCCCCGGCTGTCGGACTACAGTGAATTCATGCTGCAAGAAGCAACCGCTGTGCTTTCCGCCTACAAGGCCATCCCCATCGTCGTCGCCGATCCCGAATCGCAGGATGTCGATCGTTTCGCGCAAGCAATCATGGCCGCGAAGTCTCCGGTGCTCGCGGCGGGCAAAGGGATCATACGACAGGGCGCGATGCAGGAGTTAGCAACGCTATCGGAGAAGCTGCAGGCTGCCGTGATTTTCGCGCAGGATTCGATCGGCGTCATTCCGGAAAACCATCCGTTCGCCGCCGGCTATCTGTCCGACGCTCAACCGCACCCGCTGTGTGCGGAGGTGCTGAAGCGGGCCGACCTAGTGCTCTGTCTGGGCATGCGCATGGCTACCGCCGAGATGGCGGCACTCAACAAGATCGCGCCGGACGTGCGCAGGATTGTCGTTGGTTTCGACGACGCCGCGAAACCGCGCTACCGGGGCGAGGACCAGCGCGTCGCCAATTCGAAGCTGTTCCTTGCTGCGCTGCTCAAACACCTTGAAAATTATCAGCAGCCCCGCAATGAAATGCTGATCAAACAGTTAGCCGCGGGCAAGGCCGCCATCCGCCGCAAGCTCGCAGCCCAGAACGAGGAGCACAACAACAACAAGCCGATCCATCCGGGCCTGCTGATGGAAGCGCTAAATGCCGTGCTCGACGATAGCGCCGTGGTCGCGAGTGACGTCGGCAACTGCCAGATGTGGGCGCGGCGGCACCGCCGCATCACCACGCCGGAATCCTTTATGCAGTCGGGCGTCTGGAACGCCATGAGTTATGCCTTGCCGACGGCGATAGTCGCCAAGCTCGAATTTCCGCGCCGCGACGTCGTGGCGCTCGCCGGCGATGGCGCCTTTCTGATGACCATCGGTGATCTACCCACGGCAGAGGAATACGGCGCAAACATCCTGATGGTGGTCATGAACAACGGCACCTTCGGTCAGACCTTTATGCAGCAGGCAAACATCTACGGCCACAGCTACGGCACCACTTTCAAGAGCCCTAACTTTGCCGACATTGCAAAGGCGTGCAACGCGCAAGGCATTCGCGTTAGCGATCCTAAGGACGTTGAAGCGGCGTTGCGACAGGGGCTTGCGGCAACGACACACCAACCTGCTCTCGTCGAGGTGATGGTCGCCGATAATCCCTATCCGAAGATATAGGCGAAGCGTCTCAGCTCGCTATCTCGGCAACGGTGGATCGGAGTGAAATTGCCCGGGCCTGCCCGACGTCGGCGCAGTGGCCTGATAGCATAGGCGCGCGATTACGAACTCATTCTCCACGCAGCTCGGCAGCAGCGTCAAGAATGGCGCGGATGACCTTATCGTAGCCGGTGCAGCGGCAAAGGTTGCCGGCGATCCAGTAGCGCGTCTCCGCTTCCGTCGGTTTCGGATTGCGGTCCAGCAGGGCCTTCGCCGCGATCAGCAGGCCCGGCGTGCAGAAACCGCACTGAAGCGCCGCATGTTCGAGGAATTTCCGCTGCAGCGGGTGGAGATCATGGCCCCGCGCCAAGCCCTCGACCGTCTCGATCGCGTGACCTTCGGCTTCGACCGCAAGCATCAGGCACGAGCAGACCAGGCGACCGTCGACCATCACGCTACAAGCGCCGCAGTCGCCTGAACTGCATCCCTCTTTGCTGCCGGTCAGATGTAGCTCGTCACGAAGCACGTCCAGCAGAGTGAGTTGCGGCTCGCACAGAAACTCGGTGGGCTCGCCGTTGATGGTGGTCGATACGTGATGCTTGCTCATCAACGCTCCCCCGCGCGCTCATAGGCGATAACCGCCGCCCGGCGTGCCATCACGCCGGCAACCTTGGTCCTGAATTCGATTGTCCCGCGCTTGTCGTCGATCGGCTTGCAGGCGCGCTGCGCCGCCTGCTGGAGAGCGGCGAGCGCTGTCTCATCGAGCGTGTGCCCGATCAGAGCGGCGGCGGCCTCGGGAACCAGGATCGCGGTTGGTGCCACGGCACCCAGCACGACCCTCGCATCGGTGCAGGCTCCGCCGGAGTCAAGCGTAACGGCGACCCCGGCGCCGACCACGGCAATATCCATCTCGGTCCGCGGAATGAAGCGGAGGTAGGCGTCCGCCGAGTGGGGCGGCCGCTTGGGCAGGTGAAACTCGATGATGAACTCGTCCGCCCTCAGGGAGGTGCGCCCTGGACCGGTGGCGATGCTCTCCACCGGAACCTCGCACCGCCCGTTTGCCCCTGCGACCACGCAGGTTGCGCGCGCGGCGATCAGCGCTGGAACGCTGTCAGCTGCCGGCGACGCATTGCAGAGATTGCCGGCGAGTGACGCCCGTCCCTGCACCTGGGTCGAGCCGATCAGATTGGCGGCCTCGACGACGCCGGGCCAGGCCTGCCGGAGGGCTTCGCATTCGCCGATCAGGGCACCGGGCGTCGCGGCGCCGATCGCAAAGGCGCCATCTCGCTGGCGAATGCCGGAGATGCCGGGAATCTTCTTGATATCGACGATTAAATCCGGCTTGATTCGGCCGGACCGAAGCTGAACCAGTAGATCGGTCCCGCCGGATAGGATCTTCGCAATGCCGGAGGCTTCGGCCAAGATGCGAACGGCCTCCTCGACCGTCGACGGGGCTATATAACTGGGCATGAGATTGGCGTCTCCAAACTAACCGAGCGGGACGCTAGACTAGCGTTTGTTAGTGGTCTAGGCCGAAGCAAGACTTCGCGACGGCTACGAGCGCATGGCTAAGCCGAGTGAACGACCTGCATTTGCGCGCTGCCGGCGCGACTTTCGTATAGAGGCGAGCGCAACGCGTCGGTGAGGCGAGGTAACTGTGAGCGATACCAGCTCCCGTGATATTGTAAAACCCTTCAAGTGGGTTGGAACTCGGCCGGTTCGTCCGGACGGCGTGCCGAAGGTCACGGGCCTTGCCCAGTACGGCGCTGACTTGGCAATGCCCGACATGTTGGTCGGCCGGATGCTGCGCTCGCCGCACGCTCATGCCCGCATTCGATCGATCGATACCTCGAAAGCAGCGGCGCTGCCCGGCGTCAAAGCTGTGGTGACGGCAGCGGACTTCCCTGAGCAGAAGTTCGAATATGTCGGCCCGGAACGCGTTGCGCAGAATTTCTGGCATATGACGCGCAACATTATGGCGCGCGAGAAGGCGCTCTATGAAGGCCATGCGGTGGCCGCCGTGGCGGCCGCCACTAAGGCTATCGCGGACGAGGCGCTGTCACTGATCACCGTCGACTACGAGGTGCTACCGCACGTCATCGACGTCGATGCTGCGATGAAGCCGGATGCGCCCTTGTTGTTTTCCGACATGATCACGCGCGGTATCGAACCGCCGTCGGCGCCATCCAATATTGCGAAACGGAGCGTGTTCAAGCTCGGCGATGTGGAGGCCGGCTTCGCGGCATCCGACGAGATCGTCGAAATGTCGTTCAAGACCGCGCCCGTGCATCAGGCCTATATCGAGCCACAAGGTTGCGTGGCCCGCTTCGACGCCGACGGCCAGGGCGAGATCTGGAGCTCAAGCCAGGGGCATTTCGTCGTCCGCGCGTACACTGCACAGCTGCTCGGCATGAAACTCAGCGACCTGCGCGTATATCCCGCAGAGATCGGCGGCGCTTTCGGCGGTAAGACCGTGATCTACATCGAGCCGGTAGCCCTCATGCTGGCGAAGAAATCTGGCCATCCCGTGAAGATCGTAATGAGTCGAGAGGACGTGTTCAGGGCCACCGGCCCAACGTCCGGCTCGTCCATGACGGTGAAGATCGGCGTCAAGCGCGACGGCACGATTGTCGCCGCCGACGGGATTTTCAAGTTGCAGGCCGGTGCATTTCCGGGTTCGCCGATGATGGGCACGTGCATGTGCGCGTTTGCGCCCTACGACATCGCCAACGCGCGCGCGGTCGGTTACGACGTGGTGTGCAACCGCCCGAAGGTTGCAGCCTATCGCGCGCCGGGCTCGCCGATCGGCGCCTTCGCGGTGGAGAGCGTGCTCGACGTTCTGGCACGGAAGATCGGCATGGACCCGCTAAAATTGCGGCTGAAGAACGCCGCCAAGGCGGGAACCCAGATGCTCTCCGGCGCCAAGCTTGCGCACAATGGATATGCCGAGACCATCGAGGCGCTGCTCAACCATCCGGGCTACAAGGCGCCGCTCGGCAAGAACCAGGGGCGCGGCGTCGCCTCCGGCTATTGGTTCAACGGCGGCGGCGAATCGAGCGCCACCGTTCACGTCAATGAGGACGGCACCGTTGTGGTGGCGACCGGCAGCCCCGACATCGGCGGCTCCCGCGCCTCGATGGCGATCATGACGGCCGAGACGCTGGGCGTCGACTACGATCAAGTCCGCCCGATCGTCGCCGACACCGCGTCGGTTGGCTATGCCCACCTGACCGGCGGCTCCCGCGTGACGTTTGCGACCGGGCTTGCCGTGGTCGAGGCCACCAAGATCGTGATCCAGGACATGTGCAAGCGGGCGGCCAAACTGTGGGGCGTCGATCCCGAGGCCGTGGTCTGGGAGAACGGCCACGCCAAGCCTGCGAGCAGCAACGTCGGCGATTTCAAGCCGATGTCGATCAAGGAGATTGCAGCCAAACGTGCGCAGACCGGCGGGCCGATCGTCGCCGCCGCGGGCGTGAATCCTGCCGCCGTCGCCCCCGGCTACGCCACCCAGTTCTGTGACGTAGAGGTCGATCCCGAGACCGGCAAGGTGACAATTCTGCGCTTCGTCGCCGCCCAGGATGTCGGCCGCGCCATCCACCCGAGTTACGTCGAGGGGCAGATCCAAGGCGGCGTCACTCAAGGCATCGGCTGGGCGCTCAACGAGGAGTACATCTACGACTCCAGGGGGCACATGGAAAATCCGGGCTTCCTTGACTATCGGATTCCGGTGGCATCCGACTTGCCGATGATCGAGCCGGTCCTGGTCGAGGTGCCGAATCCCGGCCACCCCTTCGGAGCCAAAGGCGTTGCCGAGGTCAACATTTGTCCGCCGATGGCGGCCATCGCCAACGCCATCGAACGCGCCGTCGGCCGGCGACTGACCGAGCTGCCGATGTCACCGCCGAAAGTGCTCGCCGCGATCGACGCGCGCTAGCTGGCGCAGGGGTCGCATCACGCATTCTCTGGCATCACTTCGCCATCTGGCGCCCCCGCCCACTGTGGATTCACCAGAAGAAAAAACGGGCTTGCAAGCCGTACTAGCAGCGGTGCAATGCCGCGCTTCGACAACAACAAGTACTCGGTGACGGCCAGTGCTGTCGGTCGTCCGGTTGAGGTTTATGCTTATGGCGATAGCATCGTAATCCGCCAGGACGGGCGTATCGTGGCGGCGCAGCTTGCCGCAGCCGGCGGGCGTCCGATCCGCTGGTATTTCGCCGAGCCAGAGACGGAAGCGTTTGCCAAAGAACTCTTTGAGAATGCTGGCGGAGGTCGCGATCGAATCGAAACCCAGGTATTGCCTTGGCCGGGGAGCGCGCCATGAGCAAACTCGCATTTCGGTACAACATTCGTTCCGACTTGCCGCGCCCGAAGACCCAGCCGCATTCAATACGCCCAACATGCGATCCAGCGCTCCCCTGCGGGTGGGTTGACCAATGAGTTTCACCATTTACGTATCGACATTGAACAACGACGACAGCAATATGTTCGATCGCGCGATCGTCGAACGCGCCTTTAAGGATATTGCCGTGAATCAAACTGGAGCTTACTGGAACTTGCGGAGTCCGGACGGGCATGTAGCGTCTGCGACAATCTTTATCGAGGAGCAACCCAAGATCTCTGGGTTCGCTGCAAATCGCCCGCCGTCATACTCCGGGTTGCCGAAATTCTGGAATGCGATGTTCGAGATATTGTCTCAGACGCGTACCATTCTGTTTTGGCCGACGGCAGGCCCGCGCCCGCACCGTTGCGTCGCAGACCCTGCTCTAGTGCCAGATCTGCCAAGCGATTTGACTAACGCGCTGGGCAAACCAGCCATCGTCTCGTCTGGTGCTGAGATTGAGGCGGCCATCGCGCTTACGGGCCACTAACCCGCACCGACGGAGAAATTTAGTTTCCCAGTTCCTCTCGCCTGGGTTGGCGGAGGGAGTGGGATTCTCCCGTTTGAGTCATCCGTTTGATTTTATTACGACATGTCTCGCAAACGAAGAGCCCCTCCCCACATTACTCCACGCTTTTAGTGAACCTAGGGAGACAACAACGAACAAATTTGTGACTAACTCGAAGGCTGTGGCCGGCTATGTCGCGGTGGTTTCTGAGCTTTACCTCGCGGGACCTTGCGCTCATGCAGGGTCTTGAAGCTGCGCTCAGGCAAGGATTCTGAAGCCAAGATTTTCTTCGCGCCGGCGGCTTTTCATTGTTAGAACTCGACAAAGGCATCGCCGAAGCAAACTCCTTCGTGCTGCTGGTTGGGTACCCTGCCAGGTCATCGAATATTACGAGCCGCTCGACCACGTGTGAAGCAGCACGATTTTCCAGTGTCTTCGTTGCTGCTCGACGGACAACCCGCGCCGGTCCCGGGCACGATGAAACCCCATAGACGCAAGCCGTTCGCTCGCTTCGACGCTGAGCGGCGCAATAGTTCAGCGTTGGCATTGAATCCATTCCTTATCGGTCGGCGCCCGTAATTAGGCGCGAATCTGACCACGCAGGACGCCGCCAAAACCCGCCTATACACGCGCATGAAGATGGCCGACTGTGGCGCACAGTGAATCCTCGCGGGACCGGTGGAAACTGTCGCGTATGGAATGCAGGGATGAATGCAACCTCCAAACTGACACACAAGTCGAAGCGAATCTTACCTGCCGACAACGCCCTCGTCGTCACAGTGGACCAGGCAGCTGCGATGCTCTCGCTTGGTCGCGTGTCGATCTACAAACTCATGAGAATGGGGAAGCTCGAAGCACGACACTTCGGGCGTACGACTCGGATCACTCGAAAATCGATCGAGAAACTCGTAAGTGACTGAGGAAGGCGGGGGATGACACTGCGTACGAAGAATCGTCGCCCGAGAGCTGTTGGCCAGGGCAGCGCCGACCGACATCGCGGAAAGGAGATCAAGATTTTTCTCGCCCGATTTTTCAAGTTTCTGACCCGCAAAGTAACGCAAAGTAAAATGGCAATTTCGGTGCACAAGCCGTTGGCTCGCAAGGCAGCGACTATTCGCCGCCGGATTAGAGCGCCCGACGGACTGCCATTTACTCGCATCGGCAACCGCACCTTGATCCATCTGCCGACGGCGCGCCAGTGGTTACTGTCTCGTATGCGTCGCCCCAATCCTCGTCGCGGCCGTCATGGTTCGCGAGACTGAGCAGGAAGAGCGAGAATGGGACACCGTGCGTACCGCAGAAGAGGCAGCAAAGTTTCTACGCGTGAGCACTTCTTGGCTCGCCAAAGCTCGCGGTCAGCGCAAAGGGCCGCCTTACGTGAAGCTTGGGCGCTCAATTCGCTACTTGAAGAGCGCCCTTATTCAGTGGATGCAATCTAAGCAAGAGTAATACTATGCTATACATCCATTACTATAAAATACTCAAGATTAGGAAGATTCAACGCTGTATACTGGACCGGCCATGGCCGCGACGGTCATGAGCGACGCAGCGATAGCGCGGCGCAGCTTCAGGCCTTACAGACGACGATTGGGGCGCTTGAGAAGCGGATCACGGTGCAGCATCGCGCCAACAAAGAGAGCAAGCGACTTCAGACCATTCCCGGGATCGGGGTCATCCTGATGGCGCAGCTCTGGCAGGCATTGGTCCGGTAGCGGCGCAATACCAATCCTTTATCCTCGGTCGTAAACCAATAGGTGAGCCTTTCGCCAGCGGGACAAACATACACGTCATC
>Ga0187784_10002783_pt1 | contig 14056 bp, 9 predicted proteins | sample 1015_SJ02_MP15_2_FD_132964 | JGI IMG/M metagenome (GOLD analysis project Ga0187784, IMG submission 132964) | Tropical peat soil microbial communities from peatlands in Department of Meta, Colombia - 1015_SJ02_MP15_20_MG | ecosystem: Environmental > Terrestrial > Soil > Wetlands > Peat | place...
ACCGAGAGCAGAACGGCCCGTCCTGGCTTGGCGGCGCCGGTTGGGAGATCGGTTAGTAGAGTGGGATTTGTGGGCTCAGCTTGCTCCGGCATGGTCTCTCATTATACGGATGAACCGGACCGATGCCAGTGTTGTATTCGCCTCGCGGGGACGCGTAAGTGTTAACTGCCGATGTAACTTCCCGGGCACAAGGTCACGCCTAATGACTTCAGGTACAATATTGGCGTCACAAGGACGATCTATGTTGAAGCGCAGCTTAACCCTGGCATGTGTCTTCGTGATTACGCTGGCTGTCTCGGCTCCCTGGGCGAGCTCGCAGCAGGAAGGCGTGGTGCCGGCTTATAATGCCGGCCCGCCGCCGAAAGGCACCAAACTTCCTCCGCTTTTGACCAAAGATCAGTTGTGGGGCGACAACGCCGAAAATCCTTATCAAACCCACGCCTATGACCTGGCGGCGAAGATCCCGATAGTTCTGCATCAGCAGCCTTGTTATTGCTACTGCGACCGGATGGGGCACAACAGCCTGCACAGTTGCTTTGAAACGGCCCACGGGGCACGCTGTGACATCTGTCTGAAAGAGCTTTATTACGCCTATGCGCAGCACAAGAAACGCCAGACCGCGGTACAGATTCGAAAAGGCATCATGGCCGGGGAGTGGCGGCAGATCGACTTGCAGACGGCCGTGACCATGAACTAGGCTGTGGTGAGTTGACGTGAATCGAATGTCCGCGTATAACCTGCTTTCGTCATCGGCTAGGGGCGATTTCCACAAGGATGACTTCGACGTGTCTCGACGGCGGGCCTAGGTTTTTCAGTTTCCTGAAGGCAGAAGCATCAGCAAAGCTTAATGTTCTCTATTTTAAGTTTATTAAAACAAGCTACTTACGATTATCAGAGGATAATTTGGAGTGATGGCGCAGAAGACGACAAACAAGAAATCTCTTAATGAAGATCCGCGTTTTGCACAGGCTGTGCAAAACTACGAGGCCGGTCTGCGAGCCATGCAGGAACGCAAGTTCGATAAGGCCAGGGCTCACCTGCAAAAGGTGGTTGGCGGTCCGAGCAAGGAGCTGGCAGACCGCGCGAACGTGCACCTGCTGGCTTGCGATCACCAACTGGAGCGCACCACGACGCAATTCAAAACTCCCGAGGAGCATTATGACTACGCGGTATCACTGATTAACCTTGGTGATTACGTCACTGCGCGCGAGCATTTGGAAAAGCTGTCGAAGCAGGTTCCGAAGGCTGATTACGTCGCTTACGGATTGGCGGCTCTGGATTGCCTGACGGGGCACGCGGAAGATTCGCTGCGACACCTGGACGAAGCCATTCGCCTCAACCCGACATTGCGATTCCAGGCCCGCAATGACACGGATTTCCAAAACCTGAGCGAAGACCCACGCTTCACCGAATTGTTATACCCCGACCCCGGGGCCGAGTTAGCAGCTTCGCCGGGTTTCAACGAGGAACGCTGAAGGCTGCACATGAAGTCTCAAAGCAGCCAACCACCGAAAAGGCACGCTCTGCACGTGCTGGCGATTGGTGGGGGCACAGGTTTATCAACTCTCCTCAGAGGTTTGAAGCACTACGCTGCCGGCCCGGAGGAACCACCCTGGGATGTTTCCAGCCAAATCTCCAGCCTTTGCGCCGTGGTGACAGTTACGGACGACGGCGGATCGAGTGGGCGCCTGCGCAAAGAGCTGAACATGCTGCCGCCGGGAGACATCCGCAACTGCATTGTCGCTCTATCAGAAGACGAAGCTCTGCTTTCAAAACTTTTTTGTCATCGTTTTGAAAAAGGCTCGGGACTGGAAGGCCACAGTTTCGGCAATCTTTTTCTTGCCGCGCTGACCTCGATGACCAAGGATTTCGCGGAGGCTGTGCGATTGTCTTCTGAGGTCCTGGCAACGCGCGGCCATATTTTCCCGGCGACGACATCTAATGTTGAGCTGGAAGCTCTCATCGAAGATGGGAGTCGAGTGCGTGGCGAAACCAAGATTACCGCCAGCAAGGGGCGTATCCAGGAGCTATTCCTGATTCCACCGGATCCGCAGCCGCTGCCGCAGACCTTGGAGGCGATTGCTAACGCCGACCTGATCACCGTCGGCCCGGGCTCGCTGTTTACCAGCCTCATTCCGAATCTGCTGGTGCGAGGCATTCCTCAGGCAATAGCCGAGTCGCCAGCGGTAAAGGTGTACATCTGCAACCTCATGACTCAGGCCAACGAGAGCCTAGGGCGCACCGCTGCCGATCACATTCGGGCTCTGAATGCTCACGCCGGTGGTCAGATTTTCGACTATGCCCTGATCAACCGGAAGATGGCGTCCGCCGAAATGAAAGCAAAGTACGCCCTTGAAGGCGCAACGCAGGTGGTGGCGGATTGCGATGCCATCCGCGAATTGGGAGTTCAGCCGGTCCTGGGCGATTATCTGTGCGAAGACGAGGTAGCGCGCCATGATACGGAGTGCATAGCCCGCGATCTGCTGAAGTTAGTTGCCCAGATGACGCGGCGTCCTCGCAAGGGCAAGATCGAGATCAACTAGTCATTTGCATTTCTTGCTCCCCAGTGTTTCTGCATGGGAGCGATGCATAAGGTCACGGTATATTGAGAGCAGTGGCGAAATCCGACAAAACCGGCGCCCTAGGCACATCGAAGACCCGGCGGCGCGCTTCCGCGACGAAGCCAGCAAGAAACGCGAACCAGCCGCGGGTTGCGATTGCCATTCTGGCTGCCGGTAAAGGCACGCGGTTGAAATCCAACCATCCCAAAGTGCTGCACGAAGTGGGAGGCAAACCGCTGCTGGCGCACGTCATCGCGGCGGCCACCAAAGTTGTCCCCCCGCACGACGTTTACGTCATTATCGGCCACGAAGCGGAGCGCGTGCGTCAGGCGGTACAAGATGCGGGTGTCAATTTTGTTGTGCAAAAGGAACAGCGGGGCACGGGCCACGCGCTGATGGTCGCTCGCGACGCGTTGCGGCCATACGATCAAGTGGTTGTGGGCTACGGAGACGCGCCATTGATCGGTGCTCAAACCATCGCCATGCTCCGCGACTTTCATCGGTCAAAACGGCCGGCGATGACGATCCTGTCAGCCCATCTGAAGGACCCGACCGGATATGGGCGCATTATTCGAAAAGCCGGGCACAGCGCCGAGGTGGAGGCCATTGTAGAGGAGAAGTCCGCAAGCCCAGCCCAGAAAGCAATCAAGGAGATCAACTCCGGTTTCTATGCGTTCTCAGTAGAAGCGCTTTACGCCAATATCGACGAACTCGGCACCGAGAATCCGCATGGCGAGTTTTATCTCACCGACATGGCGTCAGTGTTGCGACGAAAAAAAGCACGCGTGCTGGCAATCGCGGCCAGCGACCCACACGAAATCCTGGGGGCGAATACGCGAGCTGAGCTGGTGGAACTCGATCAGCACCTTCGCATGGCGAAGTGTCGCGAGCTGATGGCCGCGGGGGTCACGATTTTCTATCCCGCAACCTGCGTGATCGATTCTGAAGTTGAAATCGGCGCCGACACGGTTGTGGAGGCGTTTGTCCAGCTCCTAGGCCGCACCCACGTGGGCAGTGATTGCCGAATCCGTTCCTACAGCGTAATCCGCAATACCACAATCGGCGACCGTGTTGAAATTCTGCCAGGTTGCGTTATTGATGACTCAAGAATCGAGGACTGCGCTACGCTGGGCCCGTATTCGCGCTTGCGTCCCGGCAGTGAGATTGGAGAAGGCGCGAAGGTGGGGAATTTTGTCGAGACCAAGAAGATCCGCCTGGGCAAAGGTTCAAAAGCCAATCATCTGACTTATCTCGGAGACGCAGAGATCGGGCAGGGAGTCAACATTGGCGCGGGCACAATCACCTGCAACTACGATGGCCTGCACAAACACAAAACCGTCATTGAAGATGACGTGTTCGTGGGTAGCGATACGACTCTGGTGGCGCCCATTCGCGTGGGCAAAGGAGCATACATCGGAGCTGCGTCGTGCATTACAGATGATGTTCCGGCGGACTCTTTGGCCCTGGGCCGGGCACGGCAGACCAACAAAGAAGGCTGGGCGAGGCAGAAGCGCGCCGCGCGCGCAAAGGCGGAGTAGCTACGCCTGGGCCGGACCGGTTAATGCCGCCAGGGCGTCGTCAACCGTTGGAAAGATCAAGAACAGCGCATCGGTACGGGTAACCTCAAACAGCCGGAGGACGCGTTCGTTGACTCCGGTCAGCGCCACCCCGCGTCCGGCTTTCTGCCGCGAAACGCAAGCGCTGACCAGCGAACCCAGTCCCGAGGAATCGATGTAGGGGACCTGGGTGAAATCGAGGATCACGGTTTGCGCGTTTTGCTCGCGGCGGATGGCGTTCTGAAATAGCAGCACATTTTCGATGGTCAGCGGGCCATTGAGACAAAGCACACCATGTCCGTCAGGTTTGCCAGCTTGTTCGACAGTGAGAGATTGCACCAGCATGTTGTTTCTCTCGAAAAAGTCTTGCTGCTATTGTAGAGCCGTGAAAGCTGCGCACGCTTCTTCCGTGTTTACTGGCGGGCCACTTTGCGCCGGAGTAGCCCGGATGACCGCATCTTCATTGGAACAGAATCCACGAACCCCCGTCTGGTTAAATCCTGCGGGCGCCGCTCCCACAGTGTAGCTAAGGTTTACTCCATTATTGGAGACCACACCCATGGCGAAATAATACCCGCTTTTCGCGCTAGAGGGCGATATCGCCTGCGACAAAGACCAATCAATCAGACAGGCGTTAGCCGAGGACGGAGTAGCGCAGATTGGCCCGCTCGGCCCCAGGGCTTGAAGCGTGGCTGCGTAGCCTACGGTGGGATAAGTCGATTGATAAGTGACCTGCATGGTGTTGATGGTACGCACCGATTGCACCGCTGATGATTCGTTGGCAGCAATCTTGGCGCGCAGCAAATTCGGAATGGCAATGGAGGCGATGATCAGAATGATGGCTACCACGATCAGCAGCTCGATAAGGGAAAAGCCCTGATTTCTCCGCATTGTGTACCTCTGATTATCTTCCGTTAACGTGGTTGCGAATTTCGTAATTGAGCTGCCGCGGTGTCCAGCCGCGCCGTCCAAAGAGTTCACATAGCCTACACTATGTTGGAACGCCTGCACGCGTAAAAGTTGCGGCTACCAATTTACAGTTTACTTCATGTGAACTTTCAGAGCACACGGAAAGCACCTCCCGAGGCGAATTCCGGCGGGAGCCAGAGGGACGAAATGCCAGGGATAAAAGTCCCTACTCGATTTGCGCGAGAATCAAGCAGGTGAGGCCTCTACTTCTTGGTGCGGCGTAAGCGGACTTCGAAACTCACCACCCCGTTGTAATCCCGCAAACCCACGATGGAAACGCTGTTTGTAATGTTGTATTCGCCTTGAATGATCTGCTGTGAGGTCTGGGCCAGGTTGGTTGTGTAAGTAAGGGTAATGTTGTCTCTGACAGGCTGTTCGATGGTAACGGCCGGAAGTGGTGAAGTTTGGGTGGGTGCGGTTTCAGTATTCAGGCCTTGCGGGTCAATCTTGATATGGCTAATGCCAAACAGGCGCTGCGAGCGGTTGCTCAGAGCGGAGTTCAAAGCCTCACCCAGCACGGCGCTGGAGGCCTGCTGCGAGAAGGGCGATGGCGCGCTCTGTTGCTCGGCTTGTCCGAATTGTTGACTGGATCCGATCGGCGAAAGCAAGCTGATGATGTCAGCCGTTGCTAAGGGCGGCTCGGAATGATAAGTCAAGTTCAACTTGTCGAACTCGCCGTTCAGGTTCACGGTAAGTTCATATTCGCGAAGGCGGGTTGTCGCCTGCAGATCGAGCACCGGTGTGGTCGTTACCGGATTGGTAAAACTAATGTCGCCTCGTTCGAGGCGGTATTTGGTTCCGTTAAATGCGATCTGACCTTCGAGGATATCGATGCGCCCGAGCAAAACCGGCTTGGCCGCGGTGCCGCGAAGACGCAAATCGGCGTCTCCCGACAGACTGAGAGCCGCAGTTTGCATTTGCAGTTGTGGGGTCGTAGTAATGCGCACATCCAAGCGGATGCGGTTCAGCAGCGGGTTGGTTTGCGAGAGCGCAGTGGCTTGCGCCCGGCTCTGCAAGTAGGAACTGAAATCGAAACCGGGAGTGATCGCCAGTTTGGTGATGGTCGCAGTGCCAGAGAAGGTAGATCCGTCAGGGGTTCCCGCCCAACGCAGGGTACTCGTAGCCATTGAACTTATCCCTGGCGGATAACGAAGGCGGACATCCTGGGTCTGCAAAGTGAGATCGAAGTTGAGCTGCCGGTTGTAAACGGTGGCGAAGCCTCCAAAACTCAGTAGGCCTCCTCCGACCTGCGCGGTCAGCGTTTCGATCTGCAGCCTATTTTGGTCGAACACCAGCGATCCGTTCAGATCATTGAGGGCACTCGGCAAATCGGCGTACTGGATCGTGCCTGCGGTGACCTGTAAGCGTCCCTGCATAGTGGGGTGCTGGAGCGTGCCGGTAGCCATAACGGTTACGGCAACTGTACCGGACGAATTGAAATCGGGGTCCAGGCCATGGATCAACCGCAGGTCAGCGTGACCTTCCGCATTCAGGTTGAGAGCCTGCGAAGCATCTAACTGCACGCTGCCGCCAATTTCCAGATCGGTGTCCGCGCCGATCAGGCGGAATCGCTGAATCTTGAGCATTTGCTCGGAGGCCTCGAAGCGGACTGCGCCATTGTTGCGGAGCTGCAGGTGTTCAAGATCCACGAACATGTCGTTGAGATTGCCTGTGATCAGCAGATCGCGCGGTCTCCGCAATGGACCCAACAGGTGAAGATCACCCGTGACCGCAGAGTGCCCAGTAACACGATGAACCAGATAACCGGTGAGCAGGGGATCCACGTCGAGACGATTGAAGTGAAAGTCTATTCTTGAAGGCCAATCACCCTGTAAACTCACGTCGCCGTCAACATTCAGTTCCTTGTCCACAAACTGTGAGTGTCCGGTGAGGTGCAACTCAGGCCCTTTGGTGACCGCATCCAGAAGGTAGTCACCCGCGCGCTCGTTGCCGAAGGTGAGATTGAGCAGATGAATCTGGCTGTTCACGACGGGTTGATCGAGTGTTCCCGAGCCTTCGGCGACGAAATCCATACGTCCCTGCACCGGCACGCGACTGGATTCCAGCACGGGAAAACGGGTGAGATCAAAATTTTGCCCGGCGAGATTGAAGCGAAAAGCACGGTCAGTAAAATCGTAGCTCCCGTTTCCCGTGACTTGCCCGTCGCCGTAGGCAAGGTGCAACTGGGACAACGACACCTGCTGGCGGATGAAGATAAAGTGTGAGTCCAATTCTGGTACGGTTACGCCGCGGATGGTCGCGGCGGAAAGCTGAAGGGCACCTTGTGCCGATGGGGACGCGCGGGTTCCCGAAGCCTGGACATACAAATTGAGTTTGCCGGTCAGCGGATATCGATAGCCAGCGATGCCCAACACTTCCGTTGCATCTGCATTGCGCGTTTGCACTCTCGCTCTGAACGGACTCGTATCGGTGAACTCGCGGTCGTCGAGGCCCGCATCCACATCAAAACGGACGGTTGTAGTGCCGAGATGGAGAAGGCCGTTACGGGCGGTAAAGCGGTGGGGAGATAGTTGAACGTCGCCGACGAGCGAATCCCAGTGAATTTCCCGAGTCGGGGTGGTGAATCGGGCAGGAATCACGACTCTGCCCTCCTGGGATTGCAATCTGCCACTGAGTTCGATTTGAGACAGCTTGCCTGTTGCAGTGCCGGTGAACGAAGCGTGACCGCGTAGCGAAAAGGGGAACCTTTCCTGATATCCCAGCGCCTCTAAGATCCGTTCCCATTCTTCAAAATTTGCCGTAGCCACGGTGAAATTGAGAGCGGCACGCTTTGACAGTTTCCCCGAAGCGCGAACCAGGCTGGCCCGCGTGCTGGCGTTAAATTCTGCAACCTCCAACTCCTCTGGGGCGCTTCGGTAGGTGGCTTGCATATGCGCGTTCACGGGCAATTGTTCTGGCCGGACCACATTGGGAGCTGCCACGTCCAATGTAATTTCGGTTTGGCGGTTCGCAGGGGACACCTTCCATGCCGTTTCGAGAGAGCCGTTGACCGTGCCCGCGAGATTCAAGCGATGCAAGGGCCGCGCGCGGGACGACAATGCCGCAGCAACCTCCTGCGCCGAGAGGTAGCTCAGCCGCAGACGGACACTTCCGCGTTGTTCGCCGTTGGCGCTGGGGGTGGTTGTCGCGTTTCGCCAGTTGAGCACCTGCGCGTCGCCGACCACTTCCCCGCCCAGCAACTTGGCTTTGAGCTCAGCCAGCGCGAGGCGCTGCGGGTTAGCGTTGAACTGAGCACTGAAACTTGCCGCCTGCAGGCGGAAGGATTGCTCACGCCAATCGACATCTTTAGCTTGCAAGCTTCCAGATGTCGAAAAAGCCAGATTTGACCAGGAACCGCGGCCGACGACCCGCAGAGAGCCATTCCGCATCTCCGGGCGTCGCGCAATGGCGCCGGTTTCTGCCAGGTCGAGCGTCAGATCGTACTCACCCACCACGCTTGGTTGGCGGAAATCCACCATGCGACCACTCGCCGTGAGATAAGAGTGGCCAGAGCTGGCTTCGAGCGAATTCAGCACCAAGCTGTCACTACTCAGTTCGAATCGCGCTTCCCCGCTCCAAGTGGCAGGACGATAGCTATCGAAACTGGTGTCGGCTTTCCCGACCCGCAAATCGCCTTCGTATCGGAGATGCAAGAAGGAGTAGTCGAGGGTGGCGGAAGTATCATGGGCAGCAAAATCGATGGGAATTCTCTGCTCATTCCACAACAACTCACCTTGGCGAACCTCGAGCCGGCTGATAGAAACCGAAAACAGGCGTTCCAGCTGAATTTTCGTATTCGGTCCGGCCAGGACCGGGGTGGGCTCATTCGTGGTGCCGTCAGGATAGGTAATGATGTGGATGATGGGGCGGTCCAGCAAGAGAGAGTGAAATCCGAATTCTGCGCCCAGGACAGAGATCAGTTTCACGTGCGCCAGCAGGCGATCCACGTGGGCGTAGGGGACCTCGCCTGCCGCTTCACGACCATGGATGGTGAGATTGCGGACGTCGACTTCAAACCGAAAGGGGATGGTATGGAGGCCTCCCAACTCGACGCGTCCGCCTGTGACCCGTTCCAATTTGGCCACAAGGCGGCGGCGAACCATCGCTTGAAACGAGTCTGTAGTGGCATACCATGCGAGGCAAGCAAGGAAAATCAATCCCACCGAGAGGGCGATGAGCAAGCATTTCCAGAGCCACCGCCGACGTGGCTTGATGGATTCGCTGGTGGAATCCTTCATTGCAGCTCGCCCGAATCGCGCGAAGACACCTCAGTCTGGATTTCGCTTCCCGAGCGCAGATTCTGCAGCCATGCTACGAGCAACTGGTTGACCTTTCGCTGGGTCAACAGTTCCCTGATTTGCGGACTGACGTCAGCCAGAGGAACTTCCTTGGCTCCAGATTGGCGTAGTTGCGGCAAGAGTTCCTGGTTGTAATAGCTCTCAATACTCTGCACATCGATATCGATACCGGGCCGCAAGCGCACATCCACTAATCGACCGAGGTCTAATTGCAACCTGATACGCTGTCTGAGCTCCTGCTCGGTCAGTCCATAGCGCGCCAGCAGATTGTTCCAGCCCGGCTCATCCTGCGCCTCAGGATACTGTTTGCGAATATCCTGCATCCGCTGCGCCACATCCTCATTAGTGGCACTCTTGACTTCCAGCGAACCCATTTGCTCCACGAGCAGCTGTTGGTCAATTAAGTGATCCAGGGCGGCTTTGCGGTCCTCAAGGGAAATCTGTTCAACCGGGCGGCCATCAACCAGCGCGGCGTAGCCAACGGCGCAGTCCCAGTCGCTCTGCAGAATGATGCGCCCGTCCACGGTGGCCACGATACGGTCCAACAAATCGGCCGCATGCGAAGGCACAGCTCCAAGCAACGTGAGGGCGCAAACCAGAATGGGTAACTTATGGTTCATCAAAAACTCTGTCCGATACTGAAATACACATTAAAATGCGGCGCGTGCTGTGGCACAAAATACGGCAACGTTGCCACACCGTTAGTCGTGGTATTGCTCACGCAATAGCTCGACTGGGCCTGGCCGCTAAAGCTAGGCGTCGCTTGACAACTTGGAAATGCCGGCGGGTTTAGATTGTACCCGAAATCGAAGCGCACGGGGCCAACGGGAGTTCTATACCGGACTCCTAAACCGACAGCGTGGGAGATATAACTAAAGTCACATTGCTTTGCGGCAGGACTGTTCTGCACGCAAACGCCAGGGTCCTTCTGGCGCCAGCGCAGCAGGTTATTCAGCATAGTGCGGCTGTCGGTAAACACGTTGCCGGCGTCCCAAAAAAGCGCAATGCTCAAATTGTCCTGTACATAAGGCATGGTGAAGGGAGGGAGCCGCAGCTCCAGATTGTTGGTAAACAGTCCGCTCCCACCCAGCGGAAATCCGGTCACGGGATCACGTGGCCCTGCCTGATTTAACCCGAAACCGCGAAGCGAGTTTCCGCCGCCGGAGAGAAAACGTTCGGCCAGCGGAATAACCACCAGGTCCGCACAAGTCGTTTCCGTAAGACTGGGGCAGTTCTGTCCCGGCGGCAGAATGCTGGTATTGCCGAAAGCGTTCTCCACGCCAACCGTAGTCTGGCGGGCAAAGACGAATTTCCTGTCCTGCGGCCGGTTCTTGCCGAACGCGTGGTAGGTCGCGTTTTGGATCAGCACCCGGCTGAAGTCGGTTTGTGAGCCGAAACGGCCGTCTGCCACGCCCGCGTTGCCGGCTATGTACATCCCTTTGGTCGGATTCAAGTCATTGTCGCGGGTATTGCGAATGTAGCTGAGCCCGGGCTCTCCTACTCGCACTGGCAATGAGAGCAAAGGAATTTGGACCGGACTGATTTGAATATCGCTGGCCTTCACCTGACGATAAGTGAAGCTGTAAACCATGCTGCTGGTTTTGTTGATGATTTGTTCGGCCTGAATCGAACCTTCAGCACGCCGCGATGTAAAAGTAGTTACATCGATGGTGTTGTCATAGAAGGAAAGCAAAGAAAGCTTCCAGTTGGGGCTGCCGAGCCAGCGCGGAGCAACATAGTTGACCAAGGCACGCTGTTCCAGGCTGCCTATGTCGCCCTTGAAAGTGATGGTGTGGTCGCGGCCACGGAAGTTAAGACGCGTGATGCCCAAGGAGGCGCGCGGACTGACCCCGGTTTCACCTAGCGCCTGGTTGGTTCCAATGGCATTTGGTTGTCCAGTCTGAAACTCCAATCCAAAACCGTACAAGAAGGTGTAGCGCCTGGCTTCCTGAAGATCTACCAGGACATTTTTCTGGGATTCGTTTCCATTCGGATTCTGCACGGCGGTATCCACCTGGCTGAAAATGCCCAGATCATAAAGCCGCTTTTGAGTTTGCAACATGTCGATCTGGCTGAGCGGGTCGCCTGGGGCAATCTGCAGTTCACGATTTACGACGTAGGGGCGGGTGTGTTGGAGCCCAGAAACATAGACGTGATCCACGAAGACGCGTTCGCCTTCACCAATGGTGAAGGTGACGTCCATCCGATTCGGTTGACTGGGCATTGGCGTAGCCGTGGCCTCGAAAGTCGCCCGCGGAAAGCCGTGATTGTAGTAATAGTTCAGAAGATTGTCGCGATCCTGAGCGATGCGGAACTCGGAAAACGGCTGGCCTTCGGCGGTGTTAATTTCTCCCTCAAGCTCCCTGAGAGTGAAAGTCTTAATCCCAACAAGCTGGAACGCGCCCACCAAGATTTGCTCGCCCTCGTTTACGGTCAGCTTGATGGCTACATCGTTTTCGTGTCCCTCGTAGTCGTCGATCACTTCAGGGATGATCTGCACTTTTTGAAATCCGTTAGCGACATAGGTATTTGTCAAACCGCGAACGTCGGCGGCGAGCAAGCGCTGCGTATAGCGGCCGTAAGCAAACAACCTGCCAGCGGGCTGTACTTGCATGCGCTCCCGCAGCTCTTCGGTTGTGAAGAAGCGGTTGCCGGTGATTTCGACCTTTACCAAGTTATGCCGCGCACCTGCATTTACCAGGTAAATGATCTGCAGCTCCCCTTCGCTTGTGCTGGGAGCGCTTTTGAGTTCCACCTTGGCATCGAAATAACCTCGGCCTTGCAAATAATTGAGCAAATTGTTGCGTCCCTCGTTCAGCAAATCGGCATCCACTGCGTTCTCCTCAAAGACCGGGACATTTTGGCGCATTACGCGACGGGAAATCTTGAATCCCTCGGCAAGGATCGCCACCTTCGGGCCGGGATTGACTTCCAGCCTGTAATTGACGGTGTTGCTATCCGGTTGAAAGGTTTTCTCCGCCATCCGCACCTGCGCGAGCAGCCGGTCCTGTTTCTGATACTGTTTGCGCAAGCGCTCCAATGCATTGCTGGCGCTTTGAATTGTGACCAAGTTCCCGGGCTTCAGCTTTGCGACTCGCTGAATCTGCTCGTTCGAGCACGCGGCCTCGCACTTCACATTCACCGCTCCAACCCGCGCCTGCCGTCCAGCCTCGATGTGGAAGAGAATCGCCATCTGGTGGGTTTGGCTATTGGGTTTCTGCTCGGCGCGCACAGCGGAGCGGTAATATCCGTTCGCTTCCATGAATTGCTGAATGCTGGCAATGGCGCGGTTCAAGCGGTCGGCCGTGAAAGTTTCGCCGAGGGCCAATTTCGAGGCATTCACGATCTGGCCAGGGGTGGGCCTGTGGGGAGCGCCTTGTACTCGAACCTCGCCTATGAAGTAGTTGGCAGATGTGAAAATCCTAAGGCTGACTTTGTCGTCTGTGGTTGGCTCGGCTTCTACGCGAATGTCGGAAAACCGTCCGGTGCGGTACAACTGATGAATGCTGGTTCGGATGAGATCCCGGTCCATAGGCGCGCCTTCCTTCTGCGCGATCAATTGCCGCAACTGCTGCTGATCGGCTTCACCCGGGATATCGGGCCAAAGTATCTGCTCGACTATCAAACCCTGGTATTTTGCAGCCGCATCTCGCGAAAAGTCTTGCGGCTGCTGCGCAGAAGCTCCACTCTGATTGTTCTGCCCGGCGAAAGCGGCCGATCCTGCAGCGCAGATTACTGCCAGCGCCAGCACCGCCCAGCTTGTGGCCAGAGCTCCCCTTAAGTGCAAACCAACTCCCTATTCGAGCTTAGCTTTCTAGTTTCGATGAGACCGTATGAACCCATGTTGTACGCCATGCCATTGCCGCTAAAGACGGCTGATTTCTCAAGGAACCGCCGGGTTCATAACCCGCACCTATAATAAATGTGTCCTAGCTTTAGGAACGGTGACCTCCTTGGAACTGGATGAGAGGTATTCGCGGCAAATCCTGTTTCGCGGAATCGGGTTCGCGGGGCAGGAGAAACTGGGGTCCGCGAGAATTGCGATTGTCGGCTGTGGCGCTACAGGCTCGGCGCTGGCCTCGCTGCTGGCCCGTTCCGGAGTAGGCACGATCCGCATCATCGATCGCGACTACGTCGAGGCCAGCAATCTGCAGCGCCAATCATTGTTTGACGAAGCCGACGCCCGGGACTCAGTGCCTAAGGCCGTTGCCGCTGCTCGCAAAATTGCGGCTTTCAATTCGCAGATCGTGATCGAACCGCAGGTGGCCGATCTGACGCCGGCGAACATTGACACCATGTTGGCGAACGTAGCCATAGTTCTCGATGGAACTGACAATTTCGAAACTCGCTACCTGGTCAACGATTTTGCCGTGAAGAACGACCTGGCTTGGATCTATACGGCAGCGGTCGGCAGCTATGGCGTTACCATGGACGTTCTACCGGGAAAAACAGCGTGTTTGGCGTGCATCTTCCCCGATCCGCCGCAGGGAGTATTCGAAACCTGCGACACGGCTGGAATCCTGAATTCGGCGGTGAATCTGGCGGCTTCGATCGCCGCAACCGAGGCGGTCAAGTTCCTGGTCGGGGCGGAAGCTCAACTGCACCGCACACTGCTTTCCTTCGATTTATGGAGCAACCAACACGTGGAAATTGCGGCCGGGAAGCCGCGCCC
>Ga0187784_10002784_pt1 | contig 14055 bp, 9 predicted proteins | sample 1015_SJ02_MP15_2_FD_132964 | JGI IMG/M metagenome (GOLD analysis project Ga0187784, IMG submission 132964) | Tropical peat soil microbial communities from peatlands in Department of Meta, Colombia - 1015_SJ02_MP15_20_MG | ecosystem: Environmental > Terrestrial > Soil > Wetlands > Peat | place...
AAGCAGAACGGTGGCTCGGCCGATCGCCGGTAGTTGTTTACTGTCCTTCTGGTCCTACGAAGCGGATATTGAAAAGGGTCTATATGAGAGTGGGCTACTTTGAAGTCAAAGTAGCCCTATTGTTTCGGCGATTATCCGGGAATGAATGAGTTAAAATTCGTGTCTGCCGCCGCGCGAAATCGCGCCGGGAATGGCGGCGGCCGGGAGTGGGGCATAGCCCGGAAGCACCATTCACTTGCGCTTCGAGGCAGCAACTTTGAAGGCCCGATTCGGGTTATAAGGAGAGCGGAGGAAATACGATGCGCGTTCTCACTGCCCTCGATCGCTGCCGGTTTCTGGCATTGTTCATAGCTACTACGGCGTTGGTAACGGCTGCGTATGCTGCGCCGCAAAACCATCCAGATAATTCTGGCCAATCCAATATCTGCGCAAATCTAGGCCAGTACATTTTTGTTGGCGGGACGGGAGGGTTCGACGCGTTCCAGGACGGCGACCAGTTGCAGGAGATGCTTGCCACGGGACACGTGGGACTGTACGAACATGCCAATGCGGTCGTCGCCGCGGAGAACCCGCCGAGGATCATCGAACGGATAGAACAGGTGTTTGCCGGGACCGGAACCGGGCAGGCAGAACTGGGACAAGTGGGATGGAACTACTTCACGCTTCCGCCCAGTTACGGCTATTACCAGGCGGTGTACATACAATATGGGCTGCATCCCGCGGAAGCCAACGTGGACACTCCTTCCGACTCGGTTCCTCCGAAGCGGTTAGAGGCAGCCCTGAAGAAGTGGATGAAATATGTGGATGCGGCCAGAACTGTGGGGATTGAGTCGATGGCTCCGATCACAGGGCCCAATGATCCCAAGGAGCCGAAGTTAGGGGACCACGTTTTTGCTACGAATCCTTACTACGAACTGGAGCGGGACGAGTCGCTGTATGGCCAAGCCATCGCGTTTGACGTTCCGCCGCATTTCTTTTTCACCGGCGGAAGCGGACCGGGCTATGAGAAGTTTATTATTCAGGCCATTCAATGGGGGAATGAAAACGGCCTGCGCACGACCATGTTGCTTTCTCCTTACCCGTGGCCGACGAATGCGAAGGGGCAGCCCGACCGGTTCCGGCAATTTACCGACAACACGTTCAGCGAGGACACGCAGCGGTTTGTGAAGCGTTTGACGGACGCAGGCGCCATTCCTACCGAGTGGGCGGTGGATAATTATGAAGACCCATATCCCCACGATGCGCCCGCGGTAGTTCCCGAGACGGCACCGAATACCACCTCTGAGGTCGGCCTTTGGCTGGCCGAAAACGCGCCGGTGTATGTAAGAGGGCAGGGTGTGATCTGCAACCCGCAGTCGGGTTCATCGACGGAGGGTGGAACGCAGCAGTGAAGGGAGAGGCTTTCCGCTTCGTTGCGAAGTGGCGCATAGTCGGCGTTCGGGGCATCGCCGGGATTACACTCGAAGGTCACCCCGTCGCCTGCGGATGACGTTGTTGTCCAGGCCTGCACCGACAGATTTGCCCAAGAACCACCGGGGATATAGCCCTGCCCGCCACTCGAAATAGAAAAGGCTATGGAAAAGTAGGAAAGCGAAAAGCCGCTTTCAAACTTTCCCACAGCCACGATTACTACGAGATACGCTTAGTTATGGGATACGGATTCAAGGGGCACGTTCATCTAGCGCTTCCCCTGCACTCTCGCGAGCTGCGCCTTTAGCGTCTCGATTTCCTCGCGCTGGCCGGAGAGCTCCTTCTGCTGCTGTTGGACGACCTTGGTGAGCACGGCGACAATATCCATCGCGCTGAGGCCCTTACGATCATCTGTCGCGACCAGGTCGGGCACGTCTTCGGCGATGAAGCCAACGTGCGCCTCATTGTCGATCTTGTACTTGAAGGTGACCGGATCGAGGCCCGTCAGGGTCTCCATCGCCTGGTAGATGGACAGCGGCTGGATGTCCTTCTTGAACGCCCGGCTGGAAGCGTTAGTCCACACCCCCCCCGGCGTGACGTACGCCCCGCCCCCGGTTTCAATCGGATAGGAGGGGAGGGCGATTCCGAAGCCCACGTTTCCTGCGAAGTAGCTGCTGTTCTGGCTCCCGTTGTAGATGGACCACACATTGTTGCCCCCGTCCGGGCAGTTGCCGGACTGGTTCGGCATCAGGATGTTGAGCGCCGCGCTGCAGGACGTGCCGGACGGGCCAGCGGCCGGCTGCCCCAACTCGAGGGAGGACACGACGTTTGCGTATCCCGACGTGATGTTCGGTGCGCCGATGTAAGCCCCTTCGGCGTAGTTGCCGTAGCCCTCGCCGAAGTTGAAGTTCGGGCCGATGATCACTCCGCGCAGGTAGGCCTGGGCGTAAGCGCTCGATGCGACAGTTCCTTCGACGACCAGCTGTGTTGCGCTATAGCCGTTGGGGGAGCCCTCGCTGACCGTTCCCTGGATGTCCACACCCATTGGAGATGAGTTCGCGCCCGAGCCCGGTGCGCCATTGAAACCGACGGCCGTGTTAGACCATCCGTTGGGCTGTGCCTGTTGAATCACCGACTCGCCCAACGTCGTTGCCGCCGAGAACAGCGGCAAAAAGTTGACCGTCCCACTGCCGCCCATCCCGCTGGTCCCGGCAGGGCCTTGCGGGCCTGTGGCTCCGGTTGCACCGGTGGGACCAGCCGGACCTTGCGGACCGGTTGGGCCTGTGGCGCCGGTCAATCCGATAGGACCAACCGAACCTTGCGGACCAGCTGGGCCTGTGGCGCCAGCTTGTGCCATCATTACCCACGGAGACGTACCCGGTATAACAGTCCCCGCTGCCACGGGACCTGTTGCAACATACGTGGACGTGACCGGGGTCGCAGCCGTACCGCCCGTGCCGATTGCCTGTGAACTGCCGGCTCCGACACTAGAGTACGACCATGCGTTGTCCCCGTTGATGCTCCACGTTCCGTAGGCGATGGGCCCGAAGCAGTTGGACCAGTCCGTCATACAGAACGCTCCGGACGTGCCGCTTACACCCCAGAAGCCAGCGTTGCTGTAGGTCATCGTCAGGGTGGTCGAAGTTGCGGTGAAGTCGTTGTTGGCTTGACCGCTTGTATTCTGGTTGCCGGAATAAAACGCGGAATTGCTCGGCGTTAGCTGTGTCGAGTTGGTAGGACTGTCTGCCAGCGTAAGGTTCCACGAGACGATGTTGGAAGTGCTCAACGTTCCTATGGTGCCATCGGTCGTAATCGTGCCCACCATAGAACCGGCGGAGCCGAAGGTCAGGTTGACGGTGTAAGTGATACCGGCGGGAGCGTAGGTCACAACATCGTTAGTGGCATACGTATTGCTCGTGTTGAACGCGCCTCGGAAGTTGAAACCTGTGCCATTCGTGCCGTTCGTTCCAGCGACTCCTTGCGGTCCTTGAATACCTTGTGGTCCCTGAGGACCAATCGGTCCAGCCGCGCCAGTCAATCCAATAGGACCTTGCGGTCCGGTTGCACCCGCCGGGCCCGCAGGACCGGCTGGTCCGGTCGATCCGGTGGGTCCTTGCGGACCCGTCGCGCCTGCCGGCCCCTGTGGTCCTATGGGACCTTGGGGCCCGACCGCACCATAGGTCACGTCAAAGACATAAGAACTGCCGCCTGTATTAGTGACCGTTAGGTTGTAGCTGCCAGCCGCGATCTGGGGCAGGGCCGCAACAATTTGTGTGCTGTTGAAGGAAACCAGCGTTAGCTCGTCCGTGCCGATAGAGACGGTGGGAGCCTTGCCCGCGCTGAAATTACTGCCCAGAATCGTGATTTGGTTATTGGTGTAGTTGATGGTGGCGCTGTCGACGACGACCTTGGTAGCCGCCAGCGAAGGCGCAACCGCGAGCACTGCAACGAGCACGCAAAGCATCCCCCGAGCCTTCATCTTGTCCTCCGCAAAACACCCCAGAAATCGGACCCGACACAGGTTCCCCACGGGATCTGCATTTGCCGAGTCTCTGAGAGGATAGTTGCCGGCTGCGATGCCGGAAAGAGTACAGCCGTGCCAACCGTTGGCGGTGAGGTATTACCAAAGGCCACAGACGAGCAGTGAAGTAGAGGAGAACTTGACATGGATGCATGGCGAAGGAATGATTACGGTTCTGATACGCTCGCGCAGAACTCAAAGCGGCCGTGCGTGGAATTGCTGGATGCGAGCCTCGCGCATCTGGCGTGACGTGTGCGAATACCATCGATTCGCCGAAGCGAAATTGTCAAATGATGTGTCTGGCGATGGCGTTCAAAACACGGTTCCGTCTCTTGTCCCGATGTCGCTGGTCAGCTATGTTACAAGTCACACCGGGAGCAGCCTTGCGTCACATTTTTTTTGGGAGGCACGGGCAACAATGAAAAGGACGTTTGTTTCTAGCGATATCCATGCTGGGTGGAAGGGAGGGTGCTTATGGCGATTACGAAGCAGCAAGCGCTGGATTATCACTTTGGGGCGCGTCCGGGGAAGATTGAGGTTTCTCCGACGAAGCCCTGCCGCACGCAACGGGATTTGAGTCTGGCATACACGCCGGGGGTAGCCGAGCCATGCCTGGAGATTGAGAAGAATCCGCAGGATGCCTTCAAGTACACGGCGAGAGGAAACCTGGTGGCGGTAGTGAGCAACGGGACGGCGGTGCTGGGGTTGGGAGACATTGGAGCGCTGGCCGGAAAGCCGGTGATGGAAGGCAAGGGAGTGCTGTTCAAACGGTTTGCCGATGTGGATGTTTTCGACATTGAGATCGACAGCCACAATCCGGACGAGATCATCAAGGTTTGCCAGTTGCTGGAACCGACGTTCGGCGGGATCAATCTGGAGGACATCAAGGCGCCGGAGTGTTTTTACATTGAAGAGACGCTGAAGAAGACGATGAAGATCCCGATCTTCCACGACGACCAGCATGGGACGGCGATTATTTCGGGAGCGGCGCTGGTGAATGCGCTGGAAGTGGTGGGGAAGAAGATCGAAGAAGCGAAGGTGGTGTTCAACGGCGCGGGAGCTTCGGGGATCGCGTGCGCGGAACACTATGTGCGGCTGGGCGTGAAGCGGGAGAACATCTTCCTCTGCGACACGAAGGGCCTGGTGTACAAGGGACGCAAAGAGGGGATGAATCCGTATAAGGAGCGGTTTGCGCGCGAGACGAAACTGCGCACGCTGGCCGAAGCGGTGAAAGGCGCCGATGTGCTGGTAGGGCTTTCGGTAAAGGGCGCTTTCACGGCGGACATGCTGCGGTCGATGGCGGCGCGGCCAGTGGTGTTTGCGATGGCGAATCCGGACCCCGAGATCACGTATGAAGAAGCGAAAGCGAGCCGGAGTGATGTGATCGTAGCGACGGGACGGTCAGATTATCCAAACCAGGTAAACAACGTGCTGGGGTTCCCGTTCATTTTCCGCGGCGCGCTGGATGTTCATGCGACGGCGATCAACGAAGAGATGAAGCTGGCGGCGACGCGGGCGCTGGCGAACCTGGCGAAAGAAGATGTGCCGGACTCGGTGTGCCGGGCATACGGCGTGGAGCGGATGCATTTTGGGCCAGATTACCTGATTCCGAAACCGTTCGATCCGCGCGTGCTGCTGTGGGAGGCGTCAGCGGTAGCCGAGGCGGCGATGAAGACGGGAGTGGCGCAGACTCTGATTACGCTGGACGCATACCGCGATCAGCTGGAACGGCGGCTGGGCAAGGCGCATGAGATCGCGCACATGATGATTCAAAAGGCGCAGGCGAGACCGAAGGACGTAGTGTTTCCGGAGGGCGAGCACGAGAAGATCCTGCGGACGGCGCATAACCTGATTGAAGAGAAGATCGCGCATCCGATTCTGCTCGGCAATCCGGCGGTGATTGAAGAGCGGGCGAAAGAACTGGATCTGCATATTAAGGAAGCAAAGATTGTGGATCCGGCGACATCGCCGTTGCGCGAACCGTATATCCAGGAACTGTTCCATCTGCGGCAGCGGCGGGGCGTGACGCTGAGCGAAGCTCGGCTGCTGATGAAAGACCACAACGTGTTTGGCTCAATGATGGTGCGCATGGGCGATGCCGATGCGCTGGTTTCAGGCGTGAGCCAGCATTTCCCGGACACGATCCGGCCGGCGTTGCAGATTATTGGGACGCGGGAGGGATTGAAGAGGGTATCGGGCTGCTACCTGATGATCACGCGGGCGGGGAAGCTGTATTTGATGGCGGATCCAAGCGTGAACATCGATCCGACGGCGGAAGATTTAGTGGAGATCGCGCTGTGCGCGGCGCAGGCGGCGCGCCGGTTCGATTTGACGCCGCGGGTGGCGATGCTCTCGTTCTCGACGTTTGGGAGCACGCGGCATCCGCAATGCCTGAAGGTACGGAAGGCGGTCGAACTGCTGCACAAGGCCGATCCGACGCTGATTGTCGACGGCGAGGTCATGGCGGATGTGGCGGTATCGCCGGAGCTGCTGGAGAAGGATTATCCGTTCAGTCCGTTGAAAGGCGGGGCGAATGTGCTGATCTTCCCGGATCTGGCGTCGGCGAATGTTGCCTACAAGCTGCTGTCGAAACTGGGCGGAGGGCACACGCTGGGACCAATCCTGATGGGCATGAGCAAGCCCGTACACGTGCTACCGCGTGACGTGGAAGTGGAGGAGATCGTCAACGTGGCGGCGCTGGCGGTGGTGGATGCACAGGAAAACGAGGTGACGACGTGGCCGTCGCCGCCGAAACCGATGGAGCTGGTAGGAGAGTAGAAGACAGCCATCAGCCAGCAGCTTACGGCCATCTGCGACAGATTCAGCAAACGGCCGAGAAGGAAGTCAGAAAGCAAAACCGGAAGTCAGATTGAGGAAGCAAGTCGAAGGCCCCACGCATCGCGGGAAACGGTGCGTGGGTTTTTTATTGTCCGCCTAACAGATTGCGGAGGACGGCGACCTCGGCGGTAATGGCGGTATGGAGGGCGGGATCGATGTCGGGAGCGAACAGGGGCGAATGATTGGAGGGGAGCGAGGCCCCTGTCTTTTTCGCTTCGGCGAATTTTACCGGATCTGCACCGCCGAGGCCGAAGTAAAGCGAGGGAATCCCGAGCGCAATGAAAGCGGAATAGTCTTCGGAGGCGGTAAACGGGGGCGGAGTGAGGACATTGTCCTTGCCGAGTGCGGCTTCGAGGACTTTGCGGAGGCGCTCGGCGAGAGCGGGATCGTTGTAGACGGAGTCGGTCCACTCGTAATGTTCGATCGACGGTTCGCGAGTCGCGCCGCCGGCCAGGGCTTCGGCTTTGACGATGCGGTTGATGGCCGCGAGAACCTGGGTGCGGACTTCCTGCTTGTAGGTGCGAACCGTGAGTCCCATCTCGGCCTGGTCGGGAATAATGTTGTTGCGGGTACCGGCGCGGACATAGCCGACGGTGACGATAGCAAGCTCTCCCGGCTTTACTTCACGAGAGGGGATGGTCTGCAAAGCCAGGATGGTGCGGGCGGCGATGACGATGGGGTCGATCGTCGTGTGTGTCCGCCTTTGCCGTAGATGGTGATGCGGAGGGAGTCGGCATTGGAGTTGTAGGTGCCGGGTATGATGCCGACCGTGCCGGCGGGAAGCTCATTGATGACGTGAAGCGCGACTCCGAAATCGGGCTTGGGGAAGCGGGTGGCGAAGCCATCGGCGATCATGGCGCGAGCGCCGCCAATGGCTTCTTCGGCGGGCTGGCCAATGAGCATCAGCGTGCCGTGCCAAGTGTTTTTGCTGTGGACCATGATGGAAGCAGTGCCGTAGAGCGCGGCCATATGCAGGTCGTGTCCGCAGGCATGCATGACGGGAACATCATGGCCGGCGTCATCTTTGGTGTGGGTCTTGCTGGCGTAGGGAAGGCCGGTTTTTTCTTCGACGGGCAGGGCATCGAGTTCAGTGCGCAGCATGATGGTGGGACCGGGCCCGTTCTTGAGCAAGGCGACGACGCCAGTGCCGCCGACGTGTTCGGTAACATCGTAGCCGAGGCCGCGAAGATGTTCGGCGAGCGTGGCTGCAGTGCGCGTCTCGTGAGCGGAAAGCTCGGGATGCTGGTGAAGATCGACGTAGAGATCGAAGGCGGCGGGGTAGACAGAGTCAGCCTCTTTGGATGCGGGCACTGATTGAGACTGGACGAGAGCAGAGATGGCAAGGAATGCGAAGTGAAAGAATCGTAATCTGTTCATTTGACCGGATGATAGATGGCGGCAGCAGTTTCGGGCAAATTGCGGGGAAGCATGGTGTTGGAGATCGGTAGCGAAAACGGCGGAGTGGCGGGTCGCAGCGGGCGTATGTTATTCTTAAACACGTTACAAACGAGACGAGACAGGAGTGCAACAGGTTAGTGCTAGCCAGACAGCAAAAGCAGTCCGTAGTTGACGCGTACCGCACGCATCCCACCGATACCGGAAGTCCTGAAGTTCAAATCGCGCTGCTAAGCGAGCGCATCGGTCAACTGACGGAACACTTCAAAACGCACCAGAAGGACCACGGGTCGCGCCGCGGACTTCTGATGATGGTAAGCCGGCGGCGACGCCTGCTGGACTATCTGAAGAAGTACGATTCGGAGCGGTACAAGACCGTGATTACGAAACTCGGCATCCGCAAATAACGAAGCCGGTCCAGTGGGGGCCGGACTAACCCCCGAGAACCTAGAAAGTGCGTTTTCCAACCGCGGGAAGGACTGGCATACGCCTATCGAGCATGGGTCGAGTCATGCGTCCACGTACATGCGAATTCCGCACCGGCGATGTGTTTGCGCCGAGGACTGTTCTGCGAGGCGCGCTCCTGCCCAGAAAAGGATGATTTATGAAACCTGAACCAAGTACAGTTTCCGCGACCATCGTCGGCGGAAAAACCATATCTTTTGAAACCGGGAAACTGGCCAAACAAGCGCACGGCGCGGTGGTAGTGCGCCTGGGCGAAAACGTTGTGCTGGCGACAGCCGTTGCCTATCCGGAGCCGCGGGAGGGAGTGGATTTTTTCCCTTTGACCGTTGATTACCGGGAATATACCTATGCCGGCGGGCGCATTCCGGGCGGATTCATTAAGCGCGAAGGGCGCATGAGCGAACGCGAAGTGCTGACCAGCCGGCAGATTGACCGTCCGATCCGGCCGATGTTTGCCGAAGGATTCCGCTGCGAGACGCAAGTGATCGCCTTCGTGCTGTCGGCGGATACGGAGAACGATCCCGATGTGGTGGCCATCAACGCGGCCTCGGCGGCGCTGACGATTTCCGACATTCCATTCCTCGGCCCGGTGGGCGCAGTACGCGTGGGACTGGTGGATGGGCGGTTCATCGCCAATCCGACCTATTCGGAGATGCGCGAAGGACTGCTCAACATCATGGTGGTCGGGACCTCGGAAGCGATCCTGATGATCGAATCAGGAGCGAGGGAAGTGAAAGAGGAAACGGTGGTGGACGCGATTGAGTTTGCGCACGCCGAGATCAAGAAAATCTGCGCCGCGATCGAAGAACTGCGCAGCAAAACGGGCAAGCCGAAACGGGCGGTGACGCCTCCGGCATTTGACGAGGCTTATTACAAAGAGCTGCAAGCGAAGGTCGGCGGCAGGCTGGCGGAAGCTCTGGACACGAAGAAGCATCCCAAGCTGGAGAGCTATGAGCTGGTGCGGACGCTGGAGAAAGAACTGGTGGATGCTTTGCCGGAAGAAGATGAAGCTGGCAGGGCGAAGCTCAAAGAGTACTACGAGATTTTGCGGGAGAGGATTTTCCGCGAGCAGGTGATCCACAAAAAGCGGCGTCCGGACGGGCGGGCGTTCGACGAGATCCGGGAGATCTGGATTGAAGCGGGAGTTCTGCCGCGAGCGCACGGGAGCGCGATTTTTACCCGCGGCGAAACGCAGGCGCTGGTGACGACGACTTTGGGAACGAGCGACGACATGCAGCGGCTGGAGGGTTTTGAAGGAGAAGCGAAGAAGCGCTTCATGCTGCATTACAACTTTCCGCCGTTTTCGGTGGGGGAAGTCGCATTTTTGCGGGGAGCGGGACGGCGCGAGATCGGACATGGAGCGCTGGCAGAACGCGCGGTCTCGGCGGTGATTCCGGCGGAAGAAAACTGGCCGTACGCGATGCGGGTGGTATCCGACATTCTGGAGTCGAACGGTTCGTCGTCGATGGCGACGGTGTGCGGCGCCTCGCTTTCGCTGATGGACGCGGGCGTTCCGTTGAAGGCGCCAGTGGCGGGCGTGGCCATGGGACTGGTGAAAGAAGGCGACGAGTACGCGATCCTGACCGACATTGCGGGCGCAGAGGACCACTACGGCGACATGGACTTCAAAGTGGCCGGAACGAAGGAAGGAATTACCGCTCTGCAGATGGACATCAAGGTGGGCGGAATTACGGCACAGATCATGCGGGAAGCTTTGGAGCAGGCGCGGCGCGGGCGGATGTTCATCCTGGGAAAGATGGACGAGGTGTTGAGCCAGGAACGCACGAAGGTTTCCGCGTATGCGCCACGGATCTACACTTTGCAGATTCCGGTGGATAAAATCCGCGACGTGATTGGGCCCGGCGGCAAGATGATCCGCAGCATTATCGAGCAGACGGGCGTGAAGATTGACGTCGAGGATTCAGGAAAAGTGAACGTCGCCTCGAACGATGAGGCGTCGGCGAACAAGGCGCTGCAGATCATTCGCGACCTGACGGCTTCGGCTGAGGTGGGCAAGACCTATCTCGGGAAAGTAAGCCGGCTGGCGGATTTTGGCGCGTTCGTCGAGATTCTGCCGGGAGTAGATGGGCTGCTGCACATCAGCGAAGTAGCGGAACACCGGATCAAAGATGTTCGCGACGAACTGAAAGAAGGCGACCAGGTGCTGGTAAAGGTGCTGGCGGTGGAAGGAAACCGCATCAAGCTTTCGCGCAAGGCGGTGCTGAAAGAACAGCGCGCGAAGATGGGCGGCGGGGCTGCGGCGCCGGCGGCGGAAGCCGCTCCGGAACTCGAGCCAAGTGTTGCGCAAGCGGCGCCTACGGCGGTGATTGAAGGCGGTGCGGAGTTTGATGCTGAAGATGAGCCGAATTTCAACCGCGTCGACATGCCAGCGGGCGAAGCAACAGCCACTCGCCAGGAGAGTGGACGGGAGTCGCGCGGTGGCGATCGCGACCGGAATCGCCGACGGCGGGGACGCCGCGGACCGGGAGGCGGGCACGGTGGCCATGGCGGCGGAGGCGGACGGTTTCGGCGTTAAAGACAGAAAGTAATTTGCAGAATGGTCAAGGGCCGCAGGCAATGCGGCCCTTTTTTTTGCCTGAGAACAATGATGGCTAAAAGGACAAGCGTTTGAAAACGGTTTCGGGGATGTGCTCGACGGCGGTCATGATGTAGCGCCAGATTTTGGGGGTATACAGAACATCAGGCGAGCGGCGTTCGAGGGCATGGACGATGTCGCGAGCGACGAGATCGGGTTCGGCGAAGCGAGCAACGTTGGGGAGATGGTCGGTCATGGGAGTCTGGACCGGACCGGGTTTGATGGTAATGACCTTGACTCCGGCGGGATGGAGGCGGCTGCGCAAGCCTTGCAGGAAAAGCGAGAGCGCGCCTTTGGCGGAACCGTAGACATAGTTGGAGCGGCGGCCACGATCGCCGGCGACGGAAGTGATGGCGGCGATGCAGCCGCTTTGGCGTTGTTCGAAATCGGCGGCGAAGAGCGAGAGAATGGCGCAGGCGCTGACGAAGTTGACGTTGAGTTCGTCGAGCAGAAGGTCAATGGAGCTTTCGGAGTCCTTCTGATCCTGCATGCTGCCGTAAGCGAGAAGCAGGGTGTCGTAGCCGGGGAACGAACGGCGCGCGAAATCGAAGACGCGAGCGTGATAAGCGATTTGCGAGAGATCAGCGGGGCAGATGAGGACTTGTTTGGCGCCGCGGAGGAGCAAGTCGGATTGCAGGGCGGCGAGACGCTCGGGCGAGCGAGCGACCAGGAGAAGCTCGCAGCCGCGGGCAGCGAGGAGATGCTCGACCTGGAGAGCGATGCCGGATGTGGCTCCGAGGACGATGACCTTGTGCAAGGGTGGCTGGTGTGGCGTGGTTTGCGGGTGCATGGTCATTTTGCCTCCGTGACGCGACGCCAGAAGGAAGACGACATCTTCGGATCGATATAGGGAACGAAGTCCTGCCAGCGAGGGAATGAGGAGTCGAAAAGCGCGGGACTCATGCGAGCGTCCTTGGCGGGATAGAGCGCGCCGCCACTTTCGAGGACAACTTCATCAAGCGAGCGCAGCAGTTCGAACGTGCGCTGGCCGCGCATGGCAAAGTCGAGCGCAAGTGTGAGGCCGGGACGAGGGAATGACAACATGCCCACGGGCGGCGCGTCGCCAAATTGTTTGAGCACTCCGAGGAACGAACCCAGGCCGGAGCGGGCGATGCGGTCGAGCAATTCTTCAAAAGCGGCGAGGCTGGCCTGCGGCAGGACGCATTGATATTGCAGAAAACCTTGCTTGCCGTAGAGAAGATTCCATTGGCGAACGGAGTCGAGCGGGTAAAAGAAAGCATCGTAACCGACGAGCGAGGAACCTTTCCTGGCGGCATGAGCGCGATAGTAAGTGGTGTTGAATGCTTTCACCGTGTAGCGATTGAGGAGCCAGGCGGGCAGAGCAAAGGGCAGTTCAGGGCCGCGCTTGGGACGAAAGATCTTGCCCGATTCGGCGGAATGGTTTCCGCGGAAGAAGATGCCGCGCGGGTTCCGGCCGGCGAAACAATCGAGCCACGCGACGGTGTACTCGAAGCGGCCGTCGCTCTGGTTGCTGAGATCGAGAAAAGCGGAAAGGGAGTGGAAGGGGACGAGTTCGGCATCGATCCAGGGACCGTTCACACGGCGAAGCTGAATGTCCGCCCAGGCGATGACACCAGTCAGGCCGAGACCACCGATGGTGGCGTGGAACAGGCCGGCGTTCTGGTTGGGACCGCAGGTGAGCAGCCCTTCATTCGAACGATAGAGACCGAGTTGCTGGACATGAGCGCCGAAAGTGCCGGCGCAGTGATGGTTCTTGCCGTGGACATCGTTGGCAATGGCCCCGCCAACCGTGACAAATTGCGTGCCGGGAGTCACGGGAAGGAACCAGCCGCGCGGGAGAAACAGGTCGATGATGTCAGCGAAAGTGACACCGCTTTCGCAGCGCAGGATGCCGGTGGATTCGTCGAAGCCGAGGAAGCGGTTGAGACGGCGGCAGTCGATGAGAGAACGATCGGCATTGAGGCAGGAATCGCCGTAGCTGCGGCCCAAGCCGTAGGGAAGCAGCGAAGCGGTTGGCGATTCTTCGATGATTGACGGGATCTGGTCGTTCCAGGCCGGTTTGTAGACGTGGCGATGAACAACGGCCGGGTAGCGTCCCCAGGAAACATACTTGTCGGTGGCGCGCAGCGCTTCGGGTTTTCTTTTCAGATGAGCAGCCGATTGGCCAGTCATATTCAAGTTCCGCTAAAAAGTAAGATGGACCATGCTGGCCGCGATGACGAGCACCACTGCCAGCGCCACTGCGTAACTGACGCGGTCACGGATAGCGAGCGTGACCGGGTCTTCTTTCAGTTCGCCGCGATGCGCCAGAAGCCAGTTTCGTGCCAGCCAATAGAGAACGATTGGGCAGAGCAAGAACAAGTATTGGGGTGAAAGATAGAGAACGCGCACGTCCTGACTTTGGACGTAAAGACTGAAGATAACGACCGACGAAAAACTGCTGCCGACGCCGAGGGCAAGGAGCAGCTCGCGGTCAACGATACGATAGCCGCGCCCGGAGTTTCCCGACGCTACCAGGTCCTTGGCATGCAGCAACTCGGAATATCGCTTTGCCATGGCGAGGCTGAGGAAAAAGAACATGGAAAAGGCGAGGAACCATTGTGAGAGCAGTGTATGGGAAATCAGGGCGCCGGCCAGGATGCGGAAACTGTAGAAACTCGAGAGAACGAAGACGTCAAGCAGAGGGACCTTCTTCAGATAAATCGAATACAACATCGTGAGCGCAGCGTAGGCGAGAAGAGCCAGGCCGAAATAAGAATCGAGCAGAAATGCCAGCGTTAATGCGGAGCCGAGCAGCGTGAAAGAAACGATCAAGCCCTGAGGGATGGAAAGGTGGCCAGCAGCGAAG
>Ga0187784_10002785_pt1 | contig 14054 bp, 12 predicted proteins | sample 1015_SJ02_MP15_2_FD_132964 | JGI IMG/M metagenome (GOLD analysis project Ga0187784, IMG submission 132964) | Tropical peat soil microbial communities from peatlands in Department of Meta, Colombia - 1015_SJ02_MP15_20_MG | ecosystem: Environmental > Terrestrial > Soil > Wetlands > Peat | place...
ATTGAGTCATTGAGCCATCGAGCCATTGACCCATTGAGTCATTGGTTCATTGTTTCATTGATTCATCTGCGAGCCGCTGGGGAGTCCTTCAATGAACCAATGATTTAATGGCTCAATGAATCAATAATTCAATGGATAAATGATCCAATTCCGGGGGGATACCATGAGCTCGAATCGAGTGTACTCCGTCGTGGTGGCCGGCATGGGCAAGCGCGGCACGCATCATGCCGGCGCTTTCCAGAAGAACGGCCGCTTCCGTCTGGCCGGGCTGTGCGACATCGACGCGACACGGCTGGGGGAGGCGGCGAAGAAGTTCGGGGTCAGCGCAACCAGCGCGGACGCCGCGGCACTGCTCAAGCAAACGCAGCCCGACATCTTCTGTTTTTGCACGCTTCCCGACTTGCGCCTGCCGCTGGTCCGCACGGGCGTCGAGGCAGGCGCAAAACTCATTGCCTATGAAAAGCCCACGGCGCTCTCAACCAATGAGGCGCTGGAGATTATGAAGCTGGTGCGCGAGGCAGGGGTCAAAACCGTGGTCAGCCACCAACACCGCTACGGCGAGCATTATAAGAAGGTCAAGGAGATTATCGCCGGCGGCGTGCTCGGCCGCGTGCACACGGTTTACGGCCACGCCACCGGCTGGATGATGCACATGATGACTCACCTCATTGACTACGCCCGCTGGTACAACGACTACGCGGAAGCAGAATGGGTGGTGGGCCAAGCGCACGGCACGGGGAAGTTTGCCGATAATCATCCTTCACCTGACTACATCGGCGGATTCGTTCAATTCGCCAACGGGGTGCGCGGCGTCTTCGAGTGCGGTGAGGGCGCGCCGGACGTCCCCGAGGTCGAGTATTGGTGGCGCAAGTGCCGCATCGGAGCGCAGGGTACGGAGGGCTTCGCGGAAGTGCTCACCGGCGGCGGCTGGCGCGCGGTAACTCGCGCCGGGCAGATGTCCGGCCCCGGCGGCATGGACTACGAACACGACATGGGGCCGTATGTGCAGGAGATCGCCGATTGGCTTGACGACGACCAGAAACCTCATCCCTGTAACGGGGAGAGCGCTTACAAAGATTTCGAGATCATGATGGCCATCTGCCGCTCGGTCGTGCAGCGCGGCAAAGTGAAGCTGCCCCTGGGCCCCGGCGAGCCCGAACTGGAAGCTCTCAAGCGAGTCCTCCCTCCTTTCTAGCCTCGTGTCCAGCGCAAAAGCGCCGGAACCAGCACCCATAATTGCGCTCGATGGCGGTGAGGTGTATATTAACGGCAGACGCAACGCTGATAGCTGAGACGGGTGGCTAGAAAGTGAGTGCTCGGTGCATAGGCAACATCCAGGACGCCATTTGCCACGCGTCGATTCCATGGGAGAGGAAAAAATGAAAGTCGAGCGGAGAATTTCACAACGCATACCCGCTGCGATGCTCGCGGTGGTGTTTTTCTCCACCGGTCTGTTGGCCAAGCCAAAAGAAAAGGTGTTTAACAACACCCCACAGGAGGTATTCCAAGCCGCTTTGCGAACCGCACGTGAGCGCCACGTCGTCACATACGTCGATGAGAAAAACTTGATGGTGACGTTTGAGACTGGTTCTTCGGCGCTTTCGTACGGGTTCAATGCCAACGCATCCGTGGAACAACTCCCGGATGGCAGGAGCAAGCTCATACTTAATGTTCAGAAGAAGAACGCGGGGAAGGACGCCAGTATTTCATTTGGCGCGGGAGATCGAATGGCGAACAAGTTCTTCGAGCAAGTCGAGGAAGAATTGGCGCGCCAGTCGAGCCAGAAGACGGCGACCAAGCCCGAAGCCCCTCACGTAACAGCGCCACCCGATGCTCGCCCCACCACTGCGGCGAACGATGGCACAGGCGAGGTCGATGTGTCCGCAATTCCAGAGGGGGCCGATATATCAGTCGATGGGAACTTCGTTGGGAGCGCTCCTGCCACGTTAAAGCTCAGAGCGGGCAAGCACGTCATTTCAGTGAGTCAGCAAGGATTCAAGGGGTGGACTCGGGAGGTCTCTGTACTCGCTGGCTCTCAGGTGAACCTCAAGGCCACACTGGAGAAAGAGTAGCTTTCAGGCTTCCGCCGAGAACGCGGCCAAGGCACGTCTCGACCGACGAAGGCCGGGGCGACACGCCGTGGTAAAATCGCGCCAAGCGAGGTGTACTTATATCGACTTCTCCCTCGTTCCCACCTTGGCACTGCTCATCCAGGGCACGCAGGGGTGGCGCATATCCGCCACGACGGACCGTTTATGTTTGCGCCGTAACCTGCCCCAGCCCTTATGTGTGGCGCATACATAAAAACCAATGTATGCGCCACCCACTACCGTTCACGCCAGCGCTCTGGCATTCTCGTTCCCTGCCAAATTAGGTACAATGGGCGGCAGTAAACAATGGAGATTGGGACTCATGGTTTTCTTGCTGGCTTTGGCGTTGATGGCGCCGGCTGCGTCCGGCGCCGTCGTCGTGCAGCCGGTCGCCAACATGTATTCTGCTCCAAGTCAGGACGCCGACGTGGTGTCGCAAGCGATCTTCGGCGCCAGCGTCGTTCTGGTGGAAGAGAAGGATGCATGGGTAAAGGTGCGCACTGCGGATGATTACAGCGGCTGGATGCTGCTGGCGGCGCTGCGTCGTTACGGCGCGGACGATCACGCGTATGCTTCCACAGGAACAGTTGCGCAAGTGGAAAACCCTTTCGCCAATGTCTACCGCGAACCCAACGTAACGAAGCACCAACCGCTGCTGACGCTCCCCTTCGCCGCGCGTCTGGAAGTGATCACTAAACCCGAGAATGATGGCGGCCGCTGGCTGGAGGTTTCTCTTCCGGAGGGGCGCACCGCCTGGATTCAGCGCGGCGATGTCACTTTGAATCCCAGGCCGCTCAGCATCAAGGAGACGATCGACCTGGCCAAGCGCTTCCTCGGCGTTACGTACCAGTGGGGCGGGACTTCCAGCTTTGGATTCGATTGTTCGGGCTTCACGCAAATGCTGGTTGGCAGGCGCGGCATCGTGATGCCGCGCGACGCCGACTTGCAGGCGGCGTGGGCAGGCGTCGTGCCGGTGAAACGCAGCAAACTTCGGGCTGGTGATTTGCTTTTCTTCGGCGAGTCGCCCCGGAAGATCACCCACACCGGCATGTACATCGGCCACGGCAAATTCATCCACGACTCGACGCACGGGCGCCCCGGGGTGCAGGTCGGCCGCCTGGCAGATCAGCCGTGGACGCATCTGCTCGTTGCATGCAGGAGGTTGAAATGAACCGGCGCGACTGGATGACAACTTTGGCATGTGCTTCCGTTCTGAAGGGCTTGGAGGCTTCGACGCAGGCGCTGGGCCGCACGACCGCCTTTCACGCCGCCGGCAGCTCTTCCACGACTCGATTAGAGACCGAAATTGTTCGTCTGAAGCTGCGGCACACCTGGACGACCACGATGTCATCGAGCGCTTACCGCGACACGCTCCACGTGCGATTTATTCGCGACGGCCTGACCGGCCACGGCGAAGGGGCTCCCATCGTTCGTTTCCAAGAGAACGCGGTAGACGGGCAGCGGGCGCTCCAATCTGTTCAGGATTTGGTGACCGGGGCCGACCCCTGGCACTTCCAGAAGCTGCTGGCGCAGGTCTTTCATCGCGTGCCGGGACAATACGCCGCCAAAGCTGCTCTCGACATTGCTCTGATGGATTGGGTAGGGCAAAAGTTGGGGGTCCCCCTGTACCGCTACTTTGGCCTTGACCCCGACGATACGCCCGTCACCACTTTTTCTATTGGGATTGATACTCCGGAAATCACTCGCCAAAAGGTACGGGAAGCTGCGCCTTTTCCCGTCCTCAAAATCAAAGTAGGCCTCCACACCGATGAAGCCACCATCGCGGCCGTGCGTAGCGTCACGGACAAGCCTTTGCGCGTGGACGCCAACGAGGGCTGGAAGGACAAAGAAGAAGCGGTGCGAAAAATCAACTGGCTGGCAACACAAGGAGTGGAATTCGTGGAGCAGCCCATGCCCGCGCATATGCTGGAGGAGACGCGTTGGGTGCGGGAACGCGTGCACCTGCCATTGATGGCCGACGAGGCGTGCCAGCAGGCGAGCGACATTCCCAAGCTCCTGGGCATCTTCGCCGGGGTGAACGTCAAGCTGGATAAATGCGGTGGGATTTGGGAAGCCTTCAAAATGCTGCAAATGGCGCGCGCGCTAGGACTCAAGACCATGCTGGGCTGCATGGTCTCGAGTTCCGTAAGCGTCACGGCCGCTGCCCACCTTTCGCCTTTGGTCGACTACGCCGACTTGGATGGGAATCTTCTGATCGCCAACGATCCCTTTTCCGGAGTGCAGGTCAAGGATGGAAAACTCCTGCTCCCGGATCGTGCCGGGCTCGGACTTGTGCCGGCGTGAAGGGCCAGCGGTCGAGTTCTTCAGCCCTTCTTTTTGTCGGGACTTATGCGCCACCCGACCACGTGACGAAGGCATGGGTGATTGTCCGTGCTAAAATCGTGGGAAGCGAGGTGTACTCATATGGACTTCTCCCTCGTCCTCACCTTGGCACTGCTCGTCCAGGGCACGCCCGGAAATTCCCGGACCGAAGCGCTTACCTTCCTAAGCAACGTAACCCAGCGGTATTCTGATGCAAGGTCGTACCACATCGAGGCGACAACAGAAAGGACCACCAGCAACGAATTGTCGCGCAGTTGGCAAAAGACCCTGCTGACCGCCGTCGTCGCACCCGGCGGACGATACCGCTATGAGGGACGCTCCGGCTATGGCTCAGCCATCCTCGTGTCCAACGGCACGACGAAGTGGGATTACCACCTCGACGAGCATCAGTACACGCAGGCCGCGGCTTCGGCGATCGACCCAGCGAAGGGCCAGATTATCCCCCAAGAGGAATTCGTCCTCATGGAGGCGAAGCATCTTGTCGCGCAAATCCGAGATCTTTCCACGCGTCTCAAGTCTGCGAGCTTTCTGCCGGACGAAGCGGTGGTGCTGGACGGGCGCAGCATTGTATGCCGTGTCGTGAGTTTCACGGAAGCTGATTTTAAGGCCGTCAAGCCTGGGCAGAAAAACGAGGAGACGGTCTGGGTGGACAAATCACGAAATGTTGTCGTCAAAACCGCCAGCCGAGGTGATTCTCATATCTTCCTGGCGGGTTCCGGCGCCCAGATCCCGATATTGGAGGAAGTCACGACCGTCTTTCCGGTGGTACAACTCGACGAGCAGGAGCCTGAAAGTTCTTTCAGTTTTTCGCCGCCTCCGGAGGCCAAGCTGGTCGCATCCTTCCCCATTCCATTAGCCCAAACCCCTCCCAATCGCGCCCCCGAATTCGTTGGTAAGCCAGCCCCGGAAATCCGTCTCAAACGCGAAGGGAAGGAGATACCGCTAAGTTCGTACCGTGGCAAGCCAGTTTTTGTTGAATTCTGGGCAACGTGGTGTGGGCCGTGCGTGGGACTGATGCCTGAGCTGAAAAAACTGTACGCGGAGACAGCGGACAAAGGGCTGGTCTGGATCAGCATCGACAACGACCATGATGCCAGCGCGTCGGCAGCGTTCACCAAGCAGGAGCAGATTCCCTGGCCCAATTACCACGATGACGATGGCTCTCTCGGCCAGGCCTTCGGGCGCGACGGGATTCCGTTAGGCGTTCTCATCGACCCTGGGGGCAAGGTCACCTTTTACAGCGCAGGATACGACATTTCAGAGCTTCGGGCCGCTATCGCAAAACTCGGCCCGGAATTCAGCAGCGTTGTGGCCGCATCTGCAACGAAAGGAACTGCCCCACCGAAACCCTAGGGCGAATAGGTAGTGTCTCAGTCTGACTTCTGTAGCGGCGGTCTCCGACCGCCGCTCTTGAATCCTCAGGGGCTTGCGGCGCTCAGAGCGCACCGCTACAGCGAACTGAGACACTAGCGGCGAATACGGAGCCCCCCAAACGAGGCAGTATGTGGTATATTTGGAGTTTTAGAAATAGCAAACAGGAAGCTCTGGATGAAGCGGCTCGTTAGGTACCTTCCGATAGTTGCCTTTGTGTTGATAATGGGGCTGTTTCTCGTTGCCTGTGGCGGCACTCAACCCAGCCCATACACTGAGGCCCCTCTCATCACCAGCCCGGACAGTTGGAGGTTCTACGTGGGAGTGGCTGGCACGTTCACCGTGACCACGATCGGGAATCCCACCCCGGCCATTACGGAGTCGGGGTCGATTCCCGTGTCGTTCGTCGACAATGGCAACGGCACAGGCACGCTGAGTGGCACGCCCGCCATAGCCGATGTGTACGACATCATATTCACGGCGTCCAATGGCGTTGGCACACCCGCATCTCAGAACTTCACGCTGACTGTAGCACCACCTCCGCCCCCCATTACAAACGGCAACACTCTCACGACGGCTACCTCCCACTGGGTCGAAGTCAATCAATGTGAAAACTCCGGCAATCCTATCCCCGGCCTTCAAGTCGAATTCACTACCGGCGACGGGGGATACAAAGGCAGTTTCACCGATGCCAACGGCATTGTCCACGCCTCCATCGGAACCTGGGAAGCGAATAGCGTCACAACTGTCACAATAACGACGACCAGCGTCTCAAATCCGGGGAGTTACTCCAATAGCTGGACCGTCAGTAGCCTGGATGACATTGCAGGTTCAACTTCTTCCTCTCAGTTCACAGCCACGGTGAACTGGTATAACGGCACCAATCCGAAATTGCAAACCAGCGTTGGTTGTAGCTTCACTCTAGCAGGCGGCGCACTCTAGCGCGCATATGAGACGAACCCTTCTCCCGCTTTTGTTGGCGCTGGCCATAGCGGGGATTCCCCAGAAAGTCGGCGGGCGAGATTTCGTCACAACGGCCATGTCCGGGCTCCCTGCCCGAACCTTGCACGTGGAATACTCCAATGCTGGCAGGCTGCGCGCGCTCCCTAATTACCAAAGCCTGAGGGGAAAATTCTTAGGTCAGCGTTTACAGCAGCTTGGGTCGGCGTTGGACCAGATCGGAATCCGCGAGGACGACATCGACGAGTTGATGATTGGATGGCAGCCGGGCGATAAGGAAATGGATCTTTACGGTTATGCCTCCGGCCGTTTTCACAAGGCGCAGGTAGCTGAACGCGCCGCCGCGCAAAGCTTTACCCCCACCCCGATTTCCGGGCAACAGGCGTATTGCTTGTCGGCGGGAGTGATGGGAACCTGCGTCGTCATTCTGGACGATTCCCTCGGGGCGTTTGGGCCGCTATCGTCCTTGACGGCGTTGCTGGAGGCGCAGGCAGGACAGGCGCCCAACCTGAATTCGGATCCACGTTTCACCCGCCTGACCGGCGATGTCAATAAGGATGCTTCCATTTGGGGAATCGCCTTGGGCGGAGCCGTAAGCGATTGGTTCGGGGCGTGGCTATCAAGCCAAAACAATTCAAAGTTGGATTGGGGGCAAGTGTTCCAGAGTGTCGATTCCATGACCTATTCCGTTGATGCGGCGGACAGGGTCGACATCGATGTCAAGCTCAACTGCGCGACGCCGGCGGACACGACCGCGCTTCGGCAGGTTTTGGACGGCTTGAAAATGGCTCAACAGCTTGCTTGGCAAATGCAGAATCCCGGGCACGAGAACCCCTACACCGCCATGAATGTTGACGCGCACGACACGCAGGTTCACCTCAAAATCAATATGACTTATTCGGCCTTGACACTGTAGTTGGAGGGCACCCAATGAAGCAACCCGCTATCCAGAAGGTGGTCACTTTCCTGATCCTGACTCTGCTTTTCAGCTTGGTGTTTTATCGCCTCATCGGCCGGGTTGGCATCTTGCACGCGAATTTTCTCGTTCTGGGTCTGATGTGGTGCCCCGGTACGGCGGCGATAGTCACCCGGCTGGTCTACCAAAGGAACCTGCGCGGCATGGGCTGGGGCTGGGGAAAGACACGCTACCAATTGTGGAGCTACGCCATCCCCGTCCTTTATGCGCTGGCCGTATATCTGGTCATCTGGCTGGGGGGCTTCGGCGGATTTCCCAACTCCGAGTTCGTCCACAGAGTGGCGAGTCAATTCAGGCTCGTGAACGCTTCGCCGGCGGTAGTCATTGCGGTTTACGTCGGGGTTGCGGGCACGCTGGGCGTGGTCGTGCACTGTATCTTTGCTTTGGGCGAAGAGCTTGGCTGGCGTGGCTTGCTGGTGCCCGAACTCGCCAAAGTGACGTCGTTCACCACAACGGCGCTTGTTTCCGGCATCATCTGGTCGCTCTGGCACTATCCAATCATTTTCTGGGGCGGATATAACGGCGGGACTTCCACGTGGTACAGCACCCTCTGCTTCACCCTCATGGTGTTCGGTGTCGCGAGCATCTTCGCCTGGATGCGCTTGAAGTCGGGCAGCGTCTGGACAGGAATGCTGCTGCACGCGAGCCACAATGTGTTTATCCAGGCCATCTTCGACCCGCTGACCCACGATACTGCCGTCACCAAATACGTTCGCGGTGAGTTTGGCGTGGGATTGGCGCTGGCCTGTTTGTTGGTAGGTTACTTTTTCTGGCGGAAGCGTGCGCAGTTGGCGTGAGTTTACACGGGCAGATTCCAGTGCAGCGATGAGGAGCCTGGAAACTCAGAAAGCAGGAGAGGTTCCATAAACTCTCTTCAAACATGCCGCGCTGCCTTCAAAGGTGTGGATGATGAACAACAAGGATGGCCAGGATAACCACAGCCGCGCCGATCACCATCCACATTAGCGGCCCCGGGTCCTTTACTTCGGTGACCTGAGCATAGGGTATAGCCCTCTCCCCGCCCGCCTTGCCGAGCTTTACCGTGAAAGTATCGGCGTCGATGCTCTGGATGTGCCCGCTCAGCTTTTCGCCCCCTACCAGCTTGACTTTGACCGCCTTCCCTACTCCGAACTTCTTCACTTGGCCGGCCACGGTGGAGGGATCAGGGGCTGGAGATTCCTTCGCCACAGCGGAAACGGCCGCGGTGCCCGTCAGCGCGACAGCCAACAGAAACGCCAACCCTTTACGGAGAGGCCGCGTGCTCCCCGAAAGACCTGCGATCCTCCGCGACTTGTTTGATCCCTTCATCGGCGACCTCCTTTGTTGGCCAGTCAGGCTGCACAAGTTTGCTGGCCAATATTAGTTCTGCTCGGCTCGGTCCCCGGCTGACCAACTCAGGTGCCTACCGCTCGAACCGTATCCTGATCTTGCATTGTAATCTATGATTCGAATCGAGACGTGTTAAATGTTACTGGTGAGGCGCCGTCAAGCCATTTAGAAATGTTACCCGTCAAGCCGTCAGTGGCAGGCTGGCGCAGCTCGCTGGTTGAGGCCTGCCATCATGGGCCTCTGGCCCGTGAAACTCCATGAAAATCAGGGGTGGCGCAGACGTGCCGTAGTTTGGCATGTCTGCGCCACTTTCGAGAGGGCGCATACATCCCGCCAAGGAACGTCGGGACGTATCCGCCACCCTGGTTTTTCGACCGCCCGCCTGATTCGCCGAACGCGGCTGGTCCGGCGGGCAGGGTGCGATCCTGCGTTTCCGGGAACAACTATTTTGCACGGTCGTGTGCATGATAGAATCCTACCACCTTGGAGGAGGACCTGTGGTCACTCGCGCGAATTTCATTTTTCCTCTTGCTCTTTTGATTTCACTGCCTGGGGTCTGGGCCCAAAGCGGGCCGCCGATTCCGCGAATAGAGCGGACGGGAAATCAGTACCGCTTCCTTGTAGATGGCCAGCCTTTTCTCATGCTGGGCGGCCAGGCACACAATTCGAGCGCCAGCAGCGCGCAGGATCTCGAGCCTTTTTGGAAGTCTTTGGTGGGGATTCACGCCAACACGGCGGAGGTACCGCTCTATTGGGAACTGATCGAGCCGCAGCCGGGGAAGTTCGATTTCCACCTCATCGATGAGATTGTGGCCGGCGCGCGCCGCAACGGATTGCGCCTGGTGTTCCTGTGGTTCGGCACGTGGAAGAACGGCGACATGGATTACACCCCGGAATGGTTGAAGCGCGACCACGCCGTCTACCGGCACGTGATTGACGCGCGGGGCCAAGAAATGTGGATCATTTCGCCCCTGTGCGAGGCGGCTCGCGATGCCGATGCGCGGGCTTTCCGAGCGGTGATGGAACACACACGCAGCATTGACGAGTCGGACCGCACGGTGATCATGGTGCAGGTGGAGAATGAGACAGGGCTGCTGGGGACCGACCGCGACTATTCGGAAGAGGCCACACGTCTGTATCGGGGTCCTGTTCCCGCAGAGTTGATGGCCTACCTGAGCAAGAATCGCGACAACCTCTCAGCGAGCTTCAGAGCGGCTTGGGCCGGGACAAACTTCCGTGCCTCGGGGACATGGGCGGAGGTCTTCGGCGAGCTCGCCCCGGAGGCCTTCAGCGCCTGGCATGTAGCTCGCTATGTCGAGGCAGTGGCAGCGGCCGGCAAGCAAGCCTATCCCTTGCCGCTCTACGTCAACAACTGGTTGGTGGAGGGCAGCGCGGTACGCGCCGGCGAGTGGCCCAGCGGCGGCCCCACGGTCCACGTGCTCGATATCTGGAAGGCAGCCGCCCCACACATCGACGTGCTGGCGCCGGACATCTACTATCCGAAGTTCTTCGACGTCGCCGCCCAGTTCACCCGGCCCGACAATCCCCTATTCGTACCCGAGACTAATCCGCTTCCGTATTTCGCCGCCAACGCCCTCCTGACATTCGCCTATTTCAACGGCTTCGGCTTCAGCCCCTTCGGCGTCGACGACTTCGTGGAGAACGGTGGGGTGACTCCACGCGCGACGGAATTCGAAGACCTTTACAAAATGCTGCGGCCGCTGCTGACCTTGATTGCTCGCTGCCAATACACCGGCAAGCTGCACCCTCTCTTGCAAGGCATCGCCCAAGGTGAAGACTGGGCCTACGCTGTCCGGCTGGGCAACAGTTTTGCTGCCAGCGTGGAATTCACCGCCAAATACGATCCCGAAAAGGGGCGTGGACGCGGATTGATTATCGAATTGGGACAGGATGATTATGTCGTAGCCGGCTCCCGCCTCAGGGTGAATTTCCGAGAACTGGAAGGCCCGGCGCGCGACGCGCAGGTTCTCACAATTGAGGAAGGCACCTTCGAGGGCGAGCGCTGGGTGCCCGCGCGTCGGCTGAACGGCGACGAATTGCACGTGGAGCTGCCCGAGCAGTCGAAGATTCTCCGTGTGCGGTTGGCGCGGTAGGGGCGGACGGCCTGCGGTTCCAAATTCATGCATTAACTTTTGTAAAGACTACTTCGTTGCCGGATAGCCGTGGAGTTGAGGGCCGACGACGTTAGAGAAGTTGTAGTTGCCACGGCGGTCGGCGTCGATGGTCCAGAACATGGCGCCGATCAGGCCGGGGTAGCCGCTGGGCTGGCGCAGCTTGTACTCGGTTCCGGCGCGAGCCTTGCCGGTGATGAGATAGTCCATCGCCTGACTTACTTCCTTTGGCGCCGCGTCTCCTATGAGGAAGCCGACGGCTACCTTATCGGCCGGCAGCGGTGGGAAGAACTCTTGGGGATCCCCTCCCACGTTGAAGCCTTGCAGGAGGAGTTCTGTCATGGCGGCGTGATAGTCCAAGGTGCCGGCCTGATAGATCTCGCCATCGAGACCTTCAAGCGGCGGTGTGTTGTAATCCTGCACATCAATGAAGGAAAGGATATCGCGGAGGGCATAGGTGATGGGCAGATAGGAGCCGAACTGGCCGCCATAGCTGGGGTAGCCCGAAGGGATCTGCGTACCTTCGGGCACCAGGCTGATCACGAAGCGGGGACCGAAATGTTCGCGCAACTGGCGAAGGCCCGAGATGAGATTCACGATGGAGGGCGTGGTGGGATGCTTGAAGTCCGTATCCCCGGGAGCGAGGTTTAGAGAGGGGCTTTCCAAATCAATGTCGACGCCATCGAAGCCGTAGTCGGCGACAATGCGGGTGACAGAGGACACGAAGTTCGGAACGCAATTGGCACCGTCGAGCGAAACATACACGCCGCCGCCCCCGAGTGAAATCATAACCTTCTTGCCTTGGCTTCTCAGGTAAGCAATATCGGCCTTGAATTGTTCGGTATCAAGGCCGGCGGGCGTACGGAACTGCATGGTCCCTTCCGGCGCATCCCTATCCGGCGTGGAGAATGCGACGATGATGACATCCCACTGGGGCGAAATTTCGCGGAGAGGCAAGGCGGAACCCGCGGCGCCATAGCCCGTCCAGTAGCCGATGAGTTGATGGCCGTTTGTCGAGCCGCTCATGGGAACCGCTGCAACCTTGGGCTGAGCAGGCCCCGGCGCGCTACCGCCTTCGCTGGATCGTCCGCGGCGCGCCGGGCAAGGCTTGGCAGGCTCAGTAAGCGCGTGCGCGTCCGGGAAGCCGTAGACGCTGCCGAGTCCCTCCGAAGCGCCGGTATACCAGGGCAACAGGGCCACGTTCTCGAGGTGATAGGGAATTCGTTTCACCTCCGCTACGAAGGCGTTTGACGCCGGGAAGTTGTTCTTGGGGTTTGTATCCGTGGGTTCGAGCAGGAAGTAAACGGATGCGACGCCCGTACCGCCGCAGCCGCCCTGGTCTCCCGGACGCATCCAGGCGGGACGCATCCATCGGGGGAAGGTGTTTCCAGGAACTTTAACGTTGGGTCCACTGCCCAGCAGCGGATCGTGCAGGGGATCGTTGATGAACTCTCCGAGTTGCTGCGTGAGCGGCTGCACGTCTTTGTCTTCAACTGCGGCGGGTGCGGCATGGAGATAGGAAGCGAGCACGAAAGAGTTTCCTGTGGCGGAGTCGACTCCGTGCGTTCCCCATGTGCAGCAAACCGTTGCGTCGCCAAGGGCGTAGTAAGTGGTGTTGTGCGTCATGGCGATGACGAGCTTGCCTTCCTGCTTGGGAAGTCGATGGAAAAGTTCCTTTTGCAGAAACTCGAGGTCTACGACGGCGAAGGAGGCGCCCGTGTTCTTCGAGGTGAGGATGTAGCCGTAGCCGACGGGGACGGTAATCTTCACGGGCCGCACCTTGGGCTTGCCCAACAGCGTGTGCCACCCCTCAGCCTTGGGGAAAGTGGTGCGCAGCATGGCGTCGGCATACTGCGTTTTGCCTCCCGAAGGAAAGTCAAAATTGGAGAAGACGGGCGAGTGGAGGATGCCGTATACGTCCGGCGACGCGTCCATGATGAAGGGCTTGCCGGCGGCCTTCTTCGACTCAAAGGAGAGTTTTATAGGGACGAGCACCATAGGGATGGTGCTGACGCCTCCTCGGGCGGGATCGCGGCCGACCAGAGTATAGGAGGCTTGGCCGACGGCGTGCTGGAATGTAGGTACCGTGCCTTGCGCATGCGCTAAGCGCAACGGCAGGACGAGCAAAAAGAACAACCTGATGAACTTGATTCGCATATCCGAGTTCACGCCCCTCAATTCGGACGAAAGATGAAAGCCCACAGTCTATTCCACGCCAAACAGCGACAGCAACAGAAATGTCATCACCCCCATGCGAAAGCCGTTGAGGAAGTGTTCGGAGGCGTGTATCCTTGGCGGTTCGAGGTCGGCGACCGTGCCCACACCACAAGACCTGACGATAGAGCGCGCGGAAGAAAATGATTTCGACTGGTGCGCGCGGCTCATGGCGGGGAGTGACCCTTGGATCACCTTGCGTCGTGGTCTCGATGCGTGCCGGGTGGCCTTGCGCCGCCCCGGAAGCGAACTGTTTGTGGCCCGCGAGCGCGGCCTCCCTGCTGGATTCATCCTCATTCATCCTCACGGCTGCGCCGGCTCTCCTTACATCGCGAGCGTGGCCGTGGCGGAGGGCGCGCGGGGGCGAGGCATCGGAACGCAACTGGTCGGCTTCGCCGAACGCCGGATGGCGGGGAGGCGGTTCATTTTCCTGTGCGTCTCTTCCTTTAACCGGCGCGCCCAGGAGCTTTACCGCCGCCTCGGCTACCAGCGCGTGGGTGAGATTCCCGACTACATCGTCGAGGGCCACTCCGAACTCTTGCTATGCAAGAAGCTTCCATGAACCATTCCGCTCGCGCCGCCCCAAGCCCGGGAGGGGTTTCGGCAAAAGCGACCGGCGGGCGGCTGGTTCTCCTGCTC
>Ga0187784_10002786_pt1 | contig 14046 bp, 16 predicted proteins | sample 1015_SJ02_MP15_2_FD_132964 | JGI IMG/M metagenome (GOLD analysis project Ga0187784, IMG submission 132964) | Tropical peat soil microbial communities from peatlands in Department of Meta, Colombia - 1015_SJ02_MP15_20_MG | ecosystem: Environmental > Terrestrial > Soil > Wetlands > Peat | place...
CGCGACCTGACGATGAAGAGCGCGCTGGAGCGCGACGTGCGGCTGGTGCGCTTCGAGGACGGCAAGCTCGAGATCGCGCTGGAGCCCGGCGCCTCGCAGGCGCTGGCCGGCGACCTGTCGAAGAAACTTCATGCCTGGACCGGGCGGCGCTGGATGGTCGTGATCTCCGCCGAGCCCGGCGCGCCGAGCCTGCGCGCGCAGGCCGAGGCGCGCAAGGCCGAGCTGAAAGACGGCGTGCGCGCCGATCCGCTGGTGGCCGCTGTGCTGGCGAAATTTCCCGGCGCCGAAATCGTCGACGTGCGCCCGCCGGCGGGCGCGGCTGCAACCAATGCCGATGACGCACAGCCCGTGGATAGTGAGCTTCCCGACGATGAACCTTAACCGCTGCACAAAAATGTTCACCGTCATCCTGAGGTGGCCGCGAAGCGGCCCTCGAAGGATGCCGGCCGAGGCACCCGGGCCGTCGCCCTTCGAGGCTCGCTGCGCTCGCACCTCAGGGTGACGGAAGGAATTTACAATGGCCGATTTCATGGGCCTGATGAAACAGGCCGCGGAATTCAAATCGAAGATGGAAGCGATGCAGGCCGAGCTCGAGCGCATCGAGATCGAGGGCTCGGCCGGCGGCGGGCTCGTCGCCGTCACGCTGTCCGGCAAGGGCGATCTGCGCCACACCCGCATCGACGATTCGCTGTTCAAGCCGGATCAGAAAGAAATCGTCGAAGACCTGATCGTCGCCGCACACGGCGACGCCAAGCGCAAGCTCGAAGCGATGCTGGCGGAGCGGATGCAGGCGCTGACCGGCGGCCTGCCGCTGCCGCCCGGACTGAAGCTGTTCTGATGAACGCACGGCAATATCTCTACGTCATTCCGGGGCCGAGCGAAGCGAGGAGCCCGGAATCCATAACCTCGGTCCGTGAATATGGATTCCGGGCTCGCCGCTTTGCGGCGCCCCGGAATGACGGGTAGGCAATGGCAGGCGCGGTCGCCGGACCCGAGATCGAACGCCTGATCCAGCTCTTGGCGCGACTGCCGGGGCTCGGGCCGCGTTCGGCGCGGCGCGCGGCGTTGCATCTGATCAAGAAGCGCGAAGCGCTGATGGCTCCGCTTGCTGCCGCGCTCGACACCGCGATGGAGAAAATCCAGATCTGCCGGATCTGCGGCAACATCGATACGCAGAATCCGTGCACCATCTGCACCGATGCGCGGCGCGATCAATCCGCGATCGTCGTCGTGGCCGACGTCGCCGACCTGTGGGCGCTGGAGCGCGCGCACGCGCTTAACGCGCGCTATCACGTGCTCGGCGGCACGCTGTCGCCGCTCGACGGCGTCGGGCCGGACGATCTCACCATCGACGCGCTGATCGAGCGGGCACATGATCCGGCAGTGAGGGAATTGATCCTGGCGCTCAACGCCACCGTCGACGGCCAGAGCACCGCGCACTACATCACCGACCTGCTGCACGACCGGGACATCAAGGTGACGCGGCTCGCCCATGGCGTGCCGGTCGGCGGCGAGCTCGACTATCTCGACGAGGGCACGCTGGCCGCCGCCATCCGCAGCCGCACGCCGTTTTGAGAGGCTTTGACTTTGCCCTGCCTGCAAATTAGCCAGCCGACGCCTGCTTCGACACCAGCCGCGGCGGAACGGGCGAAAACCGCGATGAATCCGCCAGATTTTCGCGGTCCGGGAGTTGGCACGCGCCGTGCATAATGGGCTCTGCGATCTCGGTCTCACTCACGTGTTGAATGAGAGCGCTGGAGCCCCGGATATCCCGGCACCGGGGCTCCATTTATTTTCAGCGCCGCCCAGCACGGATTTGCGGGCCGGCGGCCGTGGTTGCGCCCCCCTGCCCCGCATGATTACTGAATGCTCCGCCACGGAGCATGGCAGTGCAGTGACCGACGACATTCCTTTCGACAAGAGCTTCGATCTGGTGCCCGACCAGCCCAAGGAGGTGGCGCCCGGCGTGCGCGCCGTCGTCGCCAACAATCCGGGGCCGTTCACCTTCAAGGGCACGATGAGCTACATCCTCGGCCGCGGCAAAGTCGCGATCGTCGATCCCGGCCCGGACGACGACGCCCATGTGGCCGCGTTGCTCGATGCGGTGCGCGGCGAAACCGTCACCCACATCTTCGTCACCCACACGCATCGCGACCATTCGCCGGCCGTGCCCAAGATCAAGGCCGCGACCGGAGCCACGGTCTTCGCCGAAGGGCCGCATCGCGCGGCGCGGCCGGTCCACATCGGCGACACGCGCCGGCTCGATGCCTCAGGCGACATGGATTTTCGCCCCGACAGGGCGCTCAAGGACGGCGACACGGTTAGCGGTGACGGCTGGACCGTGGAAGCGATAACGACGCCGGGCCACACCGCCAATCACATGGCGTTCGCCTACAAGGAAGGCGATCTCGTCTTCGCCGGCGATCATGTGATGGCGTGGTCGACCACCATCGTGGCGCCGCCGGACGGCGCGATGACCGACTACATGGCGTCGCTCGAAAAACTCGCCCGCCGCAGCGAGCCGACCTACCTGCCCGGCCACGGCGCGCCGGTGCGCGACGCGCAGCGCTACGTGCAGTTTCTGATCCGGCACCGGCAAGGCCGCGAGGCGTCCATCCTGCATCGGCTCGGCAAGGGCGAGGCCGACGTGCCGACCATCGTCAAGGCCGTCTATATCGGTTTAGATCCGCGCCTCGTCGGCGCCGCAGGGCTGTCGACGTTGGCCCATCTCGAAGATCTGGTGGCGCGCGGCGTGGTCGCGACCGACGGGCTGCCGTCGATCAACGGCACCTATCGCCTGACCGAGCGGCCGCGCGGCGCCGGCTGAGCCGGCCGCGGCGGCGTCTTTTCCGGCGGCTTTTCCGGCTGCGGCGCGGACAGCACCGCGTCGATGTCGGCGATCAGGTCACGCACGCGCGCGGCGTTGCTGCCGAGATCGCTCCGGCCGTAGCGCGACGCCGAACGCACATCGAGCCGCGTGCCGTCATTGGTGGCTCGAATGCGCACCACGACGTCTTCCGGAAAGCCGAGGATCAGCGAACGCGCCACCGCTTCGATGATACCGTCGCGCTGGGGACCTTCGGACGGCCCGCGCGGCGGACGGGCGTCGACGACGCGCCACTTGCGCCTGACGATGATCTTCATCGCGACATCGAACGTCTCTTGCGGCGATGCCGTGGTGTCTTCCGGATCGATGTCCGGATAGGCCGCGTGCTGCAGCTCGGCGGCATAAAGGCCCTGGTAGGCGATCGGATTGGCGTCGCGCGGCCGCAGCCGCGCAATGGCATCGAATTGCGGCGGATCGATCGGATCGGTGGTGACGTCATAGATCGCCGGCAGCTGATAAGCGCGCGCGCCGAGATAGGCCGGATAGCCGATCAGTGCGGCCCCGATCAGCACCGCGAACACGGCCTGGCGCAAGCCGCCGAGGCCGTCGCGCCAAATGCCAATGCCGGCGGCAAACGCGAGCAGAATGGCGACACCCGCCAGCACCAACGCGCCCGCCAAGGTCGACACCGCCGGCACCAGGTCGAGCGCACCGGAACGGACCACGATCAACGCCATGAAGGTCGCGACTAGCGAAAACAGCGCGAGCCGCAGCGACCAAGTCGCCAGCCGCGACACCGGCTCCTCGATCATGCGCCGCCGCACCATGGGCCTGATATCCCGCCTTGCTTTCGCCGTTCCCGTTCTGTTGCGCAGATGGCATAGTGGGTTCGATTAAGGCAGGCAATGGGCGGGCGGCCCCAATATGGAACCACTTTTGCTGCGCTGCGTTATAGTGAACCGGCTCCGGGAGGGGTAATGCCCGAGAACAACGACAACCCGCCGGATAACGTCATTCCGTTCGGCCACATGATTCCGTGGGCAATCGCGGACGAGCTTCGCCGCTACTATGGCGCCCTGGTCGACGAACCACTGCCGCAGAATATTGCGGCGCTGTCGCAAGAGCTTGCCACTAAGCTGGCCAATGACAAAGACAAAGAAGACAAAGCAAAACAGGACAAGGAAGAAGACAAAGAAGAAGTTTGAGCCGAACCTTTCCGAGGTAGCACGGTTCGATGCCTTGCTGCTCTGCGGTGATGCGCGTCAAGCCGCTAACCCAGCCCGACGGCTCGAACTGGTCCAAGCTTCGCGAATTCGTCATTAAGAGTCCGCCGTGAAAGACAGTGCAGTTTGCGAACCCGCCAAAAATATTTAGGACGCATGCCGTTGGAACCGCAGGCCAGCGCCAGCATCCAAAACAATATATTTTCACCAAATTCGTGGGCGCGCTTCCAAACCGAGATCACGCCACAGCCGCGAACGGCCTCAAAACCGTACCGCTCGGCAATACGATCAAGCATCTCAAGGTTTATTTCAGCCCGAATAATATTGATGTCGGTGAACTCGGCGTTGCTGTTAAGAAACTCAGCCAACATTAAGAGTGATTTTGCAAATCGTCGATTGAAACGGCATCCCCAAGCTAGGGAGTTGCCGCCTTCGCCCTTCAGCGGCAGCTGCTCGTTCCAAAAATGCAGATCGATGATGCGGTCGCCTGGGCGACCAAACGTGCCATCGGACAGGACGATATTTTCAGTGAGCCGGCTAAGTTGAACACGGAATATGCAGTCGGACGCGGCGCTAAATTCGAATACGCCCCTTTGCCATTGCACGCAGCCATCGATGGCAAAAATCAGCTTTGTCCAAAGCGGGCGCGTAACTGCGGGCAAAGTCCCGGCGACGCCAGACATTGAATGATCCACAAATGTTTAGTGCGCTCCTCGGGACACGCTAGGCCCGCAAAAGAAACCCAGCAAATTAATTCTCCGTAAGGTCAGAATCCGAAGGCCCCATGATCGATGCATGTTGGCTGCCATGACAGGCCCGATGACAGGCCGAGCAAAATGCGGGATATGCATCACCGGAACCAATCACTCAAGCAACCGGCACGGGGGGACTCCATGCAGGTCATCGATCTCAATCGCCAGCCGAAGGAAGAATGGCGGCCGGGCGTCATGACACAGATGTACGTTTCGGCCGTCAATGGCGCGGCCCAGCTTTGCGTGTTCGAACAGTGGTGCGAGCCGGGCCATGGCGCGCCAACGCATCTGCACGCGGTCGAGGAAGTCCTGCGTGTGTTCGAAGGCGAGGCCGAGGTGTGGATCGGCGAGGCGCGCGTAAGGCTCACCGCAAACCAGCTCGTCGTCGTACCGGCCGGCCGCAAGCATGGCTTCTCCAACAGCGGCAAGACCGTGTTGCGCATTCAATCGACGCTCGCCGAGCCTATATTCGAGGCGGCTTACGACGATAAGCGCGAGACGCCGCGGCGCTGGCTGCCGCAGTAAAGCGTGGGGACGCAGCGGGTCGAAACTTGCCGCTGCGTCCTCGTGGCCTGGCGGCCGTCACGCAGCGGCCGCTTTGGCGGCCACGGCCTTGATCGCCGCTGGGTCAGCAAACAGGCCGAAGCCGACCGCAATGCGATTCCACCCATTGATGACATTGATCATGAGTGTGAGCCTGATCTGCTCCTGCTCGGTGAAATGCGCCTTGAGCGCCTCGCGGGCGCCTTCCAGCTCGGGCCGTTGGGAAAGCCGCGTCAGCGCGTCAGTCCAGCCGAGCGCGGCGCGTTCGCGCTCCGTATAGCACGGGGCTTCACGCCACGCCGCCAGGAGGTAGATGCGCTGCTCGGTTTCGCCCTTCGAGCGGGCGTCCGCCGCGTGCATGTTGATGCAGTTGGCACAGCCGTTGATCTGCGAGGCGCGGATCTCCACGAGATGCACCAGCGTCGGATCGAGGCTCGAGGCGACGGCAAACGATGCGTTGAGCCAGCTCTTCATCTGCGCAGGCGCCACGGCGAAAGGATCGATCTTGGCAGTCATGATGGGACTCCTTCTGTTGGGTTCCGACATCAAGACGAGCCAAGCCCCGCCGATGTGACATCCGAGCTGAAGATTCCTGGCAAAACCCGGCGATCACTCAGATTGTAAACCTGGTTAAAGGCTTATTGTTCGCCGTTCCCGCGGCGCGCGCCGCAAAAGCGCGCGCACGCGTTATGGCGCTGCACCGGTGCGGGAACCGAACCTACAGCCCCAGCAGCTTCTTGGCGTTGCCGCCGGCGAGCGCCGCGATCGTCGCGGCGTCAAAGCCCTCAACGCTGGCGATGTGGGCAATCGGGTCGTATTCGGCCATATCGTACGGATAGTCCGTGCCCATCAGCACGTGGTCGGCGCCGAACGTGCGCACGAGTTCGGCGAGCTGGTGCGGCGTAAACACCACGGTGTCGACATAGACTCGCTTGAGATACTCGGTCGGCGGCTTCGGTAGCGAGCCATGACTGTCGGAACGCGCGCCCCAGGCGTGGTCGATGCGGCCCGAATAGGCGCCGAGATAGCCGCCGCCGTGCACGGCGAGGATTTTCAGTTTCGGATGGCGTTCGAGCACGCCGTCGAAAATCAGGTAATGCAGCGCGATCGTCGTCTCCAGCGGATTGCCGATGACGTTGTTGAAATAAAACCGCGACAGCCGCGACGCCTCGGTGAATCCATTGGGATGGATCATCACCAGCACACCGAGCTGTTCGGCCTTCTGCCAGAACGGCGCGAACGCCGGATCAGACAATTCCTTGCCGGCTACGTTGGTCAGGATCTCGACGCCGGTGAAGCCGAGTTGCTTGACGCAGCGCTCCAGTTCTTTCGAGGCTTCGTTGCCGTCGATCATCGGCACCGAGCCGAACGGTTTGAAGCGGTCGGGTTTCTTAGCACAGAACGCGGCGAGGCCGTCGTTCACCATCTGCGTCGCCCTCACGGCGATGTCGAGCGGCACCGTGTAATAGCATTGCGGCGGCGGCGGCGCGATCATCTGGATATCGACGCCCATGGCATCGAGATCGGCGAGCCGCCGGTCGACGCCGGCGGTGGCGCGGATGTCGGCCTCCTGTTTCGCCGACAACGCCTTGGTCTCGGCATTGGCGAAACGCGCGAGCGGGATCGTCGACCAATCGAGATGCGGCTCGACGAATTTCGCCGCTTCCGGGATGCCGACGTGGGCGTGGACGTCCACCGTCACGCTCTTCGGCCGCAGCTCGCGCCCGGGTTTGCCATGGCGGCGCGCCGCCGTGCGTTCGTATTTATTCCATGGTTCCGGCATAGGCATTCCTGGGCTGGCCAATACAATCTCTGATTCGTACCTATATCCACGGCGAGCCCTGAAAGCGAGCGGTGACGGAAATGACGCCGATGATACCTTCGCTCGTACTGGTCGGGGCGCTTCTCCTCCCGTTTATCTACCGTCAGCGTTTTCGCGATGCCTCCAATCGCGCGACGCTTTGGCTCAAACCGGATGGCGATGATTTCATCTTTCACCCATTTGGCAAGCTGGGTAAGGCGTATCGGGTTTCCGCCGCGGCTCGCGACCTGATCATGGCAAGGCTCGCGACACGCATGAAAATCTTCTACTGCGTGGTGATCGCGGCAGTCCTGCCGTCGCTCATGCTTGCCAGCCTCGATCCCGCCGATTTTGCCAAGCTGCGGCCATACCTTTCGATTGCGCGCATTGCCGTCCTCATTCTGGCAATTGCCGGCATGTGGGTCTGGCATCGGCTGGCAATCCGCCCGCTTTATGCCGATGCACCGGAATCGAGCGTACGTATCTCAATGACCGAGGTGCGCACGAAGAAGGCAAGTTACACGTCGTGGACTACGATTTCCTTGATGATCGCTCGTCTCGGGCTCGTGGCCGGCGGGCTGGTTTGGTATGGCGCCAGCACCCACCGCCCCCTGATCATATGGCTAGCATTGGTCATCGTCCCGATCCGTGCTGTTCCGACGATCCGGCTTCGTATTTCAAGCTGAAATCCAAGGCCAACGCCTGATAAGCTGTCGGTCCGCGCTCATATTGCCCCACGCGCGCCGGCAAACCGAATCGGAGAAACCATGAGGCCGCCTAGCCGAATTATCGATCTGTCGTCGCCCTTGGAAAACGAGACGGTGTACGACCCTCCGTTCATGCGGCCGAAGATCGAGTATCGCAGCAACGCCGAAACCGCGCCGCTGTTGTGCGAGCTGTTTCCGGGGCTCACCCCGCAAGACCTGCCCGACGGCGAAGGCTGGGCGATCGAGCAGGTCCAGCTGACGACGCATAACGGCACCCACATGGACGCGCCGATCCATTTCCAGTCGCACACCGTCGACGGGGAGCCGATGATGACCATCGATCAGGTGCCGCTCGACTGGTTCTTCCGCGCCGGCGTCAAGCTCGACTTCCGCAAGCTGCCCGACGGCCATGTCGTGAGCGCCGCGGAGGTCGAAGCCGAACTCAAACGCATCGGCCACGAGCTCAAGCCCTTCGATATCGTGCTGGTCAACACGCGCGCCAGCGAGTGTATCGGCAGCGACGAGTATCTGACGGCGGGCTGCGGCATGGGTCGCGAGGCGACGCTTTACCTGACGTCGCGCGGCGTGCGGGTCGCCGGTATCGACGCTTGGGGCTGGGACGTGCCGTTCGTGCACATGCGCAAGCGCTGGCTGGAGACGCGTGACCCGTCGATCATCTGGGAAGGCCACAAGGCCGGCCGCGAGATTCCCTATTGTCACATGGAGAAGCTGTGCAATCTGGAAAAGCTCCCCGGCGATGGATTCACAGTGGCGTGCTTTCCCTCGAAGCTGAAAAACGGCTCGGCCGGATGGACACGGGCTGTGGCGCTGTTCGATTAGCCGCCTTCTGCCGCCCAGCGCCGCCTGCGCGCCAGGTAAAACGGCGTGACGCCGACCAAAAGGCTAAGCATTCCGGTCAGCATCGTCGTCTGCGCCAGCGGCACCATCGTGCCGTCGGCGAGAAGGCCATATAGCTGCGCGAACACCGCGCCGGCGAAATTCTGCATGAACACACCGATGCCGGCCGCGGTGCCGGCAAGCTTGGGATTGGTTTCGAGTGCGCCGGCCTGCGCGTAGGGCAACGAAATGCCCTGCGCGAATGAAATGAAAAATCCCGGCACAAACAGCGTCAGCGGGGTTACGTGGCCGGCCAACTGCACGCTCGCCTGCCCCAGGACCGTGATCAGCACGACCACCGATCCAGCCAACACCATCGTTTCGTTGACGATGCGCGTGCCGACGCGGCTGGTGATGAAATTGCCGGAGAGGAATCCGAACGGAAACAAGAGAAAGTAGAGGCCGAATTCGGCAGACGGGCGATGCAGCATCTCCTTCATCAGGCTCGACGCCGCCGTCGCCGTCACCAGAAAGGAAGCGGAGCACAAGCCGCTCTGCAGCACGAAACACGTAAATATCGGACTGCGGAACAGCGTGACGTAGTCGTATAGCACGCTGCCCCCACCATGGATCGGAAGCGATTTGGATGGAGGTTTTGATTCGAACACCGCAAGGTAGGCATTGAGCGCAATCAGACCGCCGGCGCCGAAAGCAAAGAAGAACACGCTGCGCCAGCCGAGCGCGTCGATCAGGAGGCCGCCGACGATCGGCGCCACCATCGGGCCGATCGTGTAGGCCATCGTCAGATAGGCGATCGCCTTCACCAGGTTGCGGCCATAGACATCCTGCGCGATGGCGCGCACCAGCGTGACGCCGCAGCCGGCACCGATCGCCTGGATAAGCCGGCCGAACACCAGCATCGTCACCGAATCGGCGAACGCCGACACACCGCTGCCGATGAGAAACAGGCAGAGCCCGGAGAGCAGTACCGGCCGCCGGCCGTAACGATCGGACAGCGAGCCGTAAACCAGCGTGGCAAATGCCATCACGAACAGCGCGATGCTGAAGGTGAGCTGCGCGAACGCCTCGGACAACCCGAGCGCGGCTCGCACCGCCGGGATCACCGGCATGAACAGGTGGATCGCGAGCGGCCCGATCAGCGAGATCGAGGCCAATGCCAACGCGAACGGCGGCCCGGGTGTGCGGGTCATCAGCCTTCTCGGCGCGCCCGGGCGGGGATCGCGCGGGAGAGCCCGCATGATAGCCAGTTTCGCCGCAGGTCACACTTCGATCTGGCGGCTGATCTGCACAAAGTTCTACGCCGGCAAGTTGAAGCGGTCGGCGGGGTGAACCGAGCTGCGATACAGGAAGGCGAACAGCCGCCGGCACCACGCCGCCATGCGCGGCTTGCGCTTGCGCCCGGTGACGTAGTCGCGCTCACGCCGGCAACGCAAGACAGGAGCAGTTCCTGCCGCGGAGAAACGACGCCTACGACCGACCGCCGGGCGCGAGCGCTGCGCGCAAGCGCTCCGCATCGACTGCAATCTCAACGCCGGCACGCTCCTGTTCAAGCAGCATCACCACGCGCGAGTCGCGGCCGCCCCAGCCGCGCGCCATAGCTTCCGTCATCTCAGCGAGCGTCAGATTGCACAGCCGCATTGGCACGCCGAGTTCGCGGCCGAGCGCATTGGCGAGCGAAACGTCCTTGTGGGCAAGCTTGAGCGAAAACGCCGGCGGGTCATACGTGCCGGGCAGGAACTGGTCGATCAAGCCATCGAAGGTGAAGCGACGGCCGGCAGCGCCCTGGCGCACCGCGTTCCACAACGTGAGCGGCTCGACGCCGGCCTTCACGCCCATGGCAAAGGTTTCGGCGAGCGCGCAGGTCACCGCGTAGCTCGACATATTGTGCACGAGCTTGGCGATGGTGGCGCTGCCGATGGGCCCGATATAGGCGGCTTTGTCGCCCATGGCGTCGAGCATTGCTCGGTGCGCAGTGAAGGTACTTTCGTCACCGCCGACCCAGATCGCAAGCTTCCGCGAGGCGGCGCCGGCCGGGCCGCCGCTTACCGGAGCGTCCAACATATTTGCGCCCTTTTCGGCGAACGCGGCGTTGAGCTTTTTCACCACGCTCGGCGCGTTGGTCGATAGATCGAAATAAGCGGCTCCGGGTTTGATGCCGGCGAGAAGCCCCTCCGGGCCAAACGAGACTGCCTCGACATCGGGCGGCTCCGGTAGCGACGTGAAAATCACGTCGGCCTCGCTTGCCAGCGCCCGCGGCGTGTCGGCCCAAACTGCGCCGGCGGCGAGATGATGGCTTGCCGCTTGGCGCTGCAGGTCGTGGACCACGAGCTTGTATTCGGCCTTCTGCAGGTTGGCAGCCATCCGGCCGCCCATAGTGCCGAGTCCGATGAACCCGACCACGATGTTGCTAGTGGGCATCGATGTCCTCCCCATGTTGATTACCGATACGGCTTAAAACACGCCGAGATGCTGGCGCAGATCGACGCCGCCGTCCTTCAGCGCCGCAGCGGTCGAAATTACGGCGACGCGGCCCGAATTCAGAATGACGATGTCGTCGGCAATGTCGAATACGAGCTTCGGGTTCTGCTCCACCAGCACGATGGAGAGGCCGCTCTCCTTGAGCTTGCGGATCGTGGCCATCACCTCGGCAACGATTTGCGGCGCGAGCCCCTCCGACGGCTCATCCATCAGCAGCACGCGCGGATTGCCCATCAGCGCGCGGCCGATGGCAAGCATCTGCTGCTCGCCGCCGGACAGATAGCCGGCCAACTGGCCCGACCGCTCGGCAAGCCGCGGAAACATGGCGAACACGGTCTGAGCGGTCCAGGGCGCATGCCGCGCCGCGGCGCTGACGCCGCGCGCAGCGACGATCAGGTTCTCGCGTACCGTAAGGCTCTTAAAGATGCGGCGGCCTTGCGGCACCAGCGCGACGCCGCGCGACGAAATCATCTCTGGCGGTAGCCGCGTCACCGCGGCGCCGAACAGTTCGACCGCGCCTGAGCGCGGCGGCAACAGACCGACACTGACATTCATACAGGTCGACTTGCCGGCGCCGTTGCGGCCGAGCAGACCGAGGAGCCTGCCTTCGCCGAGCTCGAACGAGACTTTCTGCAGCACATGGCTGTCGCCATAGAAGGCGTCGATGTCGCGGAGGCTGAGCGCGCTATTCGCCAAGATACACCTCCCGCGTGCGCGGATCGGCCACGACTTCGGCGCGCGTGCCTTCGACCACCACTTCGCCGAAATGCAGCAGCGTGATGCGGTCGGCAAGATCGAGCGCGGTGTCCATGTCGTGCTCGATCATCACCACGGTGACGTCACGGGGAATGGCCTTGAGCAGTTCGCGCACGTCGCGCCGCTCGTCGATCGACAGACCGGCGAATGGTTCGTCGAGCAAGAGCACGCGCGGCTCTTGCGCCAGCGCCATGGCGATCTCGACGCGCCGCTTTTCGCCATAGGAGGTCTCGGCCAGAGCCCGGTCCGCCATGTGATCCAGACCGACTCGCTTGAGCGACTCGCGTGCGCGCTTAAGCACGTCGTGCTGGCTTGCCAGCGTCAGCCACGCATTCCAGCGCAGCGGCGACAGGCCGAGCAGCGCCAGCATCGCATTGTGCAGGATGGTGTCGCGGGGAAACAGCGTGATGATCTGATAGGTCCGCGCCATGCCGAGATGCGCGCGTTTACGGGTCGCGGTCCGGGTAATGTCGCGGTCGAACAAGAGCACTGCGCCGGAATCGGGCGCGATCTCGCCGGTAATGAGATTGAACAGGGTAGTCTTGCCGGCGCCGTTCGGGCCGATGATCAGGCGGCGCTCGCCCGGTTCGACGGCGAGGTTGACATTGGTGGTGACGCGCAGGCCGCCGAACGATTTGCAGAGATTCTGCACTGCGAGCGCGCTCATGGCTTCGGCTCCGCGACCGGTGCGGCAGCCGTCCGCGCGGATTTATGGCGGTGCGCCGAGCGCCAGGCGGCGCGCACCAGCCGCACGGTGCCAGGGACGAGGCCTTCGGGCATCAGCACCACGATGGCGACAAAGATCGCGCCGAGCATGAAATTCCAGCGCGAGATGTACGCGCTGACGACGTTCTTGACGATGACGACGAGCGCGGCGCCGACGACAGGGCCGAGCAGCGTCGCCGCGCCGCCGGAGATCACCATCAGCAGGCCCTCGGCGGACGCGGTGAGCGCCAGCGCCTGCGGACTGATGAATTGATTGTAGTAGACGAACAGCACGCCGGAGATCGCGCTCAAAAGCCCGGACAGCATGAACGCCCAGAACCGAATCATCCAGACATGGAAGCCGAGCGCGTTCATGCGGCGCGGCTGGTCGCGCGTGCCGGCAAGTGCGGCGCCGAACGGCGAATTGACAAACACGGCGCAGCCCGCGATGGCGAACAGGAAGACAATCAGCGTCGCATTGTAAAAGCTCACCGCCGAGGTCAGCGGCAACCCAAACGGCGCCGGGCGAGCGTTGACGGTGATGCCGTTATCACCGTTGGTGATGCTGATCCAGCGATAAGCCAGTCCCCAGATGATTTCGCCGAGCGCCAGCGTAATCATGATGAAGCTGATGCCGCTGGCGCGCAGCGCCAGCGCGGCAAAGCCCGCAGTCACGATCAGGCCGGCCGCCAGTCCCGCCGCGATGGCCACGGTGTGGCCGTAGCCCGCGGCAAGCAAATAAGCGACCGCGTAAGCCGTCACGCCCGACAGCCCGGCGTGCCCGAGCGACACCAGCCCGCCATAGCCGACCAGAATGTTGAGGCCGAGCGCGAACACCGCGTAGAGCAGGATCTGGCTCGCGATGTTGACGTAATACGGCTCGATAATGATGTAAGGCAGCGCGACCAGCGCCACCACCGCGAACGCCACTGCGACCAGCCGAAGATTCACAGGACCTGCCCCCCGAACAGACCCTGCGGACGCAGCACCAGCACCAACACCATCGGCAGGAACAGCACGAAATAGGCGAGCTCCGGCAACAGCGCCTGGCCGAAATTATAGATGAAGCCGACAATGATGCTGCCGACGAACGAGCCGAGCAGACTGCCGGTGCCGCCGAGGATGACAACGACAAGTGCGAGCGGCAGCATGTCCTGGTCGAGGCCCGGATAGACCGAAAGGATCGGGCCGCCGATCATGCCGGCGAAACCGGCAAGCCCGGCGCCAAGTGCAAACACGATGGTGAACAGTTGCGAGACGCGGATACCAACAACACGCGCCATTTGCGGATCGTCGACACCGGCGCGGATCATGGCGCCGAGCCGGGTCCAGTCGAGCATCAGCCACAGGGCAATGGCGATGACGACCGCAATTGAAACAACAGCGAGGCGATAGA
>Ga0187784_10002787_pt1 | contig 14045 bp, 13 predicted proteins | sample 1015_SJ02_MP15_2_FD_132964 | JGI IMG/M metagenome (GOLD analysis project Ga0187784, IMG submission 132964) | Tropical peat soil microbial communities from peatlands in Department of Meta, Colombia - 1015_SJ02_MP15_20_MG | ecosystem: Environmental > Terrestrial > Soil > Wetlands > Peat | place...
CGCCATTGCCCGCCGCCCTGCCAGCAACACATCGCCGTCGAGCCCGGAGCCGATCGCCTCGTACGGATTGCTATCGGGCGGCACGGCGCGACAGGCTTCCCGAAGCGCGTTGAGGAAGGCCTGTTTCAGCCGGCTGCCAACATTAATTTTGCGGACGCCGATCTCGATTGCGGCCTGCAGATCCGCCGGCGCGATCGACGTCGCGCCGTGGAGGACGAGCGGCACCGGCAGGACGGCGAGCTCCCGCAAGCGGTCAAGGTCCAGCCGCAACAGCCGGCGACCGTGGAGATGCATCTGCCCGACATTGACCGCAAGCGCATCGACGCGGGCTGCCGTAACGAAGCGCCGCGCCGCGGCGGGATCAGTCAGGCGAACGTCCGAGTGTGCGCGGGCGTCGAGATTACCGCTGATACCGTGCAGGGAGGCCAGCTCGGCCTCGATTGCTGCTCCGCGCGCGTGCGCCAGGCCCACAAGGTGACTGATCGTGGCGAGCGCGGTCTCGTTATCGAGAGCGTCGTCGCTGAACATCACTAATCCGAATCCTTCGTCGATTGCCGCGGCAACCCAGTCGGCATGAGGAGACTCGTTGAACAGGAGACAGGCCGGAACGGTGAGATCGCGACAGACGGCGAGAGCCATTGCGGCGTAGGGGGCGAGCCGGTCGCGTTCCCGGCGAGCCGGGTGCGGCAGGTAGATGCCGCTAAAGCCGACGATCACCGGCGAGCGCGCCGCTTCCGCCGCGTCGGCGACCGCCAGTAGCGACTCGAGATTGAAGCTCTCGAAATAGCCGACCGCGTAGCAACGTCGGGCGGCATCGGCCATGAGGTCACGGAACGGGACTAACGGCATCGCGATGCTATGGCCTATTGGTGCCACCGACCAAGAAGCCGCGTCGCCTTGAAGGCTGCGGCTCGAGCCTCGATCGGTCCTTCCACGGCAAGGCGCTCGATGGCGGAGCCGAGCTGGACACCATGGCAGCCGGTGTGCTCGACCATGTATTGCGCGTGCTCAGGATCAACGATTGCCCCCCCGTGGGCCAGCAATATGACCTCCGGCCGAATCTTGCGAGCCAGTGCGAAATGTTTCTCGCTTCGCGCCGCAGTCTCGGCGAGAGAAGTGGCCCCGGCGTCGCCGGTCGCGCCGCCCGCGGTGATCCCGGCGTGGAAGATGAAAATATCGGGCGCCGCCTCCTCCATGAGCCGCACCGCATCCTCGGAGTTGAACGCATAGCCGACGGTCAGCAGATCGAGGTCGCGTGCCGTCCGCAGCATCGCAAGCTCGCGGTCATAGCCTAATCCGGTCGCCTCGAGCGAGCGGCGGAAATTGCCGTCGAACCACGCGACGGTCGGGAAATTGTGGACGCCGGAGATCCCGATCCGCGCGAGGTCGACGAGGAATCGCGGGATGTCGCGCAGCGGATCGACACCGTTTACGCCGGCGACCACGGGCGTGGTTCTCACCTGCGGTAGCACCTCGCGCTCAGCGGTACGGAAGACGAGCTTGTTTGCGTCGAGGATGGGAAGCATGCCGGCGAGCGAGCCGTAGCCTTGCATGCGAAAATAGCCAGTGTTGTAGATACCGATCAAATCGATGCCGCCGCGCTCGATAAACTTTGCCGCGAGGCCGTTGCCAGCCCCAGTCATGACAACTGCGCGGCCCGCCTCGATCTCGGTGCGCAGCCGCTTAAGGCAGGACTCACGGGAATAGCGCAGCGCCATCGCTCAGCTCGCGTTCGCCTTTGCCCGCATGAGGCGGATCAGCGTCGTTGCGGCCTCGGTGGCAAAGGCCGGATTATTGATGTCAAAATCCCGCTCGATGACCGCGATCCGCGCGGGCAGGCTGGCGCGCAGCGCTTCCACGAAGGCGGCGTCGGCCTCCGGATCGTAGAACGGCTCGCCTCGCGTGGCGTAGCTGTCATAGCCGGCCTTCGGAATGAGGAAGACTGCATCGTTCCGGGTCGACGAAAGCCGCCGCCCGACCTCGCGGCCGACATCGGCCATCTCTGTTCGAGTAAGCCGCAGGTCGGTGATCTGCGGACTGTGGCGGACCAGCCGGCGGTCGCGATACCGCGCCGGCACCGTTTCCGGCTCGTTAAACACCAGCACCTCGATTGCGCCCGGACAAAGCACCTGCGGCAGGCCGAGGACTCCGGCTGTGGTCAGCCGCTCGGGGCCGCCAGCGAGGAGCGCATGAAACATCTCGTTCGACACCTCGATGGTCGAATAGTCGAGGACGGCGCCGATCAGGCCTTGGCGCATCATCTCCTCCATCGCTCGGCCGCCTGTGCCGACCGCATGGAAGATGATGGTTTCATAGCCACCGGCCTGCAGCACCTCAGCCGCTTTCATCGCTCCCTTGGTGGTAATTCCAACCGTCGTAATGGCGACGAGCGGTTTGGTGCCGGCACTCGGAAGCTCGACCTCAGCCATGCCGCACGCGGCACCGGCGGCGTTGGCCAGCACCCGCCGCATGAACGGGTTCAACCCCATAATGTCAGTCACCGAATGCATCATGACAATGTCGCTGGTGCCGACCCACGGCGCGACGTTCCCCGACGCCATGGTCGAGACCATGATCTTCGGGAAACCGTATGGGAGCGCCCGCATGACAGCGGCGGACAACGTCGTGCCCTGGGTGCCGCCGAGCGCCACCAAGGCATGGATTTCGCCGCGCTGAACCAGCTCGCGGACGAGCTTGGTCGCTCCTGCCGCCATGAGGGGAGCCGATTCCTCCCGATTGGCATGGCGCCGCAGCGTCTCCAACGATGATCCTGCGGCTTCAGCGACTTGCGCATTTGAGATGTCGGCTGTACAGGTCGGCTCCCCCATGAGGCCGGTATCTATGACGAGCGCGTTGTGGCCGCGCCCGATGATGCAGTCGCGCATAAAGGCAATCTCGTCGCCCTTGGTATCGAGGGTCGCCAAAAGCCCAATGGTCGTGACCAATGCGCTCCTCCCTGATTTTGCCCGGGCGGTTTGCGTCTCTTCAAGTCATCGCGACCCAACGCGAGCCGGCATTGCATGATTCGATCGCGCGGGTGATGAACTGCATGCCGCGGAGGCCGTCATAGATCGTTGGAAAATCGTATTCCGCCGTCTTCAGCGGCTTGCCGTCGATGTGGGCGCGGATCGCCCGCACGACACCGACATAGATGGTGGCGAAAGCTTCCAGATATCCTTCGGGGTGACCGGTAGGGATGCGGGTGGCGTTCTTGGCGGCATCGGAGAGATATGCTTGGCCGCGCGTCAGCGTCTGGCGCGGCTCGCCGTATTTATAAAGCTCAAGATAATTCGGATTTTCCTGGTTCCATTTGATCGCACCCTGCGAGGCATAGACGCGGAGCGTCAGCCCATTCTCCTCCCCAGTGGCAACTTGGCTGATCGAAAGCACACCCTTGCCGCCGCCCTTAAAGCGCAACAGCGCGTTCACATCCTCGTCCAGCTTGCGGTCGGGAAGGAACGTGCTCTTATCGGCGCAGATCGAGGCGATCGGGTCGCCAGTCACATATTCCAGGAGGTTGACGCAGTGGGTTCCGACGTCGCCAATGGTGGCGCCAATCCCCGACCGCGCGGGGTCGAGCCGCCACTCGGCCTGCTTCTGGCCGAGCTTTTCGTGCGGCACCATCAGAAAATCCTGCAAGTACTCGACGATGACCTTGCGCACCGTCCCCATGGCCCCGGAGCGGAAGAGTTCGCGCGCGTGGCGGACGAGCGGGTGCCCGGTATAGTTGTGCGTCACGGCGAAGACGAGCTTGGTGTTCTCGACCAACCGGACCAGTCCTTCGGCCTCGGCCAGGTTGTAGCTCATCGGCTTGTCGCAGACGACGTGAAAACCGGCGTTGAGAAAGGTCTCGGCGATCGGGAAGTGGGAGACATTGGGAGTGACGATGCTGACGAAATCGATCCGCTTGTCGGCAGGAAGTTTCGCTTCCGCCGCCGCCATCGCCTGGTAGGTCGGATAGCACCGCGCCGGATCCAGGTAGAGCTGCGCGCCCGTCAGCTTTGTATTCTCGTACGATTGCGAGAAACAGCCGGCGACGAATTCGATCTGCTGGTCGAGCGTCGCGGCAATGCGATGGACGCCGCCAATAAAGGCGCCCTGCCCGCCACCAACCATCCCCATCCTGAGCTTCCGTTTCCAGCTCTCCATGACCTTCCCCCTTCAGGCGAGGCCCAGCATAGCGCGGTTGGCTGCGGCATCGCCGCCTGATTTGGCGAAATCATCAAAAGCGACAGTGGTCGTCTCGATGAGATGCTGGCGGATGAAGGGAGCGCCCTCGCGCGCCCCCTGTTCGGGGCTCTTCACGCAACATTCCCATTCGAGTACCGCCCAGCCGTCGAAGCCGGCCTCGGTCAACAGCGTGAATACACGTTTGAAGTCGACCTGGCCGTCGCCCAGCGAGCGGAAGCGACCGGCGCGGTTGTTCCACGGCTGATAACCGCCATAGACGCCGACGCGCCCGTTCGGCCGGAATTCGGCGTCCTTGACGTGGAATCCGCTGATCCGCTCGGCATAGAGCTCGATGAACGCGCAGTAGTCGAGCTGCTGCAGGAGAAAATGGCTCGGGTCGTAATTGATGCATGCGGCGGGATGCTCGTCGGTGTGGTCGAGGAACATCTCGAAGGTAGCGCCGTCATAGATGTCGGAGCCTGGATGAAGTTCGAAACCGAGCACGCAGTCGCGCTCGCGGGCACAGTCGAGGAGTGGCCGCCAGCGCCGCGCGAGTTCCTTGAAGGCCTCATCGATCACACCCGATGGCCGCTGCGGCCAGGGATAGATCATATGCCAGGCAAATCCGCCGGAGAGGACCGGAACGTTCCGCAAGCCAAGTTTGGCGGAAGCCTCAATGCATTTACGGATTTCGCCCGCCGCCCACTCGGTCCGCGCCGCTCCCCGCAGGCCGGCAGGGTGAAAGCCGGCAAAGCCCTGCTCATAAGCTGGGTGGATCGCGAGCACCTGCCCCGCGAGATAGGCCGCCACTTCGGTGACCGACAACCCGAGGCCCGCAAGCTTTCCCTTAAGCTCGTCGCAATAGGTGTTCGAGGTCGCGGCCAGGTCGATGTCGATGACGCGACGGTCCCAGCCGGGAATCTGCACGCCAGCGTAGCCGAGATCGGCAAACCATTTGCAGATGTTCTCAAGCGTATTGAACGGCGGCGCGTCGCGCAGGAACTGGGCCAGAAATACCGCCGGTCCTTTGATCGCAGCCATGGCACTCTTCCTCCCGAAAGATTATTGCTGACGCCGTCTAAGGTTTAGGCCGGTGTTCGCGTCAAAGCCGTGCAGCCGCTCCCGGACAAATGAGAACCGAACCCGATCCTCGACCGCAATCGGATTTGCGGCCGGAATCGTTGCACGAATAAGGCAGTCGTTGATCCGCAGCGTAACGATCTTCTCGACGCCATGGTTCTCGACGCCGTGCGCCACGGCCTCGATGGCTTCGTGTGGACCGAGCCGAACGTCTTCGGCACGGACGCCGACGGTCACCAGTCCGTCAGCGCCAGCGAAGCGTGGTGTGGTGGCTCCATCGACCTTAAACGTGAAGCGGCCGGCGGTCGCCAGCGCCGTTCCGTCTCTGATTTCCGCCTTGAAGAGATTCATCGTCGGCATACCGACGAAGCCGGCTACGAACACGTCGTTTGGTTCATTGTACATCTCGTATGGCGTGCCGACCTGAGCAATTCGCCCACCGTTGAGAACCGCAATGCGATCTCCCATCGACATAGCTTCGATCTGATCGTGGGTCACGAACAGGAAGGTCGCGCCGAGCTTGTTCTTGAGATCTTTGAGTTCCGCGCGCAGCGCTTCCCGCAGCTTGGCATCGAGGTTGGAAAGCGGTTCATCCATCAGGAAAATGCGCGGTTGACGCACGATTGCCCGACCGATCGAGACGCGCTGCATCTCACCTCCGGACAAACCATCGGTCTTACGGTCCAGCAAATGCTCGACGCGCACGATAGCCGCCGCACGAGCCACTCGCTCGGCGATCGTCGAGCGCGCCAACCTGCGCGACGGCGATTTGAGCGGAAACTCCAGATTTTCCCGCACGGTATAGCGCGGATAGAGCGAGAATTGCTGCAGCACCAACGCGACGTCCCGCTGCGCCGGGCTCCAGCCGTTTACGTTCTGCTGATCGATGTAGATCATACCGGAATCGGGGCGTTCCAGCCCGGCAATCAGGCGAAGCGTCGTGGTCTTGCCGGCGCCAGTAGGGCCGAGCAGTACGAAAAACTGCCCGTCCTCAATTTCGAGGTCGAGATCGGACACGGCGGCGTGGTCGCCAAATTTCTTTGTGATCCGTTTAAGCTTGACGTGCGCCATGTTGATTACCAGACAGCTCCAACACGCTGCCGGACTGCGAGCCAAAAAAATGAGTCTGCGACTCCACAAGATGCGCCCAGACGGTCTGTCCCGGACCGGCCACGAAACCGCTCGCCGTGCGCGCCCGCAAAAATTGGCTGCCGAGCTTGAGATCAACGATGTCGTAGGCGCCGAGCGGTTCGATGAGGTGGGCCTCGACGGGCAGGTAACCGGCGCACGCGTCGCGCGCCAGCTGCACGGCCTCCGGACGAACGCCGATCATAAGCCCGTCCTCCGCGCCGATGGATTGCGGCGGTAGCGGACCGGCGAAGTCGAACCCCTCGGCGGCGTCCGCCAGGAACAGTTTTGTCCGCCCACCGTCGACCCGCAGCCGGCCGGGCAGAACGTTCATCACCGGACTGCCGATGAACTGAGCGACGAACAGGTTCTTCGGGTGCCGGTAGACATCCGTCGGCGTCCCGACTTGTTGGAGTACCCCCTCATCCATGACCCCGATGCGATCGGCGAGCGACATCGCCTCTACTTGATCGTGGGTGACGTAGATCGTCGTTGACTCGTTCTCGATGTGGAGACGCTTCAATTCGGTACGCATACTCTCGCGCATCTTGGCGTCAAGCGCGCCGATCGGCTCGTCCATCAGCATGGCCTTCGGCCGCCGCACCAGGGCGCGGCCGATCGCGACCCGCTGCATGTCGCCGCCCGACAGCGCCGACGGTTTGCGGTTCAGGAGCTGCTCGATACCGATGGCTCGCGCCACCTCCCGCACCCGTATGTCGATCGCGCTCTGGCTCTGGCCGCTCGCGCGCAGCGGGAAGGCGATGTTGTCGTAGGCGGAAAGGTGGGGATAAAGGGCAAAGAACTGGAATACGAAAGCGATGTCCCTGTCCGCGGCGCGCAGATTTTGCACCGCTTTGCCGTCGATCAGGATGTCGCCGCGGTCGATCACCTCAAGTCCGGCGATCGCACGCAAGGTCGTGGTTTTGCCGCAACCTGAAGGACCGAGCAGAACCACGAACTCGCCGTCGTGTATCCGCAGGTTGAGCTTGCGAACGACGTAGTTCTCTCCGAAATATTTCTCGATGTCTTGCAGATTGATGTTCGCCATGGCTGGTCGATCCATCAATGCTTGCCGGGCTGTGGCGCGAAGCGGGCGAAAATCGTGAACAGGATCAAACCGATGATCGTGATCGCCACGCTGTAGACATGTAGAAACTCGATCCACGGCTGACACAGGGAGATGAATCCGACAATCATCAGCAACATCGCCAGCGGGACGACGTATTTGCCGATAATCTGCCTGTGGTCATCGCGCATCGGCCGGCGTCCCCGCAGCGTCACTTGCGAATGGCGCCGAAAGTGACGCCACGCAGTAGGTGGTTGCGCAACAGGAACGTGAACAGCGCGACCGGGAGAAGAAAAAGCGCGCTTCCGGCAGCGATCGTCGTCCAGTCGGTCAAACCCGAACCAAGTTGCGCCGGGATGAATGGAGGCGCTGTCTGCGCATTGCGGTTCGTCATCATCAGCGCAAAGGCGTACTCGTTCCAAGCGGTGATGAAGCAGAATACGGCCGTTGCCGCGATTCCGGTCGCCGACTCGGGGATCACAATTTTGAGGAACGCCCGCAAGCGGGTGTAGCCGTCGACCAGCGCCGCCTCTTCGTATTCCTTGGGGATTTCGTCGATGAAGCCTTTCATCAGCCAAACCGAAAAGGACAAGTTGAAGGCGGTATAGAGAATGATCAGACCGAGGTGCGTGTCGACCAGACCCACCTGGCGATACATCAGAAACATCGGAATGGCGACGACGACCGGCGGCAACATGCGCGTCGACAAGATGAAAAATAGCAAATCCGGCTCGCCGGCTACGCGAAACCGCGAGAATCCATACGCCGTGATCGTTCCCATGGCGACGGCGAGAAAGGTGCTGGTGACGGCGATGATCAGACTGTTGATAAATCGGCTCGGATATGCCGAAAGCTGCGGGTCGCCGCCCACTTTCAGCACACGCTCGCCCCCGTCGTAAACCAGCTTTTCCCACCACGGCGCCGCGTCGTAAGTTTGTTTGTCGACTGGGCGCAAAAGCTGCACGCGCTTGGTGAAGAGTTTAATGAACGGCGTGATTTCCGGCTTGAAAAACACCGTCGGCGGCACAGTCGTGGCCAAGCTTCGCGGCTTGAAGGCAGTCGATGCAATCCAGTAGATCGGCGCCAGCATGATGAGGGTGATCACGATCACGGCGGCGATGGCCAGCCGGTCGCGTATCCTCTGCGCGGGCGTGCTGACGGCAGCCATGTCAGCGCGCCTTCACCTGGTTGAGATATTTCACGTAGATGTTGGTGATCGCCAGCACCATGATGAGCACGATGTAGGCGAGCGCACACGATCGACCGGTCTGCCATTCCTGGAACGCCAGCTTGTACAGCCGGATCGCAATCAGCTCAGTCGTCGGCTGCACGCTCATGACGTAGGCGATATCGAAAGTCTTGAAGGCTTCCATGGTGCGGAAGATGACAGCAATCAGCAACAGCGGCGCCACCAGCGGGAGCGTGATGCGGCTGAAGGTGTACCAGCCGCTGGCGCGATCGATCGCCGCCGCCTCGTAGAGATGTTTTGGCACCGCCGACAGGCCGGCGAGCGACAACAACATGACGAAGGGCGACCACATCCAGATGTCGGTGATCGCCACCGCGTACAGCGCCGCGGTGGGATCGGACAGCCAAGCGAAATCGTCTAGCCCAAACATATAATTGATGGGTCCCCACGACGGACTATACAGCAGCTGCCAGAACAGCCCGACGACGGCCGCCGACATCATCATCGGCAACAGCAAGAGCGTAGTGATCAGCCCCTTGAACGGGATCGCGCGGTTAAGCAGAACGGCAATGCCGAAACCGACGATCACCTGACCGCCGACCGAGACGAGCACATATTTGGCGGTTATCGAGAAATTGCTCCAGATGTAGGGGCTTTCCAGCAGGTCGCGATAATTCTGCAGACCGACGAAGACGGCCGGCTGGTTGCTGGCGGCACTGTAATCGTAGAACGAAGAGCCGAGCGAGTAGACCAGAGGGAAAATGTTGAAGAGGATCAGGAATGCGATTGTCGGCAGGATAAAGAGATTGCGAATAGCGATATCGGTAAGACCGCGGGCGCCGGCCGCGGAGTTGACCTCAAGCTTGGTGATCACTTTACGACGCTCGCTTGCCGTGCCGCAGGCGCCCGGAGAAGGCCGTCGCCGCCCCGGGCGCCGCAGGTCGCGTCAATTGGTGTAGCGCTTGTACTTCTGAAACGTCTTAGTCCAATCGGCTTCAACGCCGTCGAGTGCCTGCGTGGCCGTCCCTTTGCCGTCGACGATGAAGGGATAGAGCCGCTGATTGAGCTCGTCCAGGAGTTCGGCATATTCCGGGGTCGCCCAGAAATCCTTGACCATCAGCATCGACTGATAGAACGCCTCGTTATAAGGCGTTGCTTTGCGGAAGTCCGCCGACTCGAGGATGGCCTTGCTGCAGGTGTATCCACCCAACTCGGCCCATTTCTTCTGCGTGGAGTCCTTGACGAACCATTCGAGGAACTTCATCGAAGCATCGCGTTTCTTCGAATAGGACACGATGGAGATGCCCTGACCGCCCAGAGCGGCGAAATGCGCCCCCGTCGGTCCTGCCGGATTGGCGAAGAATCCGGTGCCGCTGGCATGCTTGTTGGTGGTCGGGTTAGCGAGAGCCGGGAAGAACGCGAAAAAGTTCATGCTCATCGCCGCCAGGTCCTCGGTGATTGCCTGATTGTCCTCGAGGAAGAACGATTTGCCCCAACCGGGCGGCGTGAACTTGTAAAGTTCCCGATAGGCTTCGAGGCCCTCAATAGCTGGCTTCGAATTGACGACGCCTTTCACCTTGTAGGTGGCATACTCACCAAGGTCGCCGCCGTAGCTGAAGATGGTCTGTTCGACCCCCATGGCGATCGCGTCGTAGGAGTTGTCGGTATAGATGGCGATGCCGTAGCGCTTCTGAGCCGGCCGATAGAAGAACTCGGCGATGTCGCGCAATTGCTTGTAATCCTTGGGCACCCCGAGTTCATAGCCGTACTTGGCCTTAAACGCGGCCTTTTCCTTGGGGTCCTCGAACCAGTCCTTGCGATAGGCCCAGCCGTTGGCGTCGCCCTCCAGTGGAATTGCCCAGTATTTGTGGCTGCCGATCGGATATTCGGCATACCCCACGACCGTGGCCGGCAGGAACACCTTTTCCAGATCGTGCTTCTTGAAGAAACCGGTCAGGTCCACGTAGTGGCCCTGGGTCGATCCTGCACCCAACCACTGCGAATCGCCGACGACCATATCGTAGGCGTCGCCCTTGGCCGCAAACTCGCGAAAGGTTTTGGTCTGAAAGTCGCTCCACGGGGTGGTCTCGACGGTGACCTTGACCCCGGTTTCCTTGGTGTAGTCGTTGACCAGTTCCTGCAGATAATTGGCCGGGTCCCACTCCGCCCAGAATATAGTCAGTTCCTCAGCGAGCGCCGTATTTGCCAGCGTGAACACCAAGCCGGCTCCCGCCAGCACGGTAGCAATGCCTTTTCTCATGGTATTCCTCCCTTTGGCATTGATTGACATAGCTATCGAGCCGCGCCAGAAACGGCCGTAGCATCGAATTTTGCGGCAGCTGCTTAGCTTCGCAGTTCACCGGATGCAGGAATACTGGACGCGGGGATATAGCACCTCATATGTTGTTTTGACTGCTGTTCATCCGCCGCATTCTTGCGGCGGACACGTTTGCCGCACCGCGAATGATGAGGCACGTCGCGCTGCGGATTCAACAGGCGCAGGCGTGGAAACAAGTCGGAGCGAAGCTCGCCTCGCCGTCGCCTTGACGCAGTACCTGCCACGTGAATACGCTATCGCCATCTCACCAGAAACGCAAGCAGGTGATGGCTGCTGTTGCGGTCGCAACAAATGGCGCATGGTGGAACAAAGCGCGTAAAGCGGCCCATGGCCGACCGGGGCATTTGCGACGCCGTTACCATCGAAGCGACGGAGCGCCGGTGGTTTTAAGATGGGACGCATCTTCGTCGTCGGCACCGCCGACACCAAGGGTGAGGAGCTTGCTTATCTGCGGGCAGCGGTCGCGGAAGCGGGAGGCGCGCCGATCGTGGTCGATGTCGGCATCCGCCCGCCGCGTTGCACCGTCGACGTTGCGCGCGGCGAGGTCGCTGCTCATCATCCCGCCGGCGCGCATTTTCTTGGTAGCACTGATCGCGGCGAAGCGGTGGCAGCGATGGGAGAGGCGTTCGCCCGGTTTGTATCGACCCGCGGCGACATTGATGCCATGCTCGGAATCGGCGGCAGCGGCGGGACCTTCATTGTCACCAAGGGTATGCAATCGCTTCGGATCGGCTTGCCAAAGCTGATGGTCTCCACGCTCGCCGCGGGCGACGTCGGCCGCTATGTCGATGTCGCCGACATTTCCATGATGCCCTCGGTCACCGACCTCGCCGGCCTCAACAACATCAGCCGCATCGTGCTGCGCAATGCGGCGTTCGGCATCGTCGGCATGGCCGGCGCGGGGCCGCCCGCTGGCACCGGCAAGCCGCCGATAGCGCTGACCATGTTCGGCGTAACGACCCGCTGCGTTACCGCCGTCACCGAGCAACTCCGGGACCGCTTCGATTGCATCGTATTTCATGCAACTGGAATCGGGGGACGCGCGATGGAAAAACTCGCCGACAGCGCCTTCCTCCATGGCGTGATCGACGTCACCACGACCGAGGTTTGCGATCACCTCCTCGGCGGCGTGCTCAGCGCCGGTGCCGACCGGCTCGGCGCGATTGCACGGACGCGCGTGCCTTATGTCGGATCGGTGGGCGCCCTCGACATGGTCAATTTCTGGGCGATCGACACAGTGCCGGCGCAATATGCGGGACGCAAATTCCATCGTCACAACCCGCAGGTGACCTTAATGCGGACGACGGCAGCGGAAAGCCGCCAGATCGGGCTTTGGATCGCCGAGAAGCTCAATCGTTGCGACGGCCCGGTCCGCTTCCTCATCCCCGAGGAAGGCATTTCGGCGCTGGACGCGCCGGGCCAGCCGTTTCATGATCCGATCGCCGATGCAGCGCTATTCGAGGCCATCGAACAGACGCTTCGTCGGACACGCGACCGGCGGCTTGATCGCATTGCCTGTCATATCAACGACCCGGAGTTCTCCAATGCGCTGGTGCAAAATTTCCTGGAGATCGCTGGCTGAGACGGCGATGTGACAGCTCCGTCACCACGAGATCGGGGACAAGATCATGATCAGGGCCTATCGAAGCATGGTTATCAACGCACCAGTGCAAAAGGTCTGGGCGGCAATTCGGGATTTCAATGCACTGCCCGCTTGGCATCCGGCAATCGCCAAAAGCGAAATCGAGGGCGGGTTGGCGAGCAACGCGATTGGATGCGTGCGTAGCTTTTCGCTGCAAGACGGGGGGCATTTACGCGAACAGCTGTTGGCGCTCTCCGACGTTGATCATTCCTTCACCTACAGCATCCTTGTCGCGCCGATGCCAGTGAAGAACTATGTGGCGACCTTTCGGCTGACGCCCATCACGGTCGGCGACCGCACTCTGGCGGAATGGTGGGCTGATTTTGACGTGACTGCGGGCAGCGAAGAGGCGATGGCCGCGCAGATCGGCGACGGCGTGTTCGTCGCCGGGTTCGAGGCGCTGGAAAAGAAGCTCGCCTCCTAGACAACGCCAGGTATCATTCGCGCCAAGCTCCAGCAACTCTAAACCGGAGTGCCTCGCAATGAAGCTCGGATTCAATCTCCTGCTCTGGACGACCCACGTCGTGGACGAGCATACGCCGCTCTTCGATCGCCTGAAGGCGACCGGATATGATGGAGTTGAAATCCCTCTGTTTGAGGGCGCCGTGAGTCATTATCAGCGTCTCGGTCGAACCCTCAAGGACGCCGGCCTTGGCGCCAGCACGGTAACGGTATTGCCGTCGGGCAAGAGCGCCATTGCCGCGGTTGCGGCCGAACGAGCTCTGGCGCTCGATCACCTGAAATGGGCGATCGACTGCACGGCCGCTCTCGGCGCCAATGTGCTGTGCGGCCCGTTCCATCAGCCACTCGGCGAGTTTTCCGGAGCCGGGCCGACGGAGGTCGAGAAATCCCATTGCGTCGAAGTCCACAAACCGGCCGCGCAATATGCGGCAAGGAGCGGCATCGCCCTGTCAGTTGAGCCGCTTAATCGCTTCGAATGCTACTTTCTCAACACCGCCCGTGATGCCCAGGCGCTGGTCGAACGCGTTGACGAGGCCAATTACGGGTATCTCTACGACACGTTCCACTTCAATATCGAGGAAAAGAGTTTGACCGATGCCATTCGGGCAACCGCGTCAGCAATCAATCACGTCCACGTTTCCGAAAATGACCGCGGAGCCCCGGGCAGCGGACACGTGGATTTCGCGGCTGTCTTGGCCGCGCTCAAACAATCGGGCTATGATGGCTGGCTTACCGTCGAAGCATTCGGCCAGGCGCTGCCCGACCTTGCGGCGGCAACCAAGGTCTGGCGGCCGTTATTTGTCACGCCCGAGGAAGTCTACCAAGGCGCCTTCCGGATGATGCGAGAGAGCTGGGGCCGGCACTAGTGTCCCGATTCCGACGTTCGCATCATTATGCGGCGCCCTCGTTTGCGAACTTTGGAATCGTAGGACACTAGCAACGTATTGATCTAGTGTGGCTTTGGTTCAGA
>Ga0187784_10002788_pt1 | contig 14044 bp, 11 predicted proteins | sample 1015_SJ02_MP15_2_FD_132964 | JGI IMG/M metagenome (GOLD analysis project Ga0187784, IMG submission 132964) | Tropical peat soil microbial communities from peatlands in Department of Meta, Colombia - 1015_SJ02_MP15_20_MG | ecosystem: Environmental > Terrestrial > Soil > Wetlands > Peat | place...
AGAACGTCTTCTTCGCGCACCTCGTGCCGTTCCTGAAGAAGGTGGGTCGTTGACGGTGAGCCGGCCTGTAGGCGGGATTCTGTCCGGCCCCCGCCCCCGTGAGGGTGGAAAGCCGGGGTGGCCATCCATCTGAGCGGCCCACCTGGGGAGTGCCCTCTGTCGAGGGCGGACGAGCAGCCCTTCTCCCACGCTTGGCCTTGCTCCGGGTGGGGTTTACCGAGCCGGCGGGGTCACCCCCGCCGCTGGTGCGCTCTTACCGCACCGTTTCACCCTTGCCTGTGCGAGCCGAAGCCCGCCATCGGCGGTTTCCTCTCTGTGGCACTGTCCTGCGAGTCACCCCGACTGGTCGTTAGCCAGCACCCTGCTCTGCGGAGTCCCGACCTTCCTCGACACGATCCCGTCTCCGGCCCGTGCCGCGGCCACCCGGCCGGCTCACCGTCGGGCGCAATTGTGCCACGGAAGCCCGGGGGGAGCGCGTCGAGCGCGGCGATCAGCCGGATTCGGAGGTGAGCCGGTCCTCCCGCACGCCTTCGAGGGAGAGCTCCCCGGTGGTGGGCTGTCGCACGGTCAACGATCAACGGGCGCCACGGGACCATCCTGCTCGTGCCGGCTCAGAGCTGGCCCGGAATCGCTTCGGGGCCATGGTTCGGTCACGCGGCGACCCTGGGGTGGCGGCGCCGTCCATGCACGGCGATGGCCGCGTCGGCCAGCGCGAACGACAGCCCGAACGCGACTTCGATCGGCATGCCCTGGCGCGACTCGCGTTGGACGCGCGCGTGGATGCGTCGAACCACGCGCGGGAAAGCGTTGCGCCGCAAGAAGTGGACCATGGGCTTGTCCGCGTCAAGCAGCACGGTACCGGCGATGGCGGCCAGGGTCGCCGGCCGGCTCCGCCCGTCCACCGCGACGACCACCCCGAACGCGGCCGCAAGACCGAGCAGACCGTCCCGCTGCGCGTAACGGTGAAACCGATGGCGGTCGGCCTCCGCGGTCAGGGCACAGCCCCAATGAGGGACGGCGTCCAAGACGAGGTGCGAGGCCAGCCCCACGAAGAAAGCGCTGATCGGGCGGCGTTCTAGGAGCCGGCCAATTACCACACCCGACAACACATGGTTCGTCACGAACATCTGGACCGCCCATTTCCATCGTGTCCATCGGAGGGTCCACGTCCGCTCAAGTCACCTCAAGTATCGTACACCGGATGCCGAGGAGGCTTGTATGGGAGTGTTGTCCAAAAGCCGCACCTACCGGCCCGGCGTGTGCCACCGATGCGGCTGGAGCGGCCCGGTGTCCAAGGTCACGCGTGCGGATCGACGTCGCATGAAGACCGGGAGGGCCTTCGGCCGCGTGTGCGACGAGTGCATCGACACCCTGCTCGGCCGGGGTCAGGCCGATGCAGCGACCTCGCAGGTTCAGAAGCCCAGGCTGATCCACCGCCGGGACGTCGCGTAGCGCGCCCTTCGCCGCCACCCCTGCTCGGCCGGACCCGAGCGGCGCATGCACCGCCTCCGGCTCAGCTGGCTTCGTCGATGACGACCGAGAGCTCCGTCTTGCTCTCGGGCCAGCCTGAATCTTGCGGCGAGCTCCGCCGGGCGCTCTTGCGCTCCACGTGGATCGTCCGCAGAACGCGCAGGCCATCGGAGAAGGCGTTGAGGTTGCTGGCGCCGAAGCGACGGACCGCCTCGAAGCTCGGGACTTCCGTGACCATGAGGCCTGCCTTGGCGATCCGAACGGTGATCAGGGTCTCGATCTCGAAGCCGTCGCCCCAGAGCATCTCCCCGGGTTTGGAGCCTTCGACGTCGGGAGGGTTGAGCCGCATGACGCCGAGGCAGTGCCGCCGGAACGCGTTGTAGCCGTAGCAGAGGTCGGTGTAGCGCGTCCTGTAAAGCAGGTTGACGATCTTGTTCAGCCAGAAGTTGCCGACTCGGCGCAGCATGCTGATGTCGTGGCTCCCGCCGCCGGCCAGAAAGCGTGATCCCTTGGCGAAGTCTGCTCCGTCCTCGAGCGCGGCGACGAAGCGGGGGATCTCGGCCGGGTCGTTCGAGCCGTCGGCATCGATCATCACGATGAACTCGCCCGTGGTGGCCGCGAACCCGCAGGCGAGAGCGTTCCCCTTCCCGCCTCGAGTCTGGCCGATCACCACGATGTCAGGTCGCAGGCATTGCGCCACGCGCACCGTGTCGTCGGTCGAGTGTCCGTCGACGAGGATGATCTCGCAGTCTGTGGGGAGCTTCGACAGGACGTGTGGCAGGTTGCGCGCCTCGTTCTTGGCCGGGATGACGATGCTGACGCGGGGCGCCTCCGGTCGTGGGCCGATAGCCACCTTGCCCTGTGTCTCTTCCTCCCCTGGCACCGTGAGGTCGTCCAAGGGGGCTGCTCGTCCCGAATCCGACAGTCCCGAATCCGACAAGGGCAACCGGGTGCTCGCAGATCCGTCCCTCGACAACACCGCCTCCAGTCGCTTCCGCCCGTCCTGTTCCCCCTGCCACGGAGTGCTCACTAGGGCAACCCGAGTTGACCGATATTTGTGATGATGCCGCCAGCCAGGTCGGCGAGATAGAGCCGATCGGACCTAATTGATTGACAATTCTTGGACAACGCGAGTCGGTCGCGGGTCTCGTCGGCCGGAGTCCGGGGCCAGAGTGCGAGTATGGCCGGGCATGTCCACGGCCCTGATCATCGGCTCGGGTCCGGCCGCCGCAGGTGCCGCGCTGGCTCTGACGGCCGACCCCGTCCAACAAGTCACCGTGGTCGACGTGGGCGCGACGCTCGAGGCGGATCTCGACACCTCCGTCGGGCGGCTGGCGGCGACCTCCGAGGACGCGTGGTCCCCGGCCGACGTCGCACTGATCGGGAGGCAGCCGGTGCACGCCGGTCGTGGCGTCCTGCCCGAGAAGCGGGCCTACGGCTCGGACTTCCCGTTCCGCGACGTCGGGCAGCTCGACGGGATCGCCGCTCTCGGTGACGCCAACCCCTCGGTGGTCTCGGGGGCCTACGGCGGGTTCTCGAACGTGTGGGGGGCCCAGGTCATGCCCTTCTCCGAGGCCACGTTCGACCTGTGGCCCGTGTCGCTGGGCGAGATGCAGCCGCACTACCGCATCGCCATGGACGAGATGACTCTGGCCGGTGACGACGACGACCTCGCCGAGCTCTTTCCCCTGTTCGACCAGGTCCGGCCGCTCCCACCGCCGGCCGACCGGACTGCACGGGTCCTCGACCGGTACCGCGCGCGCCGGGCCCTGGTGCGGTCGCACGGGGTCACCCTCGGCCGAGCTCGGCTCGCCTTCCGCGCCGAGGGCTGCACCCGCTGTGGCTTGTGCATGACGGGTTGCCCCTACGGGCTCATCTACTCGAGCGCGCACACCTTCGACCGGCTCCGCGCCGAGAAGCGGATCGCCTACCGGTCGGGCCTCCTGGCCGTCCACCTCGAAGAGGTCGGCGGCGAGCCGCGGGCGCTCGTCCGTCACGTCGGGACGGGGCGGGTGGAGCAGCTGGCGGCCGATCGGATCTTCGTCGCCTGCGGCGGGATCGGGACCACGCGCCTCGTGCTCGGCTCGCTCGGCCGCTTCGACCGGGCTGTGCACCTGCAGGAGTCGGTGCAGTTCGTGGTCCCGGCGGTCTCGAGGAGCCCCGTCCGCGACCCTCGCAGGACCCAGGACTTCACTTTGAACCAGTTCAACCTGCTCTACGACGCCACGGGGCAGGGCGTCGACTTGTGCCAGGTCCACTTCTACGAGTACAACCCCGCCTTCTTGGCATCACTGCCGGCGCCGCTCCGACACCCCAAGGCCGGGCCGCTGACCGGTGGGCTCCTGCGCCGGATCTCCGTGGGGCTGGGCTACGTGCCCGGATGGGCCGCGCCCTCGGTCGAGGTGGTGGCACGTCGGGCCGGCGAGGGGAAAGAGCGGTTGCCGGCGCTCGAGATCGGCCGCGAGGGCTCGGACCGGTGGCCGCCGATGCTGCGCGACCTGGTGTGGGCCATGCTCCGCGTGGCGCCCGCCCTCGACCTGTGGCCGGTGGTGCCGATGATCTCGTTGTCCGCGGCCGCCAAGAGCTACCACTTCGGGGCGAGCTTCCCGCACGACCGGGCCCGCACGGCGACGACGACCGACCGGAGAGGCCGACTCGCGGCGTGGGACAACATCCACCTGGTCGACGCCTCAGTCTTCCCGGTCGTGCCCGCTACCACCTTCACCTTGACCATCATGGCGAACGCACACCGCATCGTCAGCGAGACCCTCGGTGCCCCCCGGTGACGACCCGTGGCATCCCCGGTGTCCGGAAGGCACGGGACGCGCTGCCCGTGGTGGCCATCACGGGCGCGGGCGGGTACCTCGGGTCGGTGCTCGTAGGGGCGTTCGGCGCCGCCGGCTACGCGGTGCGGCGCTTGGTCCGCGCCCCGGCCGCCGGGAGCTCCGACCGCTTCTTCGACCTGCGCACGGCGGAGACCGCCGGCGCGCTCGACGGCGTCGACGTCCTCGTGCACTGCGCCTACGACATGACCCTGACCAGGCGGGCCGATATCTGGCAGGTGAACGTGTTCGGCACCGTGGCACTGCTCGATCAGGCAGTGTCCGCCGGGGTGCCCCGCAGCCTCGTGGTGTCGTCGATGTCGGCATACAAGGGGACGCGCCAGCTCTACGGCCGCTCCAAGCTGGCGGTGGAGGTGGCGGCCCGGGCGCGGGGGATGTGCGTGGTCCGTCCGGGTCTTGTCTACGGGTCCAGCTGGGGCGGCATGGCCGGGACGCTGCGCCGCCTGACCGCGCTGCCCGTCTTGCCCGATTTCGGGCGCGCGGCGCGTCAGTTCACCGTCTTGCAAGACGACTTCGCGTCGGCCATGGTGGCGCTGGCCGGAGCGGACAGCGTCCCCACGGTGCCCGTCGGCATCGCGCATCCCGAGGCGGTCGGCTTTGCACAGCTCCTCTCCGCCTTCGCGGCCGACGCCGGCCGACCAGGACCGCACTTCGTCCCCGTGCCTCCCATGGCCGCCTACGGCGCGCTTCGCGCGCTCGAGGTGTTGCGGGTGGGACTGCCGGTCCGGGCGGACTCGTTGCTCGGGCTGGCCCGGCCGGCACCGGAGGTCCCCAACTCCGATGTCCTGGCCCGGCTCGGCGTGGCCGTGCGCCCCTTTTCCCTCGGTCGTGCCGGTACCGCTCGGACCGTCGGCGCCGCCGGCACCGAGGCGAGAGGGCACGGTGCCGGCTCAGTTGCCGACCAGGCGGAGCGCCTTCCCGTTCACGAGCAGCGCCACCCGTGAGCCCTGGGTCCCCGCGATGGCGGGGAGGGGCACATCCTGTACCGCCGTGGTCCGGGCCAGGTCGGACACCCGCAGCAGGTGCCCGTTGTGGGACAACCACAGCTGGGCCGGCACCGGACCGGCCGAGCCCAGCTGGACCTGCGCGACGGGGTGACCGCCCGAGACACCGGTGACCGCTAGCTCAGGCGGCGGAGTCCACTGCTTGAGAGACGCCATCGTGGCCACTCCGACCCCGACGAGGAGGAGTGCAGCGCCGGCCAGTGCCAAGAGCACCTGCGTCCGCGACCGCCGGGTCTGCTTTGGCGCCATGGCTGGCCGGGCCTTCGGGGCCGGCCGCCAGAAGCTCAACGCCCCCAGTACGAGCAAGACGGCCGCGGCGGCCGCATCGGGTCGGACGTGGGTCAGGCGCACCACGAACGCGCCGAAGATGGCGAGCACCAGCACCGCGGTCAGCGCGACCACGACGAGGTGCGCCAGGCCACGGCGACGCCCCTTGTCGCGGCGTAGCCGCACCACCCACAGGGCCACGACCAGGAGCGCCAGAAGGAGGATCCCGACCTGGAGCCCGGACCCGACGCCTCCGTCCGGCGGGTTGGTCGGCGCGGCGCGCTCGGAGGGCGGGAGGAGCGCCGACACGTCGTACACCTTGATCGGTCCGTTGTCGTAGACGCGGCGGATGCCCGGGTACGAGTCGAACTTGTTGAGCTGCTCGAGGGTGAGGCGGGTCTGGGGCTCGCCGTCCGCCACGTAGACCCCGTAGAGCGGGAGGCCCTGCGTCAGGCGGTCGTCGACGAACACGTAGCGGATGTCGCCCCGCCGGATGGTCGAGATGTCGTAGGGCGTGAGCCGGTGGTCGAAGTAGAGCAGCACGGGGTCCACCAGGCCTGCCTCGGCCGTCACCGGGTCGACGCCTGCGATGGCGTTGAGCAGGTCGCCGTTGTCGCGGTCGGCAGCCACGTGTGTGCCCGCCGGGATGTTCATGTCGGCCCAGTGGGCCACCGCCAGCGACGGGGACCCCAGTGAGAGCTCGTCCGCCCCGACCTGGTAGGGCCCGGGAAGGACGCTGACGATCGGCCCGATGCCGAAGAGAAGACTTCCAACCGCGCACAGGATGGCGACTGCGATGGTGGCCACCCGTTCGGGCCACCGGGGCCGGTGGGCGATCCGGCGGGCCACCCATGCGCCCACGACCAGCGCGACACCGAAGAAGGTGAACGCGGTGGCGCGGCCGGCGACCGCCTTGCTGGTCGTCGAGATGTTGGCCAGCAGCAGGATCGGATAGGTGGCCGCGATCACCGCGGGCATGAAGCGCAACGGCCCGCCGCGGATGCTGCGCTTGAACGCCACGCCGTAGAGGGACGGGAGCAAGATGAGGCACCACGCGACCGCCGACCCCAGGATCAAGACGATGTCCCAGGTCGGGGTCACGCTGCCGGACGCCGATTCGAAGACCTGCCGGTTCCCGTGGAGATTTCCCAGTGCGGACACGATGTCCGAGTAGGCGGCGGAGAAGATCGGGCCCAAGTACGCGGTGATCCGGCTGCCGACGAACTGCGTCCAGGTGGCGCCGAGGACGACGCTGATGGCGGCGGCAATGCCGATGACGCGGGCTTGCGCCCGCCACCGGGCGCGGAGCGTCGGCGTCCCCTTGCGGAACCGGGCGGAGAAAGCGAGACCGATTGCCCACACGACGACGAACCCGACCGTGAGCCAACCGGTGAGGTGGTGCGTCACCACCACTGCTGCGACGGTGCACAAGGCGAGCAAGAACAGCCGCCCTATGCCGGGTCGGGCTCGGTCGACCGACGTGAACAGCAGGTAGACCGCAGCAACCCCGAGGGCCAACGCGATGGTCTCGTACGCATACTCGCTGTCGAATCCGTAGAACTGCGGGTTCGCCATGTAGACGAGCGCCCCGACGCCTCCCGCCCGCGCCGACCCGCACGCCCGCTCGACGAGGAGGAAGACACCGAGCACCAGGAGGACCCGGACCGAGGTGAGCACGATCACCTGATCGACGGCCAGAGGGAGGCCTGTCAGCCATCGCGCGGCCGCGGTCGCCAGCTCGAGTCCGGGATAGTAGGGGCTGACCGGCAGGAGGGTGTTGGTGGGGAACAACGCACGGCTCGAGAGCAGGTGCGAGAGCGTCGCCCGTTGCTGCAGCTCGTCGTAGCTGGTGAGGAGCAGGGGGTAGCGCATGACGTACGACGCGAGAAGACCGAGGCCGAGGACGAGGGACACGAGCAGCCGCTCGTTCCGGCGGGCGGGTGCTCCGGTGAGTCGCCATGCACATGCCCCGAAGAGGAGCGCCATGCCCACTACGAACAGACGCAGGGCAGTCGAGCTGTCTCCGTTGCGCGACAGGGAGTCGGCCACGCCTTGCATCAGAAGCCCGGCACCGGCCAATGCGATGACGGCACCGAGTCGCGAGCGCCCCCGTGGGTCAGCCACCGAAACGAGCGGCGTCACCTCGGTGTGGCCCGGTGCGGTTGTCCTCATTTGAACTCGCTCCAGTGCCGACACCCGATTTCACCGCTCGTACTGACGAAGTGCTACCCCCATCCCCTGATGGCAGGGGAATTATGACATGCGCCGCTGGATTGGGCTTCGCGGAACGGGTCCATCACGGCTCGGGCGCAAAATGACGCCGCGTGCCAAGGGTGCGGGACCGGCGGACGAGGTTTAGGATTTTGACGTGGTGCAGGCGGATCTGGGCCCTTCACGGCTTCCCTTCGGGCGCGCGCGAGCAACGATGCCGAGCATGCCAGTGCGCCAGTGCGCGGGTGCGAAGGTGTGAGGCTCATGGGAGCCAGGCCGGGAACATGAAGCTGCGTTTCGGGGTCGACAAATTGCTCGGCCGTGGGGAAACGGGACAGGTGGCGGAGATTCGGCGACTCTTCACGACGTTGGGGTTCCTCACCGCCAAGGCCGGCGCCACCGCACTCATCGGTCTCGCCTATTGGGCCGTGGCGACGCACCTCTTCAGCGCCCGAGACGTCGGCCTCGCCGCGGCCTCCGCGTCCACGGGGGTCCTCTTGGCCACCGTGGGTGCTGTTGGGATCCCCCTGCTCCTCCTGGCCGAGATCGAGGCAGTCGATCCGCAGGAGCGTCGCGTCATGTTCACCACCGGCATGGCCATCACCAGCGCAATCGTGCTGGTCCTCGCGATCGGCACCATGGCACTGTCCCCGCATCTCGGCAAGAGCCTGAGCGTGATCGGGGGTGACCCAGTCACCGCGGTCTTGTTCGTGGTGGGCTCCGTGGCGACGATGTGGGGCCTGACCCTCGACGACACGGCGATCGGACTTCACCGCGGCGCCGCACAGCTCTGGCGAGGCAGCTTGAGCTCGCTGCTGAAGCTCGCCATCGTCGGGCCCTTGGTGCTCGCGGCGACCCGCACCGGCACGGGCCTGATCTTCGCCTGGGCTTTCGCCATGGTCCTGTCGGTCTTCGTGTGCTTTCCAATGCTGGCCCTTGGCCCGGCCCGACCGGGGGAGGGGACGATCGGCCACCGCGTCGCCCTCGTACGCCGCTTCGGCAAGCTCTCGCTGCAGCACCACGTGCTGAACCTCTCGATCGGTTCGGTGTCCTACGCCATCCCTTTGGCGGCGACACTGCTGATCTCCCCGCAGCAGGTCGCGTACTTCTCCGCGGCCTACTTGCTTTCGGCCACCTTGCTGATCCTGCCGTACCTGATCGCCCTGTCCCTCTTCGCCGAGAGGTCGGGGGACGCGGGACTGCTCCACCGTCACGTGCGCCGCACCTTGCCGTTGGGCTTGGCGCTGGCAGGGGTCATCGTCCTCGTCGTCGTGATCGCAGCTCCCTACGTGCTGCATCTCTTCGGCCCGGCCTACGCGGTCAACGGGACGACCGCACTGCGGATCATGATCCTGGTCGGCCCGGCCTACGTCGTAAAGGACCATTACGTCTCCATCTGTCGGGCCCAGCACCTCATGACGCACGCGTCCAAGGTGATGGCGATCGGGACGATGGCGGAACTGGCCGGCGCCGCGGTGGGTGGGGTGGTGTGGGGCCTCACCGGGATCTGCGCCGGGTGGGCGGTCGCGGCGGGGTGCGAAGCTCTCGTGCTGCTCCCCAGCGTGCTCCGGGTCTACCGGCGGGCCCCTGCGCCGGCGCTGCAGGAGGAAGCGAGCACAGCCGAGCGGGGGCGTGTGTCAGGCGGCTAGCGGCCGCCCGTCGTCCACGAGCACGCCCGCGTGTGGGCGGCGTGGCTCATGGCCGAGGCCCGTTGGGTCGCCCACCCGTTGTCGGACTGCACGACACGGTCCGTGCGGTTAGTCTGCAGCAGGAGGCTGTGGGGGATGGTGGCGTTGACGGCGGGGGCTCTCGAGACACGGGCGGCTGCCCGAGCTGTAGGGTGATCGCCGTGCGCCGGGCCGGCTCGCTGATCTTGTGCTACCACCGGGTGGCAGAGGGGGTCGCGAATCCCTTCAAGCTGTGCGTGAGCCCGGGCAGCTTCGCGATGCAGCTCGAGGAGATCGCCCGCTACGGCGAGCCCTCGACACTCGACGAGCTCTTCCTCCCCTCGCGGAGGCCGCGCGTCGCTGTGACCTTCGATGACGGGTACGCGGACAACCTCTTGGCTGCGGCGCCGATCGCTGAGGCCAAGGGGATCCCCATCACGGTCTACGTGACGAGCGGTCTCCTCGACAGTGAGCAGGGGTTCTGGTGGGACCGCCTGGGAGCTCTCGTGCAAGCCCACCCCGCGGCGGTCCGCTCGGTCCACATGGAAACGAGTGCGGGCTGCGTGCACGTCGAGCTCGGGTCGACCAAGGCGGGCGAGGACCTGCGAGCCCTCCATCATCACCTGCTCCCGCTCCCGGTGGTGGAGATCCACCGCCTCCTCGACGAGCTCTCCGAGGAGTGGTCGGTCCCCGCGGCGCGGCCGCCCGACGCTCGGACGCTGACGACGCCCGAGTTCGTCGCGCTGGCCGCCTCGCCGGTCGTGAGCATCGGGGCACACACGGTGGACCACGAGCGACTCAGCAGACTGGGAGCAGAGGAGCAGCTCCGCTCCATCGGCACCTCCAAGAAGGAGCTGCAGCGCCTGACCGACCGGGAGATCACCCACTTCGCCTACCCGTTCGGCGACCGGGACTCCTTCAACGACTCCTCTGTCGAAGCGGTGCGCGTCGCCGGATTCGAGACGGCGTGCACCACCGTGTCGGGGAACGCCGGGCCTTCCTCGGATCCGTACCGCCTGCCTCGGCGCATCGCCAGGGAATGCAGCCGCCTCCGCTTCCGGGTACTGCTGCAGCGCTGGAGCCTCGTCTCGCAGCATTGAGCATTCGGGCGCGAGTGCGGAGGGCAGCGCGCGGAGCCGATTCACAATTTGCGATCAACAAGTGGGGCCTCACCGGGATCTGGGCCGGCGCTGCAGGAGCGAGCGAGCACAGCCGAGCGGGCGTGTGTCAGGCGGGTAGTGGGCGCCCCGCGACCAGGGTGGCGTAGAGCTCCTCGATCCGCCCCACCACCGCCGACGCAGTGAACGAGCGCGCCCGCGTGTGCGCGGCGTGGCCCATGGCCGAGGCCCGTTGGGGGTCGTCGAGGACCGTCGCGAGCGCCGTGGCGAGCGCGACGGGGTCACCGGGCGGGACGAGGAGTCCGGTGACCCCGTCGTCCACCAGGTCGACGATCCCGCCACTGGCAGCCGCCACCACCGGGCGGCCGACGGCCATTGCCTCGAGGACGACGGTCGGGCAACAGTCAGGGACGAGCGAGGGAACGACCACGACACAGGCCCTCCGCATGAGTTCGATGACCGACGAGTGGTCGAGCAATCCGCGCAGCTCCACTTCGTCCGAGAGGTCGAGCGGCGTGTCGTCGAGCAGCCGCCCGGCCAAGACGAGGGGACGACGACCCTCGAGCCGGCGGTGCGCCTCGAGGAGCACTCCGATGCCCTTGTCCCGACTGAGTAGTCCGGCGAAGACGATCGGCCCATCAGGATTCGGGGCGGGCTCGTTCACCACAAGGTCGTCGGGAATGAAATTTGGGATGACCACATAGGGACTCCGTCCAGGGAGCCCGGTGTTGATCGCTACGGCCGAGCTGACCGGGATGAAGGCGTCCACATGCCTGGTGCGGGTGCGGCGGGCGAGAGCGTTGGTCAGTGCAACGCCCGGGCCGACCACTGGTCCGTACCACGACGACGTGCAGCGGACGCAGGCAAGCGGCGTCGGGCCTGGACAAACCTCGTGGCCGCCGCGCATCAATCGCTTGGTGGCGCAGACGTGGCTGTACTCGTGCTGGGTCAGCACCACGGGCACCCCAGCGTGGCGGGCCGGGCCGATAGCCGAGCCAACGCTCCAGTCGTGAGCGTGCACGATTTCAAACTTGCCGTCATCGAGCAGTCGCGTTATCGCGCTCCGAAACCCAGGGTCCACGATCGGCATCGCATGCGGCCGCACCGAGTCGGTGTAGAGATGGGGCATACGTTGGGCAGTCGTCCGGATGCGGTGAAGGGGGACAGCCCCGTCGAGAGTCGTTTCAGCAGGACCATCCGTGGCGATGGTGACGACCTCGACGCGATGGCCATGGCCCGCCAGGGCGTGCGCCAAGTTCCGAACATGGTGCTCCTGCCCGCCGGCAATTGGTGGATAGAACTGCGACACCATCAGCACTCGCACGCTGGGACGTACCCTATGTCGCCCCTGATCACCGCCGCAAACGTTTGCTATCGTGACGCCGAATGTCTTGTGCGCGGGCAAAAACAACACAACATCAACAAAAGCCCACGAGTGCTTTGGCGGCTGGCACAGTTCCCGCGTGGCTTCGGACAGGTCGCAGCGATCAAGACGACGAAACGCTGATCTTCGCCAAGAGCGCTGGCTGTTGCGAAACCTTTCACCGAGAGCGGCCGGGCCGTGGAACCTATGCTTGGAGCACGAGGGCGTATCGGCATGAAGTCCGGTGATTCGCGCATTCTCTTCTATCACCGGATTGCTGAAGGTGTCGACGATCCTTTCGCTCTCTGCGTGACCCCAGCCAAGTTTGCGGCGCATCTCGACGAGATCGGTCGCTGTGGTGAGCCTTCGACGCTCCGCGAACTGTCCTTGCCGTCGTCTCGTCCTCGGATTGTCGTGACCTTCGATGATGGGTATGCCGACAATCTGATCAACGCGGTGCCAATTGCGGAAGCAAAGGGAGTTCCAATCACGATCTTCGTGACCAGCGGTGTGCTCGGCAGCAACAGCGGGTTCTGGTGGGATCGCCTGGGCACGCTCCTGCGTTCGCGTCCATCCGCAATCAGTGAGATCACTCTGCCGACAGACGAAGGTACCGTCCGCGTCAAAATCGGTTCGTCTTGGAGAAGGAGGGACCTCCAGTCGGTGCGTCGCCACTTGCTGCCGCTCCCGGTTCCAGAGATCCACCATGTCCTCGATACCGTTTCGGAGCAGTGGGGGATAACTGCTGGGCCGCCCCCTGATGCTCGACCGCTGACGCACTCCGAGTTCGTCGAGTTGGTGGCCTCCGACGTGGTGACGATCGGTGACCACACTGTCGACCACGTGCGGCTTCGGGGTCTTGAAGCGGCGGATCAGCAGCAGATGATCTCTTCCTCAAAGGAGCAATTGGAGCGCCTGAGCGGCCGGGCGGTCTCACACTTCGCCTACCCCTTCGGGGGCACGGATGCCTTCGACGACCACTCGGTCGAGGCTGTGCGCTCGGCCGGCTTCGAAACGGCGTGCACCACCATCCCGGGCAACGCCTGCTCCACGTCGGATCCGTTCCGCCTCCCGCGCCGCCAGGTCAAGAACTGGAGTCGGCTTCGGTTCAGGGCGGCGCTGGAGCGCTGGAGACTGGTCCCCAGTCGCTGATTCCGAGCGTCTTTGTCAACAACGATGAGCTCGGTTCGCGTCGCCATGGTGAGTTCCCGGTACTCGCCCTACGTGGGCGGAGTCGAAACTCACGTCCAGGAGGTCGCGCGCAGGATTGCCGCAAAAGGACTCGACGTCACGGTGCTCACCACCGACCTCACGGGCGAGCTCCCGTCGCTGGAACACGAGGGACCGCTGACCGTGCGACGGTATCCTGCGTGGCCCACGAGAAGTGATCTCTACATCTCGCCTGCGCTGGTCCGGCAGGTCAGGGAGGGAGGCTACGACCTCGTCCATGTGCAAGGTGTGAACAACTTCCTGCCCCCCATGGCACTCAGGGCCGCCCAACGGTCGGGGATTCCCACGGTGGCGACGTTCCACGGCGGTGGCCATTCCAGCCGTGTGAGAAAGATGGTCAGGGGGATGCAGTGGCAGGCCGTGGGACCTCTGCTCCGCCGGACGAAGGCGTTGGTCGCGGTGTGTGACTTCGAGGTTGAGACATGGGCCAGACGACTCGGGCTCGAACCGGAGAGAATCCGGCTGATCCGCAACGGAGCAGAGCCTCTCCCGGTGGGGACGGCGCCACCCGAGGTCTCGGGCTCGCCCCTTGTCTGCTCTGTCGGTCGGCTCGATCGGTTGAAGGGACATCATCGGGTGATCGAGGCAGTGCCTGCCCTCCTCGATCTGGCACCTGATGCCCACCTGGCCGTGGTGGGTCGAGGGAGTTTCGAGCACCAACTTCGTCGCCGAGCCGCACGACTCCAGGTCGAACATGCCGTGACGTTCACCTCGTTCGACGCCACGCAGCGAGACGCGCTGGGCGCGCTCGTGCAGTCCAGCGACGTCGTCGTCCTGATGAGCGATTACGAGGCGCACCCGGTCGCCGTCATGGAGGCCATCACCCTCGGGCGAAAGGTGGTCGTGGCCGACACCTCGGGGCTGTCGCAGC
>Ga0187784_10002789_pt1 | contig 14043 bp, 9 predicted proteins | sample 1015_SJ02_MP15_2_FD_132964 | JGI IMG/M metagenome (GOLD analysis project Ga0187784, IMG submission 132964) | Tropical peat soil microbial communities from peatlands in Department of Meta, Colombia - 1015_SJ02_MP15_20_MG | ecosystem: Environmental > Terrestrial > Soil > Wetlands > Peat | place...
ATCAGACCTCGTCGCGTCCGTTCGACTACGACGGGCGTACGATCAACCCGGTTGCGCAACGCGACGAATCGTTTGAGATGTTCGGCCGCTATTCGGCGCAGTATCGCGGCCTTTTGCTTACCGGCACTGGCACTTGAGCCCATGGGTGAGGAGGGTGCTTGGCGGAAATGAATCTCAGCTGGGCAGATCTGCGCCCATGGAATGGAACTCAGCAGGGCGGCTTCGAAGAACTGTGCTGTCAGGTAGCTGAATGCGAATCCGTCCCCGATGGTGCCAAGTTCTTCCGCAAGGCAGCACCAGACGCGGGGTTGGAGTGCTACTGGAAGCTTCCTGGCGGCCAGGAGTGGGGTTGGCAGGCCAAGTTCTTCAGGGAAACGGTAGGACGAAGTCAGTGGATTCAGATCGATGGGTCTGCCGAAACGGCGTTAGAGAAGCACCCCTTGCTGAAGAAATATTTCATCTGCTTGCCTAGAGATCGCGAAGATCCGCGTATAGAGAAAAAGAAATGGTTCATGGACCAGTGGAACGGGCACGAAGCCAAATGGCACGCATGGGCGAGCGCCAAGGGAATGAACGTAGATTTCATCTATTGGGGCGAGTACGAAATCTTTCAGAGACTCATGCCCGATGAACATCGGGGGCGCATATTCTTCTGGTTTCACAAGGAGCTGCTAACCAACGAATGGTTCAAGAACCATCTAGCCGGAGTCATTGAGGACGCCGGCCCTCGCTACACCCCGAGGGCTCACGTGCAGTTGCCGATTGGGTGGGCTTTCGAGGCCTTGGGGCGCACGCCGCGCTTCTTCAGCGCTTTGAGACGGGAGTACGCGACCGCTCGCAAGAGGAATCGCATTCTGTCGCGGCATCGTTCCGAAATGCTTGCTCTCATGGGGGCGTCTTTTCTCAATCTGGAAGTGGGGCTGGGCAGCCTATTCGCAGAGCTCGGAGGTGTCCCGGAAGAAGAAGCGGCACCGATTCCCTGGGAATCGCTGTCTGAGAAAATCAACCACTGCTTGGGCTTGCTTGACGAGTGCATCAGCGTAATCCGCGAGAGGGAAAGCGCGCCTGATCCTCAGCAAGACCGCTCGGAGTCGCCCCGCTCTTGGAGAGACGATTTGAGGGGGCGAGGCGACGAGCTTCGGGAGTTGCGCCACGCACTGTGGGCCATAGACGAATTCATATCAGCCGGCGAAACCTCACTTTCCAACTTGGCGGCTTTGCTCCTTGTTGGGGACGCCGGAGTCGGCAAGACCCACCTCTTCTGCGATATTGCCGAACGTAGAATTTCGGACGACCTGCCGACGATTGCGTTCCTTGGGCAGCACCTGAGGAACGACGAGCCTTGGTCGCAGCTAATAAAACTGGCCGGTCTGGCCTGCACAAGAGAAGAATTCCTAGGCGCCCTGAGCGCGGCAGCGCAGGCGCGGCGGCGACGAGCGCTAATCTTCATCGACGCGTTGAATGAAGGCAAGGGCAAGGTGCTCTGGCCAACAACGCTCGCCAGTTTCCTGCAAGCAGTGCGGCAGCATCCGTGGATTGGAATAGCTTTGAGCGTGCGCGCCTCTTACGAGCGAATCATCGTTCAAGAAGGATTGGTGCCCAAAAAGCTCACGAGACTCCAACACCCTGGGTTCGCAGGTCACGAATACGAGGCGATGCAGCACTTCTTCCAATACTATGGCATCTCCCTCGCCAAAGTTCCTCTGTTAGTGCCGGAGTACCAAAATCCACTCTTTCTCAAGATCCTTTGCGAAGCGCTTCAGAAACGCCATCTTTCGGCAATTCCGCTCGGCATCCGGGGCGTTTCCGCTGTATTCGAGTTTTTCGTTGCAGCAACGCAGGAAAAGCTTGAACGAGAGGCTAAGATTTCGGTCGGCGGCAGGCTCGTGAGCAAGGCCACGAACCTTTTAGCTGACAGGATGGCCGACAACGGGCAGACGTGGCTAGCGATGGACGAGGCGGATCTGCTTTTGAGCGGACTTCCGCTCCCCGCTCCCACAGAGACCCTCGTTCACCTCCTCATTTCCGAGGGCCTGCTGGCGACTGATATTCATTGGCCCAGCTCAGGCGACGCATATATCGAGATTGTCCGTTATCCCTATGAACGCTTCGCGGATCACGTGATAGCCAAACGTCTCCTTGACCGTTATGTTCCTCGCTGGGCGCTGAAATCACGGCGGATGAGCGCGGTAGGCGGCTCTGCGACTGCGCTCTCGAAGGTGCGCGGCATCGCTAGGTCGCTCGTACAGCCATTGGCGTCGCTCACCGTAAGGTGGGCTTTCCGACGCAGAAGTGCCCTTGGTCAAATTATTGCCGACGAGCAGACATGCTGGGTCAACCAGTCTCTTCTTGACGCCCTTTCAGTGCAGCTCCCCGAGCTAGCGAAAAGGGAGCTCATAGATGTGGTCCCGTTCTGCAGAGACTTTGTCCCAGCCCAGCAAGCGCTGTTGCGGAGCTTGGTATGGCGCGATCCCAACGCCTTCACCATTTCGGCCGATAAGTTCATTAGAGAACGCGTCTTTCGGTCCGACGACACTTCGAGCGAGGTACTGAACATCCTTTTGACGCTCAGCGCCATCGCCGAGCATCCATATAACGCGCGGTTTCTACACGAGTTACTCCTTGCCCTTCCACTTCCCGACCGGGACGCCTGGTGGTCGACATGGCTTCACCATCAGCTGGGCGAACACGGCGCGGTGGATCGCCTCCTCGATTGGGCTCGTAGCAATCCTTCAGGTGAAATAGACGATGATACGGTCGAGCTGATGTGCATGAGCCTCTCATGGTTCCTTAGCTGCCCCGACCGGAAAGTGCGCGACAATGCGACCAAGGCGCTGGTGGCGCTACTGGCGAAACGGCTGAAGGTCTTGACGCGACTGCTAGAAGCCTTTGCCGGCGTCGATGATCCCTACATAACCGAGCGTCTATATGCCGTAGCCTACGGCTGCTCGATGCGCGAATCTGACGGGCTCAGGGAACTAGCGCACTACATTTACGAGGCCGAATTTCAGCGCGGTATTCCGATGGTGAACATCCTCGCCCGTGACTGTGCACGAGGCGTGATCGAAAGGGCCCTCTCCCTAGATCTCCCGATTGATTGCGAGCCGGCGAGGATCCGACCACCGCACAAGAGTGCCTGGTCAGACAACATTCCGTCGAAAGAGTCGTTCGAGAAATACCGAGAGGCTGGCACGAACCCCCGCGACATCAAGTGGTCGGAATTTGAACTCTACGAGTCGGTGCTCGGCGGCGGCGATTTCGCGCGCTACATCATAGGGACCAACTCGAATCGTCCAGATTGGCTGGCTCGTCGCCTTGGAGAACCGGAACCGCCGTCAATCACCACAACATACGAACGGTTTTGCAGCTCATTGGACGCACAGGAAGCTGAGCAGTTCCAGCTTTACAAGGAAGCGGCCGAGAGGCGGAGATCTTTGGGCGACGAGCTTCGATTTGCAGAGATCCTGAAAGAGTCGAAAAAATGGGCACGCAGCGCCAACGAGGGGCCCACGCCGGACGTTGAGGCCTTGACCCGCGATTTCCAGGCCTCAGATCGCGAGGCGTCCGTAGCACGGGAATCGATGATAATGCTCCTCAATCGCCCTCCAAAGGACGTATTCATAAAACAAATTGTGCCGTTCGTAGAGGGGGCGAACCCTCTTACTGAGGACCCTCGCTTCGACCTGTCGATAGCGCAACGTTGGATTTTTGCGAGGGTGCTCGAACTTGGATGGACCCGCGAGCGATTCGGAAGTTTCGACAGAGAAATGGGAAGTGGTCGGCATCAGCGTGATCCAGGCGCCGAACGTGTCGGGAAAAAGTACCAGTGGATCGCTTACCATGAATTCCTCGCGCGATTAGCAGATAACTTCGAATTTGCGGATCCCTGGAGCTCCGAAGAACGCGCGTACGAAGGGCCTTGGCAGTTAGGCCTGCGTAATATCGATCCCTCCTCGCTGGCGCGAAAAACGTACGCCAACGGTTTGGAGAATTCCACCACAACTTGGTGGTCTCCCAGTCGCTATGAATTCCCAGAGAATCTGAACGGCGATGAATGGATACGGGTAACTAATGACCTGCCCTCGATCGAGTCGTTGCTGCTGGTTCAAAGCGAGGATTCGCGGAAGTGGTTGTCGCTGCAGACGCACGTCGAGTGGCAGGAGCCCGATGAGCCGGACGAAGACTACTCGAACAGGGCGCCTAAGCGGCAAATGTACTACCTGATTTTCAGTTATGTCGTCAGAAAGCGTGACAAGGGTGAGTTCGTTGAATGGGCTCGCCAGCGCCAGTTCTTCGGACGCTGGATGCCGGAAGGAGCAGAAATACGCCAGGTGTTTCAAGGCGAATGGTTCTGGGCCCCCGCAACCGCGTCATCGACCGTTGACTGGACCCGCGAAGCTCATTCGCCGGATGGGGAGACGCTCCCGATAGAGGTGAGAGCGACCACTGCGAACTACTACGGAAGCTTCGAGTACGATTCGTCCACCGACGATCGAATCTCCATGTATGTGCCCGCGGATTGGCTATGCAAACAGATGAATCTCGCATGGGCGCCCGAGGGCCGTTTTCTCTCCAACGGTTCGTTGGTCGCTTTCGATCCTTCGACGCGGGAACAGGGCCCCAGCGCCCTCTTGGTGGATCTCGAAGCATTCAGAAAGTTTCTGGACGAGAATGAACTCGAGGTAATCTGGACGGTTCTGGGCGAAAAATTGATAGTGCAGAGCGGCCGCGGCTCGGCAGAGCGCCTGCTATTGAGCGGAGTCTACGAGCTACTACCGACGGGTCAAATTGCCGGCACGATGAAGGCCAGTTCGAAGAACTAGAATTAAAGGATCGATTGTTAGGCTACCCGCGTTTGCGCCCGCACGCTCAATGGCCCCGGCGCTCCATCGCGGTGGGCTCGAAGAACGGCTTGGAGACCACGCCCATATTGATATACCAGCATTCGTGCTCTTCGGGCTGGCGTCCCGGCGTATAGATCACCGTCGAGAACCCGTTCTGTATATTCTCGTCCACCAGCGCGGTCTGAAACATCCGGTTGAACGGGTAGATCGCGACCCTGGCGTCGGGCACCGGGCGATCGCGATAGGCATTGAAGGTCGCGATCGTCTTCCACAGTTGACCGTCGCGATCGTACTGGTCGGAGGCGGTGATGAACCAGCCCTCCGAATCGATGTAGAGGATCCGCTTCGGGATTGAAACGCCGCTGCTGAGCAGCGCGATTTTTTTCGCGTCGGCCTCGATCACAAAGAGCCGCCGCAGCTCCCAATTCTCGGGACAGATGGTTCGGCTGCCGTCGAAGGGGCAAGGCTTGGCCGGCGAATTTTCCGCGTGCACGCACGCGAGCATCGGCTTCTCGCCGAGCAGCTTGTAGGTGTAATCCTCAATCTTGGCGGCGAAGCCAAAGAAAGAGTCAGGGTCGAGATTGTTGGCGTAGGTGGAGGCGCCTCCGCCGCCCATGTCGGGCAGAATGCCCATGGTGTCCGAGAGCGTGGTCGGCGAGACCCGGCGCTTCAGCCGGCTGTGGGGATTGTAATACCACGCGTTGTCCTCGATGCTCGAATCAAGGTTGCGATAGCGCACGAAGCCGAAGCCGCGCAGCTCGGCCGGCTCCAGGCACGGATAGGCTCCGAAACGGTAGCGGATCTTGGGTCCGAGCGCCTCCGGGTCGGTCGGCGTCGGCGGCACCTCGACTCGTCCGACATTGTTGTAGAAGGCAAAGTGCCCGATGACGACGTGTGCGACCGGGTCGGCCGCGCCGGTGCCAGCCGCATAGCTGGCCATCTCGACATCGCGAACATCGACATCGTCGGTGTAGAGCGGCCGATAGCTGAAATTCCACATGACCTTGGTGGCGCACTGCGGGTCATTCGCATCAAGCAGGGGAAACGGCTGCCCCGCCACGTAGTTCTTCAGCTCGCCTTGATCGCCAAGCTGCACCTGGGAGGAGTATTTCTCGGTTGCGGTTTTGTACGGCGGCGGCCAGTCAAGCCGCCCCGTGGGTACGATCTTCATCTGCATCCCCTGCTTGACCAGAACCAGATTGCCCGGGCTCACCAGGTCGGCAACCTTGCCGGCCTCCTTGGGCGTGATCAGGTCGCCGGGCTTGACTTCCGCGCCAGCGGGCCCGGCGAGGATTGTCAGCGATGCCAACATCAGAGCCGCGCTGAAAATGGTGCGCATAACCCTCCCTGCAGAGCGTGGCCCTGCCCAACAAAATTGCGTCCTGACACGTTATCTTATGACGTAGCCGGGAGGATAGAAATCCTGAACGGGAAAGCGCTGCTACCGGAGGCTGCGCGCGCTTTCCCCAAGCCGAGCGCATCACGATTCGGCTTTGCGCCGCGCGACCCCCTGCCGGCGCGACATCAACGCGTACACCGGAACGCCGCTGACCACGATCAGAAGGCCGGGCCAGGTGTAGCGGGGCTTGACGGCGAGCAGATTACCCATCATTGCGGCCGCGGCAGCGATATACGCGGCAGGAACGTATGGATAGCCCCAGGCGCGGTAGGGCCGCGGCCGCCCCGCCTGAGTCACCCGCAATACAAAGATCGCGCCAGCGGTTAGTACATAGAATAGTAACTGAGCAAAGACTACATAGTCGAGCAGGTCCGAATAGGTGCCCGACAGGGCCAGCACGCACGCCCATACCGCCTGGATCTTGAGCGCCGCACCCGGCACGCGCGCGCGATTGAGGCGCGCGCCGGCAGCGAAGAACACCCCGTCCTCCGCCATCGCATAGATTACGCGCGCGCCGGTCAGGATTAGCCCGTTGGCGCAGCCGAAGGTCGATATCATCACCAATATCGCCGTGAGCGCCGCCCCCGCCCTGCCCCATACCATCTCCATCGCGGCGGCTGCGACCCGATCGCCCGAAGCACCGGCAATCCCGCGCGCGAAGATTCCCGGCGCGCCGGCGATTCCGGCCGCAGGAAGCTCACAGAGATAGGCCAGGTTGGCAAGGACATAGAGCACGATCACGACTATCGTTCCCCAGGCGAGCGCGCGCGGCAGATAGCGCTTGGGGTCGCGCACCTCCGAGGCCGCGAAGGTGACGGCCGCCCACGCGTCGGCCGAAAATACTGCCCCGACCATCGCAGCGCCGAACACGCTCAAGAATCCCGGCGAGAGCGGCTGCGACCCGAAAAGGGCCGCATGACTCGAAAAGTTCGCCCGTATCGCGTCATGGTTGGGCGCCAGCACGCATCCCATCGCGATTAGCAGCAGCAGCGACAGTGCCTTCGCCGAGGTGAAAACGTTCTGGACGATTCGCCCGGCGTTGAGTCCGCGCAGATTCGCGGCCGTGAGTAGCGCGATCACCGCGATCGCCGCGACGCGCTCGCCCGAAAGCCCCATCGCGCCAACGCCCAGCCATACCCGTGACCCCAGCACGGGCCACAGCACGCCCGCGAAGCGCGCGAACGCGACCGCGACCGCGGCGACCGTGCCGGTCTGAATCACGAGCAGCAGGGTCCATCCGAACAGGAACGCCCACAGCCGGCCGTAAGCCTCGCGCAGATAGACGTATTGGCCGCCGGCCTGCGGCATCATCGCAGCCAGCTCTCCATACGAAAGCGCACCCGCGATCGTCATCAGGCCGCTGACGACCCATACGGCGAGAATCGCAGCCGGCGAGCTTACGTGGCGCGCGATATCGGCCGAGACGATAAAAATTCCCGAGCCGATCATCGAACCGGCCACGATCGTCGCCGAGTCGAAGAGCGACAGGCCAGGCTCAAGTCCTTCCGAATCCATGCGGCTCCCTTCTGAATGCGACTCCCTTCTGAATGCAACTCCTGGATGACGCGCCGGCGACATGGGCATCGGGCGAATCACGGATTGGGATACGTCGGCGAGGCCCGGCGTGCAAGCCTCTTTCACTTTTGCCAAAGCGGGCCTATGTAGTGTATCAGGAACAATCCAGCTTGAAGGGAGAGGGACCGATGGCAGCGAAGAAACCCAAGAAACCGAAGCCTGGTAGCGGTCAGATCGAGCAACTCCGCGCCAGAATCGACACACTGCGGGCGAAGCTCGAGCAGGAGGCGCGCCAGCGCAAGCTGCAGACGGGCCTGGCCCAGGCCTCGAAGGAAGCGCGGACCAAAATCGCGCAGCAAGTCGAAGTGCTCAAAAAGCGCGGAGAATCGCTCGTCAGGCAACTGCGCGAAGCGATCGCCGAGGGCGAGAAGAGACAGAAGAAGCTGCGCGATGAGGCGGCGGCGAAAGTGGCGGAGCTGCGCAAGGAGCTCGCGCTCAAGACCGCTGAGCTGAAGCACAAATCCGCCGAACTATCGAAGCTGGCGCTAGAGTCGGCTCAACGCGCCCGCGCGATCATAACCGAACCGCCTGAGGCTCCGCCTGAGACGTCCGCGAATGCTCCCGCCGAACCTGCGGCATCCCAGGCGCCGAAGCCGCCCGAATCCTGAGCTGCGCGGCGCGGACGCAGTCGTGCGACGGGTATCAGCGAATCAGCGACCGGGCGAGCGACGCGATTACGCGCGGAGCCGGAAAATCGACGCCCCCGGAAGATCGACCCGATTGTTCCCTGGCCGGCCCCGGCTGGTATGACGGTGGCCGGCGCCGGCCGTGGACGGGTCAAACCTTGATCCGATTGCGGCTCTGATTACGGACTAGCCGGGCTGGTTGCCGGGGCGGGAGCGGCAGGGCTCGCTTCCGGAGCGGCGGGGCTCGCCTCAGTGGCGGCAGGGCTGGCTTCGGCGGGAGCCGCCGATGCCTCGGGTGCCGCAGGAGGAGCCGTCTCTTCCGATTTCTGACAGGCAGCACCAAACAACATAGTCGCCAGTGCTAAGACCAGGATCTTGCGCATCGCTTCCTCCTTGATTCCTCTCGCCAATCGCGCAGCAGATTTCCGAAACGGCGCTAAGGATACTTTAAGGCCGGTGTCCACTTCAAGCGCGCGTGAATTGACAATCGGCGTTCCCCGGCGATAAAAGCTGCGCAGGAAATTTGATTGTCGCGCAGTAGTCTGTAGAATCGGTGAACAGGAATTACCCTGAGGGGAGGGAAGAGATTGGTGGAGAGGCGGAGTTGGACGGGGTTCAGTACACAGGGATCGTCAAATCAACCGTCGCGAGTGGTCGAACCTGAGCTGGATATGAATCGCCGGGGCTCGCGAGTTCCGGCGGGCGTGTTTTGGCTGCGGGGCTTGCTGCGCGTGCTGGTGCCGGCCGGCCGGCTGACGGGACCGCCGATGCGATCGGTGGGCCGCGAGCTCGAAGAGGCTTGGCCCTCGCTCGATCACTGAGCGGCTGCGTGCGGCGGCCAGCCGGCGTCCGGGCATCGCGAGTCTGCGCGAGCAGGCGAAGAGGGAGCTTCGATGGGCGCAATCGTACGAATTTCCACCAACGCGCCGTGGGAGCCGATCGCGGGATATTCGCGCGCGGTGAAAGCGGGCGATTGGGTAGTGGTCTCCGGCACTACAGCCACCGGCGCGCAGGGCGGCCTGGTCGGGGCTGGCCAGATGTACGTCCAGGCCAAGCAGGCGATCGCCAACCTCGCGGCGGCGCTCGGCACGCTCGGCCTGGATTTGCGCCACGTGGTGCGCACCCGGATCTTCGTCACGGACATCACGCGATTCGATGCGGTCGCGCGCGCGCATCGCGAGGCCTTCGGCGAGGCGCGGCCGGCCAGCACGATGGTCGAAGTGAGCCGGCTGGTTCATCCCGATATGCTGGTCGAGATCGAAGCGGACGCGTATGCGGGCGCCGTTGAAGCAGCCGCGCATCCGGCGCGCATCAGCGCACCAGAGGCGGCGCCGAAGCCGCTCGCCACGCCGCCGTTGAAGGCAAGGCCCTCGCCGCGCCCGACGAGGAAGACGCCGCCACGCAAGCCGCCCAAGCGCAGATAGGCGGCGACCGGTGACCACCTTCTGGTTCCCCGATCACTCCGGACTTCTGATTCCCTCTCCCTTGGGAGAGGGAATCGCAACGCGCTAGGGAAGCAAAGACGCTGCGTGGATCGGCGCGACGCTCGTCGCGGAGGCGAATGCGTCGGTCGCCGCGGCGATAAATGGCTGCGGATAGAGCCCGATCAGGAGTACACCCGCCACGGCGATCGCGACGGTAGCGAACAACCCCGGACGCCCGCGCATCCGCACGTCCTCCGCGCCGCCCTGTTCCATGTACATCGCGACGATCACCGAGATGTAGTAATAGGCCGAGATCACGCTGTTGAGCGCCGCGATAATCACCAGCCACGCGAGGCCCTGGCTGAGCGCCGCGCTGAACAGATAGAACTTGCCGACGAAGCCCGCCAGCGGCGGGACGCCCGTCAGCGACAGCATGAACAGCGCCATCGCCGCCGCCAACGCCGGCTGGCGCCGCGCAAGTCCCCGGTAATCGGCGATCCGCTCGTGCGGCGCGTCGACGCGCCCGAGTGCGCCGACCACGGCAAAGGCGCCCATGCTGGTGAAGGCGTAGCCGAGCAGGTAATAGAGAATCGCCCCGCCGGCTGCGTTGCCGGACGCCGTCATGCCGACCAGCAGATAGCCCGCGTGCGCGATCGCCGAGTAGGCGAGCATCCGTTTGATATTAGTCTGCACCAGCGCGATCGTGTTGCCGGCGGTCATGGTCAGCGCGGCGAGCACCCACAGCACCCAGGTCCACTCGGCGCTGACGGCCCCGAGATGGACCAGGAAGATCCGCAGGAAGCCCGCGAAGGCGGCGATCTTGACGCCCACCGCCATGAAAGCCGTCACCGGCGTCGGGGCGCCCTCGTAGACGTCGGGCGTCCACATATGGAAGGGCACCGCCGCGACCTTGAAGCCGAATCCGATCAGCATCATGCCCAGGCCGAGCAGCATCAACGGACTGTGCGCGATCGGACCTGCCGTCATCGGACCAGACATGGCGGCGCGAATCCGATCGAGCCTGACCGTGCCGGTGGCGCCGTAAACCAGCGCGATCCCGTAGAGCAAAAATCCGGTCGAGAACGCGCCCAGGATAAAGTACTTGAGCGAGGCCTCGATCGATCTGGGATCGCCGCGCCTGAAACCGGCCAGCGCATAGACCGCGATCGACATGGTTTCCAGACCGAGGAGAATCACGATCAAGTCGCCGGCCGTGGCCAGCAGCATCATTCCGAGCGTCGCGAACAGCAGCAGCGAGTAGTACTCCGCGCCGGGCAGGCGAAGATCGCCGACGTACTCGAGCGACATCAGCACGGTCAGCGCGGCGCTGATCAGGATCGCAAGCTCGAAATAGATTGCGAAGCTGTCGAGCAGGATCGAGCCGCTGAACGCGCGCGCGCTTTGGCCGAGCGCCGCGAGCGCCAGCACGAAGGCCAGCGCCAGCCCGCCCAGCGAAAGCATCCCAAGCCCCACGCTTTCGTCGTCGTCGACGTAAACCCCGACCATCAGGACCAGCACGGCCGCCGCCGCCACGACGATCGACGGCAGCACGGAGGGCCACGACAAATCGATCGCGCTCGAATTGAATTCGCTCATTTGACCGCGACCGATTCCCCCGGCGCGCGGCGCGCCGCCCGAATTGGCGCACGCTCCGCGTCGAGCCGCGCATTCGCCGCCTGCACGCGCGAAAGCAGTTGCGTCACCGCCGGCTCCATCCGGGTAAGCAGGGGTCTGGGGTAGAGTCCCATCAGCAGCATCAGCGCGAGCAGAGGCACCATCACGGCTATCTCACGCGCGTTCAAATCCGCGATGGTCTCGTTGACGGCCTTGGTGATCGGCCCGAACCAGACCCGCTCGTAGGTCCACAGCATATAGAGCGCGCCCAGGATAATGCCGCTCACGGCGAAGGCCGCGGCCTGCCAGATTCTGAGATAAGCACCGAGCATGATCAGGAACTCGCCGACGAAGCCGTTGAGTCCCGGCAGGCCGATCGAGGACAGCATCACGACCATGAAGGTCGCCGCCATCAGCGGCACGCTGCGCCAGAGTCCGCCGAACTCCGCGATCTCCCTGGAATGGCGGCGCAGGTAGATCACCCCGACCAGCAAAAATAGTCCGCCGGTCGAAAGGCCGTGATTGAGCATCTGGTAGAGCGCGCCTTCGACGCCCTGCGTGTCGAGCGCGAAGATGCCGAGCATCACGAAGCCGAGATGGCTCACCGACGAGTAGGCGATCAGCCGCTTCAGGTCGGGCTGGACCATTGCGACCAGCGCGCCGTAGACGATCCCGACGATCGCCAGCGCCATGAACAGCGGCCCGGCCGCAATCGCAGTCGCGGGGAAGAGCGGAATCGCGAAGCGCAGGAATCCGTAGCAGCCCATCTTGAGCATGACTCCCGCCAGGATCACTGAGCCCGCGGTGGGCGCCTCGGTATGGGCATCGGGCAGCCAGGTGTGGACCGGCCACATCGGGACTTTGATCGCAAACGCAAGCGCGAAGCCGGCAAACAGCCAGCGCGCCTCGGCCGGCGACAATGGCGTCCCGTAGAGGTCCGGCAGGTCGAAGCTGAGCCGGCCCAGATGAACGGACGCGGCGTGCGCCAGGTACAGGATCGCCACCAGCATCAGCAGCGAACCGACCATCGTGAACAGTACGAACTTGAGCGCGGCGTATACCTTGCGTCCATGGCCCCAGATCCCGATCAGGAAGTACATCGGGATCAGCATCACTTCCCAGAATACGTAGAACAGGAACAGGTCTATCGCGAGCAGGGCGCCAAGCAGGCCGCTCTCGAGCACCAGCATGAAAAAACAGAACTCGCGCGAACGCGACTCTATATCGCCGCCGCCCGAGTACAGTATCGAGAGAGTAATCAAGATCGTAGTCAGAAGAACCAGGAACAACGATATGCCGTCCATGCCGACGTGGTATGAGATCCCGAGGCCGGGAATCCACGGGTGCTGCTCGGCGAACTGGTAGGCCGCCTGTCCGGGCTCGAACTCGGCGAACAGATACAGGCTGATGGCCAGCGGCGCGAGCGAGAAGGCGAAAGCCGCACGCCAAATCGCGTCCGCGCGCTCCTGAAGCAGCACCAGGCAGGCGCCGAGCAGCGGGATGAGGATCAGGCCGGTTAGCCAGTAGCTGCCCATCATTCAGATGTCCACCATCGCCGGCCGCTTTCAGCGCATCACGAGGTACAGGTAGTAGGCCGCGATCGCGACCGCGCCCAGGAGATAGACGAAGGCATAGGTCTGCACGTTGCCGGTTTCGGCGCGCCGCGCGAGCTCGCCGCCGGTCTCGACCGTCAGGCCGGCCCCCACCGCCGCACCGTCGATCGCGAACGAGTCGATAGTGCGATTGAGTACGTAAGTTGAAATCCAGAACAGCGGCCGCGTGACAATGAGATTATACAGTTCGTCGATGTAGTATTTCTCGAGCAGCAATTTGTATAGCCTGCCGGCCTGCCAGGCGAGCATCATCGGCAGCCCCGGAAGCCGAATATACATTAGCCAGGCAATCGCAATTCCGATCAGCGAAGCGCCGCTCGCCGCGCCCGAGAGCACCAGTTGGCTGGCCCGGGCGACGGGCTTGAAAGTGCCGACCACCGGCGCAAGGAAGCGCGCGAACGCATTGCCCCACAGCAAACCCTCGGGTAAGGCGACCCATCCGCCGGCGATCGACAGTACCGCCAGCGCGATCAGCGGGATCGTCATCGACGGCGGCGATTCGTGCGCATGATGGAGCCGCTCGGCGTCGGCGCGCGAGGTTCCGTAGAAGGCCATGAAGATCAGCCGGAACATGTAAAAACCGGTCAGCGCGGCGGTGATCACGCCCAGAACCCAAAGCACCCGGTGACCCGAGCTGAAGGCCGCCTCGAGGATCAAATCTTTGGAGAAATAGCCCGAGAAGCCGGGCACCGCGGTGATCGCGAGCGTCGCGATCAGCATGGCCGCGAAGGTGATCGGCAACTTGCTGCGCAAGCCGCCCATCTTGTTCATGTCCTGCTCGCCGCCGAGCGCATGGATCACCGAGCCGGCGCACAGGAACAGCAGTCCCTTGAAGAAAGCGTGCGTCATCAGATGAAAGATTCCCGAGGCGAAGCCGCCGACGCCGACGGCCATGAACATGTAACCGAGCTGGCTAATCGTCGAATAGGCGAGCACGCGCTTGATATC